>Ga0256405_10008507_pt1 | contig 14655 bp, 8 predicted proteins | sample RumenRJG_02DNA_FD_189096 | JGI IMG/M metagenome (GOLD analysis project Ga0256405, IMG submission 189096) | Bovine rumen microbial communities from Lethbridge, Alberta, Canada - RJG_02 | ecosystem: Host-associated > Mammals > Digestive system > Stomach > Rumen | place: Canada: Alberta | collected...
CTACAAGAGCAAGACCAACGGCGACGAACAAGAATTCGAATACACAACCGAAGAGTTGAAGTCGCTTACCGAAAACCCCGAAAAAACCATTCAGGAAGCACAGGAAGAACTCGCGCTTATTGAGGAAATTTGAGAACAATTCCCAAGGTCCATTCCCCCAATAATTCCATTGCATAAACATACAGAAAAGGACGTATAAACATACAGTTTAACTTTCGATTTCCAAAAGTTCAACTTTTACCTTCCAAAAGTTGAACTTTTGCGTCCTGAAAGTTGAACTTTTACAAGCTAAAAGTTGAACTTTTGGAAAGCCATTTCTAATTTATTGAATAACAGAAGGTTACGTTTGGTTGCACAGAATAAATACTCTTGTATAAATATACAATCACGGAGGGGAATAGAAAAACAAAAAAAGCGGCTCGCTGTCCACAAATGAGGAACAGGGAGCCGCACGATTGTCTGTTGATTGCGCCAGGCTGGCAGCGTCAGTCGGAAATCATGGTGATTTCGATACGGCGATTTTGGCGCAAGAGGTCGTTCGCAACACGCTGCACATCGGATGCTGTTACGCTGTCGAGCACCTGTTCGAAGTTGGTATCGTAATCAATACCGTGCCGCAAGTGGTTGTAGATGACATAGTCCCAGTAGCCATTGTCGCGCACATTCTGCCCGTAAGCCTTGCGCAGATACTTCCTCACCTTGTCCATCGATGAGGGCAGCGGACCGTTCTTGGCAATGTTTTCAATCTGCTGATAGATGATAGGAATCAGCTCGTCGTACTTCTTCGGGTCGGTGCGGAACGTGATTTTTACAAGCGAGTTGGGCGTTGTCGTGCGACTCATCTGGTATGATACGCTCACGCCGTAGGTTCCGCCTTTCTCTTCGCGCACGGAGTCGGTATAAGCAATCGACAACACACGGGCGAGGAAATCGAGTTCGAGGTCGGTCTTCGGGGCAAAAGGCTCGGCAAACGTGTAATAGATGTTGACCAGCGCCGAAGGTGTGTTCGCCTTTTTGTGATACACATGCGTCTCGTTCGCGTCACGGACACGCGGATAAGTGTCGGCAAACGTCTCTTTCCTGCCATGCGAGGGCAGTGTGGCGACATACTGACAGAGCAGCGGACGGAGCGCATCCATATCCACATTTCCCACCAACACCATCTTGAAACCGGAGGCATCGCTGAAGCGTTCGCGGTAAATCTGCATGATGCGGTCATAGTCAATCGACTTGAGATGCTCGCGGCGGAGAGGTTCCACGCGCGGATGATTGCCGTAAAGAATGACGCGGGTCGTGTCGTTGTAACCCACTTGCGGGCTCGCCTCACGGTTGGTCAGGAACGACTCCATGCGGTTCAGCTCGCCATTGAACGCCGTCGTGTCTGTGCGCGGACTGGTGAAATAGAGGTAGGTCAGCTCCATCAGTGTCTTGAGGTCTTTCGGCGACGACGTGCCGTTGATGGATTGCGTCTCATCGCCTATGGACGGGCGCACACTGACAATTTTCGATGCCAACTTCTTCTGCAGGGTCAGCGCATCAAACTCACCCACGCCAGCCTTCATCACCGAACCGCTGATGAAAGAGAAATTGTGCACGTCCTTGTCTGGATAGAGCGATGTGCCACCCTCACCGTAGAAACGCATCATCACTTGGTCCTTGCTGAAGTCGGTCGGTTTGACATACACCTTCACACCATTGCTCAACGTCAGTTCCTTCGCTCCGAAGCGATAGTCGCGCTCACTCACGATAGTGCCCGGCTGCGGCAACTCGGCAATCAGTTCTTCGGACACCTGCTCCTCCCGGTAAGCCTCATAACGGCGCGCCTGAGCGGCTTCCACCCACTGCTTCATCTCTTCTCCCGTCGGTTCTGTGAAGCCCTCTTTGTTCGGGAAATAGCAGACAAGCACCTGGTTGCGGTCGGTAATCAGCTCAGGGACAGCCTTGTTCACCTCCTCGAGCGTCACCTCACGGTCGAACCGGCGTGTCATCTCCAACTGTTCCTCAGCCGACAGCATCGGTTCGGAAGTGAGAAAATGATTGACCGCCTTGCTTACGAAATGGCGGTTCTGACGGTCGTTGCGCTCGGCGTATTGCCTTTCCACCGCCTTCATGCGCAACGCTTTCGCACGCTCCAGCTCCGAAGCGGAAAAACCATGCTGGCGCGCCTGTTCAGCCATACCGATGACGGCATCGAACGAACCACGGATATTCTCCTGGCGGCAACCGAAATTCAACGTGAATGCCTCCTTCGTGCGCGAAATGAAGAATGTTCCCGCACGCACCGAAGCACTCAATACGGGCGGCACCGCCTCATGCTGCAACTCTTGCAGACGGTTACGCAACATGGAGGCAATGAGACCGTCCACATATTCGCCACGCTGCGATGACACAAGATGCTTCTCCGAGTCGGGAGCCGCATCGCGCTTCATATAAAGATGTGCCAGCATGATAGGCTGTTCGCTGTCACGGTCCGTAGCCACAATCATCTCATCATTGTCGCCGACAGGATAATAAATGCGCTCGGCGGGATTCTTCGGTGCAGGAATCTTTCCGAAAAGCTTCTTAATCTGCCGCTCGGTACGGTCCACATCAATGTCGCCGACAACAATAATCGCCTGCAGGTCAGGGCGATACCACTTCTGGTAGTAGTCGCGCAAATCCTGATAGGGGAAGTTATCTACAATATCCATCGAGCCGATAGGCAGACAGTCCTCGTATTTCGTACCTTTGTAGATGACGGGCAACAGGTTTTCCATCATCCGCTGCGTGGCTCTCGTGGCACGTCGTGTGCGCCATTCCTCGTGAATCACGCCACGCTCCTTGTCAATCTCCTCATCCTCAAGCAGAAGCGAGTGGCTCCAGTCGTGCAGGATAAGCAGGCACGAGTCGATAATCCCCTGACGGCTCACGGGCACGGCAGAGATGTTATACACCGTCTGGTCCACACTGGTGTAGGCATTGAGGTTGGCACCGAACTTCACACCGATGGATTCGCACCAGGGCACGATAGAGGGCGACTTGCCCTTTCCCCTGAAATGTTCCGTTCCGTTGAAAGCCATGTGTTCAAGGAAGTGCGCCAAACCGCGCTGGCGGGGCTCTTCGAGAATACTTCCCACACGCTGCGCAATATAAAACTCTGCCAATCCAGGTTCTTTTGCGTTATGGCGGATGTAGTAGGTAAGTCCGTTTTTCAGCTTACCCATGCGATAGCTGTCGTCCTGACGGACGCTTTGTGCGGAGAGCGATGCGACAAACAGGGTGAAGATTGCCAGCAGAAGGGTTCTCTTCGCGCATGAGCAACGTCGGAATAATTGAATTTCTATCCTTTTCATTTGTCTTTTCTGTTTACTGATTTATCACGAATTAAGCTACATCCCCGTCAAGAGGATGTAGCTTAACAGCATTATTTATTTCTTTTTTTTGCGATTTTCATTCTCCTCTCAATGAGCTTTTCTGGCGCTCATGGAAATCGTTGGTCGAATTGTTTGTGTCTTGGAAGATGATGTGCGCTCCGTTTTTCATCGACGCTTCGGCATCGATGCCACTGGGGTCGGTTGACGCATCCACGCCGAGTGCGTATCCATAGACCAGTTTTCCTGCATTTTCGGGCAGCGCTTCGGTTGCCTCTTTGTCCACGTTTCGGTAGAGCACATGTCCTAATTGGTTGGTCAGTGTTACGTATCCGGCATCGATATCGGATGTCAGACGCTTCTTGCTGGTATCGATTTTGGCAGAGTTCCACACCTCAACGCCGTCGAGAATCCATTCATTAGGCACCTTTGCACAGCGCCAGACGGGTGTGGCAGCATAGCCTGGAACGTACCAATAGTTCTCAACATCTTCGAAATACGCAACCGGTGTGGTCGCTTTAGTTTGGAACAGAATCGTTGCGGGCGATGTGACGCTCCAAGTCCAGGCGTTTGCTTGTCCGTATTTGACGGTCTTCCAGTAGTGCGAAGTTGGGATAACATCCGCAGGAGCAGGATAGTAAGATACGTTATTATAAGACACAGCGTTGGCAACTGTCACGTCGCCAGTTTTGTAATCGGGGTCGTACATGCAGTAATAGTCCTTGTTGGCGTAGTTGATGGAGTTGCTGACAGACTGTGTGTTGTCGATTGCTCCTTGTACGTTGATGACGATTTGCGAATAGGGTTGTATCGTCAAAGAGCTTGGATAGTACCATATTCCGTTCTGTGCGGGAATGAATCCTTCATCTTCATAGACCAGTTTGCCGCCCGAATAGAGTTTATCCACGGTAGCTGCTTCGGCGTTGTAGGATGCTGTTGTGCCGATGCAGAGGTTGTTGAGCACGGCAACTTCGCCACCGTTGTTGTAGAGGATGATGCTCTTGTCAAACTGGAAATTCTTGTTGGTCTCGGGGTTTAGGATACCACCGTTGTAGATTTCCTTGATAATCACCTGGTCGGCATTCTGATCAGGCAGTGAGAACGATACACTTTTGACGGCACTTGTTGCCAGCGTATCTACTGTTCCGTCTTCGTGTGTGACAATCATTTGCCATGTTTGTGCGGACACTGATGTAAGCATTGCGAAGAATGCAAACGCAGAAAGTAATAGTTTTTTCATCTTATTGTCTTGTTATTTTGTTATGATTACTTGTTATAAATCTTGAAACTCTTTGCCGGAGTGCGCAGGATGTAGATGCCTTTCGGCAGCGAGCGCAAATCGACGGTTGCCTGTCCGTCGGTCGTTGCTGTAACGGTGGTGATGGCTTTTCCTTCAACCGAATACACCATGATGCGTGTTCCAGCTTTCAAACCGTTGAATTTCGCCTCTCCGAAAGCGATGGTCGGGCGGATATCGTCGCCGTTTGGCTGAACGGTCGGGCGCTCGATGGCGGTCGTCACCTGCTCCACGACAAAGTGATAGTTTTTCACGCCGTCGATGCCGACAGCAATTTCGTCGCCCGCGCAGCTAACGACGAGCGTGTCGTTGTTGAACGTAATGAGCGGATTGTCAGCAAGCGAAAATTTGCTTTCGCTGCCGTCGCTGAGCGAAACAACAAGATAGTGCACATCTACGGTCACTTCGTCTTGCGCAGAAGTTTTGCCGCAAAACAGCAGAAAGGCAGAAAGTAGCACCAAGGGGTAGAATTTCTTTCTCATAGTCATTTTTCTTTTATCGTATTTCTTCAAAACATTAAAATTTCGACTGCAAAGATACGGGTTGCCAAAAAATCAGGCAATACCTAAAAAATGGTATTTTTTCTGGCTGCCATGGGTGCGGCTATCCCCTGAAATATGGCGCTGACGGAGTTTGCAAACTTCAGAAATTGGGTGTGGACGGAGCAGTTTTCTGTCGCCCTCAACTCCCGACAGCCCTTCCGCCGAAACTGTATATTTATGCACGAGTGGAAGTTTGAGAAGGCGATTTGTAAGATATTGGTTTTCAGTTCGTTATGTATCGCTTTCCAAAAGTGCCACTTTTGGCTTGCAAAAGTGGCACTTTTAGGAGCTAAAAGGGGAACTTTTAGAACGCAAAAGTTGGACTTTTGGAAAGTGAAAGTTCAACGGTGTGTATTTATACGCTTTGAGTGTATATTTATACAGTTCACAGATGGGTATTTAAAACGTGCATCCGACTGCCAGCATTCCTGCCTGATGGTCGCGTCCGATGACGAAGATATCGTCGGTATTCGCCCGCCGATGGCTGAAAGTCGCCTGCACATAGGTCGCCATTCGTGTGTTGGGAATCACGAAAGCGTATTTCGCCGAGATGTCGAACGCATACTGCGGCGCTGTGATATAGGCATATTCGCGGTGCAGATAGGCTTCCATCTCGGGCGGTGGGCTCTGTTTTGGCGATGGTTCGGCAAAGGTTTGGTCGTTGAACATCCTTCCGCCGCCGTCCGAAAACGAGATGCCGGCAGCGATGTTCAGCACCTGCTGCCTCCCGAGCATCACGTTTCGCGCTCCGCGGAGGAAGAATTCGTTTCGCTCGATGCGCTGATTGCGGTAGTAGGGATAGTCGTATGCCGTCTGTTTGCGCAGCTTTCCGTGATAACCGCCGCCGATTGTCCATGTCGGGAGGTCGTAACGGATGCCCCAATGCCCGGTATAGGCGATGTGGGTGTTCGTCCATACCTTGTTGGAAGCCTTTACCGACTCGTAGTATTCGTAGGCAGACGAACCATTTTCGCGCATCACTTCCATGAAGGTTTTTTCGTTATTGACGAGGTTTTCTATCTCGAATCCTCCCTCGATGAAGTGGTGTGAGCGTCTGGTTTTGTAGGAAAGGCGCGATAAATATTGGTAGATGTCGGCGCGATGGTCGGTCAGCATGTTCGAAGTGCTGGAGCGTCTGCCGTAGTAACCGCTTCGATTGATGCCCGCATAGGCATGATACCAATCGATTTGGGGCGTGATGTGCCAGTCGATTTGGGCGCTCCATCCGCGATAAAGTTCAAAGAGTGGCTTCGAGAACGTGCTGCCCGTATATCCGTAGGGTCCGAACTGTTCGACGCGTCCGACGAAAACACCGTAGTTGACAAGTGCTTTGAATACGCGTTCGTCGTTGCCGTAAACGCCGTAACTCATCGTTTCGTTCTTCCGCTGATAATAAAACGTTGCGCCAAGATCCAGCACTTTGCCGACCGGCGCATAGATACTGGCAGTCAGCGTCAAGTCCATGAGTTTGTTTTGATGGCGTACGTCCCTGTATTTGGCGTAGTTTGCCGCCGTGTAGTCGAACTTGGCGCCGACGGCAATGCCCTTCCATAGGTCAACACCTATAGCTCCGGTGAGCTGATAGGTGTCGCGATGCTTCTTGCCGTTGCGCGTTAGCGAGTCTTCCACGATGTCGAAAGGCAGCCGTTCGGGGTTGATGAAGACGGAACCGCCCATGTCTCTGCCTGAGAAACTGCCGTAACTCATCTGCCCATAGACAACTGTTCTCGGCGATAAGCGGTAGAAGGATTCGACGGCGGCTGCGAAATCGACCGTCCGCGGCGACTGATAGAAATCGACGAAGCCGCCCTTTGCATACGAGGCGGAGAGCTCTGCCGAGGAGATATTGCGACGGTCGTATCGGGTCAGTGCCGCAGCATTATAGCCCGTGAGCCACGGATCGGCGGTCTTCACATAGTTATAATCGCGCAAAACCAGCGAGTCGGCAGCCGTCGTTTGCCCGTTCAGTGCTGTCGGGAGCGCAGTTGCGGCGAGCAATGTCCATATATAGAATAACTGTTTCTGTCGTATCATGGCATCATGGTGTATTATTGTTCAACGTCATCGCATCATATTCCCGGACGATACCTGCTCTGTCGCACGACAGACACGGTCAGTTCAATCCGGTTGACGAGACTGTCGGAAGACACAACCTTATTGGCGATGTTTCCATTGTAGATGTATTGCCAATAGCGCGGCGAAGTTGGATAGCGCTCATCTTTCTCTCCCCATCGCTGAAAGGAGACGGATGCGCTGTACAAACCTGCGGGAATGCGGAATCGGGCTACGCTGATGACATCGCCACTCGTGGCATCGGTTACCAGTTCGGTGGGACTGATGAAGACAGAAGCCGTAGCATCCGTCAGCTGTACCTCAATGTCTGCCGTCGGCTCGTAACGCGTTGTGGCATTGGGACGCCCCACCAACTGCACTTCAACGTCGCAGAGGGTCACGTCTTCTTCGTAGTCGCAGCTGCTCATAAGTAGCATGAGCGAAGCGGCAACGACCGTATATATTGTTTTTGTTCTCATATTTTCAGCTTTAAAGACAGTCCGTAATAGAAACTGGGGATATAACCGCTTCCGAACAACGAGGTGTAGGTGTCGGTCTGAGTGCTGTGCACGCGCTTCATGTTCGTGAAAAAATTGTTGGCATAGAAGGAAAGGGTGACGTGGTCGCCGATTTCCTTCGTGATGGTGATATTGGCAGAATAGTATCTTGATAGGCGGTCGGGATTGAGCACATAGGCGTAGTTGCTGCGCTGAACGAGCAACGCCAGTTTGTTGTATAGGGCGCGATCGTTGTCGTATGCCCACCTGAATTTCTCTTCAAAGGGTATCAATGTGGCAGGTTCGTCCCAGGTACTGTAATACTCCGGATAGACTACCACGAACTTGTCGCGCGCCTTTCCGTCGTAAGGCTCGCCGAAAAATTCGGTGGCTTCTTCAACTGTGAATCCTCTCAACTTCCCGCCCGGGAACTCGCACAGCGCCCGATTGTAGGTGTATAGAGACGTTTCTAAGCGCAAAGCGACAATCATTCGAATCTCAGGAATGTGGGTTGTGAGCGTGGCGTTCATGTTTATTTGCTTGGAAAGCTTGCCGTTTGTCACCGACGCACTGGCACTATAGCCCGTCGATGTGGCGTTGCTTCCGCGATAATATCCCACGATAGGAATGTCGTGGTTGGTCGCTACGCCAGGATAAAGTACGTCGTCTATACCTTTATAATAATAGTATTTGCCATCCAGACGCAGCGAAGTGCGGAGCGATTTAATCTTTGCGAAGTCGATAATCCACTCTATTCCCCAGCGCGTAATGGGACATGCGTTCACGTATTTGTTGGCATGGGAATAGATTCGGTGCTCCTTATATCCCAACTGCTGTGGACTTTTTGTGCCCGAAAGGTCGTAGAGTGTGACGATACCGGTCGTGCGATCGATTTCAAACTGGCGGTCGGCAATAGCCACTCCCACCCCATTCAGGCTACTCGGACCGGTGTATTTGTAGGTGATAGGGGTGTAGTTGTTGATCATCATGTAAGGATTGAACGTTTTGTGGTGAAACGCCGAGATGTTAATGCGCGTACCTTTGACGTTCATTTCCACTCCGATGTCGGTCTGATTGGTGTATTGCCACTTCAAATCGGTGTTGTATAGCGGCGCGATGGGGTAGGTGTAGTAGGCATAATAGGCCTTGTTCTCGGCATTACTCGTCGAAGAGAAGGCAAGAAGGTCGGAGTAATGAGGTGCAGGATAGAGCATCTGCATCGACGGAAGTTTCACCGATTTGCCCCAACCGGCATGGATACTGAAGTCTCTCACCCACGTATCGCGTCGGTTTCGCCAGAAGATGTAACGGCTGTTGAAGCGCGGTGAGAAGCTCGAAACGTTACCATAAACGGAGTTTCCTATCACTGTGATGTCGTCGCGGATGCCGGCTGTCAGTTCAAGCGTGGCACGTTCAGACGTGGGTATCGTGAGCTTGTTTTCCAAATAAAGCCCGATGTTGTTCACTGGCGACTGTTTGTCGTAGCGATACTCGCGCCAAGAAGGTGCATACCGCATGTCATCGTAGTACGTTCCGCGCCCGTTGTTCTTGCTTCCCGCATATTCGGCACCGACAAGGAGCTTGTTTGTCAGCCTCCCGATGCGGTGCGTCCAGTCGGCTTTCAGCTTTAATGAGTATGTAAGTGGACGGCTGACATTGTATGCCAGCAGATACCAGTGACCCGTCGGTCCCACAATGATATTGGCATGGGGGTCTTCGTCGTAGTCTTTCGACATGAAATAGCCTTCTTCGCGGGTGTGAATATAAGGTTGTGTCGATGCGCTTGACGTGCTGGTGTAGCTCGTTGACGTACGATCGGTGTACGAAATGTTTCCCGACAACGACAGATTGGTTATCCATCGCTTGTTTAGCAGCCAGTTGAGTTTGACGTTTGCGCGGAAATAGTTGTCGCGCATCTTGTCGTAATTGTCCAAATCGTTGTCCGGATCTTGCTTCGAGTTGTAGCCTCCGATATTCCCTGAGAGTCCGATGTTCAGCGTTAAGGGCATCGTTTCGGTCAGAAACTGCTTCATATAGTTCAGCGACAGTCCGTTGCGGGTGTATGCCGTGTGTGGTGAAGCGGCGTTGGAGAACGACCGGGCGTGCTCCAGCGACACGTTCAGTAGCCCCGCCTGCCTGCCGAGGTCGAAACCTTTGCTCAGCGCTACTTGGCGGGTGTGCTGATTTAACTTGCCCTCTATCATGTAGGGCGACTTGCCTTTGCGCGTTGAAACTTTCACGACGCCATTGCTTAGGTCGCCGTATTCTACCGAAGGTATTCCCGTAATAATCTCCACACGCTCGATGTTCGATGCACTGATGTTGCGCGTACTCGCTGAGTAAGCGCCCGTCTCGTTCATCGCCGCATTGTTATCGAGGCGCACTCCGTCCACTTCGATAGCCGTACCGAACGAGGGATTGCCTTTCTCCGTCGAACCGCTGCGGAGCGCTATGCGGTCATCGTTCAGCAAAGTGCTGTTCACAGTCTTGCCACCGGGCAACAACGACGAAACATCGCCGAGCGAAAGGACTTGCTGATTGTCGAGCGCATTGCGGTCTATCAGGTACGATGTCGTGCCGTCTGCCGTGATTCGTTTCGCCACGACTTCCACTTCTTCGAGTTTCAGGTTGTCTTCATCGAGTTCGATGCGCAGGTCATGTGTGTCTTTTGTAAGGTGGAGGCGGACGGTGCGTTTGACATATCCAAGACACTGAACGATGAGTGTCACTTCTCCTGTGGGGATGCGGCGGATGGTGAATGCACCGTGCTTGTCGGTGACAGCCCAGAGCTCATGTCCTTCAATCAAAACCGACGCAAATTCAACGGGTTCTTTCTTCTCACGATCGACAATCTTTCCGTCAAGCGTGACATGCTGTGCCGCTACGCTTACCGAAAAGAAAGCAAGAATCCCTATGATAATAGCTAAACGTCTCATTTTACCCGCATTTTCAATATGTGGGTGCAAAAGTACGACGTTTCAGCTAATGGGGCAATACCTAAAAAAAGTGATTTTTATCGGGCGTTTTATTTGTTGAGTCGCCAAGACACGCCATCCTTCGTGTCTTTCACCTCGAAGCCTGCGGCAGAGAGTTCGTCACGGATGCGGTCACTGGTAGCCCAGTCCTTTTCTGCCTTTGCCTTTGCCCGCAGGTCGAGCACCATGTCCACAACTTTTCCGAAGGCTTCCTCGCGCTCGTTGCTGCCGCTGCCGGCGTCCTCTTTGAGTCCCAGCAGGTCGAAGGCGAAGAGGTGCATCGTTTCCGTCAGTTCTTTCAGACACTGTCCGCAGATTGTTCCTTTGTGGTCGATGAGTCTGTTCACGACGCTGCAAGCTTCAAACAGATGGCTGATGAGTTGCGGTGTGGCAAAATCGTCGTTCATGGCGTCATAGCACTTCTGCCGGAGCGATGTCACGATTCTGTCCGTATCGGCATCGCATGTGTCTGCCGGAGTGATTCGTTTGAGGTCGCTGATGCTGTTGAGCAGACGTTCCAGTCCTTTTTCTGCAGCCATAAGCGCATCGTTGGAGAAATCCACCGTGCCGCGATAGTGTGCAGAAAGTATGAAGAAGCGTATGGTCATCGGTGAGTAGGCTTTCGTCAGGCTTTCGTGCTGTCCTGTGAAGAACTGTTCGAGGGTGATGAAGTTGCCCAGCGACTTGCCCATCTTTTGTCCGTTGATGGTAATCATGTTGTTGTGCATCCAGTATTTCACCATGTCGTGTCCTTGACTTGCCACGGCTTGTGCTATTTCGCATTCATGATGTGGAAACACCAGGTCCATGCCGCCGCCGTGGATGTCGAAGTGTGCTCCCAGGTATTTCTGTCCCATTGCCGTGCACTCGCAGTGCCAGCCGGGGAATCCTTCGCCCCACTTGCTCGGCCATCGCATGATATGACTGGGTTGTGCTTTCTTCCACAAAGCGAAATCCACCTGGTTGTGTTTCTCGCCCACGCCATCCAGTTCGCGGCTGGCGTTTATCACGTCGTCCAGATTGCGCCCGGACAGGCGTCCGTAGTGGAATTTGCCGTTATACTTCTCAATGTCGAAATACACCGATCCGTTGCTCTCATAGGCAAATCCGTTGTCTATAATCTGCTGCACGAGTTGCTGCTGCTCGATGATGTGTCCTGTTGCGTGCGGTTCAATGCTCGGCGGCAGGACGTTGAGTGCGGTCATGGCGTCGTGGTAGCGGTTGGTGTAATACTGCGCCACTTCCATCGGTTCCAGTTGTTCCAGACGTGCTTTCTTTGCAATCTTGTCGTCGCCTTCGTCCGCATCGTTTTCCAGATGTCCTACGTCGGTGATGTTGCGCACGTAGCGCACTTTGTATCCCAGGTGTTTGAGATAGCGGAACACCACGTCGAACGTGATTGCCGGACGGGCATGCCCCAGATGCGGGTCACCATAGACCGTAGGTCCGCAGACGTACATTCCCACGTTCGGTGCATTCACCGGTTCAAACTGTTCCTTGCGGCGACTCAATGTATTGTAAATAAGCAGTTTCTGTTCCATAACTTTATGTATAAAAATCACACTCGCTTTGATTTGTGCTCGCAAAATTAAACCATTTTTCCGAATTATGAGACGAATTGGGTAAAAAACTTCTTTTTCGTACGTTCTTATATTGCATATTTGCTAAAATATTCATACCTTTGCAGCGTTTTTGGGAAATACACATATTTAATAATAAACACAACAGAAAAATGGCTTACAAACGTTTATCGGCTGCCGAAGCTGCAGCAATGATTAAAAACGATGAGAATCTGGCACTCAGTGGATTCACTCCCGCAGGAGCGCCGAAAGCAGTGACAAGAGAGTTGGCAAAGATTGCAGAGGCTGAGCATGCTGCAGGAAGACCCTTCAAGGTGGGCGTCCTCACAGGAGCATCTACAGGTCAGAGCACCGACGGAGTGCTCGCACTCGCAAACGCTATCAAGTATCGCGCACCCTACACGACGAACGGCGACTTCCGTAAGAGCGTGAATGCCGGCGAAATTCCTTACAACGACATCCACCTCAGCCACATGGCACAGGAGATGCGCTATGGATTCTTCGGCGAAATCGACTGGGCTATCCTTGAAGTGTGCGACATCGAAGAAGGCGAAACTACCTGTAAAGCCTATCTCACCGCTGCCGGCGGCATCAGCCCGACGGCTGCAAGACTGGCAAAGCGCGTCATCCTCGAACTCAACAGTTTCCATAATCCTAACGCCAAGTTCATACAAGACGTTTACGAGCCGGCTGACCCGCCTTATCGCAAGGCTATTCCTATCGAGAACGTCGGCGACCGCATCGGTAAGCCTTACGTGGAAATTCCGCGCGAGAAGATTGTGGGCGTCGTAGAATGCAACCTGCCCGACGAGGCAAGAGGATTCAAAGACAGCGACCCCATCACCGACAAAATCGGACATCTCGTGGCTGAATTCCTCGTCAACGACATGCATCGCGGCATCATCCCGAAGACCTTCCTGCCGCTGCAGAGCGGTGTGGGCTCTACTGCCAACGCCATCCTCGGCGCACTCGGAAAAGACAAAAACGTACCCGACTTCAATGTTTACACAGAAGTGATTCAAGACGCAGTGATTGAAATGCTGCTCTCTGGACGCGTAAAGAACGGTTCTACTTGCTCTCTGACCGTAAGCAATGAATGTTTGATGCAGGTTTATGACAACATGGATCACCTGAAGGATCGTCTGACGATTCGCCCTTGTGAAATCAGTAACAACCCGGAAATCATCCGCCGACTGGGAGTCATCGCTATCAATACCGCCATCGAAGTGGATATCTATGGCAATGCCAACTCTACACACATCTCTGGAACGAAGATGATGAACGGAATCGGTGGCTCAGGCGACTTCGAGCGCAACGCATTCATCTCAATCTTCACCTGCGCATCGACGGCGAAAGACGGACTCATCTCGAGCATCGTGCCTTTCGTTTCGCATCAGGACCACTCTGAGCACGACGTGAACATCATCGTGACAGAGCAGGGCGTTGCCGACCTCCGCGCGAAGAGTCCGATGCAGCGTGCCGAACTGATTATCGAGAATTGTGTGCATCCCGATTATAAGCAGCTGCTCTGGGATTACCTGAAGATAGCAAAGGGCGGCCACACCAAGCACAACCTGCCGGCAGCATTCGCATTCCACGACACACTCGCACGCAAGGGCGACATGCGTCTCACGGATTTTGCTGAATATGTGAAATAAAGAATGCTCATCGCATTCAGTCCCAACCGGTCATCAGATTGCTGAAAGACCGATGGGTATATAACGAAAAAATCCACAGCTCTTTTTATTGAGAGTTGTGGATTTTTTTTATTTGGGCGGTCAACAGCCTTTGTATATTTATACACAGGGTGGGCTTTTGGGGTCCGTTTCGTAAACTGTTGTTTCTCAGTACGTTAGGAATGGCTTTCCAAAAGTTGAACTTTTGCATTGCGAAAGTTCAACTTTGAGGAGGTAAAAGTTGAACTTTTAGGAGCCAAAAGTTCAACTTTCAGAATGCGAAAGTTCAACTGCATATTTATACTACCTTTTCGGTATGTTTATGCAAGCTGTTTCTTTCGTTTCCGTTTCTTCAAACTGTAAAGAAAAATCCGGCTTCTGAATGAAAGTCCGCGCCCGTTATTGTCCGTTTGCAATCTTCATCGCCTCAATGGGGTAGTTGGTCGTGATGATGTCCACGCCCTCATCGACGAAATGTAGCATGGCTTCCGGCTGGTCCACCGTCCATACGTTCACGACCAGTCCTAAGCGCTTGGCTTCGGCAATCCATTCAGGGTGCTTCGCGAAAACATTCTGCGAATAGTCGATGCCCGTCAGACCGCGTTTCTTCGCTTCCTCCGGCGATACGTTGCCGCCAAGGTAAGCCACCTCCACGCCGGGCACCCGACGAACCAGCTCCTCGCAAA
>Ga0256405_10008508_pt1 | contig 14655 bp, 17 predicted proteins | sample RumenRJG_02DNA_FD_189096 | JGI IMG/M metagenome (GOLD analysis project Ga0256405, IMG submission 189096) | Bovine rumen microbial communities from Lethbridge, Alberta, Canada - RJG_02 | ecosystem: Host-associated > Mammals > Digestive system > Stomach > Rumen | place: Canada: Alberta...
GAACTGTCCACACAATATGCAGGCATGATTATACAATCATCACAGATAATCTGCGCAATATGTACTGTGGCATGTATTCTAGCGGTATTCGCTTCACTTGTTGGAGTTAAATCCAAAGACAAATTCAACACCGGCCGTTAGATTAATTAGATTAAGTTCTAATTAATCTTTTTTCTTTTTTTAAGTTTAAATACTCAAAAATCATAAATAATATTCAATGAACAGAAAAATAATACTTGCATTAGTGGCTATAATAATACTGGCTATTTTTGCATACGGAATATACTATGTGAATGACTATTACCATGCAGATGACACTGCAAAAGACTTGCTGAACGGAACAGACAATGTAAAAGTGGTAAAAACAAACAACGGACTTCTTCTAGACTGACCTGGAAATGACACCGCACTGATATTCTATCCCAGTGCAAAGGTCGAATACACATCATACCTGCCATTATTAACACAGATAGCCGAGAAAAATATTGACTGCTTTGCAGTTGAAATGCCATTCAACCTGGCAATCCTCAATCAAAACGCAGCAGACGACATTATAAACAGCAGAAATTACACTCACTACTACATATCCGGACACTCACTTGGAGGATCAATGGCATCCAAATACGTCAACAGCACCAACAATACCGACGGACTGATACTGCTTGAATCATACCCTACAGACACCATACAAAAACCAGTACTGTCAATATATGGAAGCGAAGACAAGGTATTGAATATGGAAAAATACAATGAGTCAAAATCCTTGATGAGCTATCTAACCGAAATCATCATCAAGGGAGGTAACCATGGACAGGTTGGTGATTACGGCATTCAAAGCGGTGACGGGAAAGTCCTTATAACACCCGAACAGCAGCAAAAGCAGACATCCGATGCAATACTGGATTTCATTGGAATATCTCAATAATCCTCTGCTTTTCCAAATCAATGCTTTCAGGGGCATTGCCATAATTGAAACGTGTCAAATGCCCTTCATCATCATTGACGCTGAATATCATAAGCTCCCCATCCAGGTTTTTCTCACAAGTGAAACATTTATAATTTCCTTTTTCTTCATTTATCATAAAATAAAAGCGATTCACAAGCAATGGAGCTTTGAAATCCGGAAAATCAACACGAATCATGATATTGCCATCAGCATCATCAATTTCAACATTCAGCTCATCCATTCTGAAGGGAACAATCATGTTATTCTTATCAAAAATCTCTTTAATCAAGTTGAAAATCAGATATTCATCTACATTATCTGCAAATGATTTTTTATTATTATAAAAATAATTTGGCAAGATATCATGTTGGAAATCATATATCAACTTATAATCAGTTGAATTGACTTCAACGTTAACTTCACCATAATTCTTTTTAACATCTACACTCATCAGCACATCCCACCTGTTGAGAACATCCCCTTCATCAACAATTATATTGTTGATTATGCCAGGATATTCACTTTCAAGCTCAAAAATAAAATTATCCGCTTTTAAAATTGCAATAGATTGGTTTTCAGATAAATCTTCATTATTTTCAACCAACAATTTAATAACTTCACATTTGAAGGGAGTTTTTATGTAATACTTGTTATTTTTAAATAGAGTTATGCTGATATCTTCCATGATAGAATGTATATTTCCACATGAATATAAATGTTTAAAAACATAATTAAGATTATGGAAATAACTGCGGACGAGATGAAAAAATCAATTGAAAGAATATACGAAAGGCTGGATGAAGTCACACCTGTTGATTTTGATTGCGGAAAACTGTGCGGAGAAGTATGCTGCGTATATGATGCAGAAGATTACAGAAACGAGGAACTGGCACTTTACCTCCTGCCCGGTGAGGAACTGATGTATGAGGACAGTGAGGAATTCGACCTGTACTATATCGATTCATCCGAGATAAAATACCCTCACTCATGGAAAGGCCAGATTTTTCTTGTAAAATGCAGGAATCCCCCTAAATGCGACCGGTCAATAAGACCAATACAGTGCAGAACATTTCCACTAATACCTCACTTAGACAAGAATGGTGAATTCCACCTGATATTCGATGAGTCAGAATTCCCCTACAAGTGCCCGATAGTCCATGACCACATCAAACTAAATGACGATTTTGTCAAGACAACCTATGAGATATGGCTGATGCTAATGCAAAACCCTCTGGTTTATGATTTGGTGGATATGGATTCAAGAATGAGGGACAACAGAAAAACAGATTACGAAGTGGTAATATGATACGCAAGATAATTATATTGACATTCGCAATATTCATACTGATTAACACTGCAAGCGCAATGGATTCATCCAACTGGTCAGAAGCAACTGTTGGATATGAGAAGTTCAGTATACCTCCCGAATATGAAAATCCCTACCAAAGCGACTTTAACATGTATGAATTCGATGAGGACATTGATGAATTTACCATACGCTACGTCAACCCGAATATAATGGATTTATACGGTTATTTTATTGAGCACAACAGTATGAAAAAGGTCAAGGTTTCAGGCCATGATGCGGTTCATTTCACAAGCTATGACAGGCATGATGAGAAAAACAATTCAATATTATGGTTTTCAGCAGGTGAGGAATTCTACTACATTGCATTTAGAGGAAACAAAATAACTCCAACCATCAAGGAAGTTGTTAAAAGCGCATCAAAATCCAAATACACTCATGATGAATTATATGACATCTTAAATGAAGAGTTTAAAAACTATAAGATTGTTCATGCAATAGAATCCCAAAGACAAGATTACCCTACAAGCGACAAGGGACATCATTCATTCGTATCATTCGGAAGCAATGGTGTCAATTTTGGAGTTATGAGCTGAATCATAATCTCCAATCTATTTTTTCTTTATTGTTTTTTGCCAGAAACTCATTGGCCAGCCTGAAATGATTGCATCCTAAAAATCCTCGTCTTGCAGAAAAGGGTGAGGGGTGTGATGTAATCAGAACCAAGTGATTAGGATTATCAATCAATTCCTTTTTCTTTTCAGCCTGCTTTCCCCATAACATGAAAACTATCGGACTGGTTTGACTGTTTAAAATTCGAATAACCTCATCAGTGAATCTTTGCCATCCGCACTTGCTGTGGGAGTTGGCATTTCCATCCTCAACAGTTAAGACAGTATTCAGCAAAAACACACCTTGGCGAGCCCATTTTTCAAGGCAGCCTGATTCTGGAATCGGATAATCATACTCGTTATTGATTTCCTTGAAGATGTTTTTAAGTGACCTTGGAATTGGCCTGCCTTCAGGTGTTGAAAATGCAAGTCCATGGGCTTGTCCCTCTTCATGATAAGGATCCTGGCCTAAAATAACCACTTTAACATTATCCAATGGCGTTAACTTAAATGCGTTGAATATCTCATCATATGGAGGGTAAATTGTCTTGGATGAGTACTCATCATCTATAAAATCCTGAATCCTTAAAAAATAGTTCTTTTTAAATTCATCACTTAATACTAAATCCCATTCATTTCCAATCATAGAATTTAATATATGATTTAAGTTATATTAGATTTTCTAAAAAAAATAAAAAAAGAATATAATTAGAATGAAAGACTTGCATATCTTCCGTTTAAGGAGTATGTCTTTGTATTCCAATTTAATACTTTTCCAATTGAATTTCTTGAACTGGTTGCATCAGCGATTGTCCAAGTATTGCCAATCAATACCTGAGCCCATACATGACCGTAATTGCTTCCGCTTGAGAATGTACAGTCCCCATGTACGTATCTGGTTGCAAGACCTGCAGTTCTAAACATTGCAACTAACAAGTGTGTGTGATCTACACAATTACCTCTTTTAGCGTCAAGTGTTCCGACAGCACCATATTTTGTATTATAGTAGAAACTATATGATAATGTGTCCCTAACATAATTGAATATTGCTGTTGCCTTTTGGGTTTGGGTAGTTAAACCTTTAGTTAATGAATCCACCAGTTTCTTGATTTTAGAGTTGCCCACCTGACAGTTCTTGGATGATTTCAAGTAAGCGCTTAAATCAGAGATAGTGTTAACCTCATTAATACCCTTTACACTCTTCACATTGACTGTGATTGACTTTGAAGTTGAGCTTGCAAGGTAATCGTTACTGCCTGCATATTTCACGTTCATTGTATAAGTTCCATGTGAAAGACTTATTTTGAATGAAGCGTAACCGTTTGAAGCAGTAGTAGCACTGTAAGTTTTGGAATTCACTGTTAATTTAACTTTTTGACCGGTTACTGCCTTATTATTGTCATCGACAAGCAATACCTTGAAAGTTTTTGATCCTTCAGTGAATGTATCAGCACTTTTCCATGTTAAAGTAGTTGCAGTCCTTTCCTTAACTTTTATTGCCACTGACCCTGATTTTGAATTGACCTTGGAATCCTTAACGACAGTGTAGTGCACTGTATAATTGCCGATTTCTAAATTGATTGGCAGTGAAGCAAGACCATTCTTGTCAGTGGTTTTAGCATAAGTATGGTTATTTACCATGAATTTAACGGTTCTTTTCTCTAAAGGCACACCACCAGCCACAACAGCTACTTTCAATGGAGTACCTGCGCCTTGACCGAATGTGGTTGTACTTTTAACAGACAGTGTCGGATTTTTAGTTGTATAAATCGCTACCCTGTTAGTTGCACTGGATGGCTTGTAACGGGTATTTCCTGCAAATTTATACTTGACTGTGTAGACTCCTTTTTTAAGGGACGGCAGTTTAAGTGTGGCTACACCTTTACTATTAGTCTGTTTATAATAGGATTTGCCGTTAATCTTGATTTTAATGATTTTTCCCTTTTGAGGAGCATATCCTAAACCGTTCAATAACTTGACTTTAATGGTTTTTTTATCGCCTTTCATGAAAGCATAATAACTAGTGGTTAATGAGGAAGAAACCTTGTTATACACTTTAATCTTATTAGTTTTGCTTAAACCATCCTTATTGTAGGAAATTATCTTATAAGTACCTTTCTTAAGGTTAACTATGGATAATTTAGCAACACCTTTGCTGTTGGTTTTAACCTTATAAGTTTTACCTTTAAGCTTAAATTTAATGTATTTATTAGCTAAGGCTTTTCCATTACTTTTTAAGAATTTTGCAGTGAATTTCTTACTGTCAGTGTAGACTTTTGAAACATCACTTGCACTTATAGTTGACAAGATTTTAAAAGTAGTAGTTAACTTATAACCTGTAATAGGGTCAGTTGCTACGACTTTATAAGTTCCTGGCTTAAGGTCAACTGCAAGAGAAACAACACCTTTACTGTTTGTCTTTTTAGTATATGTTTTACCATTTACTGTTATTTTAACATCAGTGTTCGCCAGAGCAGTGCCCTGAGTGGTTAAAAATGTTGCAGTATACTTAGTGCTTCCTTTATAATACTTAGTAATGTCATTTGCTTTAATGGTCGGCAACACATCAATTGTTGATGATAGATTGCTTGAAGCGGTGTATCCGTCATCTCCCTCGAAATATGCTATTGCAGTATATTTTCCAGGATTAAGGGACAGTGCAACGCTTGCAACTCCTTCATCATTGGTTGTACCATTATAACTTACACCATTAATGACAAAATTAACTGTCTTATTGGCCAATGATTTACTGCTGTTTGAGTCTTTTAATGTTACTTCAAAAGAACCTTGATAGTAAATGCTTGTTTTTGGATCAGTTAATTCTGTTGAGTTTTTATATGAACTGCTTTCCACTAAGGAATTTTTTTCAATGTTAGTTGATAAAGTATCTGTATTTTCATCTTCTGACACTTCATCATCACCTTCAGTTGATAAAGCTTCATTTTCATCAATTGTATTGGCGGCAATGATTTCAGTACCATTTACGTCACTTGCCTGAACTGCACTAACTGACAATATCACTGTTAATGCCAGGAGCATAGTGAGTAATAAACGTTTGTTGAAAATAGTTTACCTCCTAAACATTTTTTCATACAATTCGTGAGAACTTAATCTCACTACAAAATAATTTATTATAAATATCTTATATAAACCTTTTTATTTACTAAATCCGATTAAAACAGTTTAATTTTAAAAAATAAGCATTAAAAATAATTATTTATGGAAATTAATTTTATGAGTATTTAAAAACATTTATAATAAACAAAAATTATGGCGAATTATAATTAAATTAACAAAAAGTTATAAAAATACAATCAATAATATGATATTGTATAAAATAATATGAAGATTAATCAATGGTGTTTTAATTGAAAATATTCAACAAATCATTATTAAAAAATAAAAATAAGATTGTTTATAAAGAATAATGGCAATTAAAGGAATATACTTGAAATAATGTTAATGTCATTTTTCTTTTACAATCTTGCCTGTCATATGGTCGATTGTTATTTCAAAAACCTCTGTTCTGTGAAGGAGTCTTTCAATTTCCCTGACTGTTTCATCATGAGTTGGGAAAAACTTATCTCCCAGATATGTTAACTTTTCTATTTTTTCATCATCATCACTTAATGTTCGGATTTTACCGAAGACTATTACGCTTTTGAAAATATATGACCAGTCGTCTTCAGGGTTTCTCACTCCAGCATCCATTACACAATATGATACCTTGTCATGCTTTTTAATTGCATCGTTTTTATGGCCGCTCTTCGCTCCGTGAAAGTATATTTTGCCGTCAACAAATACATGACTCATTGGAAGAGAATATGGATAATCATAATCCCCCAATAGTGCCAGAAACCCTCTTGGCTCATTGGTCAGGATTTCCAGGCATTCTTCTTCGCTGAGCATTTGGCCTGAACGTCTCATTTTTCTAAACATTCTATATCACTTTTCAATTCATCAACATCATAAAATTGCTATAAATCCAAACACTATAAATATTACAATAAGGCACAAGCAACATGTACCTCCAAATGAAAAACCATCTTTTCGTTGAGGATTATTATGATTATTTATTGCAGTAGGTCTGACAGTGTATTTATCTTCATTATCATATACATCGGCAAGTTTAATTGCAAGCCAAATTGAACGTATGATAGAGACAAGCATGACTACTGATGCAATACCTGCCATGATAAAATTCATCCCATCATTACCTGAAAGCAGGATAGTGAAAAGCCATGGAATCTCATAAGTTACACCTTCCAAAACCCAGTGTTTGTTGTTGTTCTTAAAACCGATGTAAACAAAACCAAAACCGTTTAAATACGGCAGGACTGAAAGGATTACCCACCATGACCTTTTAAGCTTTTCTACAATATTCATAACAAACCCATATTAAAATATTTAATTAATCAAATCATTATTGTTAGTCTCGATTTTAGCGACAACCTTCTTACCGTCCTCAGCCATATCAGAGAACATGTTAATTGTTTCTTTCATTTGAGGCAAAGCCTGTTCCTTATAGGTGCTGACATCCTGAATAGCCTGAAGAGCTTCGGCAAATGAAGCCTTTAAAACATCCGGTGAAATCATGGTTTCGGCACTGTGCTTTTGAATTTCACTGCCCTGTTCCTTAAGCATATGGGAAGTGGTTTCAATAATATTTTCAGTGGTCTGATTCAAGATATTGATCTTATCCATTACTATTTTCTGATCATACAATGCACTTGCAACCATAACACCGGTTCTTAAAGCTGAAACAGTAACGTTTTTAGCCCTCATGACACCACGAATCAATTCCTTATTGTTACGTCTGATAACATTAAGTGAAACGATTCCCTGCTGGTTTACAACAATCATCTGCTGCATATCCATTATCCTCTGCCTTAAAGGGAATAAAATTTCCTCTTTGACAAATGAAATCTTATCGCTGTCAACACCCTCAATTTCAGCAGTTTGGATTTGAGCTTCAATAGATGCATCCATTTGTTTTCCAAGCTCAATATCTGCAAGAAGCTTATTGGTGACTTCCCTCAGGTAAGTTTCCTCATTCATCAAGGTAATATTATCATTCTGCAATACCTTGCTGCTTTTATCCAGTGATTCAACGATTTCGGATATTGCAACTTCAGCCTTCTCATATTTTGCAAAGTATTTTCTGACAGGATTCATGATGTTTCCCAATACGCCTTTTTTGGCAAAATCAACCTTGCTTGGATCCAAATCCTTCATCTGTTTGTTGAGTTCCATCAGTTTTTCACTAATGTTGTCAGCATCCTTTCCTCCCTTGTTCAAATCAACGAATCTGGTTGACAGCATCTCATTATGGGATGCGGATTTTGTCATTTCATTTAAACCGAAATTATCCAATGGTTTTAAAATATTATCTCTTTCAGCAGGATTATTCAAGTCAGCGTCAAAAATCGCAGTTGCATTATCCTGTGCCTGGTTTTTCAAGTTTGAATTTTCTAATTTTTCCTCTTCATCTTTAAGTGTTGTTTCAACATCTTTTTTTATTTCATCAACATCAAGTGAAAATTCAGCCATAATATCACCTATTTTAATTTAAATATTCAATTTGATTAGTATCAATATCTTCGGTAAAATTATCAACAGTTTTACCGTCTTTTATTATTTCAACTGTCACATGATCAGGGTCTGGCAACTTATAAGTAGTATAATACCCGAACATTAATGAATACTCAGAATCATAGTAAATGTTGTCGAGCTTTTCAGTTTCGTGACCTATTTTTGTGCCGTTTGAATCATAATATATGGTTTTAACATTATAACCTTTTAAATCATCGGGAACCTTATTGAAAATCGCTTCAGTGTATAATGTGTAACTTTTTTTGGCATCTCCTGAGTCATAACCTCCCACTCCAGTGATTGTCAAATCTACTTGACTTGCATCCTCAACAGGAGCATTTGTATTGGCATTATTGCCGTTACCAGTCATTCCAATAACTATCAAACCCAATATCACTACAACCGCAATGATTATTAGAAATATTTTTCCATTGCTTAAAATACTTGGGCCGTTACCTGAATCATTAAAAGCATATCCGCAATCCATGCAGAATTTGGCATCATCAGGAACTTGCTTTCCACATTTAGGACAATTTTTAGTCATAATAATCACCTAATATTCCTTAACAGAATCAATCAAATTCTCCATATCATCCAATAATTTCTTAACATCCTCATTTGAACCATCCTCATTGCTGATGTTAATGACCAGTTCATTGGTTAGCTTCTCAATTTGATTTATGATTGTATTCATTGCATCAATCTTTTTTTCTATTTCATTTTTAACTCGTGGAGTGTCTTCGGCAGCCAGGTTAATAATGCTGGATGCAGAATCAGCCTGCTTGTAAAATAGTTTATGTGCATTGTCAACCATATGGATAAATTTGTCATAAGTCAATTGCGGAGGTGCGAATCTTTTTTCAATCAAATCCCTTACAACCTCCTCTTTTACATTGAAAACTATTTTTAAGTTATTGATTTCTTTTTCATATTCCTTAAGTGAATCAACACCCATATCAACATCAACAGTTTCTTTAACAGCAGGTTCTTCCTTTTTTCTCACTTTAGGAATTATTCTGCGTTTGCCTGCCTTCTTATAGTTATTCAAGTTAAATATATAATATAAATAAATCAATGGAATGATAAATAAAACTAAAATAAGCAGCATCACCATCCTGTTGGCGATATGCAGTACAGGAACTGAGATGCATATTAAAATCATGTAAAATATGCCTAAAATCCAAGGCAAAGACTCATGAACCAGCAGTACATCATTTGAATTGCCCAAACCTCTGGACAACCTTATCTTTGAAGCTGCTTTAGATTTAGGAGCATACTGAAGTATCTCATCTTCGGTTAAAATACCTTCCCTAGGTTCAAGGACATATCTGACATCATTGATTGTCTCAACGCAGTTAATGATATTGCCGTCATTATCATAAGCTTTGGAGTCTTTAAAAGTCAATGGTGTAGTCAATCTTTTAATTTCACTCGCTTTTGAATTTTCAATAGGCATTTTAAATTACTCCTAAAATATTGATTGAACATATATTTAGAAGTAAGTGTTTTTAAATATTTGTATTCAATTTGTTATTATTCAAATTCTTTTTCCAAAAGGATAGTTACAGGCCCATTATTTAAAAGGCTCACTTTCATAAATGCACCGAACTCACCGGTTTCAACAGGTATCAGTTCACTGCATTTGTCTGTGAAATAGTCAAACAGTTCAGTTGCCTTATCCGGAGACAATGCCTTGTGAAATGATGGTCTGTTCTTTTTGGTGTGAGCGTATAAAGTAAATTGAGGAACAAGTAAAACTTGCCCACCAATATCTTTAACTGATTTGTTCATTCTTCCGTTTTCATCCTCAAAAATCCTTAATTTAGCCAGTTTACCTGCCAGATAATCAGCTTCTTTAGTAGTGTCGCTTTGACCAAAACCGACCAGAACCATCAGCCCCTCATCGATTTCACCGACAATATTCCCGTCAACTTCAACGCTCGCTGAGGTTACTCTTTGAACAACCAGTTTCATCTAATCACCTTTAGCAAATTCTCCCAGGTAATTCATCGGCTCACCTCTCTTACGCCTGTTGTAATATTCAGCTGTAGCAGTGAACAGTGCATCTCCGGCAGAGTTGATAGCGGTTTCACAGGAATCCTGAATAACTCCAATGATGAATCCCACTGCAACCACCTGCATTGAAATGTCCTGGGAAATTCCAAACAAGGAACAGGCCATTGGAATGAGCAATAATGATCCTCCTGCAACACCTGATGCTCCGCATGCTGCAAGTGTTGAAATGATGCACAGGACTATAGTGATTGGCAACGGAACGGATAATCCGATAGTGTGGCAGGTTGCAAGAGTCATTACAGTGATTGTTACTGCAGCCCCTTCCATGTTGATTGTTGAGCCCAATGGGATACTGATTGAAAAGAAATCCTTATCTATACCTAATCTTTCACATAATGTCATGTTAATTGGAATATTGGCTGCTGAACTTCTTGAGAAGAATGCTGTAATACCACTTTCACGCAAACATGTCAATACCAGAGGGTAAGGATTGCGTCTTAATGCGATTCCTGAAATAAGAGGGTCAGTTACAAATGCAACAAATCCGATACATGCTACAAGTAAGAGGATTAGCTGACCATATTCGGTGAAAATGCCAAGACCGCTTTCAGAAACTGATGTGAACACCAAACCCATAATACCGATTGGAGCGAATTGGATAATGTAGCGGACTACTGTTGTAATTGCATCTGCAAAATCAGTCACTACATCCTTTGTTGTGTCGCTTGCAACCATCTTTAACGCAATACCCAAAACGATTGCCCAGAATAAAATTCCCAAGTAATTCGCTTCAGCCAATGAGTGAATCGGATTGGCGAATATATTTAATATCATATCTGAAATAACATTCTCTAAAGCAGTTGGTGCTGTTTGTGTACTTGCGGATGCTAAATGAATACTTATAGGGAAGAGATAACTTCCTATAACGGCAACCATTGCTGAGAGAAAAGTACTGAAAATATAAAATATGATAACTGTCTTATACTTAGAACCGATACCTGATCTTGCCTTTGAGATGGCGGAAGCAACCAGGAAAAATACAAGAATTGGAGCTATGGCCTTTAAGGCACTGACAAATAGTTCTCCCGGAAAACCTATAATTTTCCATCCGGGAACAAGCACTCCTAAAACAGCACCAATTACCAAACCTATAATAATCTTTAAAATTAAACTGGACTCAGTCCATTTCTTAATAATATTCATAAATATCACTTAAATTTCAAGATGGTCTAATACTTCATAAGTGGCTTCTCTAACGGTACGAGCCGCTTCAAAGAATTCCTTTTTCTCTATATCATTCATATGAATCGGAACAATCATGGCAACACCTTTCTTGCTGATTACAGCAGGCACACCCAGTGACACATCATCTACCATTTCAATTTCCCCGTCAAGATAACTGCTGACTGTCAATACCTTATGGGAATCTGTAATTATTGTAGACATCAAGTTTGAAATAGCGAAAGCCGGACCGTATTCTGTTGCTCCTTTTTTTGAAATGATTGTGTTTCCGGCATTTTTTAACTGCTCCACCAAACCTCTTATATCCAAATCAACATATTCTACAAAATATTTTAATGGTATACCACCGATGGTGGTGGAACTTAAAAGAGGAACCATATGATCACCGTGTTCACCGATTACCCTTGTGTGAACCTCAGAACTGTTAATGTCTATTTGTCTTGAGAAATAATTTTTTAAACGCAGTGAATCCAAGTGGTTACCTACACCAATAACTTTGCTCTTTTTAAAACCGGAAGCCTTCAAAGCAATGGTTGTCATAACATCCACAGGATTGGTTGCAACCAGAATAATGGAATCCGGTGCAAATTCTGCTATTTTTTTAGAATAATAATCTACAATTTCCGCATTAGGAACTGCAAGGTCCAGTCTTTTCATTCCTTTTTCCCTGTGAATTCCAGCTGCAATAAGCACAATAGCAGAGCCTGTTATATCATTAAAATCACATGTTGGAGTTAACTTACAGTCAATGTCACGTGCAGCAAGTGCATCATACATGTCATAAGTTTCGCCCTTTGCCTTGTCAAGACTTTCAGGTCTTGAAAACATTACAATTTCATCAACTGTATCTTCACGTGCGAGAGTGAATGCAACGTTTTTTCCTATAATTCCAGTTGATCCTAATATACTTACTTTTACCATAATGTATTATATTTGTATTCTATATAAAAATAACTTACTAAATTCTAAATTGATTATCGAATTGACCATAAATTAAGTAATAAAATATATGATTAAAATAATTTTCAATTAAATAATTCTAATTGTTTAATATAACAATAGATTTATATTTAAACATTTATTTAATATATAACTATGACAGAAGAAGAATTGAAATTAGAGACAAAATGCTATGATGCCAACGAGTACGGCTACATTTATGGACTGAATCAGAAAATACCTGATGAGGAATTCGAGAAAGTGAAACCATACTTTAGAAAATTCAAGAGAATGGACTTTGTGGAAGGAAATGTGCAGGTGACCGGAAGACCTGAAGGATGGAGATGCCTTGAAAAGGATGTTGCCAAAGTCGAAGAAATTCTGGGAATTACAAACACCCTTGAAAAAAGACAAAATAAAGTAAAAGAGGCATTTGCAGACCCAATCAAAAAAGCCAACCTGATTGACAAGTCATATGAATGGCTGAAACTTTTGTTTGAAAGAACAGGAACTCACCCTGAACAGGACCTCTCAAGACTTGCAGTGCACTCAACCAAGATATACGACCCTCAGGACAGCTACAAAAAAGGTGCCGACAAGGGAGAAGGGGAACTTTTCATATACACTCCTCACGGATTCTGGTACATAATCAACAACAGCGGCGAATTTGCTGACAAGTCACTGAACAATGTTAAAACCCCACAGGGCGGTGCGGTAGGTTACAGACTGATGTATGATGATTTGGTTGACAGACTGATTAGAATCTACACTGAAGAAAATCTATATTCAGGTGAAAAGCTATTTTAACAGATATTGAATCATCATAATCATGACTGTTCAGTTTAACTTAGGACATATGAAATATTACCTATTTAAATAATTAAATATTTTATTGATGAAAATCTAAATTATCAAATAGATTATTATTAGGTGGTTTAATTTTATGCAGAAAATAGTAAATGCACATTGTCATATTTACCCTGAAAAAATAGCTGATAAGGCAGTAATTGGAATACGCGATTTCTACGATTTGGACATGTCACTTAACGGTAAGGTTGAAGGATTGCTTCGAGATGGTGAAAAGGTTGGAGTAACACATTATTTAGTCCATTCTGTTGCAACAACCCCAAAACAGGTCAAATCAATAAATGAATTCATTGCGGAATCTGTAAATCAGCACCCAGACATATTCACAGGATTCGGAACACTGCATCCAGACAGCGATGACATTCAGGGAGACTTTGATTACCTGATTGAACTGGGACTTAAGGGAGTAAAGCTGCATCCGGATTTCCAGCAGTTTGCAATGAATGAAAAACGTGCATTCAATATAGGTGAAGTGGTGCGTGACGGCAAGGTTCCAATGCAGGTTCACTGCGGAGACTTCAGATACAATTATTCCAATCCCGAACAGATTAAACCATTTTTAGATGAATTTCCAGAAATACCATTCATAGGTGCACATTTTGCAGGATGGAGCATATGGGAAGAGGCAACCGAACAGTTATCAGGCACACCGAACCTATATGTTGACATAAGCAGCAGCCTATATGACCTACCACCTGAAACTGCCGTTGAATTAATACATGCATACGGCAGCGATAAAGTGTTATGGGGTACAGATTATCCGATGTGGGAGTCTGAAAGTGAAATGGAATACTTCAACAAGCTGGATTTGACAGAAAAGGAAAGGTCCCAGATACTATATGAAAATGCAGCCCGATTATTGAAACTTGAATAATACAATTACCATCATCCAACCACCATTTTTTATCAACTTTTTTTGAAAAAAACCTATTTTAAATTGATTAAAACAATTAATTAAGTTTAGTTTTAACTAAATTTAGATTTTAATAGTTAAGATTAATCTAAACTAATTTTAACGAATAAAACAAAGGTTTATATATAATTAGAGGACTAATAATAATTTGAAATTGAGATTTTTGAACGTAGTTAAATTTTTAAAGGAGAAATTAATATGACTACCTCAAACCCAATACAAA
>Ga0256405_10008509_pt1 | contig 14653 bp, 9 predicted proteins | sample RumenRJG_02DNA_FD_189096 | JGI IMG/M metagenome (GOLD analysis project Ga0256405, IMG submission 189096) | Bovine rumen microbial communities from Lethbridge, Alberta, Canada - RJG_02 | ecosystem: Host-associated > Mammals > Digestive system > Stomach > Rumen | place: Canada: Alberta | collected...
CTGGCGATATACACCAACGGCGCACGAAGTACCAACTGGGGCTGATTCTTCACCAGTTTCTGGTAACGATCCTGGGCACTCTCAAAGCGAAGCATGTCGGCATGATGCTGACTCAGGATCAATGACTCCTCCAGAATCTTTCGATAGAGAATCTGGATGTTCACACTCTTCATAGCCACCGCCTCAAGATCTGCCTTTGGCAAGGCGATGAGGATGGTTGGCTCTAAAGCCTTGATCTGCAATTTCGTGGGCTGTTCACGGAAGAGGCTCTCGATACACATCACGATATTGTTCTCGGTAGCCATGTACTCCGTCAGTTCCTTATCATTCTTAAAATAGAACTGACGCACCAGACCTTTTACAATCCAGTAAATATTGTTACATACCTCTCCTTCACGAAGAATAAACTCATTCTTCGCAAACTTCATGGGCACCAGGATACTCTCGAGCATATCGAGCTCCTCATGTGTCATCGTGCTGTAACGACGGGCTAATTCACGTGCCACGTCTCTAGTAGTAATGCTAATATTCGGCATAATTCCAAATTGGACCTTTAGTTTTTTATATGTTATTGATTTCTTAATCGAGTTTCAACACAGCAAGGAAGGCTTTCTGAGGCACTTCCACGTTGCCGATCTGCTTCATACGTTTCTTACCGCGCTTCTGTTTCTCAAGCAACTTACGCTTACGGCTCACATCACCACCATAACACTTGGCAGTCACATCCTTACGTACCTGCTTGACCGTCTCACGGGCGATAATCTTGGCACCGATTGCTGCCTGAATGGCGATATCAAACTGCTGACGAGGTATCAGTTCTTTTAGTTTCTCACACATCCGGCGGCCAAAAGTGACGGCATTGTCCTGATGGGTCAGTGTAGAAAGGGCATCCACAGGCTCACCGTTCAACAGGATATCCAACTTTGCCAGTTTCGATGGACGGAACCCGTCGATATGATAATCAAAGGAGGCATAGCCCTTAGAGATGGACTTCAGCTTGTCGTAGAAGTCGATCACGATCTCACCCAACGGCAGATGGAAATGCAGTTCCACACGGTTACCTGACACATACTGCTGATCAATCAGTTCACCTCGCTTGTCGAGACAAAGCGTCATAATAGGACCGATATAATCCGCTGCCGTGATGATAGACGCACGGATATAGGGTTCCTCAATATGTTCGATCATCGTCAGATCAGGCAGACCAGAGGGGTTATGCACCTCCTTCACCTCACCCTGTTTGGTGTAACACATATAGGATACGTTTGGTACGGTGGTAATGACATCCATATCAAACTCACGATCGAGACGCTCCTGTACGATCTCCATGTGGAGCAGACCGAGGAATCCGCAGCGGAAGCCGAAACCCAGCGCCACAGAACTCTCTGGTGTAAACGTCAATGAGGCATCATTCAACTGCAACTTCTCCAGCGAGGCACGCAGATTCTCATAATCCGTTGGATCAATGGGATAAACACCAGCAAACACCATCGGTTTCACTTCCTGGAAACCCTCAATGGCTGCACCACAAGGATTGGCCACCTGCGTGATCGTGTCACCTACTTTCACTTCCTTGGAGTTCTTGATACCGCTGATGATATAGCCCACATCGCCAGTACGCAGTTCCTTACGGGGGATCATATCCATCTTCAGTACACCGATCTCGTCGGCATCATATTCCATCCCCGTATTAAAGAACTTCACATGGTCACCAGCATGAATGGAACCATTCACAATCTTAAAGTAGGCGATGATACCACGGAAGGAATTAAAGACAGAGTCGAAGATCAAAGCCTGCAAAGGTGCTTTCTCGTCGCCTTCCGGATGAGGAATACGCTCCACGACGGCATTCAGGATATCCTCAACACCCTCGCCCGTCTTTCCTGACGCACGGATGATGTCAGAGCGATCACATCCGATCAGGTCGATAATCTCATCCTCCACCTCATCAGGCATCGCCGAAGGCATATCTATCTTATTGATGACGGGAATAATCTCCAGGTCGTGATCGATTGCCATATACAGGTTGGAGATGGTCTGTGCCTGAACGCCCTGCGTGGCATCCACCACCAGCAACGCCCCCTCACAGGCTGCAATAGAGCGCGACACCTCGTAAGAGAAATCCACATGTCCCGGCGTATCAATCAGGTTCAGGATATATTTCTCACCCTGATATGTATATTCCATCTGGATGGCATGACTCTTAATCGTAATGCCCCGTTCACGCTCCAGATCCATATCATCGAGCATCTGACCTTCAGTGACCTGAATAGTCTTAGTAAATTCCAATAAACGGTCAGCCAGGGTTGACTTACCGTGGTCGATATGTGCAATGATACAGAAGTTTCTTATATGGTCCATCAGTTTATACGTGTACTTTTAAGTTGCAAAGATAATATTTTTTTGCCGGAAAAAGAGCTATTTTTGCTTTTTTTTGTATCTTTGCACCCAAAAATAGCATTCGTTATGAAAAAGTATTGGATATTAGCAGCAATTTGCACCCTTCTGGTAGGATGCCGGGAGTCTTTGGAAGACCGTTGTGCCCGTGAGGCAAAAGAATACACCGAGAAAAACTGTCCGACGCGAATGGACAAGAACATCATCCTGGACAGTATGGCATTTGAGCGCGACACCCACACCTTACATTATTATTATACACTGACAGGTTTTGCTGACCGTGACGGTGTGATGGAAGAGGTGGATGCCAAAGGCGCATTGAGGGAAGACCTGAAGAACTCGACCTCCCTGCGTGTCTATAAGGAGAACAAGTACCGATTCGCCTATACCTACCGTTCGGAAAAGGATCCCAAGAAGATCAGACTGCAAGTGGTTTTCACAGATAAAGATTATTAAAATCAAATAGCCCCCGCCGATTGGCGAGGGCTTATGTCTTTTATTCTGCGACTTCCTCAGGTTTCATGTTCGTGTAAACCGTCTGGACATCGTCGAAGTCTTCCAACTTCTCCACCATCTTGTCGATGGTCTCACGCTGCTCGGCAGTCACATCCTTCAGGTCGTTGGGGATACGGGTAAACTCAGCACCCGTCACCTCGAAGCCGTTCTCCTCAAGATGCTTCTGGATAGCGCCGAATGAAGAGGGATCGCCGTAGATGGTGATGCTGTTCTCCTCCTCGTCCTCATCAAACTCATCCTCCACACCATAGTCAATCAGGTCGAGAATCATTTCGTCCATATCCAGGCCGTCCTTCTTCTTGAAGGTGAACACAGCCTTGTGATCGAACAGGAATGAAAGTGAACCCTGAGTACCCAGGTTACCATTGAACTTGTTGAATACTGAACGGACGTCACCTACCGTACGTGTGGTGTTGTCGGTCAGTGTCTCCACGAAGATGGCAATACCATGAGGACCATATCCCTCATAGGTTACCTCCTTGTAATCACTCTGGTCCTTACCCATTGCATTCTTGATGGCACGCTCGATGTTGTCCTTCGGCATGTTCTCACGCTTGGCGTTGGCAATACAGGCACGGAGTGCAGGATTGTTCTCTGGCTCAGGACCGCCAGCCTTCACGGCAATGGCGATCTGCTTGCCGATCTTTGTAAATGTCTTGGCCATGTGGCCCCATCGCTTCAGCTTCGTAGCTTTACGATATTCAAATGCTCTTCCCATTGGATTACTTTTTTAATATTTTACTTTTTTACCTTTTTACCTTTTAGCGAAGCTCAGCGTTGAGCTGTTTCTTGATGTTGGCGATGAGCTTCTGCATGATGGCATCGATCTGCTTGTCACCCATGGTCTTCTTCTCATCCTGAAGGATGAAGTTCACGGCGTATGACTTCTTACCAGCAGGCAGCTTGTCACCCTCATAGACATCGAAAAGTTCTACCTTCTTCAAAAGCTTCTTCTCGGTCTGACGGGCGATCTGCTCAATCTGTGCAAACTCCACACTGTTATCTACCAACAGTGCCAGGTCGCGACTCACAGCAGGGAACTTAGATATCTCTGTATAAAGCACCTCGTTCTTCTTGGTCACCTTCATCAGTGCCGTCCAGTTCATCTCTGCATAATATACAGGATTGTCAAGGCCGAACTGCTTCTGCAACTTCTTCGTGATGATACCCATCTCCACGAGTTTCTTTCCACCACGGTTCTCGATGGTGAGACCACTGGAGAATATATCATTCTCTGACTTCTTACGAACCGTCATGCCAGGCTTCAAGCCAATACGACGGAGAATGTTCTCCACATAGGCACTCAATTCATAGAAGGTGGAATCCTCATTCTTGTGAACCCAAGAGCCTTCCACGCGCTTACCCGTTACCCAGAGCGCAGCATGATTCTGCTCCTTGTAAGCCTGCATCGGATCATCATCGTTCTTCTTCTCAGGATCGAAAGTATAGACATTTCCGAACTCGAAGAAACGCAGATTCTGGCGCTTACGGTTTACGTTGTGCTGGATGCTCTCAAGACCACCATACAACAGTGTCTGACGCATCACGTTCAGATCGCTGGAGAGCGGATTCATAATATGCACCAGCGTATCCTGCTTGTCGCCATAATAAGCAGCCTTCGTCAACGAGTTGTTCAGGATCTCATTGAAGCCCTCTCCCACCAGCTGCTCACTTACCAGATTAGCCAGTTTGTGTTTACGGTCCTCATCGCCCTTGATCACGAGAGAACTCTTCAACTGAGTAGGAATCTCCACATTATTATATCCGTAGATACGCAGGATATCTTCTACCACATCACAGGGGCGCTGTACATCCACACGATAAGCAGGAATCTCCAGCGTCAGGCCCTGCTCATTCTCATACTTGACTTCCATGTCAAGAGCACGACAGATGAACTTGATGACACCAGAGGAGAGCTCCTTACCGATCAGGCGGTTGACATAATCAAAACTGAGATCGACGACTGCGTTCCTGATGGGTTTGGGATAGATATCGGCGATATCCATCGACACCTTACCACCAGCCAGTTCCTGACAGAGGATAGCAGCCTGCTGCAGCGCGTAAATCGTGCCATTGGGATCAATACCACGCTCGAAACGGAAGCTGGCATCCGTACTCAGACCATGGCGGCGGGCACTCTTACGGATCCATGTAGGATGGAAGTAGGCACTCTCGAGTACCACGTTTTTCGTGGTCTTATAGGTACCACTACCCTTTCCGCCAAACACACCGGCAATACACATAGGATCCTCGGCATTGCAGATAGCCAGGTCGTGATCTGAGAGTTTATGCTCCACACCGTCGAGCGTCTGGAACGGTGTGCCATCAGGCATGGTCTTCACCACGATCTTATGACCCTTTACCATGTCTGCATCAAAGCAATGCAGAGGCTGACCATAGGCCATCATGATATAATTGGTGATATCCACGATATTATTAATCGGACGAAGACCAATTGTTGTCAACTTATTCTTCAGCCAATCAGGTGACTCTTTTACCTCACAGTCAGTGATGCTGACACAGGCATAGCGCTTACAAGCCTCCTCGTTCTCAATCACCACCTCAATAGGCAGATCATGGTTGTCAACCTTGAACTTTGAACAGTCAGGACGATGCATCTTGGTCTCGATGCCATTGCTCATCAGCCAGGCATACAGATCACGGGCTACACCCCAATGACTCAGACCATCGGCACGGTTTGCCGTGATGTCAACCTCGATGAGCCAGTCGCTCTCCAGATGATAATACTCTGCAGCGGGTGTACCGACAACTGCATCATCAGGCAGTACGATGATACCATCGTGGCTGGAACCAATGCCAATCTCATCCTCTGCACAGATCATACCGTTAGACTCAACACCACGGAGTTTGGACTTCTTGATGACAAACTCCTTGTCACCGTCGTAGAGCACACAACCCAGATCAGCCACAATCACTTTCTGACCTGCGGCTACGTTAGGCGCACCGCACACGATCTGTGAAGGCTCGCCCTTGCCTAAGTCAACTGTTGTCACATGCAGGTGATCACTGTTGGGATGAGGCTCACATGTAAGTACCTTACCCACATAGAGACCTTTCAGACCACCCTTAATACTTTGTACTTCTTCCAATGCGTCGACCTCTAGACCTGTCGATGTCAGTGCGTCACACACCTGCTGAGCCGTCAGGTCGAAATCAACGTATTCCTTCAACCATTTGTAGGAAATATTCATTATACCGATTTTTTAGTAATTACTAACTTGTGAAATTTCAGCGTGCAAAGGTACTAAAAAATCGGTATATACACAAATTTTTTTTGAGAAAACTACTCAATACAGTTCATTAAGAAATCTACAGCCCCATTTATGCCGAACTGACGGACGTCGAGAGAGATGTCATAGTTACGGGCATCTGTCCAGTCCTTTCCCGTGAAAGTCTTAGTATAAAGCTCTCGACTATAATCATTATCAACCACCATGGCAGCCGCATCATTCAAGGCAAGACCATACTTCGCAGCGATTCTTCGTTTACGACAGTCTTCCGAAGAATGGATAAATATTTTCAAGGCATTGGGATGATCTTCAAAGATATGGAAACCACAACGACCTACCAGCACACACGACTCCTGTTCTGCTATCTTCCGGATAGCGATGGCCTGGGCCTCAAACAGCGCACGCGAGGTTTCATCATGCTCCTGACCGTCATACTCTGCCTTATTCATATAGGTACGATAGAAGTTGGTGAAATCATCGCGCCACAAGGGATTGCGGGCGGCGATGCGCTCCATGGCATCCTCTACGACAGGTATGCGCTTGGCCACTTCATTCAGGATTTGCTTATCGAGCAGTTTGACATTGAGGCGACGTGCCAACTCAGCTCCAATCTCATGTCCGCCCGTACCAAACTGGCGGCTGATGGTTATCACGAATTGTTCTTCTCTATTCATAGTGCTCCCTTTCTATTAGTTAAACATTGATGCCACAAAGATACGAAAAAGATTTGGAAGTTCCAAATTTTTTGCTACTTTTTTTTGCAACGGACTACAGGACTTTAGGACTTTTGGGATCTATTCATTTCGAATCAGTCCTGTTAGTCCTTTTGTCCGTTGCTAAAAATATAATTAGCAGCGGCTTCGGCGCACCGTTCGCCATCAACACCTGCCGAAACGATACCACCAGCATAACCAGCCCCTTCACCGCATGGGAACAATCCCTGAACACGTATATGTTGCAATGTTTCACGATCTCTGACAATTCTCACAGGACTACTAGTACGAGTCTCGACAGCAATCAGTTCGGCCTCATTTGTCAGGAAACCATGTGCCTGACGTCCAAACACCTTAAAGCCTTCCTGCAGACGCTTGGAGATCATCTTTGGCATCCAGAAATGCAAAGGACTGGATACCAATCCTGGCGCATAGGATGATTTGGGCAGATCATAACTGAGTTTACCATTCACGAAATCTGCCATCCGTTGGGCAGGTGCCGTCTGTTTCATGTTTCCCTGCTGCCAACACAACCGCTCCAGTTCCTCCTGGAACCTCATCATCGCCAGAGAGTCATCGCCCTCGATATCTTCCGGACGCACCTCTACCACCATACCTGAGTTACTCCAAGCCGTACCTCGGCTGGCAGGACTCATACCATTCACTACGATCTGTTCCTTATCCGTAGCCGCAGGAATCACAAAGCCACCAGGACACATACAGAAAGAATAGACACCGCGTCCATCTACCTGAGTCACCATAGAATACTCTGCTGCAGGCAGATATTTTCCTCTACCTTGTTTTGAGTGGTATTGGATCTGATCAATCAGATGCGACGGATGCTCTAATCTTACACCGACAGCAATGCCTTTCGCCTCAATCTCTATCTTTGCCTCTGCCAGATATCTGTAAACATCTCTGGCAGAATGACCTGTGGCAAGAATCACAGGACCACGGTACTCCTTGTCAGCGATACAACCCACAACTTTATCACCATCAAGAATCAATTGGGTCATCTTGGTCTGAAAATGCACTTCACCACCACTATTAATAATAGTATGGCGCATCGCCTCAATCACCTTAGGCAACCTGTCTGTACCGATATGCGGGTGGGCATCTGCCAGGATAGCCGTAGAGGCACCGTGTTGACAGAAGACATTTAAAATCTTATCCGTATTACCGCGTTTCTTACTACGGGTATAGAGCTTGCCGTCTGAATATGCACCAGCTCCACCCTCACCGAAACAGTAGTTGCTCTCGGCATCTACCTTCTGCGTCTTAGTGATATTAGCCAGATCTTTCTTGCGTTCATGCACATCCTTACCTCTTTCCAAGACGATAGGCCTTAACCCAAGTTCTATCAATCGTAAGGCTGCAAACAGACCACCGGGACCTGCGCCCACCACAATCACCTGAGGTTTTCCTTCCACATTCGGATAGTCTGTTCTAACATATGCATCATCATGAGGGAGTTCGTTCACATACACCCTCACCTTCAGATTCACATAGATCTGCCGTTGGCGGGCATCGATGCTTCGTTTCAGGATCCGCACACCCAGAATCGTCCGCACATCGAATCCGTATTCATCTGCCAGCCAACTTTTTAGTCTATCTTCTTGTGCTGCCACTTCAGGCACTACACGTATCTGATATTCATCTGTCATATCTCAATTTTTGGCAAAGGTACGAAGAAATTTTGAGAAAAACGATGGCTGAATAAAAAAAAAGCACTATCTTTGCACCGCCGTTGGAGAAGTCCCCCATTGTGAAGGGGTACCGGCGGCAAGATAAATTGCATAGAAATATGAAAGTAATGAAATTCGGCGGAACGTCCGTAGGTTCCGTAAAAAGCATTCTTAGCTTGAAAAAAATTGTGGAGGCAGAGGCTCGGACGCAACCTGTCATTGTAGTAGTAAGCGCACTCGACGGCATCACTGACAAACTGATTGCCACGTCGCAGATGGCCAAACAGGGTGATGAGCACTATCGTGAGGAATTCGACGCGATGGTAAAGCGCCACCACCAGATGATAGACACTATCATCACTGACGACAAAAAGCGCGTAGATTTATTTAATAATGTAGATCAGCTCTTCGATCAGTTGAAGAGTATCTTCTATGGTGTTTACCTGATTCACGACTTGTCGAGGAAGACGGAAGACACCATCGTTTCTTATGGAGAGCGACTGAGTTCACACATCGTTGCCGCCATGGTAAAGAATGGTGTCCGTATGAATTCACGCGACTTTATCCGCACAGAGAAAAAACAGGGCAAACATGTGATTGATGCTGACCTGACCACCCAACTGGTGAAAGAGACGTTCAAGGAACTGAACAACAATCAGATTTATGTTGTTCCAGGTTTCGTGGCTCGCGACCGTGACACCCATGAGACGACCAATCTGGGTCGTGGTGGTTCTGACTACACTGCATCCATCATTGCTGCTGTACTCAACGCCGAGGTACTTGAGATTTGGACCGATGTGGATGGCTTCATGACAGCCGATCCTAAGGTGATCAAGAGTGCCTACACCATTAACGAACTCTCTTACGTAGAGGCGATGGAACTGTGTAACTTCGGTGCGAAGGTGATTTATCCGCCGACCATCTATCCCGTCTGCGTCAAGAATATACCTATCAAGGTGAAGAACACCTTCAACCCAGAACACCCAGGAACCCTGATTAAGGCTAAAATCGAGGACGACAACAAGCCCATCAAAGGTATCTCAAGCATCAAGGGAACTTCACTGATTACAGTGACCGGTCTCTCGATGGTGGGTGTAATCGGTGTGAACCGCCGTATCTTCACCACATTGGCCAACAAGGGTATCTCTGTCTTTATGGTATCTCAGGCCTCATCAGAGAATTCTACCTCTATCGGTGTACGTGATGAGGATGCCGAGGCTGCTGCAGAAGTACTGAATGCAGAGTTTGCCAAAGAGATTGAGACGGGTGCCATGTTCCCCATGCAGGTAGAGAGTGGTCTGGCTACCATTGCCATCGTGGGTGAGAACATGAAGCAGACACCAGGTATCGCTGGTAAACTGTTTGGTACACTCGGTCGCTCAGGTATCTCCGTGATTGCCTGTGCCCAGGGTGCTTCAGAGACAAATATCTCATTCGTTGTTGATGGTAAGTTCCTTCGTAAGTCACTTAACGTACTTCACGACTCGTTCTTCCTGTCAGAATACAAGGTGCTCAACCTCTTTATCTGCGGTATCGGTACGGTGGGTGGTATGTTGCTCGAACAGATTCGCACTCAGCAGCAATTCCTGATGCAGTCACGCCGACTGAAGTTGAATGTGGTAGGCATCTCGGATGTAGATAACTTTGTACTCGATCGCGACGGCATCAACCTCGACGAATACGAGAAGATCCTGCGTGCTGGCTATCCTGCCAATACAGAGCATATGCGTGATGAGATTGTAAAGATGAACATCTTCAACTCAGTATTCGTGGATTGTACCGCCAGTCGTCAGATTGCCCAACTCTATCAGACATTCTTAGAGCATAACATATCAGTGGTTGCAGCCAATAAGATTGCCGCTTCAAGCGACTATGACAGTTACCTGAAACTTCGTCAGACGGCTCGCGACCGCGGCGTCTGGTTCCGTTATGAGACCAACGTAGGTGCTGGTCTGCCGATTATCGGTACCATCAACGACCTGTGCAACTCAGGTGATAAGATCCTGAAGATCGAAGCCATCCTCTCTGGTACGCTGAACTTTATCTTCAATGAGATTGCTGCCGACGTGCCCTTCTCTGAGACGGTTCGTCGTGCTAAGGAGCAGCGTTACTCTGAGCCTGACCCACGTATTGACCTCAGCGGTACGGATGTGATCCGTAAACTGGTCATCCTGACACGTGAGGCAGGTTATAAGGTAGAACAGGACGATGTCGAGAAGCATCTCTTTGTGCCCGACAGTTATTTCGAGGGCAGCATCGATGACTTCTGGAAGAAACTGCCAGATCTGGATGCAGACTTCGAGGCCCGTCGTAAAGTTCTCGAGGCAGAGAATAAGCGTTGGCGCTTCGTGGCTACGATGGAAGCCGACGAGCAGAATCCATCATCTTTCAAGACCAGCGTAGCACTGAAGGAAGTACCCTACGGACATCCTTTCTACGGATTGGAAGGCTCCAACAACATTGTGCTGCTGACCACAGAGCGCTATAAGGAGTACCCGATGCTGATTCAGGGCTATGGTGCCGGTGCAGCCGTCACCGCAGCCGGTGTCTTCGCAAACATCATGTCAATCGCTAACATTTAACTTATGAAGCATATCATCATTCTTGGTGATGGCATGGCAGATCTTCCTGTCGAGCGACTCGGTGGGAAGACCTTGTTGCAATATGCCCATAAGCCCATGATGGACCAGTTGGCTCGTGAAGGACGCTGCGGCAGACTGATCACGGTGCCAGAGGGATTCCCCCCAGGATCGGAAGTAGCCAATACCGCTATTCTGGGTTATGATCTGAATAAGGTTTATGAAGGACGCGGTCCCCTTGAGGCTGCCAGCATCGGATATGAGATGGCAGATGACGACTTCGCCATCCGCTGTAATATCATCACACTGGCTGATAGTAAGATTATCACACATAATGGCGGTAATCTGGAAACCGATGATGCCGATGTCCTGATCAAATATCTGAATGAGCAACTGGCTCAGCCCATCAATGAGCGGGAAGGTTGCGAACGCGTGAAGTTCATCACTGGCATCCAGTATCGCCATCTGCTGGTGATCAAAGGTGGTTCCAAGCATATCGTATGTGCCCCACCACATGACCATCCCAACGAACCCTGGCGCGAATTGTTAGTAAAACCTGAAGAGAATGCACCCGTAGAGGCAGGAAGACTCAGTGCACAAGCTACAGCCGACTTGCTGAACGAGATGATCCTGAAATCACAGGAGTTACTCTCCCAACATCCCTTCAATATCGCAAGAGCCGAGCGTGGAGAACGCCAAGCCAACAGCATCTGGCCTTGGAGCGGTGGCTATCGTCCTTCGATGGAAACCCTGCAACAGCAGTATCCTGAGATCAAATCTGGCACCGTCATCTCTGCCGTTGATCTGATCCGTGGCATAGGTCACTATGCAGGACTGAAGATTGTAGAGGTGGAAGGTGCCACAGGACTGGCCAACACCAACTACGAAGGAAAGGCACAAGCAGCTATCGAGGCGTTAGAGAAAGACGACTTCGTGTTTGTACACGTGGAAGCCAGCGACGAGGCAGGACACGATGGGGACTTGGAACTCAAGTTGAAGACCATCGAGTATCTGGACCAGCGACTCATTGCCCCTATATATAATAAGGTGATGAGTTGGGACGAGCCCGTATGTATCGCCGTGTTGCCTGATCACCTGACACCAGTGGAGCAGCGCATTCACGTGGGACAACCCGTTCCCTTCCTCATCTGGTATCAAGGCATTGAGGCAGATAATGTCGAGCAATACGACGAAGTAAGTTGTGTATCAGGCTCTTATGGACTTCTCAAACTTAATGAGTTCATGCAAGCCCTGATGGCCATCTCTTAATTCTAAATTCTATAATCCCCATTCATATGAAATACTACAGTACCAACGGCAAAGCGCCGATAGCCGACCTGCACAAGGCAGTGGTAAAAGGACTGGCAGAGGATCGTGGACTCTACATGCCAGAGCGTATCAACAAACTGCCTCAGGCATTCTTCGACAACATCGAGAAGATGAGTTTTCAGGAGATTGCCTACACCGTAGCCAGCGCATTCTTTGGTGAGGATGTGGATCCTGATGCCCTTCACGATATCGTCTATGATACCCTGTCATTCGACTGTCCTGTGGTTCAGGTGAAAGACAGCATCTACACCCTCGAACTCTTTCACGGTCCTACCCTCGCCTTCAAGGATGTGGGTGCCCGTTTCATGGCCCGATTGCTGCAATACTTTATCCGTCAGGAGCAGGGTAATCAGCAGGTCAACGTATTGGTAGCCACTTCGGGTGATACTGGTTCGGCTGTAGCCAACGGTTTCCTTGGTGTTGATGGCATCCACGTGTATGTGCTCTATCCCAAAGGAAAGGTGTCGCCCATTCAGGAGTGTCAGTTCACTACCCTGGGAAAGAATATCACAGCCATCGAGGTGGATGGTGTATTCGACGATTGTCAAGCACTGGTGAAGAGTGCTTTCATGGATGCAGAACTCAATCAGCACATGAAACTCACCTCAGCCAATAGCATCAATGTGGCCCGATTCCTGCCGCAGGCATTCTACTATTTCAATGCCTATGCCCGCATGAAAGAACAGGGCAAGGCTAATAATCTCGTGATGTGTGTTCCTTCAGGTAACTTCGGTAATATCTGTGCTGCACTGTTCGGACATCAGATGGGACTCCCTATCAAGCGTTTTATCGCTGCCAACAATGCCAACGATATCTTCTACAAATACCTGCAGACGGGTAAATACGAACCTAAGCCCTCAAAGCAGACCCTTGCAAATGCAATGGATGTAGGTGATCCCTCAAACTTCGCCCGTATCTATGATCTCTATGGAAAGAGTCATGAACGCATCACCTCACTCATCAGTGGTGCTACCTATACGGATGATCAGATTCGTCAGACCATGCGTGCATGTTACGAGGACACAAAGTATATCCTTGATCCCCATGGTGCATGTGGCTATCAGGCATTGACTGATGGACTGCAGCCCGGCGAGGTAGGCGTATTCTGCGAAACAGCCCACCCTGCGAAGTTTAAGGAGAAAGTCGATGAGATCCTGAGTATTGACGTGGAGATTCCTGAGCGTCTGGCCAACTTCATGAAGGGACAGAAGCAAAGTGTACCCATGACGAAAGATTTCGCCGATTTCAAACAATACCTGATGAAACAATAGTTCTTATTCACTATACGCCTTCTCGCCGATAGTCTCCTGAGAGCCTATGGTCATCTGGCGAAGATCGTAATAAGAACCATTATAGATATTGAAATCAACATTGCCTTTAATTCCTGGCAGCCGCCCCACATCGGTGTGCTGCCAGAATTTCCATTTACCCTTATATTCGAGGGAATCCACATAATAGTGTGCGATCCAATAGGGATACTCGTCGAAGATAGAGTCGTTCAGGTAGCGCATCTTAAACTTGAAATAGGTATAGATGATCGGCTTCACCTTATAGTGATTTTCCACCGTTTCAAGCCAGATCTTAACAGAACTCTTAAACTCTTCATCCGTTTGGTTCTTGGGTTTATGCTCCACGTCAAGCACTGGTGGCAGATCGCCGTTCTCCAGTTTCACATTCTTCATAAAATGGGCAGCCTGCTGATAGGCTGGTGTATGAACGCTATAGAAATGATAGGCACCACGCGTAAAGCCATGCTCGCGCGCCTGATAGAAGTTATCACGGAAATTCTCATCCGTCTGCGTGGCCCCCTCGGTAGCCTTGATCATCACAAAACGGATGGGACACTGGTTAATACTGCCATTATCCTTCAGCTCATCCCAGTCGATACGGCCCTGGTGATGTGAGATATCTATACCATGGATCTCATAGCCTTCTGGATAGTTCACCGTACCATAGAGCGCACGCCAGCGGAAGCCGAAGGGTCCTACAAAGAAATAATAGAAGAACCACACATAAAGTGCCACAATCACACCGCCGCCTATCCACCAACCCCAGGAAGGCACTTTCTGAAGGAGACGAATCAACAGCCCCGGACGTTTTCTCCTCCCAGGGCCATGATAAGTGTGGGTTGTATTGACTCCCTTACGTCTGACAGTTGCGCGTTTATGTTGTGGCATAAAAAA
>Ga0256405_10008511_pt1 | contig 14650 bp, 14 predicted proteins | sample RumenRJG_02DNA_FD_189096 | JGI IMG/M metagenome (GOLD analysis project Ga0256405, IMG submission 189096) | Bovine rumen microbial communities from Lethbridge, Alberta, Canada - RJG_02 | ecosystem: Host-associated > Mammals > Digestive system > Stomach > Rumen | place: Canada: Alberta...
CGATACCTATCGGAACGAAAGTTGTCTTATCTTGAACAGCTTTTAAATCAGGGGTTTCCGAGACATAAACCGGAGTCGTGCCGACAATCCTGTCCGCTCTTCGGATCAGCCAGTTCTGCAGCGGCTTGTAAAGGATCCGGAAAAGGCCTTTGCCGATTATGTCGCTGTGCCAATGCAGGATGACTTTCCCTTTGAAATGACTGAGCCTCAGGGCGAGACCGGCCATAGGATCAGGGTGGTGTACATCAATGAGGTCGTACTCCCCGGCATTCCTCTTCAGCCAGGAGACCATCTTAGGAGCAATCATCGTCCCGGCGGCCTTTAGAAGGGTGGGCATCACGATAACTTTACCGCCTCCGGCGATGGACAGGGTATAAGGCTCCTTTTTTTTGTCAGCGCTGGCGCAAAGCATGTCGCAACCCAACCCGGAGGTCAGGTCGTACATCACTTTCTCAACCCCTCCGAAGACGGGGTAGAACTTACCGAGCTGCAAGACTCTCATACAAATCGATGTATTCGCGGAAGCATTTTTCCTTGTCAAAATGGGCAAGAGCATACTCCCTGCAATTTAAACCGTAAAGATAAGAATTATTCCCGATTATGTCGTTAATTATCTTCGCAATGCCATCGATATCCCCTTGTTCCACAATGAATCCGTTTTTATCTGTCACTGATTCTGGTGACCCGCCAGTCCTGTAGGTTATGACCGGAGTACCGCAGGCGATCGCTTCCAGGTTCACAGTAGGATAGTTGTCTTGCCAGGTCGGGTTTATGAACGCGATTGCACCTGAATACAACTTGGCGAGTTCTTGGGAGTCCTCCGTACGTGGAATATGAATGATGTTTCCTGGCAAGGCTTTTTCCTGTTCCGCATCCATTCGGCCTACCATCACCAAAGACACATCTTCAGGCAAAGATTTCGACAGGCGGATAAGATCACTGAATCCTTTGTTTTCCAGCCAGATACTCGCCACGGCAAGCACATATTTACGGTCAGTTGCCCCTGATGGTTTGAACACATCCAAGTCTATCCCGTTATGGATGACCTGACACGGGACATCTGCCAGGAAAGACTGCCTGATCTCATTTCTCATCCATTCAGACACTGTCACCAGATGAAGATTCTTCATTCCGGTAAAGGTCTTTTTCTTCAATTCGTAGTTGCGGCTAGACCTGTCCAGCAGCCAACTGGCAGGGAAGCTTGTTTTCAGCGGACAAGAGTGACAGCCGGTCTTCCATCTGTCGCATCCTGCTGATGAGTAGTGGTAGCAATGGCCGGTGTAAAGCCAGCAATCATGGACAGTCCAAACTACCGGGATTCCGGATTCCTCCAGGAAGTCGCATAGCATAGGATAGTTAAGGAAATATCCGTGGAGGTTGTGGATATGCACCACATCAGGCTTAATCTCTTTTATCTTACCAATTAGTTCCTTGGTTCCTCTTTTTGACGCGAGACCGTGGGCGTCGAAAAGCCTTGTCGCCACAGCATGGGCGAAAAGGTCAAAGACGTCTCCGACCGGGACTAGTTTGGAGGAATGAGGGATAATCCCGTCCCGAGCCCGGCTATAGGCGATATAGCTTTCCCAACCCGAATTGATAGCCAGGTCGCCTATTCCTCGCATGATTTTTCCGGTGGAAGTGTTCTCCCTGACTACTGGATTGATTTGAAGCAGTTTACCCATTGCTCCATCACTTTATCTTCAGTATATTCAAAACAGGTCTTAAGGGCCTCTTCACTCAAGTGTGTCCGTAGAGTCGGGTCACGCATAATGGATTCCATAGCACTCGCTAGCGCCAGGATGTCTCCTTCAGGAACAAGCATTCCGTTTTTGCCATTTCGAATGATATCTTTCGGTCCGCATTTGAAATCAAAGCAAACCCCCGGCACTCCTCGGCTCATCGCCTCCAGAAGAACCATAGGTAGTCCTTCAAAGTGGGAACTCATGACGATAAAGGCGCTGGAGGAGTATTCTTTGAAAATGTCTTTGGTGGGAGGATTAATCTTCACAGAATCGTTTATGCCAAGTCTATCTATCATTCCTTCAAGCATTTCCTTCCATTCCCCCTGCCCAAATATATCCAGTTTCCAACCTTCCCGATGTTCTTCAGGAATCAAGGCCCATGCGTCTATAAGCCTGTCGAATCCTTTCTGGTAGTCCAGACGTCCCACTGCGATAACCCTTCGACATGATGGGTCGTAAGATGTCTCCTTGATGTCCGGTGCCGCATTGGGGATAACCGCTAAATTCGGAAGGTTTTCCCAGTACCCCGCATCTTCTTTAGTGAGCACAACGAACTTGTCGAATCTTCGAGCTATTCTCAGGTCTTGCCTCTCCCTGAATCTGTCAGCCAGTCCGAGTAAGCCGCTTCTTCCGTATTGAGTTCGGAAATAACGATTGATATGTAGTTCAAGAACTTTTTTGCTTCCGTCTTTTATTCCAGGAATAAATGATGATTCGGAAGGATATAGCGATACCACAATGTCTGCTTTCTCTTTCAGAAGCAGGTCAGTCAGGGCCTTTTTGTGTTTCTGGCGTTTGCGGAAATAGTTGATAATCTTAACTATAGGAGAGTGGCCGTTGTCCAATGAATAGTTGATCCCAAGATCTGTCATCCTGACTGCAGATGGAAAAGAGTAGAACGGTGGTTTTCCCTGCTGATCCGTCGTGACCACCATCACATCGTATCCTTCCCTGGCTGCGAACCAGCTTGCCTTGTTCAGCAGCACCCGCTCCATTCCGCCCGGATTATAGACCGAGGCCATGCAGTAGATGAGTTTCATTCTTCTTGTGGAGATTCATCAGGGCTTTCCTCAAGATAGTCTCCGTCTATGCAAAGCAAAAAAGCGTCAATGACAAAGATATCGGTGGCGACTTTTGCCCAGATAATAGCCTGTAATGTGATGAGTAGAAGAGATATGAGATAAAAGTTCTTGAACTTTGTATTCATCGACATATTGACGTAGATGAAATATGCCGAGAATAAAGCAAGCCCAATTAAGCCGCAGTAAAGTGTGAAATTGCAGTATCCGATATCGGTTCCCCAACTAAAGACCCCGTATCTGCCATAACCTATCATCCATCCCCTCCAATCTGTAGGCCAAATCCACATGTTTTCCATAAGGATGTCCGTTGAATGTGTCTGGAATTCACCAGTTTCAAACAAATTGAAGAAACCTTCAAATCCGAAACGTAATAGATTCCTGGCGTTATCGCTAGAGTTGTATAGACTTGAAACCACAAGAATAGATGTCAGTACCATGCCGATCAACAAAGCGAAAAACCAAAGTTGACGGCTAGTGATGTTTCCCCCTCTCTTTATTGATGCGTTTATGAATATGAAATAGCAAACTGCGATTATTGCTCCAACGGAGGTGGTTCGTGCGATCATTGATCCGATGATTGTGACAATAATGAATCCGAGGAGGTAATACACTAGAGTGGAACGCTTCATTTTCAAGGCCTCATTATAAGCTATTTGGTGGCCTGCAAGAAGCAATACTGCGGCAAAACGAACTCCGGCCGGGTCTAGAGCGCATCCTATACCGTACAATCTGTCAATGCGTCTATAATAATCTGACGCTTGCCAGAAAACTTTGCTTATTAATGTGTCAACTATAGGGAAATTGTCAATCAGGATCGCAATTATACATTGGGCTACGCAGACGATAAGCAGGTATTTTGAGATGCTGAATAGACTTGTTTTTCCTTCGATTGATTTCAACAAAGTGATGGCGCCATAAGCGGCACTTAACCATGCGAAGAAAGATGTCCAGTAGGTTACATAAGTCATGTCATCCGTTCCATTTGAAAATACCGAGAAGTAGCACCATAACGAAAATGCGACAGCTAGAATTGCGGTTATTACTGTTCTTTTAGCCAGGATGACTGATTTTTCCTTTAAACATTTATGTACGAAAGCCGCTATTCCGAAAGCAGCCATAATCACCTTTGAGTTGATGTTTACCGGGAGAAAGGTGAATGACACCGGGAATAAAACGAAATCCACCGCTATCGCAACAAGTATGCTTTTAAGAAGTTTGCCCATTTTTTACCGGTAAATGATTCCGTACACAAATTTGTACACGCAAAGGTAATACATTTTCACGCAGCCCCAAAGTTTGTGAGAGGCCATGCCCTGAAGAAGCCGGGTTCTGAACGGAAGAGCTTTGTTTGCCATCGCGGCTCCGTTGGCCTCAGGAAACCAAGAATACCAGGTTTGGTAGTCCTTTTTATCTGGACTGATAAGCAAAGGAAGTTTAAGGAAGAGTTTCAAATGATTGACATATTCTTCCAACTGGGAAGAAAACCGGCTTTCCAAGACGACCTTTTCCGCAGCCGCCAGGTTTGTGGAGATTTCCCTTCTTCGCTCCTCGCTGAACTGGCGGCTCAAGGATGTCTGGCTGATGGCGTTGTAACGGTAAAGAGGCTTGTGGATCTGGATCACCTTTCCGGCTTTCAAGAAGGCCATGATCATCACCATCATATCCTCTCCCATATTAGCTCCCTCAATAAACCTGATGTCGTTATCAATCAATAGTTTCCGCTTCACAAGGAATAGCCAGAGATTCCATCTCATCGTGCCTCCCATCAGGTTCTTCAAAGCTTGTAGGGGAGAATCATAGTCCGCTTGACGCATATACCTCCCGTTCTTCTCAAAGCCTAGAGTCCAGTCCCAGCCGACAATTTCGGCATCCGCTTTTTCCGCCTTGGTGACCGCCACCTCAAGCTCTTCAGGCTCCATCCTATCATCCGCATCCAAAAAGGCAAGATACTCACCCTCGGCCGTGGAAAGCCCCTTGTTCCTTGCTGCGGCCACACCTCCGTTGACCTCCTGCCTGACTATCTTGCAAGGAATTCCGGAATTATTCTTGAAAGTCTTTATGATTGCCGGAGTGCCGTCCGTGCTGCAGTCATCCACGAACACCACATCAAAGTCCTTGAATAACTGAGATTTCAGGCTATCCAATGCGACAGCCAGACACTTCTCGGCATTGTAGACGGGTATGATTACGCTTACCTTCATGGTTCAGAAAAATCCAGTATCCGGTTGATGAAGTCCATGTCCGAGCTATTGAATTTCCTGGCGAATAGGGCGGGGGAGTCCTTCAGCAGATCATAATCATCCGCAGTCCAGTCCTTGAGAATCAATTCCTTGGAGCCGGGATTCTCCCTCCAGCCGATAGCTCGCATACAGCCTTTGCCGTCTTCGATGTAGTTATATAAGTTATCTCTGAAAGGAGACATCCAGCATAATGTCTGGACTACCAACTCATCAGGGCTGAAAGTGTTTTTGAATGTTTTTCGCACCCAATCCTTGTGATCGAGCAGATATTTTACCATCCCTTCCGTGACGCTCACCCACTGGGAGCCTTTCTTGAAATCTACCGTCCTGTTACGCTCGATCCGAAAAGCCTCTTGCAGCCGTATGAATCCGGCACGGAGGACTTTCTTCAGGATACTCTTACTCTTGAAGTCCTCAGAGAACAGATGCCATCGGCGCATTTTTCGCTCGAATTCACGAGGCATCTGAGTCCAGGTGTATCCGATGAATTCCTTCCCGTCGTTTTTGGCAAAGAAATCGTGGATATAATCCTGGTTTTTCAGAGGAAGGTCAACACCAGATATCAAATGATAATATTGGTAGGGTCCTTTGGCGGATGCGGCCGCGAATAGCGAATACTCCGCTTCCACCATGCTGAATCCACCCCAACGGACATCTTTCCTGTCTTCGAGGATAGTCAGACCAGCCTCCTTGACTTTGATTTCCGGCAGGACCGTAACCTTCTTGTCGAAATGGATGAAAATATCATTCCGGCAGTCATCCAGTCGGGACACCAGGATCCTCAGTATCTCAAACTCATTATGAGCGAGAATCAGGAATGCGTGTTTCATCCCAGTTGCTGCTTAAGATTGCGGAAACCATTGATAATCATGCCTATCGGCCCGATCCTCATAACTTTCCAAAGAAGATTGGTTTTTCTAGGAGGGGTCCATTCTTCTTTGATCTCTGATGGGAGTTTATCGTAGGTCCTCCACCATTCCTCAAAACGGACAGAGAAGATATTCCATGGCTTTCCTCCCGTGTAGTGAATCGTGCCTTCCTTCTGGACCTTGTCCCATAGAGACTCATCATATTGCATGATGAGGTCAGGCTTGTATTTCCGGATGAAGAATGTCCTGATACTGTTATATACAGGACTCAATGGCAGCACTCTTCCAAGGCATACCTGGTTGAGGGCGTCTTGGTCAGGGAACTCAAGGTATGGCACCCGGCATGCGTCAAGAAGGCGCTCTGACACCTTTTCCTGCCGCATCTGGCGCAAGTTCATGATAAGGAATCCCGAATTGAAATACTTGTTGGGATCGCACCCGAGGGCACGGGCCCTTTCCGCCTGGTTTTCAATCGGGGCTTCGAACACTGCCGCCAAGTAATTGTTCCCAAGGTCAGTCTCCCGGTATAGTTTTCCTATATCCTGACGCACTATCACATCGCAATCGATATAAACGATTGAGTCATATTCTGGGAGCAATTCCGGCAGTATAAGTCTGAAAGAAGCAGCCTCGGTATAGCGCGGGTCGGTATAGATACCTTCCATACGGCCTTGAAGGGGGATATACTCGAACGAGAGCCGTCCTTCTCCGAGCCTCTCAAGCTTTTTTCGCAGCCTTTCCGGTATTTCCTCGGAGACAAGACAGATGACCTTGAAACTGTCTCCAGACGAGTCCAGCAACGACCGAAGCATCGTGGCCGCCGGCACGAAGTAGTTGGGAGTGAACGCTATGGCGAGAGGAGTCATTTATAAGAGATGATTGATTGTAATCTTGTAAAGATAAAAGTACCTATGACTGGTAGCATTATCCCTAGTAGAATCATCACTAAAGTGTTGCCGTTGATGCTCAACTGCCGGGCTATCCCGCAATCATTCTCTATCGCATGGAAGCAAAAGATGTACAAGGAGTTTGCTCCAATCCAGGAAAAACCTTTCATCAAAAAGGAAACTTTGGATATTAGTCTCGAAAGCGAATAAACTAACAAAGATGCTGTTGTCGCACCGATGACATCGACGAAATACAAGTCAAGTTGGGGCGTAACCAGATAAATATTAGAAAACCTCAAAGAGATAATCCAGCAAATTATACCAATGATCCAATAAGGGTAGGGAATCGTTTTGATTAGCTTCAGGTGATCTCCAATCGCATAAAACACAATGGCGGAGAGACCGGAAAGAATTGAGAACGGAAGAAAGATCAGATATCGGCCAATCACTGTGGCGACTAGGAATATCACCAAGGAATAAAGAAGGCGTCTTTTCTCAGGCAACACATTGTAAACATTCTTGCATATCAGGAGGGCTGGCAGGAACCACAGAGGACCGATTCCTGGGACATCCGCCAAATACTTGCATGAGTGATGTCCTCCACTTCCCCACAATGCGGCCAAACTCAATCTGCTCAAAGGTTCTCCATCTTTCGTGGCTAAGTAATAAACTAATGCGATTGCAATGATCGCTATACATGTCATCACGTAGGGTATAGCCAAGTGCTTGAAATCTTTTTTCAGAGTCTCTTTAATGTCCCTGACCTTGTATAAATATCCACTGGCTAAAAAGAACAGTGGCATATGGAAAGAATAGATGAAATGATGAGTCGGAGAAAAGTACAGGTTATCACAATGCCCTATAATTACAAGCAGCATCGCAATGCCTTTAGCGATATCCAACGCTATATCCCTTTTCATCTCCATGCTTTCAGTTTATCATACCCTAAGCTCAATCCGATTGGCGCCAATAATCCGATAAAGAAAGCTACTATGCAGAAGATCGCACCTCCGGAGATTCCGAGTCCTTTCTCAACGAGGGTGAATAGAACTTTGATGACGAAAATGTGCCATATAAGTATCGGGAGGGTGTATTTTCCAACGAAAGAAAGTGTTTTTGATGCTACTGCCCAATTTTCTAACAACTTGCTGACCGATATAACCATCAGGATTCCTAAGACGGCTCCTGTAAAATACAAAAGTATATTACCATATACATTTACGGCTATATTGGTCATTTGGTGGAGGGAAATGAAATATACCGCAGCAGCTGAGACTATCCCTATAATCACATTGTTTTTTGTTGAGAATACTTTTTGATTATCAATGAATTCTGCGGTACAGACGTGACCTAAGCTGAAGAATGGTAGTGCAGCCAAGGTCTGTCCGGTCATGAACTTCTCGATCGGGAAAATGGCGCCAAAGACTCCAGCGAGAGCACATACGGATAGCATCAATAACTTATTACCCTTGAAAATTAGCTGCAGCAGTTTATATATGATGAATATCCTGAAAAGAATTAGGATGAACCAGGTAGGTCGCGAGAGCATGCTCAAAACAGGCCAGAGGCCGAAGGCGGCATAGAACAAATCTCCCCAAGAAATAGTCCCGTCATAAGAGCTCCCCATCAATCTTGCCCTGGTCATTTCAACCGCGAAGAAGAATATGTTAGCGAGGAGGTAAGGGACGTACAGGCGAAAGAATTTTTTCTTAAGACAGTCTCCGAACCGTTCTTTCTCTTTGAAGAACAATCCAGACAAGAAAAAGAACAAGGGGACATGGAACAGGTATATAAACTTGTATGCTCCGGGGATGTTAGCACCGAAATAGTCATTCAAGTGCCCCAGAACCACCAGGCTTATGCCGATGCCTTTGGCTATGTCAACGCTGACCTTTCGATTCATAAAATAGCTGAATCATCTGCGAGATAATTATCAACACGCAAGGCATAGCCGGCAAGATGAGGCGGTTGTACTCATATTGCGCTCCGACAATGGAAACGCCTATTACACAAAGGCTTGTGATTGCCAGAAATATTGATTCGTGATTGAAGCAACCCTTAAATAATCGTATTACGATTAATACTGAATATGCCAGTAGGACAAGAATGATAATCCCAATGTTTATCGGGAACAAAGGGTGGAGCCGGAATATATCGGAAGTATAACTCGTCGTGGCTGGCATCAGAGATGCGAAATAAGTCCTTTTGACAAGAGCCTTCAACCAGGCTAATGGATTCAATTTGATTGACTTGTCAACAAGTTGTTTCATCTCTTCCACGGAGAACTCGTTGACGAGATCCCCGATGGCTCCGAACATGACTGGGCCTTCTGTGAGTTCCTCCCCATATTTCTCATAATTCTGTCGGATGACTTCAGAACGATGCGGATCATCCACGGCATCGGGAGACAAATAGCCGTACATCCTTGCGATAGTGAGATTGTTTGAGACACTGACTGTTGAGGGTGTGAAAACGCCTGTCTTCTCCTTAATTTTGGAACTGTATCCTATCAGCAAAACTGAGCAGAAAGCCACTCCGGCAAGGCCCAGGATACCGGCTTTGCGCTTCTCCTTTACAAACAATAGCAAGAGAAATGAGAATGCGGCAGGTATCAGCAAACTTATATTTGAAGGTCTGATGGCTAAAAGCAACAGTAATAACAAAGCCATCAGAATAATATGTCGGAGACTTCCTTCTTTTATGATTCTATAGCAAGCGTAAAAGAAAAAGACACTTAACGACAATCCTAAAGAATCTGTCAGAATAAGATTTCCCCAGGAGTTGAAAGTTGGGTATATGGCGTAAAAAGTGGTTGTGACTAAAGCGCATTTTTCATTGAGCAATCCTGAGGATAACCGGAGGAAATACTTAATACTCAATAAGAAAATTGCATACTGGACTATTATGACCACCCACCCCCATGCTTTACCGAATAAAGACATCGCACATCCTATGAAAACAGGGTATAAGGGTGTCCTGAAAGTGTCCAACTGCCCGTTGGATAAATTATCCCACGCTCTTAAGTACGAAGGTGTATCATTAAATTCAATCGGATGAAAAAGCAGAATGAATGATAATGATACTATTATCGATATTGTGTAAATGAGCTGTAGAGGAGAAATGGATTTACATTTAATCATATTTGCATTAGCCTACTCTATAATGGGCGAGATACTTCTTTGCAGTAATAGCTATATCATAATTATTGAAGGAACCTATACAATTCTGACGAATTTCTCTGACTTGAGAGCAAGATGTATTAAGAAACCTTCTCACCGCTTGGTAGTAGTCTTCTTCGGACACAGTTGCGGACAGAAACCCATTATACTCGTCTTTCACCACGTCGATAATACCGCCGACAGAAGTACATACGGGAACGCATCCTGTAGCAAGAGCCTCTAGTAAAACAATCGGTAGCCCTTCGTAAAACGAAGTTAGGCACATTCCGAAGGAGTTATTCATCATCGAAGGAATATCGGATTGTTCTCCGATATACATTATCCGTTCAGAAAGATAGGGTTCAATGGCATCCATAACGCTTCTGACATGCATAGGACCGGCGATGACCAGCGATACATCAAAACCATCCTTGATCAGCCGATCAAAGACCTTGCAGAGCATTACTTGATTCTTTTCCGGGCAGATCCTTCCTGCGTGTATAAACACTTTAGTGTCAGGAGTGATACGGTATTTGTCCATAACCGGTTCACCTGTTACAGAAGGCTTCGGGATCCCATTGTTGATCAGCTCGCTTTCACAATGATACAATTGTGAAAAAGATTTCTTAGATGTCTTTGAGATAGTGACGGGACGAGCCCATTTCTTTCTGAAACAGAATCGTTTAAGTGCTAAAAGGCGGAGATCCCAAGGGTTGTTCTCTTTCAGGGCGTCACTATGGATTGAATAGAAGAATCTCGTCCTCTTGTGAAGAAGGATTATGGCAAGGGAATAGAAATAGAAGAAACCGTGAAGATGGACAACGTCATAATTTCCCTTTCGTATGAATCGGAATATATTGATAATCGTCTTAAAAGGATTAATGCTCCCACCCGCTTTATTGATGGATTCTCTGGTCACACGGTCCGATAGCCTTGAATAGAAGAGATCAGATGGGTTTGGTTTGGTGATGGTACATACGGTAACATCCACATGTCTCGACAATTCATTTGCCAAACCACACACAAAGGCCTCTATCCCTCCGGCCCCAAGACTTCTATGCATTAGAAGGACTCTCATAGAGGACATCTTGTGCAGACCATTATTATGAACGCTTATCGACGATTCTCCCGGGTACACCTACGACGGTCACTCCGGGAGTAAGGACATCCTTCACCACAACCGCACCGGCGCCGATGCGCACATCGTCCGCAATCTTGATGCCTCCGAGAATCTGGGCTCCCTGGCCGATGTCCACATTGTCTCCGATGACAGGGGAATAGTCCGGATATCCGCCGTCGCTGCCGATACAACAGTTCCCGTGGATCTTGCAGTTGCGTCCGATTCGTGCTTTGGGATTGACTATTACTGCCCCAAAATGCTCAAGATGGAGACCTTCTCCGAAGCATCCTGCGCTTATAATGAATCCAAGGCGTGAGCCAAGCCGGTTCTTACGGCCTCTATACCAGAATGCGAGAAGTTTACGGGGTTTCTGGAAAGAGTATTTCTCCTCTTTTCGCAGAAACCTCATGTATCTGCTGATATAATATCTTTCAGGCCTTATCAGCCATTCGAGAAGTCGTTCTTTTAGAGTCATTTATATGAAAGTTTATGAATGGGGATTTTTACAAGTATATCTTCCCTTGGCATTAAATAGAATGACGGATCATTCATGGATTGCTGGAGGTAGTGGGGAAGCGTGTCGCTTTGTAGGGGGAAGTTTTCCTTGCCTTTATAAACGTCGAACAGAATCTGGAGGAAGAAGTAGTCCGGCAGACAGGTCTTTTCTTTCCACCATAAAAGCATATAGTTGCACAGATCAGACGCAGTCAAGCTTCCTTTCTTGGCATACATGAAACTACTCAGCATATTGACGCGGAATCCTTTTGTCCAGCCATAATAATATGCATAGGTGTTCCTCCAATACTTTTTATTCGGTTCATGCGGATCCCTCCTGAAGACGAAGAAAGGATTATTCAAATAATCTTCAGGGATGTCCCCGGAAAGAAACACTGTCGCGTCCAACCACAACCCACCATAGGTTTTCAGGAGCATCAACCGAAGCAAATCCGAATAGAAAGCCCTTGAAAACAAAGACTGTTTCTTAAGGACAAATTCTGGAACATCCAGATAATCAGACAGGTTCTCGTCGGTGAGCCTTATGATGATGAAATCTTTCGCATGTCTGTCCACCGACTTCAGGCAATCTTGAACGACTTGAGGAACATTATCGTAACCTTGGGCCCAGTATTGCCAGATAATCCTGTCTGAATCGAACTGTTTCTTGGGAGTTAAACCGAAGTCTATGGGAGCAGACTCATAATCTTCTATCAACGCTTCGCAAATCTTCGCCACTCTTTTATGTGCCGCGAGGATCTTCTTCTCCCGAAGTTTACGCCAGATGTATGTCCGTGAAAGGTTCAACGTTCTGTGAATTTCCGTGCGAAAAGATATCCAGTCTCGCACAAACTGTCGTATTCATCAAGGCGGTATGTGCTGGCATTGGAACGAGAGATATTGTGCAGCAAGTACTTCTCGCTATTTACGACTTTATCCTTAAGGGGAGATGCCATAAGCTCTGAAGGGATGAAGTACTCGTCTCCACAAAAAGAATAGCGGTAAGTTTTGAGTATTTCCTTTTCTTGGGAGAGAATATAATCAACCGCCTCTTGAGTAACACTCAACCAGTTGCTGGCTTTGTAAAAAACCATGCCACGGTTCCGTTCTATCCCAAACAACCTCTGTGCTGCGATGCTGGATTTCCACAAGAATTGAGAAACGTTCTTCAATGCGACGTTCTTTGACGAATAGTATTTCAGGAAAAGATTGAAACTGCGTACTTTAAGCCTCTCTTGATAAGGACTTGACTGGCACAAGCCTGAAAGGATACAGTCTTCTTTGCGTGAATCGAAAAAAGACAGGATATCTCCAATCGGTTTGAGTGGAAGATGAACACCAGAAATAAGATGATAGTATTCATAAGGGCCGTATCCTGAGGCTTCCTTTAAGATATCCAGCTCGCATTTTATCTGCGAATCCGAGCCCCAGTGCACATCAACCCTTTTGTCAAGTATGAATAGTCCGCTTTTCCCCACTTTGATTTCGGGGATAACCTTGACCTTCCTGTCTATGTGGATGAATATGTCCACCCTGGGATTGTCCAGTTTAGACACCAGTAACTTGAGGATTTCGAATTCGTTATGAGCGATAATAAGGAAAGCCTGCTTTCTCATATGATAGTTATAACCAATATGCTATAGATCCGTGATTGTATCTCGCACTTTCCGGAGGAAGCGTCATGTAGTCTCCGAACATAATCCTTAGGTGGTGGTCATAGTTCTCGAATATCATAAAAGACTTGTCTTCAAAAGGAGCCTCTTTGTATTTCAACATCTTCTCTGATTCGTACATTGTACACGCGCCAGTCAAAGTGGCGCAATATGTAGAATCGTCAACTGTATATTTTTGTTTGAATTCCAAAATTCTTTTAACCAGTCTTCTCTCGGATATTAATGGATGAACTAACTTGGAAGCTACTATCAGAAGATTTTTTTTCAGACCATATTCCTCATTGATGTGTAGGTGCCTTGTGAAAATCTGACTGCTCCAGATGCGGAACTTTCTTTTTATGGATTTAACTCTTCTTTTCGCGATGTCAAGCGAATCTGAAAGCCCGTCCAGGATAAATATATCAACGGCGATGGGAAACTCGTTTCCAAATTGATCGACAGAGATGGTTCTTGTATCGCACAGTTTAGCGTAATTCAACGGATAGTGGCAATCCTTCTCCTGACATTGGACGACATAGAATGGATGGTTATATTTCTCAAGAAGCACCTGATAATCAGCTCTTGGCATCAAAATGTCCATATCGTCATCCCAAGGAATGAACCCTTTATGCCTGACAGCTCCTATTAATGATCCATACGCCAGAGAGTATCTGAGATTATTCTCTCTGCAGAATCTGTCGAGATCTGTCATGATGTCGAGCAGGATGGTTTTGATGCCATCGAATGAAATCGGGGAGAGTTCTTTACCGTTGTTGACCATCATAAAACATTGAATAGAGTATCTTCCAGAATCCCGGCCATCTTCTCCGCCCCATTTTTGTTCAGGTGTATGGCGTCGTGGAAATCACTACTCTCGAACCGGGGATCCGACATGAAGTCCAAGGCGATGCAATTGTCGTGATTGTCAGCTAGTTCTCGCATCATTCTTTTGGTGTCATTCAGCTGGAACTTGTTTAAGTTCTCTACGTAAGTATGCCAGCAAGGATAAAGAACAATGGCGACCTTCACGCCTTTGCTCTCGCATCTTTTCACAATACTCTCGTATTTGCTGAAGTTGTAGGAGCCGTTCAATTCAATCTTCCCTTCTACGTTCGGGGTGTGCGATTGTGCGTAAAACACACCATTCTCGTCCAGAAACGTCTCATTATGAGTTACATCCTGCCCTTGTCCGAAACCGTATTTTATGAAGTCCTTCCTCTCAGCCTTGGTTGCGGGATTGAATGCTTCCCCGGTCAGGTAGTATTTGAACATCGCCATATAGGCAGAGGCAGGGTTGTTCAGTATCTCAAGATTATAGCGCGGGTCAAAGCGGGGGATCCTGTCATTTTTGACACTATCAGCCTGCCAGTAAAGGTGATACTTAACAGTGTTGAATAGATCCCTC
>Ga0256405_10008512_pt1 | contig 14649 bp, 18 predicted proteins | sample RumenRJG_02DNA_FD_189096 | JGI IMG/M metagenome (GOLD analysis project Ga0256405, IMG submission 189096) | Bovine rumen microbial communities from Lethbridge, Alberta, Canada - RJG_02 | ecosystem: Host-associated > Mammals > Digestive system > Stomach > Rumen | place: Canada: Alberta...
GCGGCGCTGGACGGCGGGTTCGCTGCAATGTACCCGTCGCTACGCCCTCAGGCTTCTCAAAAAGGCCACCCCCTGGAGCCTGGACATCGGCTGCCTGTTCATGGGCAATCTGATGAACTATATGGGCATCATCTCTGCCGTGGCGTCGCTGATCGCCTACGGTCCGCTGATCGCCGGTCACCTGGCGCTGGCGCTTGGACTGGGCGCAGCCTATGTGGCCGTGCTGTGGCTTCTGTGCATGGCCGGCGCTGCGGTGATGCTCAAGTGGGAGGGGATGCCGATAAAGGGCTGCGGTCCGACCATCTCCCTGTTCCCGCTGTTTATGATTACCTGGCTGCCCATCAACATCTACGCCTGCCTGACCCCGCCCCCTTCCTGGCATATGGTGCCCCACACCCGGGGTGTCTCGCTGGAGGCGATGGAGGACAGGGGAAAGGTCTGTTCCTGAGATGAAGCATCTGCTCAAGGGCCTCTACCTGCTGGCAGGGGTCGCGTGTATCGCCTATTACTTCGTGCTGTGGCACGCCTCACGGCTGGGGCTGAGCATGAGCCTGATGTGGCCCGCGCTGGGCGCGTTGTTCATCGCCTGCGGGCTGCTGTGCGAGCGAAGCGATCTGCCCGCCTGGGTCCACACGGGCTGGCGGGTGCTGCTGTGCGCGGGACTGGCGGCGCTGCTGGCGCTGGAGGGCCTGGTGGTGTCCGGCATGAGCGCCTCCGCGCCGCCGGACATGGACTACCTGATCGTGCTGGGCGCGCGGGTGGACCCGGACGGCCCCAGCCCGGCCCTGCGCCGCAGGCTCAATGCCGTCATGGCCTGCCTGGACGACCACCCCGACGCCCGCATCATCGCCACCGGCGGCCAGGGCTCCGATGAGCCCATGAGCGAGGCGCAGTGCATCCGCGATCAGCTGGTGGAGCGCGGCGTCGAGGAGGACCGCATCCTCATGGAGGACCGCTCCACCGCCACCGTCGAAAACATCCGCAACGCCATGGCGCTGATGGACGATCCTGCCGCACGGGTGGGCATCATCACCAACAACTACCACGTCTGGCGCGCCACCCGCATCGCCCAGAAAGCGGGCCTCACCGCCGCCTACGGCATCGCTGCCGAATACACCGGCCACACACGATTCCACTACATGGTCCGCGAGGCCGTCTGCATCGTGGTGGACTTCATGCGGGGAAACCTGTAAGCTATCAAAAGAACGGACGTCACATGAACGTCCGTTCTTTTCAATTCATCAAGGCCTGTACACCCGCAGCACATCGTGCACCACCCGCACATCGAAGGGCAGGTCCTCGTAGATCTCCCCGTCGATCTGCACGGGCATGGGCGAGTCCGAGGCGATCTTCAGCGCAGGCCGTCGGTCCGTCTGCGCGGTGGGCAGATCCGCCACCCGGCCGCGCATCAGCTTGAGAAAGGCGGCGGGGATGGCGCTTTTGCGGATGCCGTCCACGATCACCACGTCCAGCAGGCCGTCGTCCACAACCGCTTCCGGGCAGATGGGAATGCCGCCGCCGAAGCTCCGCCCGTTCCCGGCGCAGGCGATGAACGCCTCATGGGATACGGGCGCTGTCCCGGTCACGTCCCGGAAACGCCGGGGCACATAGGTCATGACGGTGGTGATCAGCGAAAAAAGATAGGCGAGGGAGCCTCTGAGCACCTTCATCCGGGCGTAGCGGCGCAATATGTCCACGTCGATCCCGGTGCCGATGGCGTTGATGCCACGCACGCCGGAGCACTCCATGTAATCGGTATACTTCGCTCGCCCCTCCAGGATCAGCCGCAGCGCTGCCGCGGGATCAGAGGGAATGCCCGCGGCGCTGGCGAAATCGTTGCCGCTGCCGCAGGGGATCAGCCCCAGCCTCGTCCGCGCGGGATCGGCGAGCCCGTTCAGCACCTCGTGCAGCGAGCCGTCGCCGCCCATGGCGACCACATCCAGCGTGTCTCCATCGGGACGGAGGGCGCGCGTCAGTGCCACCGCGTGCTTTTCCTGAAAGGTTTCATGAAAGGCGTGGGGGATGTCCCGGAGCATCGGCTCGATGACCGCCCGCGCCCGCGTCGCCGCGCCGCGACCTGCCCGCGGATTAAAAATGAAGTGCAGCATACTCATAATAAAAAAGGCGCGAAAAAGGCAGGTCCGCGCCTTTGTGATTCGTCGAAGGGAGAGCGAATCCGTGATCCATAATAAGGAAGGGGAGAAGGTTGAGGGGGGATTGGATCAAAGGCCGACCTGCCTCGGACACAATATACCAGCCTTTTATCAACTCATTATAAACAAATCACGGTTTCAGGGTATTTTCAAAAACGATTTCCGCGCCTGACCTGGTCTTTGACCCCACACTCGCCTGCCGGCTGGTTCGCTCCTAAGGCAATGGCCTCCCCACTACTACAGCTCTCCGCCCGTGGGCGGGCAGGACTTACATCTAAGCCGCACCATGCTCACCGGAATTTTCCCGGGTTACGTGGATCGTTTCGCCTGCGACTGGCATCGACTTTCAACCACAGACGCGTGGAAACCGCATCTCTATTATAGTGGATGAACGCCCCGTGCGTCAAGGCAAAGGCGCGAAAAAAAGGGAAAAGGAGCGACAATCGTTCCTTTTCCCGGGAAAACTATTTGATTTCGTTCAAATCATAGGGTGTATTCTGGTAGACGAAGTAATTGAGCCAGTTGGAATAGAGCAGATTGGCGTGGCCGCGCCAGGTGACCCGCGGCGGCTGGGTGTCGTCGTCGTTGGGGTAGTAGTTGCGGGGCACTTCGATGGGCAGGCCCAGGTTCTTGTCCCGCAGATACTCCTTCTCGAGCGTGTCGGCGTCGTACTCGGCGTGGCCCATGACGAACACCTGACGCCCGCCCTCGGTGTGGAGGGCGTAGACCCCTGCCTCGTCGGAGGAGGCCAGGATCTTCAGCGCCGGGACCGCCTCGATGTCCTCCCGCAGCACCGTGGTGTGGCGGGAGTGTGGGGCCATGAACACGTCGTCGAAGCCCCGGAACAGTATGCTCTGCCTGCGCTCCACGCGATGCTCGAACACGCCGAACAGCTTCTGCTTCAGCGGCTGCTTGGGGATGCCGTAGTGGTGATAGAGCCCCGCCTGCGCGCCCCAGCAGATGTGGAAGGTGGAGTGGACGTGGGTCTTGGACCAGTCCATGATCTCGCACAGCTCGTCCCAGTAGTCCACCTCCTCAAAGGCCAGATGCTCCACCGGCGCGCCGGTGATGACCATGCCGTCGTAGCGGTTGTCCCGCACTGCGTCGAAGGTCTTGTAGAAGGCGAGCATGTGGTCCTGGGACACGTTCTTTGACTCGTGGCTCTTGACCTGCAAAAGCTCCAGCTCCACCTGCAAAGGCGTATTGCCCAGTACACGGGCCAGCTGGGTCTCCGTGACGATCTTCGTGGGCATCAGGTTCAGCACCAGTATGTGAAGCGGGCGGATGTCCTGGCTGATGGCCCGCGATTCGGTGATGACGAATATATTCTCGTTTTCTAACGTCTCCGTCGCCGGGAGCGCGTTGGGGATCTTGATCGGCATGCTCTCTGTCTCCCTTGTGATTCTTGCCACCCTATTTTACCCCATTGAGGTTAAATCAAGTGGCATATGAGCTATATATTATGACTATCGGTATCTATAGTGATAATATATACCTTATGCCAGCCCTTCCAGGACGTGCTGCAGCGCGTCCACCGCGAATCGTACGCAGTCGTCGCAGGGACACAGGACCTTCCCGGTATCGAGCCCCTTGAGCTGCCGGCACTGGAGCGCGCCCGCCTTCGATTCAAAATCCCGAAGCAGCGTCCGCGCCATGCCGGGGATGGGCCGCCCGTGGGACACCATCAGCCCCAGTGCCATCTGCGCCCCGCACAGCGCGCCGCAGGTGGCCTCCATCGTGGCCATCCCACCGCCGAAGGACGCGCCCATGGCGTCCAGCGTCTCCTCGGGAAGTCCTGTCTCGTCCGCGTAGGCCGCCAGCACCGCCTGACAGCAGTTGTGTCCCTCGCGCTTCAAATTCACCGCCAATTCCCGCTTCTCCATGGTATCCCTCGCTTCTGTGGTTTATCGCCCATCTATTATACCATGTCCGCGCGAGATGGGGAAGGGGATTATGGAAAATGGGGCGGGGGAGATGCCTCCCTCGCCCCATACCCTCACTCGTGCCGATAGCTGCCGCACATGCTCTCGTCGGCAGGCCTGCCCGACTTGCAGCCGTCGCAGGGCTCCACCTGGATCGCGTTCAGAGAACAGTAGGCGTCCTCTCCACAGTTGTAAGCACAGCTCGAAACGCGGCACCGGATGCTGACATTGGGCTTCTTCTGAGCCATCAAAAACACCTCCTCACAATAAACTGCGCCTCCGCGCCCATCTATTCTCCTCAAAAAGCAACTGCCTCATACGGAATAACGCAAAGTTTACCGTGCTGCCAGTTGATAATTAACCTGCTATAGAGTATTATATATATCGTTGAGTTGAGCACCATTAGCTCAGTTGGTAGAGCACCTGACTCTTAATCAGGGTGTCCAGGGTTCGAGCCCCTGATGGTGTACCATTCCCGACTTACGCTAACCCTATCGGAGTCGGCGGATTGCCCGGAATCTTCGGATTCCGGGTTTTCTTTGCTTATGAGTCGAATCTCGAACATCTTGTTGTCGCCGGTGAAGTCAACGGACAGCTTGAAATAATCCTTATACAGATAGACAGCCCGGACGAAGTCCCGGATAATCATCCGCTGGAATTCCTGGTCTCTATAATCGCCGTTGCGCACGGATTCGATGTAGGCGGTAACGCGGTCCCGGTCAACATTGAAGGTATTCGCCTTCTCGATTGCGATCAGGCCAGTCAGGCGGTTCTTGTCGGCCTGGAGTACATCCATGCGCTCTTTGATTTCATCGGTCATCACGCCCATCTCAATCGCGTGGACTATATTGTCAATCTGCTTCTTGGTGCCCTTGAGTTGCTTTTCGTATGTGGCGAGTTTGGATTTCGCGTTGTATTTTTTCGCAAACTCCAACAGGTTGTCCACGATCCAGTCAACTGTGTCATCGTCCAGCACGGTCTCCAGAACAGCGCGAGTGACTTCCTGCTCAATCACATCCTTTTTGATGTTCGACTTTTCGCAGGAGCCCTGCGTCCGGCGGGTCTGGCAGGCATAGTAAAAATACTTGGTGCCGAGGTGACCGGTCCCGGAGTAGCCCACCATTGCGCCGCAGCAATAGCCACAGAACAGCTTGCCGGTGAGCAGGTAATCGTTATCGTCATGCTTCCTTGCCCGAATGATCTTATAATCGCTCAGCTTCTTTTTCGCCATTTCAAACACGCTCCGTTCTATGATCTTCGGCATACCGTCATCGATGCGGATGTCATCGTAGATATAAACGCCGGTATATCGTTCGTTCTCAAGAATCGTATGGAAGGAATTCTTTTTCCATTTCTTACCCTGCTTGGTGAGGACGTTTCGCCGGTTCAGCTCGTCGGCGATATCCACATAGGATTCATCGTTTAGGAATCTGCGGAATATCTCCGCCACCACCTTGGCAGCTTCCTCATCCAGCGCATATCGTCCGTCAGGGCCTTTCTTATAGCCGTAGGGTATGGTGGACACCACTTTGCATTTCTGGGCGCTGTCCCTGAGGCCGCGGCGAATGTCCTCGGCCATGTTCTCGGAATAGAACTGGTTCATGTTCATCATGGTGCGGAGCATGAATCGGCCGGTGGCGTTGTCGCCGAATTCCTCCTTGCAGTAGACCACCTTCACGCCGGCGCGGGAAAGGCGCTCTTCGTAGCGGAGAGCATTGGTCATGTTGCGGCTGATCCGGTTCGACTTGTAGGCCAGGAGCACCTGGAACTCATGCCGATCTGCAGCACGGAGCATCCGCTGGAGACCTGGACGATTGTCCCGCTTGCCGGAGATGGCGCGGTCCTCATAGGTGGCGACAATCGTCAGATTTTTCTGCCGGGCGTATTCCTCGCACTCCGCGATTTGCTGCTCGATGCTGGCATCGTTCTGGACGCTGGACGAGTATCGGGCATAGATAGCCGTGGTGAATGCCTGGACAGGCTCTGGATTCTTTTTTCTTGCCATAGACACCTTGCCTTTCCGTTCGGTGTCTGCTATAATGGGGTAGCAGACGATGAGCTTGCCCGTGAGTCGGACTGTATGAGCCAGCGCCGCGTTTCCAGCACGGCGCTGGTGTTTTTTTTGTCCTAAATGTCTCGGATGCGAACCAATCGCAGCAGGCCAGTGCGCCGATCTGTGACCAGACGGGGCGAAATTCTTGTCACAGCAGTTTTTGTGACGGGCCGAAATTCTTGTCGCGCTTGTCACAGAGCTTGTCACACTCCCAAAACCCTTTATTTATCGGGGTTTTTCGGCCTATATGTGACAAGTGACATCCTTTTATATATAAAAATCTTTTCTCCAAAACAGGCGCGAGGGCGCGCGCGAGGCCCGCCTGTACGCGCCTATACACGTATATATAATATATAGGGAATTTTGGCTTTGTCACGTCACAAGTCACCTCATGGTTTATGGGCAGCTGGAGCATCAACCGTAGAGCCCGCGCCATGCTGGAAACACGGTGCGGGCAGCTTTTACTTCAGCTTGATATTCTTGGGCTCCGTAGTCACATAATCATAGTCGCCTCTGTCGTAACGGAAGGCGAAAGTAACCCTCTTGACCTCATCGAGGGAAGATACATCGGCATCATCCATATTGAGCGCAAATTTCCCCTTTGCTTTGTGACCGGCGCCAATATCGATATACCCCGTGTTATCCACTTCCCAATCGTTGATCGAAGCCTTGTCGATGTATATTTCATAGTTTTTATCGCTATTGTTCTCAGCGGTGTACGAGAGGACTAAAGCGTGGTCGTATAGAAGATCATCGGTAACAACTTCAAAGGTCGTAACCAGCACTTTCACACCTTCGGCATCAAAGAGGGTAGCCTTGCCGGAGCGCTTGTTAGGATTCTTGGTGGCCTCGGCTTCGGGCTCTGGTGAAGGCTCCGGCGTGGCTTCAGCGGCCACAGGCTCCCCTATGTACATCCCTCGGTTCATCATTTCGGTCATGCCCTTGGTCAGTTCGTCCGTGAGTTCCTCATCTGACATTGATGCCCAGTCAATTTCCGCGATGGCTGAACAGGCAAGCAGGAGAGCAAGGATGACGGTCAATATCCGGGAAAACTTCATGATTATCCACTCCTTCTAAAGTCATGGGTCATTGTCTATGTTCATTTGCCATTAAATGACAGCATCCGTAAGAATCTAAGAATAATCGCTATCGCTTTACGAAATACAACGGAATCACTCCCAACTATGGGTGTTCTAACGAATTTATTCGTTTTCGTAGTCATAAAGCGTAAGAGTGACTTTTGCGTAATACCCAATGGAATCGTGCTGAATATCGCCATCTTCATCAAGCATCTTGGATTTGCCACCTTTGATTTCTATGCTGACATCAAGAATATCATCATTTTCAATCAATTTTCTGACATGACTCACACTGCCGCTTTTGATATATCCAATATGCACATTATCTGCCATAACCTTAATGGCGTAATTGCCGGTTGCGGCATTGTGTTCTTCGGGCACCAATTCAGCGGTAACTAAATCAAATTCATATTGGTAAACTTTTTCCCATGGCTCAAAACTTTCCTTGAACTCCGCTGCAGACAAATCATATTCATTATTCCGGGTTCCAATAGACTGTATTTCCTTTTGCCTAAATGAAACGCCGGCGACCTTATGATTCTCCGTCTTATGTTTGCGCTGCGTAGGTGCGGGCGCTGTTTCAGCGGGCACTCTTTGCGGCGGCGTAGTTACGTTGATCGTAATCGTTGGCTCTATTGGCGCTTGGATTGGTGGGGTTGGAATTGTTGTAGGAATTGTTGTGGGCCGTAAAGGTCTCTGTATTTCTGTCTTTGGTTTCGGTTTGATTATACCGACGATAAAGCCAAATAGACGCTTAATAGCCGTGATAAACAATACCATCATGCCAAGAGCGCCAATTCCGGATCCGGGATTGGCGTCAGGTGCAGATTGCTTACCGATAGTGTTTACAGCTATGCCTATACCAAATATCAGTAATCCAATCACAAATCCACTTTTGTACCAGGGGCGTTTGTTTTTCACAAATATCATCCCTTCTGACAAGATTCGTTAGCTGCTGTCAAAGTCACATTGGTGTCGTAGTTCTATGCTATAATCCTTCCAGCCACCGGTGCGCGAGATTAGTGTATGGAGGTTGTTACTTATGAACGACACTAAAAAGGAGCAGATGCTGTCCATGTTCGACGAACTCACTTATGTTGATCGCCTTTTGCTTCTGGCGCTCGCAGAAGAAGTTCTGCGTAATCAAGAAGCCGATCGCGATTAGCTTCGCTTAAAGCACTGAATATCGCATCCATACGCTCCCGTTGCTGACGCATGACCATTTCTTCAGCGGGAGCGTTATCTTCATCGCTATTACCGTTCAAATAGCTTAGAGTGACGCCCAACTTCTTGGCAATCTCATTAGCCGTTGAAATCTTTGGGATTACCTCGCCTCTTTCATACCGGCTTATATTTTGTTTAGAGGTGCCAAGAAAAGCGGCGAACTCTTCTTGCGTCATGTGGCGCTCATCGCGTAGCTGCTTAATGATATATGCGAAATTTGACATCCGATCACCACCTTCTTTTAATGTGTTTATTATATCACAAATCACATTACAGTGTCAATAAATTTGTTACAAAACTAAAAAAATATCACAAACATGTTGACAAACTGCCGATTTAGTGGTAAACTTGCCTCAAGTCACAAGTTTGTGACGAGTGCAAGACGGAAAGGAGGCGCCGAAATGGAAGGGACCGTCGGTATCCGCGGTATTGTTTACGACAAGTACAAGAGTATTTCCGCTTTTGCGGATGCTATTGGCTGGACGCGCCAGAAAGCAACTCTGATTGTCAATGGCAACCAGGAACCTAATCTGGATGATGTGGACAAGATGTCCAAGGCTCTGAATCTCGACTACGAAAGGACTGCCAGATTTTTTTTACCTTCGTAGTCACAAATATGTGACAATGACAAGGAGGGCAGACCCATGGATGCAACCGTCACCCGCCCGCACGTCAGGCCTAAGCTGATTCCCGACCATGTTCGCGAGGATGTATGCGAGGTCGCCTTCAACGGCTACATGGCCTTTGAGCGCTACCTGGCGAAGCATCCCGAGGAAGCGCGACACTTTGAGGAACGTGTTGCGGAGGTCAGGAATCGCCGCATCAGCCGCCACAAATAGAAAGGGCGGCACCGCTGGAGGAAACAGTGATGCCGCCGGAGCAGGGAGATCAGATGGAAATGGCTACCATCGAAATGAATCTCTATTCCTATTTTAGCCGATTTCTGACTGTTTGTCAAGGGAGGGATTGAGGCCGTGGAAAAAACCTACGACGCCACCAAGGCAATCAAGGCGCAGGAAGACTATTGCGATAAACGCGGGCTTCCGCTGTTCGCGCCCAGGAATGGCTGGTGCAACCGGTGCGGCCATAACATCTTCGAGCCCTATACCTATCGCCGTGAGCCAATGCTCACGATCGGCATCACCGTAGAGGAGGCTGGGATGCACCTCATCACCAGTTGCCCGCATTGCAACAAGTCCTTCTGCGACTGATGGGAGGTGCAGAGCATGAAGCATTTTCCGTGTCAGCCAAAGGTGACGCAGGAAGAAGCGATGGAGCACATCGCCAACGCCAGACAACTGGTGTACGACGCTATCGGAGAGATCACTCAGAGCCTCCGGGCTTCTGAGCTTTCCAGGGAGCTGAATCAGCTCTACAAGATCGAGGACATCCTGTGGCAATACGCGACGAGCGAAAAGGGAAGGGAGGTGTCAAAGCGGTCATGCGCCAGGTATTCTGCGATTACTGTGGTCGGCCAGCACAGTTGGTGAGCAGCACAGAGGTGTACAACGGGCTGGATTACGGCATGGTTTGGCTGTGCCGACCGTGCGTGGCCTGGGTTGGCGTCCACAAAGGCACTGACGAACCGCTGGGGAGGCTGGCCGATGCCGATCTCCGCTATTGGAAGCGGCAGGCGCACAAGGCTTTCGATCCACTGTGGCAGGGCAAAGAGAAGCGCACACGGCGCTGGGCTTATGAATGGCTGGCCGAGGAAATGCACCTGCCCATAGAGCAGACCCACATCGGCATGTTTGATGCCAATCAGTGCAAGCATGTAGTCAAGATATGCAAGGAGGCGAAAAACAATGGGTACCTACAAAAACGGCTACAAGGGTCCTGAGAACCCTAAGCCGAACACCAAGGCCATCCCGGCCACGCCGAAGGTGGATGGCCGAAAGAGACCGGTCACCGTTATCTGCCTGGAACGCGAGGAGCGCATCGAGATTTCCCGTGACGAATACGCCGGGCTGGTTGCCAGCGCCGCGCTGCTGAAGGCTGTGGAGCGCATGCTCAGATCGGGAGAGAGCATTAGCGGGGTAATGTTCGCCGCGGTCCTGGGCAGCTTCGGAAAGGAGAAGCAGCATGAAGATCACGCTTGAATTCGACAGCCCGAAAGAGTACTTCGAGCAGCTCCCTCGATTTGCGGCGCTTATGAACTTTTCCGGGCAGTTTGCAGACTTTAAGGCCAAGCCCGAGGGCGAAGCCGACACCCAGATCGAGGATCCGGACCTTCCGCGGATTGAGCGCACTCCTGACAAATTGATGGTTCATGCCGGTTCCGTCAAGAACAAGACGAAGGAAGAAGTCGGTGATCTGATCAACAAGGCCTACGACACCGCAGAGGCCATCGGAGCAACCGCCCAGCCCGAACAGGAGAAATCCAAGTCCGAACAGCCCGAACCCCCGAAACAGGATGAAGCTCCCAAGGCCGACAAGCCCAAGGTGAAGGATGCTGACGTGAGGAAAGCGCTGAGCGAACTCATCAAATCCGGCAAGCGCGACAAGGTGAAGGAAATCCTTGTAGCTTACGGCGCGGAGATATTCACAGACCTCAAGCCTAAGTTTTACGACGAGGTGCTCAAAAAGGCCGAGGAGGCGCTGAAGAATGGCTGATCATTCGATGTTTTCGCCCTCATCGGCGGAGCGCTGGATGCACTGCCCAGGCTCCCTGCACATGGCGCGAATGTTCCCGTCATCCAGCTCGGCGGCGGCAGAGGAAGGTTCCCTTGCCCATGAGCTGGCCGAGGCCAAGATCAATGGCGGAACCGATCTCGACGATTTGCATTCCCGGATTGATGAGTTCTACAAGAACCATCCGGAGCAGCCCGGCTGTTTCGCCGACATGGTGGATTACCTCGACCCATACGTCGATTATGTCAACGCGACGTATCAGGCGACGCTCAAAGAAGATCCCTCTGCCGTCCTGATGACAGAGCAGCGCGTGGATTACTCGGAGATCGCGCCCGGAGGGTTCGGCACTGCTGACGTGATTATCATCGGCAGCGGGTGCGCGACAATCATTGACCTGAAATTCGGGAAAGGCGTTAAGGTTTCCGCCAGAGAGAATCCTCAAATAAGGATTTATGCCTATGGCGTAGTCGAGGCGTTCAATCTGGTCTATGACTTCACCAACGTGAAGATGGTCATCTATCAGCCCCGGCTCGACAGCGTGACCGAGGAAACCATGACCGTTGAGAACCTGACGGCCTGGGCGCTGTTTGAGGTCAAGCCGGCGGTAAAGGATGCACTGTCGGAGAATCCGACCTACCGCCCCGGTGAGTGGTGTACCTCGCATTTCTGCCCTGGGGCAGGCGCGTGTAAGGCCAGAGCCGATTATGCGCTTGCGCTGGAGCGGCACTCCGGCAAAGACCCCGCCCTGCTGACCGACGAAGAATTGTCTGACGCACTGACAAGGGCGGCAATTCTCGAAAGCTGGGCAAAAGCGCTGAACAAGTATGCGCTTGAAGAGGCAGTTGCCGGTCATGCGATACCCGGATGGAAGATTATTGAAAGCGTCAGCAAGCGAGTATTCAGCGATGAGGACAAGGTTGCGGACGCGGCTGTCAAGGCTGGATATGATCGGGCGCTGCTGTACAAGTCCTCGCTCATCGGGATCACCGAAATGGAAAAGCTGATGGGCAAGAAGAACTTCGGCAAGGTGCTGGGCAACCTGGTTATCAAGCCGAAAGGCAAGCCGAAGCTGGCGCCCGAGAGCGACGATAAACCGGCATTCGATGTGACGAAGAGCATCAAAGACGAATTTGATTAAAGGAGGAGAAGCAATATGGCGATTAAAGCGACACTCAGCGCGAACGGATACGGCAACATGATCCGCGTAAAGACCAACAAGGTGCGGCTCTCGTTCCCCCATCTCTTTGAGAAGTACGAGAAGTCCGGCAAGTACCAGTGCCAGCTGATGATCCCGAAGGGCAGCGATACGGAAGAGGTGCTGGAAAAGGCCATCGCAAACGCCAAGCTGGACGGCAAGACGCGGCTGTGGGGCGGCAAGGTTCCTGGTCGGCTGGAGATCAGCCGGAAGGATGGCGATGAGCCGGACGATGAGGGCAACACCTACCCCGAGAACGAGGGTCACTGGCTGATCGCGGCCAAGTCGAACTCGAAGCCCAAGGTCTTTGACAAGGATGGAAGTGACGTGTTCGACGAGGAGGACATCTACGCGGGATGCTACGTCCAGGCCATTTTCGAGGTTTATCCCTACGCCAACGATTCCAAGGGCATCGCGTTCGCGCTGTCCGGCATCAAGAAGCTGGCGGAGGGTGAACGGCTCGGCGGCGGTGGGTACAAGCCCAGCGCGGATGCTTTCGATGATGCTGAAGACATCGAGGACGATGATCTCCTTGGCTAATCGAAAGTGCGCAGTCGATATCGAAACCTATAGCTCCGTAGACATTGACCGTGGCGTCTATGCCTACGCTGATTCCCTGGATTTTGAAATCATGCTTGTAGCCTATAAGTTCAGCGATGAGGACTGTGTGAAACAGTTCATGCCTGAGAAGTTCCGTAACCGCCCCGGTGTATTCACTGGGGCGGGGGAACAGATCGGATTGGACGGTGACAAGCCGCTGACGTTTGACGGAGATGAGCAAGAATTTCTCAAGGCGCTAAACGGTCACGAAACGGTATTTTCCGCCTATAACGCCAACTTCGAGCGAACGTGCCTGGCGAAGTATTACGGGGTGGACTGCAATCCTGATGAATGGCGATGCACGATGGTGCTGGCGTCTGTGGCGGGACTTCCCCGAACACTCAAAGACGCTGGTGATGCGCTTGGTCTGCCCGAGGATGAGAAAAAGCTGCGGACGGGCAAAGCCCTGATCCAGTACTTTTGCAAACCAGTCACCGCGACAAAGTCCAACGGAATGCGAACACGGAACCTTCCAAGGCACGACATGGCAAAATGGCGCTTGTTCTGCGAATACAACCTACAGGACGTGGTCACAGAGCAAGCAATCCGGCAGCGATTGAAGTCGTTTCAGCCCAACGCCTCGGAGCAGAAGCTGTGGTCAGTGGATCAGTGGATATGCGATAGAGGAATCCGCATAGACAAGCCTTTCGTCGAGGGCATTGTCGAGCATGACAGCGAACGCCAGGAAGCATTGAAGGAAGAGGCGCGGGAGATTACCGGCCTTGAGAATCCGAACAGCGTGGCGAAACTCAAGGAATGGTTTACGCGGGAGGGCGTTCCCGAATTGAGTAAGGGCTTATCCAAAGAAGCTGTCGATGCGGCATTGAAGGTAAGCCACAAGCCCAACGTTCAACGGATGCTCCAGATCCGTAAGGCGCTGGGGAAAACCTCGACGGCAAAGTATCAGGCGATGCTCAACAGCGTTTGCCGCGATGACCGAGTGCGCGGGATGCTTCAATTCTACGGAGCCAACCGCACAGGGCGGTGGAGCGGACGCATTGTCCAACTGCAAAATCTGCCGCAGAACCACATTTCTGATCTTGACCTTGCGCGGCAGATCGTTGCCGCCGGTGACTTTGAAACACTGGAATTGCTCTACGGCGAAACGGGTCAAGTGCTCTCCGAGCTGGTGCGAACCGCTTTCATTCCATCTGACGGGAACCGATTCGTAGTGACTGACTTTTCCGCGATTGAAGCGCGAGTGATCGCATGGCTGGCCGGTGAAGACTGGCGGCTGGACGTTTTCAGAAACGGCGGCGATATTTACTGCGCTTCCGCTTCCCAGATGTTCCATGTACCCGTGGAAAAGCACGGTGTTAATGGCCATCTGAGGCAGCAGGGCAAGGTTGCAGAATTGGCCCTCGGATATGGTGGCGGCATAGGCGCAATCAAGGCCATGGACAAGGCGGGAGCGATTCCAGAGGACGAGATTCAAGGCATCATTGATCGCTGGCGCGATGCTTCCCCTGCAATCGTAAAGCTGTGGGGCGATTACGAAAAAGCGGCTATTACAGCCGTTCGTGAAAACCGAACCGTCAGGCGCGGTGTAAGAATCGGAACTCTCGATGATTACTCCGACAGAGAAGCAATGGCCGGTGGCCCAGTGAGGCGGTACTCCGTAAGGGACGGAATCTACCTGGCCTTTGAGTTTAGGAATGGCAATCTGCTGGTCAGGCTCCCATCAGGCCGGAAGATTACCTACTGGGGCGTGAGCATCGGCAAGAACCGATTCGGACGGGACGCGATCCACTACATGGGCGTCAATCAGAACACCCACAAATGGGAGAAGGTT
>Ga0256405_10008513_pt1 | contig 14647 bp, 14 predicted proteins | sample RumenRJG_02DNA_FD_189096 | JGI IMG/M metagenome (GOLD analysis project Ga0256405, IMG submission 189096) | Bovine rumen microbial communities from Lethbridge, Alberta, Canada - RJG_02 | ecosystem: Host-associated > Mammals > Digestive system > Stomach > Rumen | place: Canada: Alberta...
GCGTATTAGCTGTATTTACCATCCTGGTACAGCTGATTTGCGCACGTATCAGCTATATTCCTCCGCCAATAGTTTTTAGTATAGCACGCCGTAGGGGAAAACCTTGGAATTCGGCAAAAAATGTTGTAACTTTGTACTCGCAATTGAGATGCATCACGTTGCACAGAGAGAACAGTAAACTTTAACCATTAACTAAAAACTTAAAAACTATGAGTGTATTTTATCGATTACATCAAGACCAGAGTACCGGAACGAAGCGCAGCGGCAAGTGGTATGCCCGCGCCGTACCTACGGACGTGATTAACACCCGTCAGCTGGCGGAGATTGTGCAGCGCAACTGTACCGTCAAGAAGTCCGACGTGATGGCCGTCATCGAGGAACTCGTCGAGGTCATGAAGGACCAGATGCAGGACTCCAAGCGCGTGAAGCTGGACGGCTTCGGTTCGTTCAAGATCGGTGTCCAGTCGAAGGGCGCGCAGACCGCTGCTAAGTTCAGCGTCGCCGAGCACATCAAGGGCCTGCGCGTCGTCTTCATGCCTGAGCGCACCACCGACAGCGGTGGCAACCGCGTGAAGCAGTTCCTGCAGGGCGCCCGCGTAGAAGAGCTGCCTCTGAACACCGTGGTGAAGGAGGAACCTTAAAAAGTGCGCCCTTCGGGGCGACACTTTTTGAGTTAAGAATTAAGAGTTAAGAATTAAGAGTTGTCGCTGAAGCGATTAAGAGTTAAGAGTTAAGAATTAAGAGTTGTCGCTAAAGCGATTAAGAATTAAGAGTTAAGAGGCTATGAAGAATTCACGTTTTTGGGAAGTGCTGTTGAAGGTAATAGTAGCAGCCGCCACCGCCGCCATTACGGCGCTCACGACCACGTCATGTATGGGCCAAGGCCCATTCTAAAGAAGAAAGGGGACTGACAGACGAGGTGCTGTCGGTCCCCTCTCTTGAGGGTAAAGGGAATTATTGTATAGAGCGTCATCAGATCTTTTTCATTGTCGTATAGTTTGATTATTATTGTCTTACCATCTTCTAAAATAGTCTAGTGGCAGGGGCTGCAAGGGACGTCCTTCATCTATTCTCCTTTTTCTTACGATATAGTCGCGGAAGCCTTTTAAGCCATCTTCATTACCCGTCGTCATATACTTGGCGCGCTTAAATTGATATTGTGTTGGCGCGTTTTTTTCTCTGTGACGCAGCATGATGGATTGACAACTGTCGGTGTCCTCGTGCTGTATGCTATCTAAGGATATAGAATCCTTCCCTGAAACAGCAGGGTTTGTCTGTGCCATAGCTGTCGTCGTGATGCAAAGGACGGCTGCGAGTGTCAAGAGATTTTTTTTCATATTACTTGTTGAATATTGATTTTGAATTATTAATTTCTCTTTTAATGATTATAATACTCACCGATGATGGCACTCAGGTTGTCCAAGTCCCAGAAATTCTGGTAGTAGTATAAGGTATAATCGTGGCCATCGTATGTGTATACCATATCTTTGGCATAGTCTATCGTCACATGCGGGGTGATGCCATCGTTGATGTTCTGCCAGTTCGCGTCACTCAGACGGGCACATGCTGCTGATATCTGGTAATAGAAGCCGTCGGCAGTGCGATGAGCACCGACGGCACAGCTACCGCCCCCACTCTTCTGTCCGGCGATGAGCAGTCCTGCATCCTTGCAGAGGGATGGGTAGAGGTTACCGCAGGAGAAAGAGATGGGTGAAGTGATGATGCAGAAGTTCAGGTCGTAGTGAACGTTCTGGTCTTGAGCATCATACTTGCCGTCGAAGTTGCGGTCTACGTCGTAGTACCACTCCGTCTTCTGGCCGGTGAGCACGTTGTAAACACGGAAGAGGCTCTGGTCGTACATCAGCGAGGTCATAGCCATCACAACATCCGACGAGCCACCGGTGTTGACACTCAGGTCGAGCACGAAGTTCTTCACCTCAGGGTCGGCAGCAGCCTGCTCCAGTGCATCGAGGAAGATAGCCATCGGGTCTTCAGGACTGGTAGCCTGTGTGGGGCGCGGTCCCTTGCCCTGATAGTAGTTATTCCAGGCCGCTTTGTCGTTAAGTGCGAAATTGTCGAAATGACAGATAGCAGTATTGCCCTTCTTGTGATAGGTGTTGTTGTCACCAAAGAAAGCCTTACGCTCTGGAATGGTCATGCCATATACCTGCAGAGACGTCCTATTTCTAACTATCGTGACTCTTTCATCAAAATAGCTGTAGAGCGAGGGATATTTTTCGGCGAATGTCGTGGTGGGGGTGCCATACCACATATGTGTGTGTCCTCCGTCGTAGAGGTAGGCATAGAGCATACACATGCCATCAGCATAGTCGTCAATGTTTGCAGACAGCAGCAACTGCTTCACTTTCTGTCCGTCAGCATCAGCCTCGAGCGTCTTGTCCAGACCTTTCTCCTGGATGGATTTCTCGAAGTCAGAACCCGTGGGCATGCCATAGAAATGGTCGATGGTGAAGCAGAGTTCAGCATAGTTGTAGGCGGCCATATCGGCCTTGCGTTCCTTATTCTTCATCAGATTCTCCATCAGGAAGTCGCTATCAAAGCCACCGATGCCGCTATCCCCATTATCGTCTTTGCTGGCATAGATCACCTTCTCGCCGTTGCAGGCGGTATTGTGGCCATAGAGGTCAGCATAGAGGTCGGCCAGCGTGGCAAAGGGGAAATAGACCATCGTCTCGTCGCCGCGCAGGTTGATGCCGTAGGAACTGTAGTCGAAGTTCACAGCCGGTGAGCCACCGCTGAGTGTCTGATGGTTGAAGCGTACATAGGGAAGACCGTCATAGTAGGCATTCTCCATGCCTGCCTGCACAAGTTCCATCTGGTTGGTAAATCCCAGGAAGTCATCGAAGGCGCAGGTCTCGTCAATGGTGTTTACTATCAACGTGCCACCGGCATTCTTCAGCTGGTAGAGCGCTGTACCCGTCTTCGTCACGCTGACTGTCGTGCCAGGTACCACGATGTTCTGGAAATCAGCTACAGAGATATAAGGTACTGAGGGCATGTCCTCGTAGAAGCGGAGGGCTACGGTGCCACTATTGTTGCCGTCACGGTTCACTGGCACCATCTTCACAGTATAAGCTGTCTGGTCGTCAGGATTCGTTTCTGGTTGCTGCGAAGAGTTGTCATCGTCGTCGGTACAGGCGGTGAATACCATTGTTGTCATTGTGCAGCAAAGAAGCGCTGCGAGTGTCAAGAGATTTTTTTTCATATTACTTATCATGTTTGTATTTCTTTGTTATTTCCCTGCTACCTTGCGGTAATCCGATGGTGACATGCCATAGGCATCGCTGAAGATGCGGAAGAACGAACTGCGGGAGAAACCGGAGAGCTCGGCAATGACAACCATAGCATCTGTTGTAGTTGCCAGCAGACGTGCGGCATAGCGCAGGCGGTACTCATTGAGGAAGCCGTTGACGCTTTTCCCATTAGTACAAGCACTGATGGCATCGGTCACGTAGTGCTCATTGGTGCCGAGGAGCTGGGCCAGTCGGTTACGATCCAAATCGCTATCGGTATAGATATGGTCTGGACCATCCATGAGGTCGCAGATACGACGGAAGAGCTGCTGCTCGGCAGTGAGCAAATCCTCTGGCTCTGCCTTTAACAGTTCAATGTTCTGCTGCTCCTCACGTTCGCGCTGCTCTATCTCAACCAACAGTCGGCGGTTCTTCTCAAGGAGTACCTTGTTGTATTTTCGTGCACGCACAAACAGATAACCGATGAGCAGGAGGATAAGGACGGCTGCGGCAAGCAGTACACGATGTATACGGGTCTCGGCACGGGCATCGTTCAGTGCCAGCTCTTTTTCATGAGTCTGGTAGATGACTGCCAGCTCGGCCGCATCGTTTTGCTTCTGCCAGACGAGGGCAGAATCGATGGCAGCGCTGACACTATCGGCAAGTACCAGTGCGTCGGCATTGCGGCCAGCCTTTCGGTAGGCCATGTAGCAAGGAGAGAGACGGGTTGCGATGATGTCGAAAGACATCTTGGCGCCATCGGTAGCCAAATAAGTGCTGTCAAGCCGTTCATACCAGTCAACTGCCTCGTCGTAGCGACCAGCCGCCATCAGGTAGTCGGCCGCCTCTCTGTAGCCATTAGGCTCCATCAGTCGACTATGAGGGATGGCATTATAAGTAGCAGATGCCTCGGCAGCATGACCAGATTCTTGTAAGAGCAGTGCCCGCTGGAGTGCAACATGGCCTTTCCATTCCTCAATCAACAGTGAGTCGTCATGCTCTTGCTCGGCGAGGGCAAGCCCTTGAGCGCAACGGTCAAGCCATGCTAAAGCGCCTTCGATGTCTCCTGATGTGTGGTGAATAGTGGATATGCTCATACAGGCCCAGGCCATATCCCAACCTTTTCGTTTCGCATTATCGGCATTCTCTTGTGTCGCCTCGTAGGCTTTCTGCCCCGTGAGTTTTGCCTCGTCGTACTGGTGCAGCTGCAGTTGGATATCCGCCATAAGCATCAGCAAACCAGACTCTTGACCCTTAGGAAATGCCTCGTTTTCCTTTGCTTGGTGCAGCAGTTCGGTGATGACGTTCAGCGCGCCCTCAGTGTCGCCTCGACCGAGACGCAGACATGCCCAGCGATAGCCTGCATCGGTATAGGAGCTCCAATCCTGTGAGGGGTCTGAGGCATAGCCTTGATATGACTTCTTGTAGAAATGCTCTGCTATCTTCATCTGCCAGCCTTGGTCGTAGACAAGTCCACGCAGATGGTCAGCCTTTGGCGTACTGACAATCTTCTCCGTCTCCATGCTGTCGATGACGGCCAGGGCGCGTTTCAGGTTCTTGGCATCGTAGGCTTCGTGATACCGCTGCCACGCTGCTTTTGCCTTCTCATCGTCCTTCGTCTCGCTGCTATGAGTGCAAGCTGCCATCATTGTCAGCACGACACATAATATAGTGAGGTATATCTTTTGCTTCATTCACACATGCTTTTTTGAGTGCAACACACTTAAACGATTCCTGCTTTCCTCATCTTCTGACGCATCTCTTCGTTCTGACGGATGAATCGCTCGATGAAGACGTTTTGGTCGCCAATACGCCAACGCTGGTATATGATGATGGCCACAAGCACAAGTGCCACCACGATAAGCGTAGCGGCAACGGCAACAGTGAAGACAAATGTTATATCCATACGCAATATTGATTTGATTTCGTCTGCAAAAGTAGTCTATTTTCAGGAAACAACAGTCTCATAGTAGGAAAAAAGAGTCTCAAAACGGGAAAAAAAGTAAGCCTGGCAGCAATTGCCAGGCTATAAATATCCCGATGAAATGGGCGTTTTTTGTTAAGTATCTACACGATCTTTCTTTGATGATTTAATTACCTAACCAAGAAGTAGATGACATGGTACTCTCATTATTAGCTTTCAAACCGTATGTGGTAAGGGTAATGACACCATATCTCTCTTTCTCGCGCTGGAGCGTTCTAACAGCTGTATTCACCAATTCTTCAGTACGTTCAAACACCTTGTAGTTGAAAATATTTTTAATTGTGCGATTAACGTTAGTATTCTCGTATTTCAGTTCAACCGAACCCTTCAACTCAACTTCCATATACTGGGTGCCAATGATTTCTCTTACCTTTTCTTCATTGATGTCGCTGAGGTAAACCTGCATAGATACTACAATATCACCATTATTGTCAAACGCGTAATCCACAGTTTTCTCGAATTTGCTGCTGGTGATCTCCTCCGTTTTGACAGTACCGTTTCCATAGGTGTATCTAATCATCACCTTTCCGTCGGCAGACATGGCCTTAAGGGCATCCAATCCAGTGCTGGTGACAACGAATTCTGAAGAAGCAGAAAGGAGTTTGCCAGGTTCAACGTCTTCCTGTTGCTGCTCCTGCTTTTTGCCACTGTTGTTGTCATCATCATCACTGCCACAGGCTACGAAACTGGTGGTCATCACGCATGCACACATCAGTGCAAAAACGCTCTTGAAAAAATTCTTTTTCATAATAAATTGTTGTTAATTAGTTGATTGAAAAATATTATATTTACTTATTATATTGTTTGTATTAATCCAGAGACATGACAGCCAGCGTCTACCTCACCGCGGTAGTAGGTGTCTACATGAACCTTGCCCTACTTGTCCTTCTTGTGCTTCTTCATGTAGCTGTGGTAGGCATCCACCATCTTCTGACGCTGCTCGGGCGTGGGGGTAATCATGCGGACATTGTAGTCCTCCTTGGGTACGAAACCGTCCTTGGTGTAATTGAAACCGTAGTTCATTTCGCCATGCATGTCGTCATAGACCTTGCCGTCTTCACCGTAGAACAGTTTCAGTTCCTTACTCTTATCGCCACCATCGTTGCCAAGGCCACCCAGCCAGCCCATCAGTGGCATTTCCACATTCCAAGAGCCATTGGCGATGATGACGTACTTCTTGCCGTCCAGCGTCAGCTCGGTCAGCTTGTCCCCATACGACTTACGGTATTCCGACAGCAGATTCTCGTACAGCATGACGGTCATCGGATCAGAATAGTCAATACCCACTTTCTTGTCGGCAATGAGAAGCTTGCGCGCATCCTGTATGTTACACAACGCCTTTGCAGCATTGTTGTTCATCAGGTTGAACACAATAGCCATCACATTATAAGAGGTCACATAGTCCCTATTGATGTTCATACCTATCTTATCAGCGCGCATCAGCTCGTCGATGTAGAACAATACCTTATTGACGTCCTTCTTGTCGGTAGCTACTGTCATCAGCATGACAACAGACTCTAAGAATACGGAGTCGGGCACTTCCTTGTTGACGCCAACGGCCTGCTGGTAGATGCGCTCATAGTATTTGGCGGCACGCGACTGGTTATAGACGCCGCTCTCCTTGTCGAGCAATATGTGGCCCACTTCCAGTTGAGCCTGCCAGTTGGTGGGGTTCTCATCGGCTTCCTTCGACAGGCGCAGGTACTTGTCCATCTTGCTCTCGGTCTCTGCCGTCTGAGCATTTACAGCTGTTGTCATTGCGCAGCAAAAGGCGAAGGCGAGTACCATCCTTCCGGCTGCATAGGTCATAAGATTCTTTTTCATAATAAATGGATAATTGATGATTAATTACCTGTGCGGAGGAACTGCAGGGCACGGTCGAGCTGGGTGTCCTTGCCAGTAGCCGTGAACGTTGCCTCGTCCAAATCGACCTCGATGTCGGGCGTGATGCCTTCACCCTCGATGATCTTCTTGTCGAGTGTGAACGTTGCCACCGATGGCAGATAGACATAGACAGGTGTCTTTCCGCGCTCTCCGATATGACCCATATAGTTGTTGGTGAATGTTGAGTTGTCCGAGGATAATCCGCAAATACCTCCTTTGGAGCGTTTACCGATATGGGTACCGTTCTCCATGTTCCTGACGACGATAGTGGTTATCTCGGCCATACTCAATGATTTGCAGTTGGTCATGACGACTACGGGCTCGGTGATAACCTCGTGCTTATTGGCCTCCATGGTCTTCAAATAGTTCAGTGTCAAGGTAGAGTAGTCGTAACGTCCGGTGCCACGCTTGAAACGGGAGTAACTAAACGGAACGCCACCTTCGGGCAGCAGTGAGCCAGTGATGTAATAGCCATCGTTCTGAAAGCCGCCGCCGTTGCCGCGCAGGTCGATGATGACACCACCCAGGGTACCAGCCTTGTGCAACTGTTGAACGGTGTCGAACCATTTTTCCCATACTTCTCCTATGGCTTTCATATGCTTCTGGGTGATGGGATTGCTGACATTGAAAAACTGTTTGGCGGCATCTTCTACCATATAGGCAGTAAGATTGAAACCACTGAAGTGGAAATAGGCGATGTTACCCTTCAGCAGGGCGAACTTGACATCAACACCCATGGTAGAGAATCCAGGATCGAAATATTCCAGTCCAGGTACATGCAGCGATTCGTACATTGTGACCAACTCATTATAATGACTGATGGAGTTCAGGGAGAATCCCACCATAATCGCTTCTAATTCCGCCTTGAGGTCTTTCAGGGATTGCAACATAGTCATCTGAGCAGCGGTGGGGTTGGGCAGGGCACTGAGTTGGTCAATCTGTGTTTTCACCCAGTCGAGACCTTTACCTTTTTCCATGAAGACAGGAACTATCAGGCCTGAGGCGCTAGTGGAATGTTCCATCACGATGGGATTACCCTGGTTGTCGGTCTCCACCTCACCATTGGCTACCTGTGAATAATACTTCAACGAGGGCTTGTACTTATTGGCAATCTCATAGTCGTCATGCTTCACGACACGATCCTGACTGGGTAGATACATCACTTCTTGGGTGCCCGTCTTGTGGTTACTGAAGGCAACAGCCATGTGGCCGTCGTGAAGTGGCGAGCACACCTTGGCAAGCAGTTCCTTCAACTCTTCGTCGGTGACGGTCTCCTGCTTGTCGAGAGCCTCGAACTGCGGCAGGTATTCGTCATAGACAGCATCCCAGTCAAGGCCATACTCGTCCTCATAGTCCCACAGCGCATAATACTGGTTCAGTCCGTTCCATAAGATCTTGAACTTCTCGGCAAAGCAGGTGTCGGCCTTGCCGAAAGCCATTACGTCGGGGTGGTCATAGGTCATTAGTTTGTCGCTCTCTTCGCGGCAAGATGAAACGCTTATCATGAGGAGCATCGCTCCCAATATCATTAATGTATGCTTTTTCATTATCGTGTCCTCCTTATTTAGAAAATATAGTTGATACCTAGTTGAATAGCTGTGGTAGAATGGTAGCGGTAGTCCTTGTTCCTCATATACTGCTTGGTAGTGCTGGTGGTGCTATAGTAATAGCGCACCTCAGCCTGAGCAGCCCAGTGGCGGGTAATGAGATACTCCAAGCCGAGACCGCATACGAGACCGCAATCCCAGCGCTGGTCGCGCTTGTCGTAAAAGTCCACCTTCTCGTCGAACGAGAAAGTCCTGTCAGAGAAACTGTTCCTGTCAGAACCCTTGCGATGGCTGTTAAGCCAGTAGGCGCCATAGACACCCAGGTTGCAGAAACCACGCAGACGCTCTCCGCCAAAGCTGAACGAAGCCATCACGGGCAGTTGCAGGTAGTTGTTGGTGAGCTTATAGTCCACATCGCTATATACCACGCGCGAGTGGCGATAATTTTTCTGTGTCCAGTTCAGGTCGGCGCGCACGCCCAACCAGTCGGTCACGTTGTACTGCCCGGTTACACCTAGGGTAATACCCCAGCGACCGTCGACCTTATAATCGGTCATGTACTGTTGATCCATGTTGAACACATTGTAGTCAGCACCGCCAGTTACACCAACCCTCCATTGGGCCTGTGCCGTTGTGACCATCAGAAAGGCTACAAGAGCCATCGCAATTTTTTTTCTCAATTTCATATTATTTGTGTTAATTCAGAGATTAATAATGTTTCTCGCTAATTCATTATTGATTACCTTGTTTTAATTATACGATTCCTGCTCTCCTCATCTTCTGGCGTAGCTCTTCGTTCTGATGGATGAAACGTTCGATGAAGACATTTTGGTCGCCAATACGCCAACGCTGGTATATAATAATGACTACAAGTGCCAGCACCACCACAATAAGCGTAGCGGCAACGGCAACAGTGAAGACAAATGTTATATCCATACGCAATATTGATTTGATTTCGTCTGCAAAATTAGTCTATTTTCAGGAAATAATAGTCTCATAGTAGGAAAAAAGAGTCTCAAAATGAGAAAAAAGTAAGCCTGGCAGCAATTGCCAGGCTTTAAATATCCCGATGAAATGGGCGATTTTTGTTATTTCCTTGTTGTCTTGACCGAAGCTAACTCAGAATTTCAGAACAAATTATTTGGTGATTATCCGAATAAGCCGTATATTTGCAAGTGATTATGAAAATCAAAGTCCTACCCATAATAAGTGCGCTGTTTCTCGTCATTGTGATGGCGAAGATACTTTCGCCCACTAATATGCGTCTGGTGATAGGCGTTCCTGCCGCAATGTTTATGAGTGCGACGGTAAACTTGTTCCGCCCTGTTGGTCATCAGCAAGACAAACGCCACCACAGATAATCATTGAACGTTGTATTAGCTATATAACAAAAATCCCAGCCTTTCGACTGGGATTTGCGCTTCAGGATGGGCTTGAACTTGAACGTTTGAAATCAAGAGAAATTATTCGAAATCATAAGAAACTTAATATCAAGTAGTTACGAATTAAATTCGAAACGCTTTCAAGTGTTAAATATTCATTGAATTGCAAAAATTGGGTGCAAATTGGGTGCAACTTTCAGAAGTTTTTTGTACCTTTGCACCCAGTTTAATAAATATTTGTTATGGCACAGTTTTTTCTAAGATCAAAACGTGAGGAGGGCGAGGCGCCTCTCTACACCAAGATAAGACGTAATGGAATGCAGATGTATGTCTGCACAGGTATCAAAGTGGACATCAAAGAGTGGAACAAGGCACAGAAGAGTCTTTCGGCCATGCAGCGTTATGAACAAACGGAAGCCGGGGCGAAAGTCCACGAGCTTCAGATGCAAGTAATGAAAGCCGTCGATGCTTTGTATGCCGAAGGTAAGATTAAAACTAAAGAAGACAAGGCTATCATAGAAGAGGCTATGAATGACATCGTCACTGGCGGCACGAAGGAGGTACAGCGTGTAAAAAGGATAGCAGAAGCCAAGTCGAGAAAATACGTCATCCAATTCTATGAGTATTTCTTTTCTGGCATTTCCGATGGTTCTATCAGCCACGGAAAGAATTCTGAGTATTCGCCTGGCTCCATTCAGGTATGGAAAACCTTTGGCTCTTATCTTCGTGGGTATTGTGACGTTGGAATAACCTTTGAGGATATTGACAAACCTTTCGCCGACAGGTTCACTCAGTTCCTCCAGAAGAAAGGCTTTATGTCGAATACCATCAACAAGAATGTCACCTGCTTCCGTAAGCTCTGCAACCTTGCAGCGATGGAGGGTTACAATAAGAATGCTGTTTCCCTTAAAGTCTGGAAGGATCGGACGGTGAAGGATGAGGATAAACGGGCAGAGATATATCTCACCGAAGATGAAATAGATGCCATGTACAACATGGAACTGACGGGCGAAAATGAAATTGTACGTGATATATTTGTTCTTGGTTACTTCAGTTGTCAGCGGTACAGTGATTATAGCAGGTTACGCGAAGAGAACTTTATGACCTACGACAAAGGGCTTGGTCAGATTACTTTGACTCAGAAGAAGACGGGAAGAACGGTCAATGTTCCCATTGTTGATGACAGAGTATATGAACTCTGCGACAAATACAACTACGACTTCCCAGAAATCTCGGAGCAGAAGATGAATCTTAAGATTAAGGCAGTAACCGCTCTATTGGCAGAGAGCGTTCCTTCGTTCCAAGAGAAATATGTCACAGTGTTGACCGCTGTTGAGAGACGGTCAGAACAGACTTATGCCAAACTGCTGAAAAAGAAGGAATCCGGCATTAAGTTCACTGAGAATGAACGTAAATGGTTTGGAAAACTGAACAAGTTGGCAGTGAAACGTAATGGCGCACCACTCTTCGAGAGGAATAAGCATGGCGAGGTTATCCGTCCCAAATATGAGTTGATAGCCTCGCACACATCCCGCAGAAGTGGTGCTACCAACCTTTATAAATTAGGTGCACTGTCCAATATGGAGATGCGTAGTATTACGGGCCACCAGTCTGAGAAAGTGTTTGAGAACTATATCCGCGTTGGTCTTTCTGAGCAGGCTCAGATGGTCGGCGACAAGATTCTTGCCGCCAAGAATGCCAAGAAAAAGACGGTTGACAAGTAGAAATTCGCTAAGTCGATTTCAACTTTCAACCATAATAAATGTGTTAAATTCGACAATTATAACTGAAAAAGTTTGTTTGGATGGGATAAAAATAGTACTTTTGCATCAAAAAGTGGGAAATATTGCAAAAATTTCATAGGTATGATAGAGGATAAGCCACTTAGACAAATCATCGAAGAGATTCCACCTGGAAATGTTATTTTCAGGACAGACTTTCCACAATACAATGCCGAATTTGTAGGTAATGTACTGGCAAAACTCGTTGAAGAGAATCTAATTCTCAAGCTGGGGCAAGGCATATACTATAGGCCAAAGATGAGTAGGTTTGGTGCTGTTAAGCCTTCTGTTACCCAAATTGCTGAGAGTATTGCGAAGCGTGACAACACAAAGATTCTTCCAGTTGGAGAAACAGCCCTTAATGAGTTGGGGCTATCAACACAGGTGCCAATGAGCTACTCATTTTTAGCAGTTAGTAGTGGCAGGACTATCAAGTTAGGAAATCAGACTATTGTTTTCAAACGTGGTGTTCCGCGCAATTTTGCCTATCAAACCACACTTATGGCCTATCTTGTTCAAGCCTTTAAAGCTTTAGGAAAGGACAATGTTGGCGAAACGGAATTAACTCAAATAAGAAAGCTCATTCGTCAGGAACCCGAACAGGACAAGCTTCGTCAAGATTTGATGCTGGTTCCTATATGGATGCGAAAAATATTATCACCTATTATATTAAAGAAAGGTAATGAAACAGAAACTTTGGATAAACAATAATATAGAAGACCGTACCTACATGTTGGAGAAGACAGAAGAGAGTCATCCAGGCGTAGGTCAGGCAGCCATAGAGAAGGATTGGTGGGTAAGTGTCACTCTGAAGGCTCTTTTTCAGACGGATTGTGCTAAGAGCCTGATTTTCAAAGGTGGCACAAGCCTCAGTAAAGGTTGGGGACTGATTGAGAGATTCTCAGAAGACATAGACCTGGCTATAAGCCATTCCTTTTTCGGTATTAACAAGTCAAACAAGAGCCAGCGCGACAAACTGCGCAAACTGTCAAGGGCCTACATACAAGACACTCTGTCGGCGCAACTCGACGAGCAGTTGAAGGCAATGGGCATCACGGGTTATCAAATCGAGAATATCACTACCGTAGAGAACAGAAACGGAGAGATTGTGGCTATAGACAGTGATAAGGATCCTACTGTCATATTGCTGCATTACAACAGCCTGCTTCCACGGAAGATAGACTACATACCGCCCCGTGTCAAAATTGAAATAAGTTGTCTTTCTATGGATGAGCCTGTCGAAGAGTGTGATATTCGCTCTCTAATTTGTGAGACGTTCCCTGAAGATGATACCGATGCCGCTTGTCGAATAAGGACTGTCGTGCCAACTCGAACTTTCTTGGAAAAATTATTCTTGCTTGCAGAAGAGTTTCAGAAGGACAAACCGCGCAGCATGAGGATGTCTCGCCACCTCTATGACTTGGAACGGCTGATGGATTCAGATTTTGGCAAGTCTGCTCTGGCAGACAGGGCGTTGTATGATGCCATCATAGAACACCGCCAAGCATACTATGCACTGAAATATGTGGACTACTCCCTGCATAGTCCAGCCACCATCAACATCCTACCTCCAGAAAATGTACTGGATGATTGGCGACAAGATTATCTCAATATGCAGCGATATTTCATCTATGGGGAATCGTTAGACTTTGACCAGTTGATGAAGCGAATTTTGGAACTGCAACAGAAATTGCGAAACATGTAAACGCATTAAGACAAGATAGCATAATCTCACAAAAAGTGGGAAATATTGCAAAAATTTCATAGGTGACAAAGATTATAGGATAACACATTATGACAATAGGAACACCATTATGGGATGACTTTGTAGAGAACCTAAGAGAAGTGAAACTGACAGTTGAGGGTATGGGCTTTATGCCAGTAAACTCTCCTTCTGACAAGGAACTTCAGGCTATGTCTCCCGATCAGAAAAATATCGTAGAAGAAGAGTTCAAGAATTTCTACAGCTGCTACGCAGAAACATGGACACGAGTAGTCCACAATAACATGTTCGTGAAGGTGGAGAAGGTGAATGAAGAGATTCGCGACCTCTATTACAGCAACTACGTGAACCTCGAAATGATTCTCAACAAGATTGGCGACGACTTCTTGAAATACATCATCAATATGTCTGAGTTGTGCGACGTCAAGAAGATTCGGACAACGTATCTTGACCCTCTCGTAAAATATGGAATAACTGCTCCAGACAATGCGACGAGATACAACGACTTTCTATGCCGTATAGGATTGGAGTATATTTATTGCGTCAACTTTCTTACAGACAGTTTCGACAGTAGGGTTTTCAACGAGACTCAGAAGAAAGAGATAAAACGGATGATTCTCCATAGCGCAGATGTACTGGAGGAAAATCTTAGTGATACGCCTACGATTATTGATTTGGATAATAAGTTCAAGGAAAAGATAGAGTCTCTGCACGATGAGATGAAGGCCCGCCAATTGCCAGCAGGATTTGCGGACTATTTTATTGCCCCGTTCAAGGGCATTGGTACTGGCAATATCAACTATTACAAGAGACTGGAAGAGAACTTAACCGATGTCTCCAGAGAAAGAAGTGTTATAGAATATGCCAGAATAGCATTTCTTATCTACAACAGCAAGAAAATGTCAGCGAAGAAACCGCAAACATTCAATGAATGGTATCAATACTTCTGTAAGATTGTAGACTGTAAATAACGTGAGTTCGATGAATTCAGAACAGTGTTAATTGGTTATCAATAGCCCTTTCACATGCAATGCATGGCTTCTTCGGAAAGAAGCAGTAGGCAGCCAGGGCTCCCAGTAGATTGACCATGAA
>Ga0256405_10008514_pt1 | contig 14647 bp, 12 predicted proteins | sample RumenRJG_02DNA_FD_189096 | JGI IMG/M metagenome (GOLD analysis project Ga0256405, IMG submission 189096) | Bovine rumen microbial communities from Lethbridge, Alberta, Canada - RJG_02 | ecosystem: Host-associated > Mammals > Digestive system > Stomach > Rumen | place: Canada: Alberta...
GTGGAACAGTCATAACGTTCGTGGCATAGCTTAATTGCGCATGGGAAAGCAAATGACTTTTGCGGATATTTAATAACAAATGGCAATTCCACGGTAGAATCGTCCAAGTTCAGACAGATGTGAGACAAAAACAGATTCTGAGGTTATATTTAGAAGTATACTACAATGGAGTTAATCCATGCAATGTGGAGTGCAATCGGTAATTGTTATATTTTGCAGAAATTTCATAAGCTCTCGGCGGGGGCTAACGATGGTATCCTCGCACAAATCGTCGTAAAATTCCTCTCTGAACACCCGATTACTGTGTTCGATTTTGCTGTTGCACGTTGGTTTTTAGGTGATAGAACAAATAGTGGAAGCCCCAAATCTTTACTAGCATCCTCGAAATCTTTCATGAATTCAGCTCCACCATCGACCTGAATAGAGCAAACTTTATATGGCATATTTTTGATTAATTCTCGTAAAAATTTAGCAGCATTTGCTCGTTTTGCCTTGCAGTAAACATTGGCATAAACATGCTTGCTAAAGCGTTCAATCTCCGCAAAATGCTTCATTACTATGCCATTTTTCAGCATTGTTATCTCGTCGTATTTCTTAATGCTTGAACGGCTTGGTGTACTTGCCAAATCTATGTTTTCTCTTGCACCTTAATGCACTTCTGGGCCTTGGAAATCTAAGCCTTTCATAGTTATGCCGACACTGTCAAAATCAAGCAAATCTTAGCTTTTCCATAAGTTTTATTTTCAGTTCTTATCTGTCTGATTATTTGATACCAAACTTATTTTGCCTAGCATTTTGTGGCCATTTAGATCTGAAAATCGGGCATTTAAACCGCTTCTTCCGACGGTAATATGTAGCTCGACTAATGCCTACAATTTCCTGTTTACTTTTATTGGACATTCCATAAAAGTGAAATAATCCCCACTTTTGACCTGTTTTTCACAAAGTTTCTCAAAATTCGCCCTACTTATCCTTAGCATCACAAACACATAATAATGTATTTGCATAAAATAAATCTCATTTATGAGAGGCAAAATTTGCAATTTAATTCTGGAGACTTTAATTTCCACTTGCCCAACTTAGATAGCCCTAGCCACCTCAAGCCAACTTGTGTCTTATGCCTTATAAAATTATACAGTTTGTGTTCTCTTATTGATTTTTCAGTGAATTTAACATAAAATTCCAAGTGAGGTGGTTTTTTTGGTATTTGTTGTATGCCGTGTTGCAAAGATTGCCTTTATAGACGTAGGCATAAAGTTGCACTTGTCGGCAATCCAAATGTTGGAAAATCCTCGATCTTTAATATGCTAAGTGGGAAATATGCTGAAGTCAGTAATTATCCGGGGACCAGTATAGCTGTCGCTTGGAGTAAAATGGAATTCGGTATTTTGGTCGATACTCCAGGAATATATGATTTGAATGAACAAACCAAGATTGCTGAAATAACAAGAAAACACCTGGAAAATTCGGACATAATCGTAAATGTGGTAAATGCATTAACACTTGAGCGAGATTTAAAATTAACGATGCAGTTGCTGGAAAAGAATTACAATGTTATTTTAATTATCAATCAAATTGATCAGGCGGAAAAACGTGGAAAGCAAATAAACTACTCTGAACTGGAAGATATGGGGGTAAAAATCATAAAAACTATTGCAACTAAAGGGGTAGGAAAAGATGAGATAATTCGCGAAATCACTTCCGACGGACTAGCTATTTGCGGGATAAATACGCATAAGGCTAACGTTTGCCTAAGTAATGTTTCATTGCAAAGTTCTTCAATATCTTCAAGTAAGTTAGATAAGTTTTTCCTGCACCCTGTTTTTGGATGGGGTGTCGTTGTGTTTATTCTGTATGCTCTGTTCATTTTTCTTGGAATTTTTGTTTCAGGAACTGTCGTTGATTACCTGGTCGATCTTATGCAACAACATTATATTCCATTCGTAACGTCTGCCATACAAAATTTGTTCGGGAATAACTTTGTGTCAGAAATTTTTGTTGGTGAGTTCGGAATTTTGACGATGGTTGTGCAATCCATTATAGGAATACTTTTGCCACTGATTGCCGGATTTTACATAATCATGGCGTTTCTGGAAGATTCTGGGTATATTCCGCGTATGGCAATTCTGACGAAAAAGTTTTTCAATTTTCTAGGGCTGAATGGTGATGCTGTAATACCGGTTCTTTTAGGTTTTGGGTGTAGTGTTATGGGAACAATTTCGACACGAATATTAGCAACAAAGAAGGAACGAATAATTGCGACATCTTTGATTGCAATCGCAATACCATGCGCAGCCCAACAAGGCATAATTTTTTCTATGCTGGCTAAGATCAATAATTTTGGATATTGGATGGTATATATCGGAATTATGCTTTTTCTGATGGCAATAAGTGGCATTGCTATGAACCGCTTCTTGCCAGGGACTATGCCCAAATTTGCTATGGAATTGCCAATATTGAGAATTCCGTCCATAAAAAATTGTTATAAAAAAACACTATATCGAGTTAGGGATTTTTTGCTAGAGACGTTTCCTGTATTTTCTATCAGTTCTATTTTTATTACGGTGCTATATAGGTATGGCGCGTTGAGTTGGATAGAACGGAAACTTTCCTGGATTGTAGAAAATTGGTTGCAGTTACCTAGTGCTTTTTCAAATGTGTTTGTTATGGGGATAATACGCCGGGATATGGCTTCGTTAGAGGTTTTGAATATTTCTCATAATTTTTCCACGAGCAATGCGCAAGTTTTTACGTCAGTCATAGTCATCAGCTTATTTGTGCCATGCATTAACTCAATTATCGTTATATCGAAAGAATTGGGATGGCGCTTGGCAACATTCTTATGGGGAGGGACGTTTGTTTTATCCGTATTTGTCGGAGGGGTAGTCTCAAGGTCATTTTAGATTTTGAGTGAAGTTTAGCTTTAAAAAATATTAGGCACATTCTCTAATCTCAACTAGATACAACTTCTATGCCATTTTCTATAGCGACTACGCTTAGCTGTTTGTTGAAAGTGGCTAGTGGGCATTTATTTTCTTGAGCTAGTAGATAGTATGCCGAATCGTATGCCGTGAGCCCAGTTCTAATTGTGCAAAGAAATAATTTTGACACTTCCATTTTTTCCAACTTAATTCCAATCCTGTCTACTGCTTTAAACAAGTTTTGAACATCAGTTACACCTAGATTTTTGCATTTTGCGAGTTTCCACAAAACGTTGGCTATTTCGTACTCAAAGATCGTTGGACTTATAAAATATTCAAACTCATCAAAAATTTTTGTCGATACTTCACGCGTAAGTAGTCTGATAACGAAAGATGTATCTACGACGATCATCTGCGACCTTCCGTTTTAAACAATTCGAGTTCATCATCCGTAATATTGATTACAGGACATTTCTCTAAACGTTTTTGAAATTGTAATTTTCGATTTTGATGATTGCGCGTTACTGTATATGTGTCTTTTCCCTTAAATGTTAGAGTTAACTCTTCATTCTCTCCTAGTTTAGGCAGAATTTTAAACATCTCTCCACGAAATTTTGTTAAAGACATTCTCATATGGTGCTCAATCAAATACAGTATCTATATCCAGAATAATATATACATGTACATATGTCAATGGTAATTATCCATACTTCTTCATTATGTATCCTTGTCGCATTCATAATGGATGGTTTTTCTAAATTATCGAGTCATAAAGGGAAATTTCTTAATCAAGCAAGGAATAAAGTTTTTATGAAGTCATGCTGTTATGCTACAATGATGACAGATGGGAGATAGTTTAGCGGTAGAACTACCGGCTCTGGACCGGTCAACCTTGGTTCGAATCCAGGTCTCCCAGCCATGAATTTTGTGATAATTATGAGATTGATATGCCTTTGCAAGAAATTGAAACGAATTTGGAGTATTGGGAAAAAGCAATTTTGGGAGCCTCCACTTTTCAAGAGTTAGAGAGATTAAAGGCAGATATTATTGGAAAATCTGGAGTAGTAACGTCAGCGTTCAAGTTGCTTAAAGGCGCTTCTGCTGACCAAAAAAAAGAGTTTGGCGAAAAGTTAAATAGAGTGAAATCTCGAATTGACAATGCTCTAGCTAAACAAAGGCAAAAACTCGAGGATTATGCTGTTTCAGAGAAATTGAAAAATGAGGCGTTAGATATCACATTGCCCATAGAAAATGACCATTTCGGTGGATTACACATAATCACACAGTCCTTGCGTCGGATCAGAGATTATTACTCGTCGCGAGGGTTTTTGGTTTTGGATGGGCCTGAAGTCGAAACGGAGTTCTATAATTTTGATGCTTTAAACATTCCAAAGCATCATCCGGCGAGACAAAGTCATGACACTTTTTACCTGAAAGGTCACGATGGTATGCTTTTGCGAACACAAACCTCGTGCGTTCAGATTAGAGCAATGCAGAAATATGGTGTTCCTTTGCGCATGGTTTCGATTGGGAAGACGTATAGGAATGACCAGCTGGATGCAACGCATTCGCCAATGTTCCATCAAATCGAAGGATTGGTTGTTGACACGCAGCCGATAACTATCGGGCATTTGAAAAGTGAATTGCGTAAATTTTTGGAGTTTTTCTTCGAGACAGATAGTGCTTCATTAAGGTTTAGACCGAGCTTTTTCCCATTTACTGAGCCGGGTATGGAGTTCGATTGTCGATATACCAAAAAAGATGGCAAGTTGATTATAACATCAGATGGCGATAAATGGATTGAACTTGGAGGAGCTGGCATGGTTCATCCGAACGTGTTCAAAAGTTGCGGAATAGAGGAAGAAGTGTATGGTTTTGCGCTTGGGTTGGGCTTAGAACGCATCATCATGTTGAAGTGCGGAATAACCGATATCCGAAATCTATACGACACAGACCAACGCTGGCTGAGGTATTATGGAACTTGCGCATAAGCAGATTGATTGCTCATTCAGAACTATACTGAATGTCTCTCTGCCGCTGATTTTATCAGCACTTTCCGATAATTTGCTTTACATAATCGATAGGATGATATTGGCGAAATATTCGCTAAATGCTATGAATGCAGCAGTAATGAGTGGCAGTCTTGTTGCTATATATGCATTCTTTTGGTCATCGATATCGGGAATTGCTGAAGTTTATGTCGGGCAAAGCAATGGACGAAAAGATTACGCAAATCTAGCGGCGCCGGTTTGGCAAATGATTTATTTTTCATTGCTAGGCTTTGTTTTTTATTTTCCATTCGGGTATTTCACTGAGTATCTCAATCTATTGCCAGATTATTGCAAAGCAGAAGGCATACAGTATTCCAAAGTTATGACGTATTGCGCATCTCTTCCGGCTTTGAAAATGGCGTTTGCATCATTTTTTATAGGACAAGGCAAAACAAAAATTATCACATATACAGTTTTGTTTGGGAGCATTGTTAATGCCGGTTTGGATATTTTGCTTGTCTTTGGATATTCAGATATTGTGCCAGAAATGGGATGCAAAGGAGCTGCGGTTGCAACAATTTTGGCGGAATGTATTCAAATACTGACATTAGCCATCTCATTTTTTAATGCAAACAATCGAAAAAATTTCAATATCACTAGACTACACGTTAGAAAGTTCGATATAAAAATGTTTTTCGGATGTATAAAGTTAGGTGTGCCACTTTCTATCGGACGAGTGTTCGAGCTTTTATCGTGGTACATAATTTACGCCCTCGTGAGTCACGTTTCAAAAGACCTTGCAACCATCTGGGGAATATGTGTTAGCGTGTATGTTTTGTTTGCCTTTGTATGTGACGGGTTGTCGAAATCCTCTGCGACAATCTCGGCAAACTTTATTGGACAAAAGAGCATGGAAGGGGTCGAAAAATTGTTGAAGTACTTCACACTATTTGTTCTAGGATTATGTGCGATCTTGTCAATTCCTCTGATGTTTTTCCCCGACAGTATATTCTTTTTCCTAGATAAGACGAACGAAAATATTTCTCATTTATATCCTTCTATAGGCATAATTTTCAGAATTATTCTGGTTAATATTGCGTTTGAATCGTGTATCAGCGTATTTTGGGGCATATTCCTTTCAGGTGGGGATACGAAATATCCCATGGTTGTGAGTTTATCCCTACTTTATGCAGTCGTTGTTATTCCAACAGCTGTTTTGTTTTTTATTGGAAAACTTTATACAGCAGAGATAATATACTACATCTCTATCGTTTGGGACATACTCGTCCTTATCTTATTCCACCGACGATATAAATCGCTAAAATGGTGGAAAGTCTTGGCTTGACTACACGTTGAAGATGTTGCAAAAATCAGGACATTTGCGACAAAAAAAACAATTGCTCTTGACTAAGCATTGCAGAAGAAGATACGAGGAAAGTATGGGGGAGCGAATACCAGGAGCATATCAATGGTTCTATCGATAAATTAATTACATTGATAAAGTGAATATCTCTGCTATCTGGTGTCTTGAAGGGGGAGGGGCAAGTTTGGTACCATATCCTTTAGAAAAAAAGGATTGGAGTAATGACTTGTTTTCATTGGATCGCCTAAACAACGGAATAGCGGTTGCAACGGATACTATTGATAGTTTTGAGACAGTATCATTGGGGCTATTTGTGAATATTGGTTCTGTTAACGAAAATGCTGAACAGAAGGGGCTTTCCCATTTTCTGGAACATATGGCATTTAAAGGCACAACAACGCGGAGTGCTTTACAGATATCGTCAGCTATTGAGTCTGTTGGGGGATATATAAATGCATATACCAGCAAGGAAGTGACGGCATTTCACGCGAAAGTTTTGAAGGATGATGTGAAACTAGCGGTTGATATTATAACTGACATAATACAAAATTCGACTTTCGATGCGGATGAGTTTGCTAAAGAACAAGGCGTTATCATTCAAGAGATACGACAATTGAACGATGCACCCGATGATTATGTTTTTGATATGTTTCAGGCTCAATGTTATGAAAACGAAAAGCTTGGGACACAAATTTTAGGTAGTGAAGATGATATTTTGAGGTACAATCCAAATGATCTCGACACATATCTGAAAACGAAATATTCAACAGATAAAATGATTTTGGTTGCCAGTGGCAAAATTGAACACAAAGCTTTCCTAGACTTAGCTGGTAAATTTACGTCTAATATGAAAAAATTTGATGTTGAACCTGTTGAAAAGCAATCTTATAAAGGCGGTTTCTCATTTAAGCAAAAAGAGCTGGAGCAAACTCATTTGATTTTGGGATTTGAAGGAGTCAGCCATTCAAATGAGGATAAATTTGCGCTATCCATACTATCAGCGATACTCGGTGGAGGAATGTCTTCACGTTTGTTTCAGGAAATACGAGAAAAGAGAGGTTTAGCATATTCTGTATTCTCTTTCTGTTCTAATTATCGAGATTCGGGCACATTCGGAGTGTATGCTGCGTGTGAAGATAGCAAAGTCGAGGAAGTTATAAAAATATCCTTAGCAGAATTTGATAAGATACAACATGACATAAGTGAAACGGAACTAAATAAAGCGAAGATGCAATTAAAGGCATCTCTGCTAATGGGGTTAGAAAGCTCATCTACTAGAATGGAGAGAATAGCTAATCAATATATCAATTATGGATTAATAGTTCCGTTAAAAGAAATTGTTAAAAAAATAGATGCGATATCTATCGACTCTTTAAAACTGGTTGCGCAAAAGATTTTTGCCAGCAAGCCCACTTTAGCTCTGATAGGGAAAGGGCAATGCGCGGAGAAATTGAATGAATACGTGTAAAAGATTTCTTTGCATTGTGGCGGCATTTTTCGTCGGATGCGCTACAAGAACGCCAGTTGGTCCAGTACACATGTCTAACAAAACTTATTTTTGCAGAGGAGAATGGCATCATCCGCAAAATTATTATGAATATGACGAAGTCGGAGTAGCGTCTTGGTATGGTGATGACTTTCACGGCAAGGCGAAGGCTAGCGGTGAGAGATTTAACAAAATGGCAATGACGGCGGCACATAAGACCCTCCCGATACCATCTGTTGTCAAGGTGACAAGTTACAAGACCGGAAAATCAATTGTTGTTGTCGTTGACGACAGAGGTCCTTTTGTGTATAACGGCAGAATAATTGATCTTTCATATAATGCCGCGAAAGCTTTGGGTATACATAACATGAAGCCATCAACTGTAAGGGTTCAGACATTGGTTTCTGACAGTCTTAAGTTATCGCAGTATATTGGATGGAATTGCAAAAATAAGAAGGATATATATGGACGTTCTTGGGCTGAAGTATATTTTCAGGAGATTAAAAAAGATGGTAACACCCTTTATACTGAGCCCAAAATAGAAATCAAAAAAAATAAATCGAAAAAAATTTGCCATAAAAAAAGAGCGCACGGTTTAGGGAAATGCTTGAAAGAAATATAATTGACCAGCTCTTCATAGAGAAGTATAATGGTGGTATGCGTTGAGGTGAGAGAGTGATAATGGTCAAGAACGCAAAAATGGCATTTAAGGTTTTGGCGGTGTTCTATTGTCTTCTTTGCAATCTTACCTTAGCAACCAATTCGCCTGGGGTAACCGAAGAGGAGAAATCATCACGTTTAGTTCTAATAACCAGTCTCCCTGAGACATTTAATGCGAATGGAGAACTAATTAGGAAAAATAAAGCATTTCCTTTGCGAACGTTAAGTAAGACCGATATCGATGCAATAACAGAAGGGGCAGAAGGAGCCGCGACGAAAGCTATAGAAGGAATATATGATACATATATAAAAAATCCTTCAGATGAAACAAGTGAGTTGCTATATTTGTTAAATTGTCGGAATAAAAAAGATGAGCGGGCGCTGGTATATAAAACAGCAAACAAATTTAAGATATCAGAGAATTATAAAGTTTCTCCTCTTAAATTGTTTTTTATCGGATATGTCTCAAACTCCATAGATTTAGATTGGGAAGACTTAGTGGAAAACAAGGCATTTGCACAAAACATACTTGAAGATTACACCGATGTGCTTATGGGGAAAATGCCCAAAAAAATTGTGGTCCAACATTCAGACAGCTGTCTGGATTTGCTGAAATCTGAAATAGAGTTATCCATGAAACGGCTTGGGATAATTTCTCAAATCGATATGATTTTTTTCTGGAACTCCGTACTCTCGTATATGGATGCAGTCAATAACTATAAGGTGTCAGCTTACAACACTGAAGTAATATCAGCTTATAACTTGATATACAGTTATTTATCTAAGACATTCGATTGTGCAACTTCTCGTGGATTAATTCAATTAAAGAATCTCATAAGATTAAATGAAAATGTAATGAATATGCAGAAAAAATGCGAGCTAGCGCATCCGGAAGACCAATCCTTGAAAAAGCTTTTTTATGAGTATAAAAATGGTGATAGTGATGACAAAAAATTGAACGCATTAAACAACTTATTAAGTATGATGGATAAGATGTCTATTGCGGATATTTCAAATGGCTTTGCCTTGTATAAGATTGAAAATAACATGTTTACTTCGATGCATAGCAAAATGGAAATCTTGACAGAAGAAATCCAAAAATTAGTTCTTTGTTTTAGCAAGTTACTGTTGCTTAAAAATAACTAACTTTTATGCCCAAAAGCGCCTTCAGTAAATACTTATTTCCGTTCTACTGGATGTGGAAAATCTCTCGCATTTAGACGAATACTTCAATACAACACAGGGTATATATAGCATACAGAAAACTCACATAACGAAGTATCAAATAGACGTGTGTGGCACCTTTGCTGAAAGGGGTATAACAGAAACACAAGAAATCTATTCAGCCAATCAGATAGATAATCAGCGGAAGTGCAAACCCGGCTCATATGAATATGCTGACTTTAACCTCTCTGATAAACAACGCATGTCGGATTTGTAACTGTTGTTTCTGCAAAATTTATAAAAATACATCAGTGCAAAACCTGGAGGCAGAACAGCTAGCAGTATCGAAAATCGGGCAATATATAAAAAACTGAAGCTACTAGGTGCGTTAGTAAATAGCCTTTAGACAAATAAGCATAGGAGAATTACGACATAGAAATGAGACATTTAAAACGTCTGAATTCTAATGGTTTATTCTGTTAATCCGCTTTCCGAGCGTGATGTAAACCTACCGGCTTTCAGTCAGTAGGTTATCTATTCAGGACATCATGAAAATAAGCGATATTTTTAAAAAATTTCCAGCGACATTATCATCAGTCCTGCAATAACGCAAATAAGCAAAACGAACTTATTTAAGATACTTATATATGGACGCTGTATTTTGGCTTTCAAAAACAGGTAGGTCGGCAAGAGTATGGCGATGACTACCAATATTGCCCCGGCGAACGATAAAGTTTTTATAAAAGCATTAGGAACAATTGCAGATATGACATACGCAGGAAGTATTGTCACAAGAACCGCAACGAACCTATGGCGTTTTATTTTTTTCTGCAACCCTAAAGAATAAGATTCAGTTAGCCCAAGCCCCACTCCTATTATTGATGTGAAAATAGTGCAAAGTGATAGCCACCAAATTATGACCTGTAATTTAGAAAATTTAAAAATGACCGATAATTCTTGAATTAAATCGCCTACTTCTAGTTTCCCATTTACCATGAGCTCGAAGAATTCACGATTTGATTTGTAAATAACACACAGAACCCCACAAGTCCAGATCATATAAACGAGCATCGGAATAATGCTTCCATAGAAAAATGCTCGTTTTAGCATTTTGACGTCTTTCCCGCAGTAATCTCTAAGAGAATGGAAAATGACCTGATAGCCGAATGAAGTGAAAACAATTGTTGCTATTGCTGAAATATTACTAAAATTTGGAACAACGCTCCATGGTGCACAGGAATAGTCAATTGAAACTATAATTTTGGCTATTAATAGGATTAAAAATCCCAAGAAGCCAATGAATGCGATATTGTTAAGTTTTGAAACAATATGTGTTGGATATAGCAATACAGCTATAATTCCAATACTTAAGGCTGTTTGTATAGCAAAATTGGAACAATCAGTTCCGATAAGTTTCTGAATTATTGATGAACCACCATATATGTATGCTGCCAATAACGCATATGATAGTAACTTTACACTGATATCACCCACTATCTCTGCTGTTTTGCCAGAGAATTTTCTCCCTAATAATCCCAGAGATAGTCCATATTCAGACTGAAGATTTAACTCAACACTGACAAGCGATGGATAATACGTCAAAAACCATGTTGCAAACATTATAACTAAACTTGGTATAACTCCGAGTTTAGCCAAAGCCATGGGCAATGCTAGCATCCCTGCGCCAATGCAAGTTCCAGCAACTAATAAAATAGAGGTAATTTGCTTATTCATTTCTTCCTCATAAAAAGACAACTAAAAAAATTAATGGATATTCAATGGGGACAATACATTCTCACTAGCTTCTTTTGAAGCCAGTAAATCGAAAAAATTTTGACAAGGAGAAAAAACAACACAACATATTCAAAAATCTCATATGTCATTCTCCCGTCTAAGAACCATATCCCATATTCTACGCAATTTAATCAACTCGTGCAACAAAAAATTGCTATTGATTACCCCCCCTGAAAGATTGGGTAGCTATGTCAAAATGCTTGAAATCAACACTCCGGAACGCAGCTTAGTTTAAAATTTTAATGCAGTTTTAAGGCGCTACCCAGCAAGTTCTTCATGGAAAGAATAAAGTAGTATAACAAATTTGCGCAAATGCTTGAACTGTCAACAGCTTTGTTATTGTGAAAAGCATTTAGTTCATGGTATTTTTGTATGCGGTGTTTAGTGCCGAAAACAACCGAATGATTTTTGAACAAACATGAATTACAAGTGCAAGACATAATTCGTCACACTTTTATGTGTCGACGAGAAATCTCGCCATCGTAAACTGAGAACAGTATACTGCTGTAGCTTTGTCGTAACCATACATACACAAAAAGGCTTAATATCTTACCAAAAAAAGTTGTCGGTTCCTTTAGCAATGAATGAGCATATTCTGAAACCAACGTAGCGTTCGCGGAAATGAAACAAAACGCAAGAATTTTAGAGACGACGTCAAATACTACAAACAGCCTACATTCTCAGCAATTGATGATATAATCACATATCGTCGTCTTCGCTCAAATCTGCTGCTAATCCTATTAGTCTTCTCCGAGTATTAATAATCCCTTTTCTATACCTATATGTCATATTATTAAAATCCTCTGTTCGGGATTTTTCATTCGCCTGGATATACCCTTCTTCTTCTTTTGTGTTAGATGCTTTGTATTCCTCAATCGCGTCTTCACTTGGTTCAAAAATACTGAGCATGTGATTGTCTAACAAATCTGCTAGGTTTATAGCCTTCTCGATACCTTTTAATTCTCTTAGGATTTCTTCTTCTCCATAAAAGTAATGCTGAGTGTACTGGGACCAAAATTGAAGTAGTGGACCAAAAAACTTGCGAGACTCGTTCATAGCTACTATCCCTAACTTATTTTCCCTGTAATCAAAGATAAGTCCATACAAAGTTTTGAGATTTTGTGATCTACGAATCCAGGGGTGATCACAGCCGTCCTTATAAAATATAATACCGCAGTCATCATCTACGTCAAAGTTTAATCGGCTAGGCATGTAAAGTCTTGCTCTTATCGCTAAGACGTTCAATCTTTTCTCCATTCCCAACGCTTTAACATATTTCCCTATATCATCCCGTGCTTTCTTAATTGCTTCTTTTGTCGAGACAACTTTTTTCGATTTTACATCTCTATAACACTGCTGTATCCTATCATGACAGACATTTAATCTTTCTTCTGTTGTGGTTTTTTCTCCTTTCGTTGCTTCATTCACATAGTTATACAGCATAACAGCGTTCCAATTTGCCTGATCATAGTTTTCAGGATTTGTATTCTTAAAAGTTATTATTTCTTCAGTCCCTTTATCTTTATCCTGGAATTCATTCATATTTGTCAAGCAATCTGCGATGGCTTTCCCAATAACTTTTTTTATTGATTCATCATAATCTTTATCTATAAACCAAGGCTTGTCTTTTATCTCTTTTTTAAACAATTTCCATTTCGTTTCCTCAATTATATTGTGAGCATGCGTCCGCCAGTATATCTGCGTCAGAGTATTCCTTGCTTCTGCTGTAAATTCTTGTGCTATAACATCGCTCGAAATGGAAGCGAATATAGCTATAGAACTACCTAAGCATAGCCCCCCCCCGAATAAACACTTCTTTTTAAACATTTCTATACACCTCAAAATAAACCACGGGTATCAATACCCTCCTATAAATATTCTAACATATCTTTCATGATTGCATGGAGCTTTTGAATCACCTCTAAAGGACTATTTTTAGAGATCGCGCGAAAAATCGGGCCATTACACTAAGTCAGTTCAAATGCAGGCGTTATCAGTAACGATATTGCAAATTTCATTAGCAATATTGTGGTTGAAGACACCAATTTTTGTTGCAAGAGAGAGGAGTTATCGCTTCTCTCTTGCTTGTGTTAGGTGCTTCTGACGTTTTTAGTTTTCACTGTCATGCAGCTGCTTTCTGGCACCACTCATTCCATAACTCTTTACTAGGCGGGACAACTAACCCTTCTAGCCTATCCATTATCCAGCTGAATTCAGGGGATTCTAACTCAGAGGGATCTGATAATGCAGTGATGGCACCGTTCTTCCTCCAATCTCCTTTATCATTTTCAAATTCAAAAGATTCCTTATCTATATTCAAGCTAAAAACGTACAGATTATTATCTTGATATCTTAATTCTAGGTCGTAGCTCAGTCTTTTGTTTAAAGCATTATCCTTGTCTACACGATAGAACGATCTCGATAGGGATCCTCCGTACTCAGAAAAGTTCCCATCTAAATAAGGGGCTAGATCTGAACACGAAGGACAGTCAGAAGTACGATAATTCGTTTCCGTTTCCCTAAAAACAGCCAACCATTCATTTAACTCCAGAGCATCCACATACTCTTGAATATCATTGACAGCATCCTCCAGCTTTTTGATGCACTCTTCGCCACAATATTGTTTATAATATTTCTTTATCCTTTTCAATTTATCTTGCAATACATCACTTACCTGTTTGGCATACGCAGTCAAATCCGAGCCACCATAGTAATACCTTTGTTCATCATCATCAAACGTAAAGAACTCATTAAATGCTTTTCCATTAATCACTTCATGGACATAGTTATATAAAATAACCGCATTCCAGTTTTCTGCCCCATACGTTTCTGGATTTGTTTTCTCAAAGGTTATAATCTGATCAGGAGTTTTGTCTTTAAATGCTCCCTCTCCAGCAACACAATCTCCTATAGCCTTACCGATAACTTTTGTCCTAGAGTTTTTATACTTGTCATCTAGGATCCATTTTTGTTCTGCAGCACCAAAGTATTCATTCTCCCACTCTTCTTGGCTACATGCTCTGCTCCAAACTATCTGATTTAATTCGCTTCTGAAATCATGTATGTTATTTTTAGGTTTAACAGCTTCCATAGCTATAACATCGCTCGAAACGGAGACGAATATAGCTATAACACTACCTAAGCCTAGCCCCCCCCCCCGAACAAACATTTCTTTTTAAACATTTCTATACACCTCTTAAAAAAACCACGGGCATCAACGCCCCTTCTATAAATATTCTAACATATTTTTCATGGCTATGCAAATTAT
>Ga0256405_10008515_pt1 | contig 14647 bp, 15 predicted proteins | sample RumenRJG_02DNA_FD_189096 | JGI IMG/M metagenome (GOLD analysis project Ga0256405, IMG submission 189096) | Bovine rumen microbial communities from Lethbridge, Alberta, Canada - RJG_02 | ecosystem: Host-associated > Mammals > Digestive system > Stomach > Rumen | place: Canada: Alberta...
GCAACGGTACGGGCAATCAAAGCGCATGGCGCAGTAGTAGAGATGACCGAAGAGGATATCCTGGAGACTATTGAGCGGCAGGCAAAAGATGGTGCGGATTTCATGACGCTTCACTGCGGGGTGACGTTAACGGCAGTAGAACGCATGCGCAAACAGGGACGTATCATGGATATTGTCAGCCGTGGCGGTTCGTTTATTGCTGGCTGGATGCTTCATAATGAGCGGGAGAATCCGCTATACGAGCATTTTGATGCGATTCTCGACATTTGTGAAAAATACGATGTGACCTTGAGCCTGGGGGATGGCATGCGCCCCGGCTGTACGGCTGATGCCACCGACCGTGGCCAGCTGACTGAGCTGATTACATTAGGCGAGCTTGTGGATCGCGCTTGGCGTCGTGGGGTACAGGTCATGGTCGAGGGGCCGGGACATGTTCCCTATGATCAGATTGCTGCGAATATGAAATTGGAAAAACGTCTGTGCCGCAACGCACCGTTTTATGTTTTGGGGCCGCTCGTGACCGATATCGCACCAGGCTATGACCATATTACGGCGGCAATCGGTGGTACGCTGGCAGCCGTAAGCGGTGCGGATTTCCTTTGCTATGTGACGCCGGCTGAGCATCTGGCGCTGCCGACTATTGAAGATGTCCATACCGGCGTGATTACCTCACGGATTGCGGCTCACGCAGCGGATATGGTGCGCGGAGTTCCGGGGGCGGTGGAATGGGACCGCAAGATGGCAGAAGCCCGCAAGATTCTTGACTGGGAGGAACAGTTGAAGCTGGCTATCGATCCGGAGCTTGCACGCAAAAAGCGAGGCGCACGCAACAAAGCAGGCGAGGAGGCCTGCTCGATGTGCGGGGATTACTGTGCGGTGAAGATCATCAGCAAGTACTTTGACAAACCGCAATGTCCCTGTGAGGATTGATGACGGAACAATTGAAAAAATTCAGTCTAAAAGCAGGAATCATCCGGCAAAATCCCGAATATAGCTATATAGAATAAAACAAACTCGTTAGGAGGTTTTGTTATGGGGAAAATCAAAAAAATCCTAGTGCCGGTTGATGGTTCCGTCAATGGCTGCAAAGCTGTCGATGAGGCGATTTTCTTTGCCGAGAAATGCCAGGCGGATCTGGACTTCGTCTATGTAGCCAGCAATATCAATAAGGATATCCCGAGCCATATCGTCTTCGATCGCATCTGGGAGAAGATTCCCGATGATATCAAGGCCGCGAAGCATGTTGAGACGGGCAATATCCCGAAGGCTATCATCCGTGTGGCCGGTCAGGAGCACAGCGACATGATCATCATGGGCAGCCGTGGCCTGGGCCTCTTCAAGGGCGCGCTGATTGGCAGTGTCAGCCAGAAGGTCATTGAGGAGTCGCCGATTCCGGTAATGGTCATCAAATAAAGTGTTGTGGCAGCTGCCAGTGGATTCCCGCTGGCAGCTTTTGTTCTTGTGTTTGCAACAGGGAAGGTGTTCAGCATGCAAGTCAAAGATATCATGACCAAAAACGTTATCACTGTAAAACCTGAAGCAACGATCCGTGAGCTGGCCGAACTGCTCGTGACGAAGAAGATCTCTGGTGTCCCTGTCGTGGATGAGACGGGCAAGGTCTGCGGCATCGTCAGCGAAGGCGATCTCATGCGCAAGGAGATCGCCCCGGAGATGCCCGACGAGCTCTGCATCCTGGGAGCGGTGATCTATTACAATGGCCTGCAGGAGTACCGCGATGCTTTCCGCAAGTTCTCCGCGTTGACCGCCGAGCAGATCATGACGGAGGAGGTCATTGCGGTCAAGGCCGAAGATGAGGTCAGCAAGATTGCCAAGCTCATGCATGACAAGCATATCAAGCGCTTGCCGGTGCTCGATGATGCCGGTGCACTGATCGGCATTGTCAGCCGTACGGACATCGTCAAGATGCTGCTCTGAATTTCCGGCAAGAAAAAGGAACTGCCTGCAAGAGACAGTTCCTTTTATTTTTGTGTTTCGGTGGGTTTCTTGGCGAGCCAGCGCGATTCACGCTGGAGTTTTTTCTGCAGCAGCCGGTTTTCGTAGATGTCCTCGATGACCAGCTTGCAGATGACGATGAAGGGCACAGCCAGGAACATGCCGGTGGCGCCGAGCAGCTCGCCGCCGAGGATGATGCCGAGGATGATGGCGATGGGGTGCAGGTTCAGCGACTTGCCGATCAAGGTCGGGTAGACGAGGTTGTGGTTGATCTGGGTGAGCAGCAGGTAAAAGCCAGCGGTCTGCAGGGCGATGAAGGGCTCGACGGTGGCAGTCAGCAGTGTGCCGAAGGCTGAGGCGACCGTCGGGCCGAGCACTGGAATGAACTCCGCGATGCCGGATACCATGGCGAAGACCGAAGCATAAGGCAGATCGCGCACGGTGAAATAGAGGAAGACAATGATGCCGGTGATGAGGCAGATGACAAGCTGGCTGCAGATATAGGTGCGCAGCGCGCCCAAGATGTTGTTGAACAGCTTGAGCACGCGGCCGGTATCACGCTGCGGGAAGCGCGTGACCAGATACTGTTTGATCTCCTCGCCGTCCTTCAGCAGGTAGAAGGTCACGAACAGGATAATGACGAAATCGATGACCTTGCTGAACAGCGAAAGCAGCAGCTGCAGCGAAGAGCGGAGGGCTGTGATGCCGGTGGATTTGATTTCGCCCCAGACATTGCCGAGCTCATTGTGCAGGAATTCGGACTCCTGCAAGAGCGGCAGGTTCTGGAATTTTTCCGTGATCTGCGGGAAATCGGTGATGAAGCGGGAGAAGGTCGGCACGAAGCTGCTGGAGACGAGGCCGAGCAGCACAAAGCCAAGGCCGACGAAGGCCGCGAGTACAAGGCCGGCGGCCAGCGCCCGCGGCAGTCTGCGGTTCAGCTGGTTGACGGCTGGCAGCAAGAGCAGCTGCAGCAGCAGGGACAAAAAGATGATGAAGGCCAGCTGCGGCATGAACCAGAAGGCTGACAGCAGCAGCGTGAAGAAAAGCCCCAGCAGGATGGATGTGCGGTAAGCGCGTAGATGCATAAATGCTCCTTTGTGTGAATCGTGTGGAAAGAATCGTGTTATCTATCATTATAGCAAACCAGGTCAAAAAGAAAAGCCTCCGGCAACGGAGGCGGGAAAGGTTCATTTGATGGCGTTGAGACGCTCGGCCAAGGTGCTGGCGCTTTCGTCGCCGCTGACACAGGTCATGATGGGCTGGGCTCCGAGCATGACGGTGTTGCCATCCACATAGGCCCGGCGCTTGTCGTGGCCGTTATGGTAGGCTGCCGCCAGGTTGCCCATGACGAAGTAGGAGCGCTCGCGTGCGCTCATGCCGCCAGCCGCAGCCGGGGTCGTGAAATCCTTGGTGTTGATGCGGATGAGCCCGTCTTTGTTCGTGACATGGTTACCGCTGTAAGACGAGAGCTTTTTGACGTAAGCGTCGCGGCGGTCGTCATCGGCGGGATGGTCGGAGAGGAATTCCTGCACAGCGGAGGCCTTGCTCTTGGAAAGGTCGAGGACGCGCTGCCAGACGGCAGCTGTCGCGCCGGGGTTGTAATTGGTATGGGTGATGTAGTCGAAGGCCAGGGCATCGGCTTCGTTTTCCATCGGCTTGGTGATGTGGCGGTTGTTGATGACCTGGGCGACAAGAGCGCCGGCCTGGGAACCCGTGGCGGCGCCAAGGATCTGCATGTTGAGCGAGTTGCGGGCACCTTTGACCGGGTGATCCTTCTGCCCGTGTCCGAGCTCATGGGCCAGGACGACGGCAATCTCGTCTTCGTTGGTCAGCACGTTGTAGAGCCCCGTGTTGACACTGAGGTTGTGGCCAATCGTGCAGAAGGCGTTGAAGCCCTTCTGGTTGTTGATGAAGTAATTGTAGGGCTTGTTGTATACGGAAGGATCGACGGCGCCGATTCCTGCCGTGAGGTTGGTCATGATGCGATCGAGCTGCTGGTTGAGCGCCCAGTCCTCATTCACGCCGTATTGTTTTTTCATCTCGCGGAAGTATTCCTGACGTCCTTCCTCGGAGTCATTGTACTTGCGCAGGAGAGCATCGAGCTGCGAATGGGCGGCAACACCGCCGATGATTGCGCCGAGGATGCTGGAGGTACCGGCTTCTGCGGCCGGAGCTGGGACTGTGCCGAAGGATAGCGGGAAGGCCAGCAGGCTGGCGGCAATTGTTCCCGTAATCAGCTTGCGCAATTTCGTAGATTTCATGTATAATTCCTCCTGTAGATGTTTGTTATCCTTTGCTATTATTATAACGGATTTTTGTCGGGAAAGGTTAAGGGATTTGTGAGAATTAATAGAAATTTAACTTGCGGATGACAGGCATCGGTTAGGTGTGAACAAGGAGGCGGGTTTCATGGAAGAAAAAGCTTGGCGTACCCTGCGGCTGACCATAAACGGGTTGGGGCATATGGTACGATATAATCAGGAAACGATCGATAATCTGTTCCTGCCGTTCCTGCGGCGGATGTCGAAGCTGCAGCGGGAGAAAGGGACGCGCATTGTCGTATATCTGGTGGCGCCACCGGGGACCGGCAAGTCGACGCTGGCCCTGCTGCTGGAAAAACTATCGCTGACGGACTCGAACCTCGTGCCAGTGCAGGCGCTGGGCCTCGATGGCTTCCATTACCATGCGGATTATATCCGCACGCATACGGTGGAGCGTGATGGCAAGCAGGTGCCGATGAGCATGGTCAAGGGCTGCCCGGAGACCTTCGATGTGGAGCATCTGCTGGACAAGCTGCAGACGCTCCATGCGGAGGAATGCCGCTGGCCGATCTATGACCGCACGACACACGATGTAGTCGAGGAGGTCGTGAAGGTCCGCCGGCCCATCGTCCTGCTGGAGGGCAATTGGCTGCTGCTCGGTGATGACCGCTGGCTTACGGTGCGCAATTACGCGGATTATTCGCTGTTTGTCGGCGCTGAACCGCAGGATCTCAAGGAGCGTCTCATCCAGCGCAAGATGATGGGCGGCAAGAGCCGCGAAGAGGCAGAGATCTTCTACCGGAACAGCGACCGCGTCAACGTCGAGCGCGTGCTGAAGAAATCATGGCCTGCCGATGAGACTTGGCAGATGCTGTCAGACGGGGACTACCAGCTGCGCGGCAAGATGATGCCGAACCGCATGGTCAATCGTGAGGTGCTCTGGAAAAAGCCCGACGTGACCATCGACAACAGCCTGCTCAGCGGCATCAACCGGCGGATCAGTGCCGAGAAAGGCGATGTCGGTGCCCTATATAAGAACGGCTATGCCGAGGGGCTTTCCCATGCCCGCAGAGCCATCCTGCGCAAGCTGTATCAGGATGGGACGATGAGCAGCAAGGCCATCATGGAGACCTTTGACCTCACCGACGAAGAACTGCAGCAGATCCTCAAATGAAAAGAGCCTGACGGCCATCGATAGGCCGTCAGGCTCTTGCTGTCAACGGGTCTTGCTCGAAAAGAGATAGACGAGGATGGTGAGGACGATGCCGCCGACACCCCACATCCAGCCCTTGTCATACCAGGCATAGGCCGTGGCAGCGAGGCAGAAGAGTACCGCAAACATGGTCTGCTTGGCATTTTCCTTGCGATAGGCAAAGGTCTTGTAGTCGACACCGGTCAGCCGTTCAAAGCATTCCGGGCAGATGACCTTGCGCTGGCCGTCTTCGGCCGTATGGACGAGCGCGTCCTTTTCCTCAAGGTCGCGGCTGCATTCTGAACATTTCAGCATATATGGATTCCCCCCGTTGAATTCTTGCGTATCCGCACATATTTTTAATTTTACCGCATCCGCCGTGATTTGACTAGGATTTCTTGACACTGTACAGGAAAAACATTAAAATAGTAGGGTATAGTTATGTATAAACTATCCGAGAATCTATCCTGCATAAAAGCAAATAAAAACAAGAGGGGGTGAGTATTATCGTTATCGAAATAGTAGCGGTAATAGTTGCAGCTATCATCGGTGCCGGCTTTGGCTATGCTGCCCGTAAACGTACGGCAGAAGCGCAGATCGGCTCCGCTGAAGAAGAAGCAAGACGCATTGTAGCAGACGCGGAAGAAAAAGGCGAAACCAAGAAGAAAGAGGCCCTGCTGGAGGCGAAGGAGGATATCCATCGTCTGCGCCAGGAACTCGATCGCGATACGAAGGAGCGCCGCAGCGAGATTCAGCGCCAGGAGCGCCGTGTGGTGCAGAAGGAAGAGAATCTTGACCGCAAGCTCGATTCCATCGAAAAGAAGGAAGAGGCACTGGCCCGCAAGGAGTCGCGCCTTGACAAGAGCCAGCAGGCTGTGGATGAGATGCATGAGAAGCAGAAAACAGAACTCGAACGCATCTCGAGCCTGACGGCAGAGGAAGCGCGGACGATGCTCATGGCAGAGGCTGAGGAAGAACTCAAGCATGAGAAAGCCATGAAGATCAAGGAATATGAGCAGCAGATGAAGGATGAGTGCGACAAGAAAGCACAGGACATCCTGAGTCAGGCCATCCAGCGCTGCGCGGCCGACCATGTCGCAGAGACAACGGTATCGGTTGTCGCACTGCCGAACGATGAGATGAAAGGCCGCATCATCGGCCGTGAGGGCCGTAACATCCGTACATTGGAGACGATGACGGGCGTTGACCTCATCATCGATGATACGCCGGAGGCTGTTATCCTGTCGGGCTTTGATCCGGTGCGCCGCGAGGTGGCCCGCATTGCCCTGGAGAAACTGATCCAGGATGGCCGCATCCATCCGGCCCGCATCGAGGAGATGGTCGAGAAGGCCAAACGCGAAGTCGACCAGCGCATCAAAGAGGCTGGTGAGCAGGCTACGTTTGATACGGGCGTCCACGGCATCCATCCGGAACTCGTGAAGATGCTCGGCCGCCTGCGCTATCGCACGAGCTATGGGCAGAACGTCCTCAATCATTCGATCGAGGTTGCCCATCTGGCTGGTGTCATGGCGTCGGAGCTGGGTTGTGATGTCACGCTGGCCAAGCGTGGCGGCCTGCTGCACGATATCGGCAAGGCCATCGACCGTGAGGTTGAGGGCTCGCACACGACGATCGGTGCAGATCTGGCACACAAATTCCGTGAGTCCAAGGATGTCATCAACTGCATTGCTTCGCATCATGGGGATGTCGAGGCAACGAGTGTTGAGGCTGTCCTCGTCGCTGCAGCCGATGCTGTATCGGCTGCCAGACCTGGGGCACGCCGTGAGAGCCTTGAGTCGTATCTCAAGCGCCTCAAACGTCTCGAGGAGATCGCAGAGTCCTACGATGGTGTTGAGCGTTGCTTCGCCATCCAGGCTGGCCGTGAGATCCGTGTCATGGTCAAGCCGGACAAGGTGGATGATGCTGAGGCAGCTGCTTTGGCACATGATATCGTCAAGAAGATCGAGGACGAGCTCGAATATCCGGGCCAGATCAAGGCTACGGTTATCCGTGAGACGCGCGTCGTCGACTATGCGAAATAAGCAAGAAACAAAAGATCTGGGGATGCAGGGCTTGGCTCTGCATCCCCATTCTACCTATAAGAGGACAGACTATGTTCAGATTCAAGGATTTGATGAAACAGGCGGTGGGAAAGCAGCCGAATGACAAGACAGGCATACAGCTGCTGGCTTCTATCCTCGTCTGTTACCCCGAGATCGAGTCGGTCACCTACGAGCCAGAGAATACGGAAATGGTCATGGATTTCATCATCGAGGGCAAGGCGGACAAGCAGGAATTGGAGCCCTTTGTCAAATTGCTCGATGACAGCCTGCAGGCTTATCATGAGCTGGATTCGGGCAGCCAGGTATGGATGGCTGCAGAGGCCGAGAGCTTCGGCAACCTGATGACCGTCCACATCCATCGCCAGCTGGTGACTCTGACACGCGGAGAGCTCACACTGATCGCCGCGTTGTTCCGGGAGACCTTTGGCAGCAGGCTGAGACGGGACAAGCACTCGCTCGACCAGCTGGAGCCGGAATTTGCCGATGCCCAGAGTGCCGTTCTCGACCAGCTGCTGGATCAGCATCAGATATACAAGATCCGCGAGCAGCTGATCGGGATCCGCGACCGGGATCGGGTGGTAGTATATAACCGCTGAGGTATCAGCGGGAGGAGGAAGTACAATCGTGCGAGTAATGTTGACAGGTGATGTCGTCGGCCGTCCGGGCCGCAAGGCATTCCAGTTGTATACGCCGAAGCTCCGTCAGGAGAAGGGCATCGATGTGGTTATCGTCAATGGTGAGAATTCCGCTGGTGGCAAGGGCTTTTCCCGCAAGTCGCTCGACGAGCTCTACCATGCGGGAGCCGACATCGTCACGTCGGGCAACCATGTATGGGACAAGAAGGATGTGTTGGAGTTCATCGACCAGGAGCCTTTCCTGATCCGTCCGGCAAATTATCCGGAGGGGACGCCGGGCAAGGGCTGGTGCGTCTATCCGTTCAAGGCCAAGAATATCGGTGTCATCAATCTTTCGGGCCGGGCCTTCATGCCAGCGCTTGACTGCCCGTTCCAGAAGGTGGAGGATATCCTGCATGAGATTCGGCGGGAGTGTGACATCATATTCCTGGATTTCCATGCGGAGACAACCTCGGAGAAAATGGCGATGGGGTGGTATCTCGATGGGCGTGTCAATGGCGTCGTCGGTACGCATACGCATATACAGACGGCTGATGCCCGCATCCTGCCCCAGGGCACTGCCTATATCACCGACCTCGGGATGACGGGGCCGTGGAACTCGGTGCTCGGCGTCAAGACCGACATCATCCTGCGCAAGTTCACGACGGCCATGCCCTGCCGGTTCGATCTCGAAGAGAGCGGTCCGCAGGTCTATTCGGCCGTGATTGTCGACATCGATGATGCGACGAACCGGACGACGGGGATCGAGCGTATTTTCATTACCGAGGAGTAAGCTGAAAATACTTTAGTTTGTAGAAAAAAGAAGGACTTTGCAGTCTTTTGCCGAATACTCTTCCTAGTGACAGTAAGTTTTGACTACAGGATATACACAATTTGTTGATGTAGTGTTTTTGTTGAGAGGACGTGCTGAACATGGAAATTCTAAAGGTATCTGCAAAGTCGAATCCGAACTCAGTGGCAGGCGCTTTAGCTGGCGTGCTGCGGGAAAGCGGCAGCGCTGAAATGCAGGCGATCGGTGCCGGAGCGCTGAACCAGGCGGTCAAGGCTGTGGCCATTGCCCGTGGATTCGTAGCGCCGCATGGAATCGACCTCATTTGCATTCCGGCCTTCACGGATATCAAGATCGACGGGGAAGAACGTACCGCTATCAAACTGATCGTCGAGCCGCGCTGAGTATAGAGTATAGGAGTGGATCCGAATGCCAAGTGATTTGCATATGCATACGACTTTTTCGGATGGCAAGCTGACACCGGAAGAGCTCGTAGCAGCCGCAAAAGCAGCCGGCCTTACCTATATGGCCATCACGGACCATGATACGGTGGAAGGCATCGTCGATTTATATGAGAACGGTCATTATCCGGCCCGCGGGATAAATATCATCCCCGGGATCGAGTTCAGTGCGCATCATCCGACCAAGGAAATCCATATACTGGGTTACAACGTCGATATCTACTATCGGGGGCTGGCGGACAAGCTTAACGATGTGACAGAAGGACGCTGGAGCAGGTTCTCGGAGATGGTGGAGAAGCTGCGGGCCTTAGGCTATGCGATTACCGAGGCCGATGTCCTGGCGATTGCCGGGACCAGCAAGTCGATCAGCCGGTCGCATATCGGCCGAGTCCTGGTCAAGAAAGGGTATTTTGCCTCGGTGCGGGAGGCGTTCGATGCTGTCCTCTGCAAGGGACAGCCTGCCTATGTGCCGCACTATCATCTGGAGGTCGAGGAGATCATCGACCTCATCAAGGCCGCTGGTGGCACGCCGGTGCTGGCGCATCCGAAGCTCGTCGGTGACGATGCGCTGGTGCGTGAGCTTTGCCAGCGTGGCATCGAGGGCATCGAGGCGTTTTATCCGCAGCACAATGCAGAGGATACCGGCCGCTATCTGGCCATGGCCGAGGAGTTCGGGCTCATGGTGTCGGGGGGCTCTGATTTCCATGGGTTCCCGACACGCTATCCGCAGGAACTCGGCGTGTTTACGATTGAAGACAGCTGGGCAGAGAAATTTTACCGCCCAGAGCAGAAACTGGGCTAAACAGGAGTGTAGAGCATGAACGTAATCGCACTGGTGGGACCCAGTGGTACTGGCAAGAGCCATCATGCGCTGGTAGTGGCACATGAAAACAAGGCGGATGCCATCATCGACGATGGCATCCTGATCAAGGACGGCAAGATACTGGCCGGTCACTCAGCGAAGAAAGAGCAGAGCAAGATCATGGCTGTGCGCCGGGCAATCTTCGTCCTGCCGGGGCATGCTGAGGAAGTGCGGGCTGCCATACAGGCGGAGAAGCCGCATCGCATCCTGATCCTCGGCACGTCGGAGAACATGGTGCAGAAGATAGCCAAGGCACTGAAGCTGCCGTCGATAGCCAAGATCATCCATATCGAGGATGTGGCTTCGCAGCAGGAGATGGAAAAGGCGCAGTTCTATCGGCTCAAGCAGGGAAAGCATATCATCCCCGTGCCGACCATTGAACTCAAGCCGCATTTCTCAGGATATCTCGTGGATCCGTTGCAGACGTTTTTCAAGCGTTCTTCAACGCGCCGGCGCCGGCTGGGCGAAAAGTCCATCGTGCGTCCGGTATTCAGCTATTATGGCAAACTCGAAATCGACGACCATGCCATCAAGGGCATTATCCGTCAGGTGATCACGCAGCAGGAGGCCTTCACCAAGGTCAGCGGCATAGAGGTGCAGCACCTCATGCAGAAGGACGAGGATCTGGGGCTCAAGATCTCGTGTGATGTGGTCCTGACCTATGGCAACCATATCCCCACCTTGATCGCCCAGGCGCAGCATAGCGTGCGCGAGGCGGTGGAGTATATGACCGGCATGATCGTGCATGAAGTGAATATCCGCGTCAAGGCGTTGTTTGTCCAGTCTTGAGCATGAAAAAATCCCGCTGCCGTGGGCTAAACCCTGGCAGCGGGATTTTCACTTATTCGGTTGCGATGGGCGCGGGGGTCTTGGTGATCAAGATCTTGTCGATGCGCGCCCGGTCCATATCGACGACTTCGAAGGTAAGGCCGTTCCAATCCTTCTTCTCGCCGGCTTTGGGAATATAGCCGAAGTAGGAGGTCAGGAAGCCGCCCATGGTCTGATAGTGGTCGTGGTCTTCGTCCGGCAGCTCGTCGATGTCGAAGCGCTCCTTGAAATCGTCGATGGAGTAAAGGCCATCGACCAGCCAGGAGTTCTCATCGCGGACGGTGAGCTGGACAGGATCGGGTTCGCTGGTCGAGAGCGAATCGCCGATGATTTCCTGCAGGATGTCATCCATGGTCAGGAAGCCGATGACACCGCCGTACTCATCGAGAACCATTGCTTCGTGGGTGCCACTGTCGCGGAACTGCTCAAGCACGCGGAAGGTTTCCATCGAGCGGGGGACGAACAACGGCTTGCGGATATAGAGGGAAAGGTCAAGGGCCTTGCGCTCAAGCGAGGCATTCAGCAGGTCCTTGGCATAGAGGATGCCGCAGAAGTCATCGAGGCTGTCACGGCCGACCGGGAAAACGTCCTGGGGCGTTTCGCGGATCAGCCGCAGGTTATGCTTGAGCGAGTCGGAAAGGTCGAGCCACAGCATCTGCGTGCGCGGTGTCATCAGCGCATAGGCGGTTTGGTCGCTCATGTGGAAGATGCGGTCGACCATGGCTTGCTCGGTCTTCTCGAAGGTGCCATCTTCTGTGCCCTGCTCGATGAGATCCTTGACCTCGTCTTCGGTAACAGTGTCCTCGTGCTTGGGGTTGATGCCGAAAATCAGCAGGATGAGGTTGGCTGACCCCGATAGCAGCGTGATGAAGGGCTGGGTGAGGCGCGTGATGAGGCGCAGGCTGCGATGGTACTTGAGCAGCACGCGCTCCGGCGCCTGGATGGCCGCTTTCTTCGGTAGGAATTCGCTGAAGAGCAGTGTGATGTACGTCATCGCGACGATGCTGATGACGAGGGCGACTGCATGGGCCTGCGGCAGGAAGGGCAACAGGCTCGCAACGACTGGCGCCAGGAACACGCCGGTGCAGAGACCGGTCAGGATGCTGGTCAGCGTGATGCCGACCTGGGCCAGCGAGAGCATCTGCTCGGGACGCTCGAGAATGGCCAGCGCCTGCTCGGCGTCGGGGTTGCCGTCTTCCTGCAGCCGCTCAAGACGGCTGCGGTGGCTTTCGGTGATGGCTGTCTCGATCAGCGAGAAAAAGCCATTGATGCTCAGCAGGAGCAAGAGCAAGAGGAATAATAAACCTGCTTGGGAACTATCCAATGAAAAATACACATCCTTTTTTACAATGCAGATCCAAATAAGAATAAAGCGTTGAAATTGCTTATAGTATACCATATTATGGGCGGGCAGTCATCAGAAATGCAGACAAGGCTTGCCAGCGTATTGTATAATAGATACATTGACATTGACAAAGAGGACTTTGATTCGGAGGTTTATGGATATGATGGATAAAGAGAGAGCGGCACGGACGGACATCCCGACGCTGCAGTGGTTCCCAGGACACATGAAGAAAGCCCAGCGGCTGATTGAGGAGAACCTGAAGCTCGTAGATGTCGTCATCGAGCTGCTGGATGCGCGCATCCCTGCGAGCTCGGCCAATCCGATGCTGGCGGAAATCATCAAGGACAAGCCGCGGCTTATCGCTCTCAACAAGGCGGATCTGGCTGACAGCCAGAGCACGAAAAAGTGGCTGGCTTATTTCCGCGCGCAGGGGATTCCTGCCGTGGCGATCGACTCGATGAAGGGCAAGGGCATGAAACAGCTCGTCAAGGAAGCAGAGGAGCTGGCCCGGCCGAAGACGGAGAAATTTGTTGCCAAGGGCGCACGGGCGCGGGCAGCCCGCTGCATGATCCTCGGCATCCCCAACGTCGGCAAGTCGTCGCTGATCAACCGGCTGGCTGGCGCGGTGAAGGCCAAGGCGGCGAACCAGCCGGGCGTTACGCGGGCCAAGCAGTGGATCAAGATCGGCAGCAACCTGGATCTGCTGGATACACCGGGCATTCTCTGGCCGAAATTCGAGGATCAGACCGTGGGTCTCAAGCTCGCGTTCACCGGGGCGATCAACGATGACATCTACGATCGCGAGCAGGTCACGGCGCTGCTGCTGGCCGCGATGCGCCGTGACTATCCGGAGCGTCTTGTGGAGCGGTTCAAGTTCAAGGGGGAGATGCCAACCGATGGCCTCGAGCTGCTTGAGGCTGTAGGGCGCAAGCGCGGCTGTCTGGTCAAGGGCGGTGTCGTCGACCTGGAGAAGGCACAGAATATTGTCCTGACCGAGTTCCGTGCGGGCAAACTCGGGTTGGTGACGCTTGATGAAGTACCGGCTGCCGCAGCGGCCGAGGAAGAGGCGGAAAAAAACATTGAATGATTTGGCGAATTATACGATAAAAGATATAGAGGGTCTGTTTGCTGCGGGGAAAGTCGATGGGGCTTTCCTCGAGGCCTGTCGTGCTGACAGCCGCAAGGCCGTTGCGCGCCTTGTCCGCCGCTATGAGCGCGAACAGCAGGACCGCGTGCGCGTCATGACGATGTATGGATATGAGCATCAGGCCATGGCCGAGGGGTATGAGGTGGTAGCAGGTGTCGACGAGGCCGGGCGCGGCCCGCTGGCTGGCCCTGTCTCGGTGGCGGCAGTCATCCTGCCGCACGATCTGTACCTGCCCAAGATCAACGATTCCAAGAAGATTTCGGCGAAGGTCCGCGAGGAGCTGTTCGACGAGATCCATGCGAAGGCAGTGGCGATCGGTACGGCGCTCATCGATGCGCAGACGATCGACCGTGTCAATATCTACCAGGCGACGATCAACGGCATGTATGAGTCCATCTTCATGCTGAAGCCTGAGCCGCAGAAGGTACTCATCGATGCGGTGAAGCTTGACAATCTGCCGATGGCTTCGGAATCCATCATCAAGGGCGATGCGAAGTCGGCCTCGATCGCGGCTGCATCAATCATCGCCAAGGTTACGCGTGACCGCTTGATGGATATGTATGATAAACAGTATCCCGAGTATGGTTTTGCCCAGCACAAGGGGTATGGTACGGCGCAGCATATCGAAGCGCTGAAGAAATATGGCCCGTGTCCGATCCACCGCCTTTCGTTTGAGCCGGTGCGGTCACTGGTCAATGGCTGAATGAATGTGATTTTCGGTAAAGGTGTGTGAAGGAAATGGCAATGGAAACGGCGATGAATGTAGGAGTCCGTCCGATAGACCGCCCGCAGTCGGCCGGTGGTACGGAAGGCGTATCCCGGCGCGGCGACGGCGGCAGTTCTTCGGCGGCGTTCAGTCCGAAGACCAACGTTTCCATCCAGAGCGCCGTCGATGACATGGCAGGCATCCTGGCCAAGATCTCGAGCAACCAGAGCGAGGCCGTGGACAAGATGCCGCAGGATCTGCAGAAGGTCATCCAGAACGTGCTCAAGCAGGCATTCTCGCTGGAGGAGACCATGGGGCAGGGGCTCGGCAGCACACTGGAGAGCCAGCGCTTCTCGATGGATCAGCTCAGTGCGCTTTCCCGCATGCTCTCTCAATTGGGAGCGATGGCGGAAAAAGGGACGCCA
>Ga0256405_10008516_pt1 | contig 14646 bp, 13 predicted proteins | sample RumenRJG_02DNA_FD_189096 | JGI IMG/M metagenome (GOLD analysis project Ga0256405, IMG submission 189096) | Bovine rumen microbial communities from Lethbridge, Alberta, Canada - RJG_02 | ecosystem: Host-associated > Mammals > Digestive system > Stomach > Rumen | place: Canada: Alberta...
CTTCCATGAGGCGTATCCTTCCATCATTCTCAGCATCGTAGATACGACAGATGCCATGGCTCTAGCCGCATTGACGGCGCAGCAATGCAACTTTGCCATCGTAACGGGGCCGCTGGACGAGACGCGTTTTGAGGGAATCCCCCTCTTTTTCAGCAATTACAGTGTACGGATGCACAAATCACATCCTCTGGCGAAAAAACCGTTTCTGACCTATGACGACCTGGACGGTCAGACCATCATCAGCAAAGGCCGTGCCTATGACTGCTTCCGCCACAATATCGACCAGCACATCCTCGTGCCCGGCCGACAGATCCACATCCTTGCGGAAACGGCTGATGAAAGCATCATCCGCGCGCTTCTCCTTGGAAACAAGGCCATCAACATCGGCTACGACTATGCGGATGCTCTATACCCACATCCAGATATCGTGAACCGAAGACTGAAAGCAGAAAATGGCGGGCAGATGATCTATCTCGTAGCAAACCTGCAGGTCCGCACGACAAAGGCAAGCCGCCTTTTCCGTGAGTTTCTTTTAGAATGGATACATAAAAAAGATCCCACCAGCTGATGCTGATGGGATCTTGTGTGCTCGTGTAAAGCGAGTAATCAACGCTTCGAGAACTGAGATGCTTTGCGAGCTTTCTTGAGGCCGTACTTACGACGCTCTTTCTCGCGCGGATCGCGCGTGACGAAGCCGGCTTTCTTGAGAGCCGGACGAAGCTCTGCGTCCATTTCCATGAGCGCACGCGTGATGCCGTGGCGGATGGCGCCTGCCTGCCCCGTCACGCCGCCGCCTGCAACATTGGCAATGACATCGTACTTATCAACCGTCTCCGTGAGATTGAGCGGCTGACGCACGATGAGCTCGAGTGTCTTGAGACCGAAATACTCTTCCATATCACGACCGTTGATCGTGACCTTCCCCTCGCCTGGAACCAGACGAACACGGGCAACGGACGATTTTCTGCGGCCAGTGCCGTAGTAGCTGACTTGTGCCATGTAGTATGTTCCTCCCTTTCCAGATTAGCGGATGTTGAGCTCGAGTTTCTCGGGCTTCTGTGCTGCATGCGGATGCTCCGGGCCAGCATAGACGCTGAGCTTGCGGTACATCTGCGCGCCGAGGCGGTTATGCGGAAGCATGCCTTTGATGGCATGCTCGAGGACACGCGTCGGGAACCGATCGAGCATCTGGCCTGCCGGCGTGAACGTCGTGCCGCCCTGATAACCAGAATGACGGAAATACGTCTTATCGATGAGCTTCTTGCCCGTGAACTTTACTTTCTCTGCATTGATGACAATGACATAATCACCCGTATCCACATGCGGAGTATACGTCGGTTTATTTTTACCGCGAAGAACTTTTGCGACTTCGGCTGCGAGGCGGCCGACCGTCTGGCCTTCAGCGTCTACAACATACCATTTGCGTTCGATATTGGATGCATTTGCCATAAACGTTGTCTTCATGCGATTTCCCCCCTAGATGTAAAATCAATGTTCAGCATTATGATGACCGAAACAGGCTTCCGGGGCTAATGGAAACGCTCGTTCATGACATCACATAGAAATATTTTACAGAGAAGGCGATGCGAAGTCAAGCTTTTTTCACAAAAAGGTGAAGAAATTTTTAGGGGGGCGTGTATGTGACGGAAACATGTTCTAATCATCGCCGTACGCGTTCTCATCCATCAATCGTTCCTTTTCCACCTGCACTGAGCTGCCGCGTGTTGTGCGCGACAGCTGCCAGTCCTTGCAGGTCGAGGATGGTCAGATGTCCCCGCCCCGGCTTTACGAGTTTTTCCTGCGCGAAATATTTTACAAGGCGGCTCACGACCTCGCGGGCGCTACCCATATAGCGCGCAATCTGCTCATGCGTGAGATGGATTTCCAAGCTACCAGCCTTTTTCGTCTCTTCGAGAAGAAAAATTGCGAGACGTCGATCTGCGGAGAGAAATAAAATCTGCTGCATGCGCCAAAGCATCTCCGAAAGACGGCGCGCGGCCATTTCATAGGCATAGGCCTTGACATAGATATTTTCTTGTAGTAATCGGTTAAACACGGAGGCTTCTGTTCGCAGGACATCCGTATCCGCGACCGCCTCTATGGAAACGGGGAACGTGACCGCGTCCAATGTACAAGCGGCAGAGAGAATGCCGACATCGCCGGGAAACAGGCGATAGAGCGTCACATCACGGCCGTCTTCAGAGAGCGTGTAGACACGGAGCTGCCCTTCCTTGACGAGCAGGATGCCCAGGCAATCGCCGGGGTCGCGGTGAAGCTGCGCGCCGCGTACGAAACGAACTGGGTGCGTGCCGGCGTTGACGAGCGACTTCTCCTTGTTCGTCAGGTGTTTCCAAAAGCTGAATGTGCGGATGTAGAGGTCTGTGGCTTCCCCCTGCATGGCAATCCTCCTCTGCTCTGTCTCATATACTAGGATACTGCAATATATGCGGCGCGCAGCGCCTCACGAAGGGCGCTTACGCATATCTTGGTGAACAGGTGCAAAAAAGCCTCCCCGCGCGGGAAGGCGAAAAACAATCAATATATCTCAGCGGAAGAGCTGGCTGACGCTCCGATGGCTCTGGATGCGGATGATAACGTCTGCAATCGGTTCAGCGAGGGAGAGAACGACGATCTTGTCACTGGCCTTCTCTGGTGGCAGCGGAATCGTATCCGTGATGATGAGTTTCTCGATGGGCGAATCATTGATGCGCTGCACCGCAGGGTCAGAGAGGATCGCATGGGAGCAGGAGGCGAAGATTCTCTTTGCGCCACGTTTCTGGAGCGCGCGCGCACCTTCGCAGAGCGAGCCCGCCGTATCGACGATATCGTCGATGATGACAGCGGTCTTGCCCTCGACATCACCAATGAGGTTCATGACTTCAGCACAGCCCGGCTTCGGACGGCGTTTCTCGATGATGGCGATCGGCGCCTGCAGATGATCCGCGAGGATGCGCGCGCGCGTGACACCACCGAGATCCGGCGAGACGACAACGACATCTTCGAGCTTCTGGGCACGGAAATAGTTGGCAATGGTCGGCGCAGCAGCCAGATGATCCACAGGGATATCAAAGAAGCCCTGGATCTGGCCTGCGTGCAGATCGACGGTCACGACGCGCGTCACGCCAGCCGTCGTCATGAGGTTGGCAACCAGCTTGGCGGAAATCGGCTCACGGCCGCGCGTTTTGCGATCCTGGCGCGCGTATGCATAGTACGGCACAACCGCCGTGATGCTATGCGCCGAGGCGCGCTTGCAGGCATCCGCCATGATGAGAAGCTCCATGAGATTGTCGTTGACTGGATACGACGTCGGCTGGATAATGAAGATATCCTTGCCGCGAATGCTCTCGCTGATCATGACCTGGGTTTCGCCATTGTTGAAATGACCGACATAAGCATCACAGAGATTGACGCCGATGCGATCCGCAATCTTGTTGGCGAGCTCAGGGTTCGCATTGCCGGCCAGGATGACCAAATTTCCAGTGTCTAAAGCCATTTTGTTAAACTCCTCCAATTCTAGGGAACATGCGAATGCCGTTGTTTCCCCATTCAGAAAACGAATGATTACCTCGTAATGAGTTTATCATTATCTTTTGCGTTTGTCCACCCAGCCGGTGATATTCTTCTGGCGCGCCCGCGCGACGGCCAGCGTATCCTTCGGCACGGTCTGCGTGATGGTCGAGCCAGCCGCAATGTAGGCGCCATCCTCTACGGTGACGGGGGCGACGAGGTTCGAGTTGCAGCCGACGAAAGCATTGTTACCGATTTTGGTACGGAATTTCTTTTTGCCGTCATAGTTGACTGTGATCGTACCGCAGCCCATATTGACATTCTCTCCCATGTCGCAGTCACCGATATAGGAAAGATGCGGCAATTTCGATCCCTTGCCGATGGTGGAGTTCTTGACCTCGATGAAGTTGTCAATCTTCACGCCCTCGCAGATATGTGTACCAGGACGCAGGTGGACGAACTGTCCAAGCTTCACATGGTCGTCGACGACGGCGTCATGGGCATAGAGGAACTGTCCCGTGACATCGTTGCCGATCTTCGTATTCTGGATACGGACGGAAGGGCCGATCTCGCAGTTCTCGCCGATGACCGTGCCGCTCTCGAGGTACGTCATAGGATAGAGTACGGTATCGCGTCCTACCTCGACGTCTGCGTCGACAAACGTCGTCGCGGGGTCGATGATGGAGACACCTGCGGCCATGAGTTCCTCATTCTTGCGCTGACGCAGGATGTGCTCTGCCTTGGCGAGCTGGGCACGGCTGTTGACGCCCAGCGTCTCCTCAAAATCATCCGCGGCGACAGCCCAGATGCGCTCGCCCTGCTTCTTCAGGATGCCGAGGACGTCCGGCAGATAGTATTCGCCCTGCGCGTTATCGTTCGTGACCTTCTCGAGTGCGGCAAAGAGTGCCTGCGCGTCGAAACAGTAAATGCCAGAGTTAACTTCCTTGACGGCGCGCTCTGCCTCTGTCGCATCTTTGTGCTCAACGATTTTCTCGACGGAGCCGTCTGCCTGACGGATGATGCGACCGTAGCCTGTGGCGTCTGGCATGACAGCTGTCAGGACGGTTGCCTTTGCTTGGGCCGCGATATGCTCGTCATAGAGTTTTTTCAAGAGGGCGCCCGTAAGCAAGGGTGTATCACCGCAGAGCACCATGATGGTTCCCTGCGTGTCTTTCAGGAGCGGAGCCGTCATCTTGACCGCGTGACCTGTGCCGAGCTGTTCCGTCTGCGTCACAAACTCAGCCTGGCCGGTCAGCGCCTCGCGCACCTGGTCGCCACCAAAACCCGTCACGACGATCTGGCGCGTTGCACCGGCCGCCTTGGCTGCTGCCAGCACATGCGCCACCATCGCCTTGCCGCCAGCCTTGTGCAGAACTTTCGGCAGAGCGGATTTCATGCGCGTCCCCTTCCCCGCCGCAAGAATCACTGTTACTAAATCCGACATATAGGATCCTCCTTCTATTATGGAAGTTACTTGGCTGCTTTCCTGGGCCGCTTCGTCTTTTCATTTTTCTTGTTGGCATCCACGGCTTTGAGCAGCGTCTTTTCCGACATCTCCATATGATGTTCCGCCGCTTTCTTCGCACGCTTCACGTCGCCTTCCGCGATGGCCTCCACGATTTCTCGATGTTCCTCCAGCGTCGTCTCCAGACGTCCCGGATAGGACATAGACAGCGTACGAAAACGCGTGAGCTGCTCACGCAGGTTGGAAATGATGCCGACGAGACGGCTGTTGCGCGCCGCGCGATAGAGCAGATCGTGGAACTCGATATCCGTCTCGACAATCTTATCCATGTTGCCCTCTTCGACATAGCCGCCGATCATCACGAGCAGACGCTGCAGGCTCTCAAGCTCCTCATCGGTAATGCGTTCCGCCGCCAGACCGTTGGAGAGCGACTCCAGCGCCGTGCGAATCTCGAAAATCTCATTGATGTCGCGGATGGACATGCTCGCGACATACGTGCCGCGCCGCGGCATCATGATAACATAGCCCTCGAGCTCTAGCTTGCGGATGGCCTCGCGGACAGGCGTACGGCTCACGCCGAGTTCCTCAGCGAGCTGGATCTCCATGAGGCGCTCACCTGGTTTCAACACGCCGCGTCGAATGGCATCTCGCAAGGATTCACAGACGACTTCTCTTAGCGGCTGGTAGCTGTCCAGCTTGATCGGTGATAGCTTCTTTTCCATAGCAGAGAATCCCTCATTTCCTCATAGATTTTGCCGTCTTCGTAACGAATACGTCCACAGCCGGAAGCTGTCGAAGTGCCTCGGCAATATGTTGCGCATGCGCGCCATCCTCTGCAATGCCAAAGACGGTCGGGCCGCTGCCAGACATGAGGCTCGCGCGTGCGCCGTACTGCAGCATTTTCTCTTTCAATTCCGAGATAATGCCATACTTTTTCATAGTAACACTTTCAAGGACGTTAGACAATAAGGAAGCAATCCTTTTGTCATCTTTGTCTATGATGGCGCGTTTCATCTGATCGGTTTGCGGGTGACTCGTTACAGGTGCAGCGTCGTAACTCTTATACGCCCAAGCGGTAGAGACAGAAACATGTGGCTTGGCGAGGACGATGTCTGCCGTCGGCATATCTGGCAGGCGCTCGAGCTTCTCCCCACGGCCAGTGGCGAGCATTGTTCCGCCCAGCAGCGTGAAGGGAATATCAGAGCCGAGTTTCGCGCCGAGTGCGCAGAGTTCCTCATCGGAGGCCCCCAGGGCGAACAGCTGGTTCATGCCGCGCAGGACAGCAGCCGCATCGGCACTGCCGCCGGCAAGACCAGCGGCGACAGGAATCCGCTTGGTCAGCTGAATCTCTACGCCATCCTTGATGCCATACGTCTGGCGCATGAGATCAGCTGCACGCCACGCGAGATTGGATGCATCCGCGGCAAGCCAGGGAACATCAATGGCAAGATGGATGCCGCTGTCCTCAGCCACTCGAAGCGTCAAGGTATCCGCAAGCGCGATGGACTGCATCACCATCACGACCTCGTGGAAGCCGTCTTCCCGTTTCCCGAGTATGTCAAGTGTCAGGTTGATTTTTGCCTGGCCGTGTACTGTCTGCAAAATCATCACTCCTTCATCATCGTGAACACCTTCTAATTTTAGCAATTTTTCTTTTATACGACAAGTTCCCCTTGCTGCCACGCGGATTCTGTACGATAATTGTGATGATATGAACTGCCAGGAATAAACGGGAGGGATTCCTTTGGGAAATTCTATTTCCAACCGACGACAACTGATTGCCGCTGCCGCACTTGCGCTGCTGTTGGGCTTTTATCACGGCATGAGTGGAACACTTGCGAGCGGATGGCTCGTATTTTGTTCCGTGTTTTTCGTCTGCCTCCCCCTGCCCGAGATGCTCGCAACGTGGCTGATGCAAAAGCGCGTCCAGCAGCAGGCGGAGTCTCTGGGTGTCTCACTGCTACGACCGCAGCGGCTGATAACACTTGCAGAGGCAGACACGCTGCTGCTCCCCTACCGGGATATCCTGACGGAGGGAGCGCCGCGCATTTCAGCACTCCTGCCGGAGGGGATGTCTCAAGCAGGTCTGCTCGCGCTTGCAGCAGCCGCTGAGCGCGGCGCGACGCATCCAATCGGCCGTGTCATCTATGCAACGGCAACGGAACGCGGGCTGCGGCTCCCCCGCGTCTCCGCGCAGGCGGAGCAGGCCCATCGCGGCGCAGAAGCGCTCTGTACCGGAGATACGATCCGTGTGGGCTCGATTGATTGGCTCAGGAAAGAGGGTGTGCATTTCAGTGCCGAACTCCTGACCACAGCAGATCAAATGTACTGCCGTGGCGAGAGCGTCGTCGCACTGAGTATGGGCCAACGCGCTCGTGGTCTGATAGCACTCAGCTACGACACGCGGGACGGCGTGCGCGCAGTGCTCTCTGAACTCTCGCATGCAGGCATGACCCCCATATTGTTTACGTCATCCGCACAAAAATTGGCACACGCCCTGGCCAAGCAGTTCGACATCACCGCTGCCTATGGCAATCGATCGAAGAAAAACTCTGTGCGAGAGGCGCAGTTCCTGCAGGCACGTGGCCACATTATCGCGCTGTTGGACGTAGCTACCCACCCCATTCCAATTCCCGCAGGCACCGCAGACATCCGTTTGCTCATACCATCTCCACAAGCTACAGGAACGAACAAAGATACGGAACTAGGCGAGGCTGACATCGCGCTCCCGTCCATCGCCGCACTCCCTCCACTGCTCACACTTAGCAGGCGGGCAGCCTGCGCCTGCTGCCACAGCCGCAGGATTGCGCTTTTCGGTGCGCTGCTTTTCCTCCTTCCAGCTGCGGGCGCTCTCCAGATGGCAGGCGGCAGCCTCATGCCGCCTCAGGTTGCCGTCGGTTGCCTGTTTCTCCTCACGGTGCTTGCACTTCTCCCAATACGAAAGATTAGATGATAAAGAGGGTGTGGATCCATGCGATAACATGCGATCTACACCCTCTGATTCTGTGCCTATCTTCGATGAAAACGAACAACCATCATTCTGAAATAAATTCTCCTGCCGGGTATGATAGCGAAATCACTCCGTGCGACAATCGCCTATTCATTTGAAGTCAACGAACTGGTCGAGCGTCGCACCTCCCTTGGTCATGGGTTCCACAAAACTGCGATGGACGTTCATGACGATGACGCGCGGCCCATCGGCCGCCATGGCATCTGCAAAGGCTTCGGCAAATTCTTCCTGTGTCGAAACCGTCTCCGCCGGAATGCCGAAGCAACCAGCGTACGCCGCATAATCCATGGGATAGTCAAACTCGCAGGCGATGTACCTTTCATCGTAATTGACCTTCTGTAGTTGGCGGATCATGCCAAGGCTCGTGTTGTTGACAATGATGGAGATGATGGGCAGATGCAGGCGAGCAATCGTATAATATTCGTTGCCTGTCATCTTGATGCCGCCGTCACCAGCGACATGGATGACCCTTCTAGTTTTACCGTAGAAAAGTTGCGCGCCCATCGCCGCAGGGAGTCCGAATCCCATCGTACCTAGGCCCCCGGAGGTCAACCATGTGCGTGGTTCCTCGATAGAGAGATGCAGCGCGGCCCACATCTGATGCTGCCCCACGTCGGTGGCAAAGGCAAAGGGCTTCCCCTTTGTCGCTTTGGCAATCGTATGCATGGCCCAGGGAACAGTCAGCCGCGTCACCTGATAGTCGTAGTCATATGTATCCTGCCAGGTTCTGATCTGCTGCCACCATTGCGTGCGCTCTTCTCCCGGATCCTTCTGCATGAGCAGAGAAAGGATTGTCTTCATATCGCCGGCCAGCCCCAGGGAATGCGCTACATTCTTATCGATTTCCGCTGGATCAATATCGATATGGATAAATTTCGTACCCTCGGTATACTTATCGAGGTTACCCGTCTGGCGGTCGCCGAAGCGGCTGCCGATGGCGATTACGAGATCTGCAGCGGCGATGGCATGATTGGCAGCCTTCTTGCCATGCATGCCGGCGAAACCAAGGGACTGTGGATGAGAGCGCGGAATGGCCCCCAGCCCCATCAGCGTATGCGCCACTGGCAGGTGATAACGCTCAATGAACGCCTGCACCTCTCGAGAAGCGCCAGCGGAAATGACGCCGCCGCCTACAATGACGACAGGACGCTTTGCCGCAGCAACCTCTCGCGCCGCCTCCGCTACGCAGATCAGAAAATCGGCATCCGGTTTGCCCGGCGCTTTTTCTGCAGGTTCTTCTCTCCGGTAATCAACCTCCGCGAAGAAAAGGTCCTTGGGAATATCTATGAGCACGGGCCCGGGGCGGCCGTGGCGCGCAATGCGGAATGCCTCGCGCACGGACGCTACCAGGTCTTCCGGGCGCTTCACTTTGAAGTTGTGCTTCGTGACCGGCATGGTCACGTCAAGAATATCTGTCTCCTGGAATGCGTCACGCCCCAAAGATTTCGTATCCACCTGTCCCGTGATGGCGACAACAGGAATGGAATCCATGAACGCTGTCGCGAGTCCAGTGACCAGGTTGGTGGCACCGGGCCCTGAAGTTGCGATACAGACGCCTACATTCCCTGAGGCCCGGGCATAGCCATCAGCGGCATGTGCCGCGTTCTGCTCGTGCGTGACCAGGATCTGCCGGATATCCTTGGCGTCATAAAGCGCATTATAAAGCGGCAAAATCATGCCGCCCGGATAGCCGAAAATGAGATCCGTCTTCTGCTCACGCAGGCATTCGAGGACGGCTTGCGCTCCTTTCATTGAATCACCCCTGACTCTTTAGGAAATCACTGATTAATTCGACACTCCGCCTTCACACGTCTTCACTGTCCTCCCGTCACCCTGCAATCCTCCGCACAAAACGCGATGGAGCGTTTTGCCGCTGCGCCTCCGGTTTATCTCCTAGGAAGATACAGCACATCCGCGTAAATCCGGAGCACCTCACGAATCAGCGCTTCCTTAGAAATTCTGCTAGAAACCGTGGGATTCCTTACCCCGTCGAAGAGGATGGTTCTTCTCGGGACACTGAGCAAGACCAGAGAAGAGCGCCTGCGCACAGAGACGCGGCCGCTCCCACATCACAGTTCATCAGATGCGCTCGCAGATGACATCTGCCATTTCATCCGTGCTCACGCGCTGGAAGCCATCCTTATAAAGATCGGCTGTGCGATAGCCGTCCGCAAGAGCCTGATCGACAGCGGCCTCGATTGCCTTTGCCGCCGCCTCTTCATGCAGAGAGTAACGCAACAGCATGGCAGCGGAAAGAACGGTTCCCATGGGATTGGCAATCCCCTTGCCCGCGATATCCGGCGCGCTGCCGTGAATCGGCTCGTAGAGACTCGTATCCGTACCGATGGATGCCGAAGGCAGCATACCGATGGAACCACCGACCACAGCGGCCTCATCGGAGAGAATGTCGCCGAAAAGGTTTCCTGTCACAATCACGTCGAACTGCGCGGGGCGGATGGCGAGCTGCATCGCGCAGTTATCCACATAGAGATTGTTGAGCGCGACTTCCGGATATCCTTTGGCCACCTCCGCCGTCGTACGGCGCCACAGGCGAGAGGTTGCAAGCACGTTCGCCTTATCGACGGACGTGACCTTGCCGCGGCGCAGCTTCGCCGTTTCAAAGGCGAGCTTCGTGATGCGTTCGACCTCCGACACGGAATAGTTTTCGAGATCCCAGGCGCGCTCGCTGCCCTTGTACTGCTCGGACTCGCATTTGTCACCGAAATAGATTCCGCCGATGAGCTCACGCACGATGACGAGATCGACCCCCTTGGCGAGTTCTGGCTTGAGCGGTGAATACTCGACCAACGCATCCGCTACTTTCACAGGGCGCAGGTTCGCGTAGAGTCCGAGCTGCTTGCGCAGGCCGAGGATGGCTTTTTCCGGGCGCAGCGATGGCTCAACGCCATCCCATTTGTCGCCGCCAACAGCGCCGAAGAGCACACCATCCGACGCCTTGCACGCCGCGACGGTATCGGCGGGCAGCGGCGTACCGAATTTATCGTAGGCCGTACCGCCGGCATCCTTATAGGTATAGGAAAGCCCCAGCTGGAACTTCTCGTCTGTTTTTTTCAAGACCTTGACGGCAGCATCCGTGATTTCCTTGCCGATGCCGTCGCCGGGAATGACTGTGATTTTATATGCCATTGCTCTGTCTCCTTCTCATGCGTTCTGCTTCACATACGCCACGAGACCGCCAGCCTTCGCGATATCCTGGATGAATCCAGGCAGCGGATGCGCATGGAAGGTATCCCCTGTCGTCAGATCCTGGATGACGCCCGTTGCGACATCGACGCTGAGCTCGTCGCCTGCCTTGATTTTCTCCACATCATCGCCGATCTCGAGCAGCGGCAGGCCGATGTTGATACCGTTGCGATAGAAGATGCGCGCGAAGCTCGCCGCAATGACCACAGGAACACCAGATGCCTTGATGGCGACCGGCGCGTGCTCGCGGGAGGAACCGCAGCCAAAATTGCGGCCACCGACCATGATATCGCCCTGCTTCACATTCCCGGCGAAGCTTTCGTCGATGTCAACCATGCAGTGCTTCGCGAGCTCCTGCGGGTCGAATGTATTCAGATAACGCGCGGGGATGATGACATCTGTATCAATGTTGTCCCCGTAACGCCAGACTTTTCCCTGTAATGCCATATCACTCTACCTCCTCCGGCACGGCAATGCGTCCCAAAATCGCGCTGGCCGCCGCCGTCTGCGGGCCCGCCAGATAGACCTCGCTGTCCACATGGCCCATGCGGCCGCGGAAATTGCGATTCGTCGTCGAGACGCACTTCTCTCCGGCTGTCATGATGCCCATATAGCCGCCGAGGCATGGGCCGCAGGTCGGCGCCGAGACAGCGCAGCCCGCATCGATGAACGTATCAATATAGCCCTTGTGCATCGCTTCCTTGTAGACCGCCTGACTGCCCGGAATCACGATGCAGCGCACGCGCGGATGCACGACATGCCCCTCGAAAATCTTCGCGGCGATGGCGAGATCCTCAAGGCGCCCGTTCGTGCAGGAGCCGATGACAACCTGGTCGATGGCGATGGGCTCCTCAATGTCCTTGACCGGCTTCGTGTTGCCCGGCAAATGCGGGAACGCTACCACCGGCGTCAAAGCGCTGAGATCGATTTCCACCGTCCGCGCATAGACGGCATCGGAATCCGCCTCCACCGGCTCATACGGCTTTTTCACGCGCCCCTTGACATACGCTTCCGTGATGGCGTCATAGGGGAAGATACCATTTTTCGCGCCCGCCTCGATGGCCATATTCGCAATCGTCAGCCTGTCTGTCATCGAGAGCTCCGCTACGCCCTCGCCCGTGAACTCCAACGACTGATAGAGCGCGCCATCCACGCCGATCTTGCCGATGAGCGTGAGGATGACATCCTTGCCCGTGATGTTCGCTGGCTTTTTCCCTGTCAGGTGGACATTGATGGCCTCCGGCACTTTGAACCAAGCCTTGCCCGTCGCCATCGCCATGCCGAGATCCGTCGAGCCGACACCTGTCGAGAAGCCGTTCACCGCACCATAGGTGCAGGTGTGCGAGTCCGCGCCGATCGTCAGCATGCCCGGACCGACAAGCCCCTTCTCCGGCAGGATGACATGCTCGATGCCCACGCGTCCCTGCTCGAAATAGTTGACAATCTTATGCTTGTGCGCAAAATCGCGAACAATTTTCGCAAGACCTGCGCTCTTGATATCTTTTGCCGGCTGGAAATGATCCGGCACGAGCGCGATCTTCTCGGGATCGAAGACCGGACGACCGATTTCTTCGAATTTCGCAATCGACGGCGGCGCCGTGATATCATTCGCCAGCACCATATCGAGATGGCACGTAATCAGCTGCCCCGGATGGACCTCAGGCAGTCCTGCATGCTTTGCGAGAATCTTCTCGCTCATATTCATGCCCATACGTTCTCCTACCTTTCTCTTGGGGATCACATGCGGCGTCACTTTGCGTGACCCATACACGCATGCCGTTCCCCTCCTTATCGAAAACACGCTATTTATTATACCATATCAGGTACGATTTTCCGAGAGTTCAAAAGGTCCGCGGGATATGCTGCCTCCCACGGACCTTTTTTATCACCCGGCGGGTGCCGCCTCTCCTGCTAGGCAGGCCAAGGCGATATGAAACTTCAAATGAGAAACGAGATAGGACTCAGTCCTTCGAGAGATCAGCGCCGTCACGCAGCCACGGCATCATCGCACGAAGCTCCTTGCCGACCTTCTCGATCGGATGCTCTGCATGGAGCTGACGCTGCATGAGGAAGTTCACACGGCCAGCAGCACGGTTCTCGAGGAGCCAGTTGCGAGCGAACGTGCCATCCTGGATCTCCTTGAGGACTTTCTTCATCTCTTTCTTCGTTTCTTCCGTGATGATGCGCGGGCCGACCATGTAGTCGCCGTACTCCGCCGTATCAGAAATGGACTTGCGCATCTTCGTGAAGCCACCCTCATAGCAGAGGTCAACGATCAGCTTCATCTCATGGAAGCACTCGAAGTACGCCATCTCCGGCGGGTAACCAGCCTCGACAAGGACCTCGAAGCCCGTCTGCATCAGCTGGCAGACGCCGCCGCAGAGGACAGCCTGCTCGCCGAAGAGATCCTCTTCCGTCTCATCGCGGAACGTCGTCTGCAGAACACCGGAACGCGTAGCGCCGAGGCCTTTAGCATAAGCGAGCGCGATGTCGAAGCACTTGCCGGACGCATCCTGATAAACAGCGAAGACAGCCGGCACGCCAGAACCCTCTGTGAAGGTACGGCGAACGAGATGGCCTGGGCCTTTCGGGGCAACCATGAATACATCGACGTTAGCCGGCGGCACAATCTGCTTGAAATGAATATTGAAGCCATGAGCGAAAGCGAGAGCACTGCCCGGCTTGAGGTTCGGAGCAATCTCCGTCTTATAGACGTCGGCCTGCTTCTCATCCGGAATCAGGATCATCGTGATATCAGCCTGCTTGACTGCTTCAGCCGTCGGCAAAACCTTGAGGCCGTGTTCCTCAGCGACCTTCTTGGACTTGGAACCCTCATAAAGACCGACGACGACATTCACGCCGCTGTCCTTGAGGCACAGCGCATGGGCATGGCCCTGGCTGCCATAACCGATGACGGCGACCGTCTTGTCCTTCAAGATTTCCCAATTTACATCCTGATCATAGTAAGTTTTTGCCATAGTACTCTCTCTCCTCACAATGTTCATAAATCGTATGTTCTCCGCGTTCAAGCGCGATGAGGCCTGTGCGAATGACCTCGCTGATTCCATAGGGCTTGAGGAGCCTCAGAAAGGCCGTGACCTTGTCATCGTCTCCTGTGATCTCGAAAATCAGCGTCGTCGGCTGCACATCGACGACATGTGCCCGGAAGAGCTCTGCCATCTTCAGTACATCGAGGCGATTCGTATCATCCGCGCGCACCTTGATGAGCGTCATCCCGCGGCATACAGCGACCTCAGAATCGAGCCGTTCCACGCCTCTGACCACCGGCATCTTCTCGAGCTGCTTGATCATCTGCTCGATGAGATTCTCATCCCCATGCACCACGATCGTGATGCGGGAGAACTCCGGCGACTCTGTGACGCCGACAGAAAGACTGTCGATGTTGAACTCTCGTCTGGAAAACATGCTTACAACCCGGACAAGCACGCCTGTCTGATTC
>Ga0256405_10008517_pt1 | contig 14645 bp, 19 predicted proteins | sample RumenRJG_02DNA_FD_189096 | JGI IMG/M metagenome (GOLD analysis project Ga0256405, IMG submission 189096) | Bovine rumen microbial communities from Lethbridge, Alberta, Canada - RJG_02 | ecosystem: Host-associated > Mammals > Digestive system > Stomach > Rumen | place: Canada: Alberta...
AAACTGGTAGCGGAAAGCTCAATGACGTATGAAGAAGTAATAAAACTGATTCGAAATGCTGACAAAAAGTCCTGCCAGGATGATTGAAAATGCATTTGGTAAAAATGACGATGAAATGGCCCTCTTCCATGATTGGAAGAGGGCCAAAAATGTTTAGGTATAAAATTCACTGGAAGTTAACATTTTGGATGAAAAAACCACAAAATGTGCAGAACGCAAGTTCGAACAAAAATCAAAAAGTGCAATATATTGCATTTGAAGGAGGTTTAAATTATGTCTTATTTTACTGCCAAAATGCTTAAAGAAGCCCGTAATAATGCGGGGTTATCACAAGAGGATGTGGCTGCTGTATTAAAAATCAGCAAAAGAAAGGTTGCTGCAATGGAAAAAGATGAGAATCCAATCTTGGTTGATGACTTAATTCAGCTGTCATATCTGTATAAAATTGATGTGAGAGAGTTTCTTTTCGAATCATATATAGATCAGGGAGAGGAACAGGTTTTATTTAATCGTTATGCGTCTGTATTCCGGCTTTTCGATCAACTTTCAGACAAAGATAAGGAAGATGTGGTCTGGGTCCTGAAACAGAGGATTAAAGGCTATATCTAATTACAATTAAATATGGGTGTGACTCACTTATCCTTAAGTGAGCTTGACTAACGAAAAACAAGCCCTTCCAGGTCTGTCAAAAGCAGAAAAACAAATCTGTACTTTGACAGGCTTGGGAGGGCTTGTTATTAAGAAAGTGGTTATCATTTTGGCAATATTTCAACACTATATGTTGTACGTTTAACGATAAATTATCAAATTTCTAGCAATAATACTTGACGAAGTGATAATTAGGTGTTATTTTATAACTGTGATAATCAGGTTAGCTGATATTGAGATAGGAGGACGAACAAATGGCGAGAAGTATGACTTACAGAATAAAAGAGATGTTAGATCAGAAGGGAATTACCCAAAAAGAATTATCTGAGCAAACAGGTATTACTGAGTCTGCAATTTCTCACTATGTAAAAGGAGACCGCGTTCCTAGAGGGGCTAATTTGGTAAAAATAGCAAAAGCTTTGGGGACGACTGCAGATGACTTGCTGAGTGGAGACAGAGAAATGGATAAAGAAAGTGATCTTGTATTTGCAAAGTCTCTTATTGCGCGTAATGCTGCAGATATGACCATGGACGAGAAAATGGAATTTGTAAGATTATTGATGGACAAAGGAGTACCGGATGAGACTGAGTGATGAAACATATGAGGAAATCAAGCAGGCTGTTGCGGATATGTTTGTTGATTATGATATAAAAGGTGTTCCGCTTTGTTCATTTGAGGTTGCTATAAAAATGGGATTGACGGTTATCCCGTATTCGGCATTAGACTCTGCAACCTGGCTTGAGGCGGTTGCTTATAGTGAGGATGGGTATTCGCTTGAAACAAATGATGGAGAGTGGATTATCTACTATAACGATGAGGACAAGGATTACAGTCGTATAAATCAGACTATAATGCATGAAGTCGGTCATTATGTTTTGGGGCATATTGAAGAAGGTGAGATTGAAGAGGCTGAAGCTAAGTTTTTCGCTAAATATGCATTAGCTTCCCCACCATTGATTCATAACATGAAAAAAGAACAAACAACAGAAAATGTTATGGAGGCGTTTGATATTGGATATATGGCTGCTTGTTATGCCTTACAGTATTATAGAAAATGGATGAAGTATGGAGAAAGAGAATACGTTTCATACGAAATACAGATTCTTGAACAGTTAGAAATTGAAGTGGCCTAATGAAAGGAGATGATGCTTGTGCGTAATGAAATACAACTGAATATAGAAAAACGCTCCTAAATTGTTGGCGCAATTTAAAGAGCGTTCTCTTATAGGATATGTTAAACACATCCATAATATTGTCAAATAAGTTTAACATATCCTTTCTGAGAGCACAAGAGAAACTTGTTAATTTAGTCTCGGGCGTATTGTGCCCAGAAAGGAGTTTTCAATGAAGAAAACGATTTTAGATGACGGCTCATATCCTTATCTTACAGAGGGAGCAGAGCTCGTCGGTACACCAGGAATTCCTGCACTTATGGATATTGATAATACGCAGGTGCCGAAGGCAATGTTGCCTTTTGAAAAGATAAAAAAGGCAGAGAATAAAAGACAGTATGTGCATTTTTATATGCACGACATATATTTTGCAAAGGTCTTAACAGCAACAGATAAGTATGTTGATTTGCTGAAGGAGTTTGATGGGGTAATCACCCCGGATTGTACGATGCTTGTTGGGCAGGCACCATGTATTCAGCAGGCAAATACTTATTTTAATCGCGCAGTCGGATTCTATTTGCAAAAGCAAGGGATACCTGTTATTCCAAATATCAGATGGAGTGATGAATCAAGTTTCGATTATTGCTTCTTAGGTGTGCCAAAACACAAGATTGTTTGTGTGAGTACCCACGGTTGTATTAGATCCAAGCGCGACAGAGAATTGTGGCAGATTGGCACAGAAGAAATGTTGCGTGTACTTGAACCGACCGATGTATTGGTTCATGGATATATGCCGGATGATGTATTTGGTAAATTCTATGATTACGCAAACTTTCATAGATATCCTTCTCTTTTTGAACAGACACATAAGAAAGAGGAGGGCGAGTGATGGGACACGGATACAAAGGTGATACCGGACATCATCATTCAATAACAGAAAATCTTTCTTCGCTTACATCAAGTTATGATTATCATAATGGATACTTTGGTGAGAAGGGACAAGGAAGAGATTTTGTTAGAAATATTTCTAGTGCTGATCCGGTAAAAACAGCGCAGGAGTTTTATGATAAGGCTGCACACGGAGGAATAGAACGTCCGATGACAAATGGTAAGGGGCATTATACGAAGATGAAGGATGGATCGATTCTTTCGTATCGAGAAGTTTCATCCAGTGATGGCACTCCGGCAGTTGAAATAAATATTAAAAAGAGTACCGATCACGGCGGTATTAAATATCAAAAAATACATTTTGTGAAAGGACGGTAAGATATGAAAACCATTGATATGAGATTTGATTCAGCTTTGATTCAGAGTTGGATTGGAAAGAAGTTTAATAAGTATAAGTGTGACGCATTCGAATTTACCAATAGTGTGACACAGATTGTTGGATTGTATATTGGTGATGAAGTGTATGCGCTTACAAACGTGCAGGAAGCAGTCGATTATTTCGGTGCGACAGAGGATATGGCGGTCGCTAAATTGTCAGCTTCGGAAGATGTAAGGATAAAATCGGCCTTTAAGGATGTTGAGATGATATCTACGCCCGTAGGTGAAGAAATCACATCGGTAAAGATTGTCAATGAACAACAGACTATGGCAATTAATGGTGAACCGGCATATGAAGTATGGCTTACAAGAGCAATTATCTTCGAAGTGGGTGGACGTGAGATATCTTTTGAAAAAGATACAGTTCCGTTTTCTGAGGAAATAACAATTCAGAGAGGGTATAATTTGATAGAGAAAATCTCTGATAATGACGATTTCTTGGAAGAGTGGGATGAAGAGTATTCGCCGGCGTATAAAAGGGAAGTTGTTGTGGTAAAATGATAAGGGAAAGGAATGTGGCAAATATGCTATATTCCTTTCTTTTTTCTTGTATTTGTTGACGTCATTTTGACGTCACTTTTGGACCAGAAGTTAGGTTTTAGAATAATTCTTTTGTAAAGTCTTGGATAAAAGCTTTTACATCCTCATATGAGATGTCATCGCTTATAAGATTCTTAGTTGTTTTTTCGTAATCATCTGCGTAGAAATCTTCGTCGCAGAATTTCTTTATCAGCTCGGATATATTGATACTTTCATCTGCGGCAGGAGCAATGTTATTTTTCATGCCTTGACGGTGAGCACGAACTTCTAAGATGAGTTTATGAAAATCATTATCTACTGTAACTTCTTTAGATATTTTGTAAATATCATAGAGATGTCTGGAGTTACGAGCTGCTTTGTGTTGGATGTAGTAATCACAAAGGGCGAATATCTTGTCGATTAATGTTCGTTCCAATGATTGTACTCGCATTGTAAATGGAGTGAGCTCGTATTCTTCAAGTAAATCAGGTTCTTCATCTTTTAGTGCTTGATAGATATAGTTGCTGATTTTGTGTTCTACAGTCGGAAATGCATATGACATAAGAGCTGTTTCCAATTTTACATAGGTGGCCAGAAATGGGTCTTCGATAATTGACCTATAGGCCATATCGTAATGATTGTAATCTTTATCGCTTTCAATAGAATCCCAATTTGTAATTTCTAAACCTAATTCATCAGCTATGGGCTTTAGGATGTTGTATTTAAGCTTTTTACGTCTGCTTTCTCCTAAATGCTCTGTGAAGGTGATATCAATATCTTCTGAAAAACGGTCTATTACACCGTACGCTTTTGAAAGAGAGGTGCCACCTTTAAAGCAAATCGGATATTCACATGTGGAGAGTTTTTTAAGTATGATTGTAACGTAGTAGTCTTTTTCTACGATATCCTGAGCCTGGCCAATACGTTCAGCTGTAAGAGCAACGATATCATTAAATAATTCTTTGTCATTATGCAAGTACATTGTCTAACTTCAATTCATAATAAAATCTAAAAGCAGTTAATGGAAAGTGTCGAATATAATGATCTATATCATCTCTTGTAATCTTATATGCTTCAATATATTTTAAAAAACATTTTCTTACGTCATCATAATCGTAGTCTGAATAAGTATCAAGATTCGATAGCAGATCCAACATCTGAAGAATGTGTACATTTTCATTAGTTATCGAGATTAGTGGCTTTTTGACTTTAAATCTTCTGTTGCCAATCTTAACATCTCTGGGAGCGGAGTTCGTGTTGTTGCTTACAATTTCTACTACTTGGGGAACCTGTGTAGATATGCCAAGCTGGTTCGCAAATGTGTTACCGGAATAGTATCCATCAATCTTTCCGTTTTTTGAAATATATTTATATTTTGCTATCGTATCAGCTGTAGGACCTACTGCAGATTTTAGCCTGGTTTTCTTTGGAATATAGTAGATGCCATTGTCGTATTTAGCCAGTAAGCCTTTTTTGCATAAAGACGTTAGCTGCTGAGTAAGCGCAGATTTTGATATCTCTCCATCATAAATATCGGAGAAGAATATTGGCTCGCCTTCTTTATATTTTTCAGTAAGTAATTCATAAATCATATTATCACCGCCTAAACAAAATGTAATTGTTTATATAATTTGTTAAGTTCATTGTATCACGTATTACAGAAAAGTCAAATGCGTAGCCGATGGTAGGACCTACGACGAGATTAAGAGATATCTCATGAAAGAATGTGACAGACCGGAGTCGACAGCACGAGCTAAGATTAATGCTTTTCAGGCGGCAGATGATAATCTCTATAGCTATCATAGATCGGATAAGAAGGTCTATTTCGATTATGACAAGTTCAATGATTTAGAAGATGAGATTGATCATTGGCTGGATATCGAGACTAATGATTATCGCGGTGAGCAGCTTGCACAGTTAAAAAAGCAGTTTGAAGAAATTAAGCAAGAAGCGGCATCATGGGAGTGCAATTACTTCAATAACAAGAAATTGCGGGAGTCTCAGCAAAGTAATGCCCATAAGCGATTGATTGATACGAAGCAGAAAGCATTGAATGATATTTCTTATATCAGTGAGCAGATATCGACTCTGACAGATAATATGGATGTGAGACTTCAGCTTTTGGAGAATCGTTCTTCGCTGGAACGTGGTCTTTCCTTTGTAGACAGAGTAAAGCTTTTTATCCAGACGAAGTTTGGTCTTATTCCGATGAGGGAACTTTCGCACATGGAGGCGCAGCTTATTCAGTTATACGGGCAGGTCACAAAGATTAAGACACGCTATGAAGAGGAATTAGAGGCAGATGGTATTTCAAAGGAGGGAGCTAATGGATGATGTGATTATAGATATTCAGGGAATAGAGTTCCCTCCTGAAACCGAGGAGTGGGCGATTGCGCTGGCAGCTTTTGATGTGATGAAAAAGCTTTGCGAAGAAGGAAGGATTTCAAAGGAAGAATTGGAATTCATCGCAAAAAAGCGTGGCCTTGAGATTGAGTATTAACAAGAAACGTTTTATAATGAAGCCATACTGTATGTCGGTATGGCATCTGGAAAGATACGAGGTTTGAAAATGAAGCGTAAGGTAGCTATTTATGCTCGTGTCTCTACAGAACATGAGGCACAGATTTCTGCTCTGGAAAACCAGGTGCAATACTATGACGAACTGTTAGAAAGACATCCTGATTGGGAATTGGTCGAGCGTTATATCGACGAAGGAATCACCGGTACATCGATTCATAAGAGAGAAGGTTTTCTTAAGATGATGCAGGATGCCGAAAACAAAAAGTTTGATTTGGTTATCACCAGAGAGGTTTCACGTTTTGCCCGTAATACGGTTGATACATTACAGCAGACGAGAATCCTAAAAACTTATGGCGTGGAGGTGTGGTTCACAGAAGACAATATCTGGACGTTGAATGATGAAGATGGAGAACTTCGATTATCCATCATGGCAACGCTTGCACAGAACGAAAGTAAAAAGATTTCACAACGCGTAAAAGCCGGTCAGATGATTTCCTTTAAAAACGGAGTGCTATACGGCAATGGTAATATCTTAGGATATGACAGAGTTGGTAGTAATCTGATTGTAAATAAAGAGCAGGCTGATACGGTTCGAAGGATTTTTGATCTTTATACAAATGGATACGGTGTCAGAAAGATTCAGGATATCATGGAGCAGGAAGGATTGAATACCGTAAACAGTATGTGCCGGATTATTTGACGCAGAAAAAGATTAATAATCATGGAGCTGTTGATCGCATATATGTGGAGGGCACCCATGAACCTATTATTTCTGTTGAGGTATTTGAGCAGGCGGAAAAGTTGAGATTGGAACGCTCAGTTGAAAAGAAGGATTCCAATGGTTACACCATCCGTACGGGATGCTCAGTGTCAAAAAATGTGTGGGCAAGAAAGTGTAAATGTACTTGTGGTCATTCATTCAATCGCAGATTATCCCGCGTAAACAAAAACGGGACAAAGTCTTATCTTTTTCAATGCTATGGACAGCTTAAAACCGGAACACCGAGTTCCCGATTAAAGAAGGGACTTAGTGTGGAGGGCGTGTGTGATAATACTTCTTTTATGCAGTGGCGACTTGAGGTTATTGCGGATTTCATTTTTAAGAAGTTGGTTGCAAATCGTCAGGCTATTTATGAAGAAGCACTTTCCATGGCAGATGATCTTAAAGAGTACAAGAGAACCGACACTAGAGAAAGAGAAAAGATTGAATATAACACCCATACCATCGAGAAGAGCAAGAGACAGTTGGAAGTTCTTGTGGACCTATGTACGAATGGTGATATTTCAGTTGAGGTCTTTCGTCAAAAGAAAAAGAAACTGGAAGATCAAATCAAAAAACTTGAAAAATCAAATAATCAATACGAACAGCAGATTTCCGAATCAGAAAATGATGCCCTTAGGTTAGAGAGGATAGAAAGTCTCGGTGAGTTTATCAAGATGGAGGCTTTTGATCCGAGAGCAAAAATCCCGGAAACATTGATTGATGCATTTGTGGATCGAATTATCTACGATAAGGGAACATTTTCATGGTATTTGAATCCAAAGCTGGGGAATGAGAGGTTTGATATTGATACTTCCACATGGAAAAAGTCCATGTTGAAAAAAACGAATGCCGGTGTCGTATCCAGCTCAGGCAGCTATCGCCGAGAAACAGTAATTGAGTCGGCATGATTTTTGGTGACTTTTGAAATCTCTAATATAGGGTGTCTACTTTAGACATCCTATATTTTTTTACGACAAATTATTATGTACGTGTTTTGGGATAATGAAATTAATAAATCGGAATTTGAAGGAGGATCACTATGTGGTTTTTATTAGCGCTTGGTTCAGCAGTTTTTGCTGCATTAACATCAATATTGGCAAAGATAGGAATTGAAGGTGTCGGATCGAATCTGGCTACTGCGATCCGTACGATGGTTGTTGTTATCATGGCATGGGGAATGGTATTTATTACTCATCAGCAAGCCGGAATAAAAGACATTAGCCAGAAATGTTGGATTTTCCTGATTCTGTCCGGCCTTGCTACTGGTGCTTCATGGCTTTGCTATTACAAGGCCTTGCAGATGGGAGACGCTTCAAAAGTCGTCCCGATTGATAAGTTGTCCGTTGTCATTACACTGATACTGGCATTTGTTTTTCTGCATGAAGGATTTACTGTAAAGTCAGCTATTGGTTGTATCCTGATTGGAGCCGGTACATTGTTTATGGTATTGTAGGCTAATCGATGGGGGAATATAAAAATGCAGAAGAATGGATGTGTCAAGGTTGGTAATACAGACATGTATTATGTGACTTTCGGAGAAGGGAAAAGAATCTTGCAGTTTTACCAGGATTGTCTGACGGATTATGGACAGTGAAGGGGAAAGGTCATGCTTCTAGCAGGTTCATATAAAAAGTCTTCAAGAATTACATCATTTATATGTTCAGCAGGAAGAATGATATTCCTGAGGAATATTCCATAGAAGACATGACGGATAATCAGTCAATAGTAATGAGGAATCTTGGGATAGATAGGGCAATTGTCATGGGTGATCCTAGGGCGCTTAAAAATATATTGACACCCTATTGAATAGGGGGCTATATTAAAGATAGCAGGAGGAAGCATGACGAGAACATTTATTCAGACAGCAGAGTTCTCCCGTAATTGGGATAGATTAGGTTTCAATGATGAAGACCTAAGACTATTAGAACTTGATATAATGAAGCATTCAGATAAATACCCAGTTATGCAGGGAACAGGTGGACTTCGTAAGGCTAGAGTGGCATTAGAAAATAAAGGTAAAAGCGGCGGAGCTAGAGTTTGTTACGTTGATTTCGTTTTTGCTGAGACGGTTTATCTGATTACAGTATTTGGCAAGAAGGAGAAAGCTAATCTTTCTAAAGAAGAACGTAACAATATCAAGAAAGCTATTGAAGCGCTTAAGAAGAGTCTTGGAGGTGAATGATATGAGCAACAACAGTGTATATGAAAGCATAATGGCAGGATTAAATGAAGCATTGGCTGATGCTCAGAGTGAGAAGCCAATACTTAAGAGACATAAGGTTATAGTAGAGCCGGTAAAGGTCTTTGACGCTGATGAGGTTAGGAAGATTAGAAATTCTACTGGTATGTCTCAGAAAATTTTTGCAAGTTATATGGGAGTATCGGATAAAACAGTTGAGGCTTGGGAGGCTGGAACGAATCATCCGTCAGGGGCTGCAAGCAGACTGCTCAGCATGATTGAGAAAGATAAGGAACTAATTATTAAGTTTCCTTTTGTGACGAACGCCATGGCAAAGTAAATAAAATAAAAAAATTCAATTAAGCTGCTAGAAAAACTATCTGATCGAGAAGTCGAAGATCTTAATTGGGTAATAAAGCGTAAGGTTGAAGGATGGTTATAAAACTGAATAATTTACTTTATGGACCGGTAGGGGTAAAAGCCTACCGGTTTTCTCATGTTAGGATTTTAAACAGTGTAAAGAATGTTAAACAAATTAAACATAGCTATTTACTTATAGCACGGTGATGTTAAGATATAAAACATAAGGGGCGCACTTATAAATCAGAATCTGAAGCTTAAATAGCTCAAGGCAAATTGGAGGTAAAGGTATGAATACACGAGATCAGATACTTATCGCACTAGGACAAAAGATTATAGAATACCGTAAGAATGCAGGTGTTAAGCAAGAGGCATTTGCAAAGGAACTAGGAATCAGCAGAACAACATTAAGTTTTATTGAAAATGGTTCTCAGGCACCAAGTTTTGAAGTGTTAGTAAAACTGGCGCAGATTACAAATATCAATTTTAATGAGCTGATTGATGTAAAGACTAAGAATACTGTTGTGGTTGATACGAATATTCTTTTGAATAGGCCTGAAATGTTAGGAGTGCTTTTAAAGGACTGTGATTTAGTGTACATTCCTATACCAGTTATCGAAGAACTGAACTATCAAAAGGATCATGGTAGGGAAAAGGAACGTAGAAATGCTTCTTTGTGTGAAGATATCATTCGTAAGAAAAAGTCTGACAAGTTAGATATTCATACGAATTCAGATTTCGATGGAAGCAATGATGATAAGATTCTTGATATTGCAATAAAGCTTGCAGAGCAAGAGTCAGCCTATACCGTGTATCTTTTGACAAATGATAAAGACTTTAGTCTTAAGAATACGAAGGGCTTGGTTAATTTGAAGATTATTGGTTCTAACCAATATAGCAAGATATTTGCTGAAAAAGATGGCTTTAATGAAGCATTATCACAGAGATTCTTTGCAGCAGTATTAAAGCGTGATTTGGAATCAGCAAAAGACCTTATGAAAAAGAAGGGCAAGAACATAAATGTTAATGCCATTGATTCTAGATCGGGATACACGCCGCTAATTCAAGCATTAATCAATAAAGATGAAGCAATGGTTAACTATTTACTTTCATTAGACCGTATTGATGTAAATGCAGTTGATCACAAGAAGTATTTCTTGCCACCAATTTCACATACAATGCAGATGCAGAATGAACGAGATGCAGAAAAGTTTGCACGTATTCTGATTCAGCACGGTGCCAATGTAAATGAGCCATCTCAGAGCGAGATAAACCTTTTCAATATGCCTCTTATGATTGCGGCATGGCATGGACATTTGAATCTTGTAAAGCTTTTAGTTGAGAATGGGGCATATGTGAATCAGCAGGATAAGAAGAACGGTTTCACGGCGCTGATGAAAGCGATTTTCAACAAAGAAGATGAATCGATTGTTAAATATCTCTTGCAGCATGGAGCTGACAAAAACATCCTTTCTTTTCTTGATAGGAAGACGGCACTTGATTATGCATATGACAAAGGAAATCGAAAACTAATTGAGCTGTTGAAAGAGAGTGATGGCAATGATTAATAGGATTTGTATATCCATCAATAATCGCTGCAATTTGGGATGTAAGTATTGCCACTTTCATGAAAAAGGCATCTTGGATGATGCGGATATGGATGTGTTTAAGATCTTGGATAATGTTAAAGCCTATGCCAAGGGAAACTTCAAGATCGGCTTTGTAGGAAATGGCGAAGGATTATTAGACTGGCCTAAACTTAAGTCCTATATCACTTATCTAGAGGATTATCCGAATATAAGTATTTATACAATTACCAACGGAACGGTGCCTTTGAGTGATGAGGATTGGAGATTCCTTGAGAATCATCATGTGAATGTTGGTTTTTCCATAGATGGTTATAAGGAACTACATGACAAGAATCGCAGTAACTCTTTTGACAAGGCTATGCATAATGTTTCTGAATACAAACGTGTGACCGGACATTATCCTACATTTAATGCCACTGTGGGAGAGGATAGCTTGTTAAATGCGGATAAGGTTATAAACTTTTTCAAGCCATTTGGAGTGCGAGTGACCTTTTCGAGAATGATAGGTAGATATGGAATCTCTCTGCAAGAATACCGTGATTTTCTAGAACGTGCTGAAAAGGCACTAGAAGTAAGAAGAGGCGGGCTTGATTGTACAATGTACGGTGGGCAGTGCGGCGCTGGAACAAATAACTATTTTTTTGCTAATGGTTATGTTTATTTCTGTGGAAATTGTATTGACTTACCTCCTGTTGGGAAAAGCGATATGACATTTGAAGAATTAGAAAAGATATCGTTAGACTTTGACAGAAATTATTGTTATAAGGAGTCGCTATGAGAATCGGATTATATGGCATGCCAACTGCTGGAAAATCTTATATTTTAGATAAAATAGATTTTCTAGAAGTTATGTCGGGCAGTGTTCTTTTGAACGAAATATGTCCTACTTTTGATTCGGAAGATGATCATGGCAAAAACATGGCTCGTGAAGAGTTAGCGAAAAGACTATTAGGTGTAGAATCATTCATTATGGATGGTCACTATGCATTTGGTGATAAAGTCGCTTTTACTGATATGGATGGACAGCTATACGATGTTATTCTTTACCTTTACATTTCACCAGATGTACTTATAAAGCGAATGAGAGGATCAGATAAGAATAAGAAATACTTATCTTATGATATAGAAAAATGGCAAATGAATGAAATGGAAAGCCTACGTGATTACTGCCACAAGAGTAATAAAGACTTTTATGTAATAGACAATCCAAAGGATAACTACTTTACAGATGTAACAGAAGTTGTGGAATTCATAAAAGCCATTGTAAACGGTTTTAGTTGCAAACGGCTAGCGGCAGATTGTGTAGAAAATATTTTGAACTCCACAGATTCAGAAGTGATAACCCTTTTGGATGGAGACAAGACAATTACTAAAGAAGATAGTTCTCATGCAGTCTTTGGATATATTACGCATATATATGATGGCAATTTTTACACAGGATTTCAATCATGGAGACAGGCAGAAGAGTTTAAATCCTATAGCTTTGATGATTTGAAAGAATTGTCTGTAGGTTTAAATGAAAAAGTGTGTAAAGCCTTAAATAAAGATTCTTTTATACTTACATCAGGTCATGAGCGTGTATGGCGGTTTATAGCGGATTATCTGGACGTTCCATTTTTCGCTGGAGTAGAAATGTCAGCGGAAACAAAATTCTTTATTACAAAGAAGCTCCAAGGGGCAGGAAAAACTGTAATAGCTTATGGAGATGGAATGAACGACTATTATATGCTGAAAAAAGCGGATGTTGGCTATCTTATTCCTAAAGAAGACGGAACAATTAGCAGATCCTTAAAGGGAAAGGATTTAGGAGGCCTTGAAATTGTTCGAACTTAATAAAACGAAAGAAGTGGAAGAATTAATTGCTATTACGAAATCGGATTCAGGAATTTCAGGACCTGAGCTTGCAAAAGCTCATATTCGGCTTGGAGAACTATTAGCAGAGAATATTGATTTAGAACCAGCTGATACAACTGTTGTTGCTTTACTTAGGGGCGGAATATTCTTTGCCCAGGGAATTTATTTTAAGTTAGGATGCAAATTTGAGGTATATGATCCCAAAAAGGGTGAGTTCACGCGGCCAACTACTAAAAATATTATTCTAGCTGACTCTGTAATAAATACAGGAAAGACGATGGTTCATCTCATTGATGATGACGTAAAAGTTGCATGTTGTGTAATCAATGATAAGGCAGTTCCTCTTTTTGATGATAAGCTTTATACAGTAAGGGTTTCGACGAACTCCTTTGTTGGAAGCGCGGTAAAGACACAAAAAGGAAACAAGGGACCAGATACGACAATGCGATTATTTAATCAACTGTAGTAGTAAGTTTTCACTTGTATAAGGGACTGTTTTTATTTTGTAACATAAAATGCGTTACAAATTAAAAAGAGGCTTTGTCTTTTGCAGAAGAATCTGCACTGAACAAAAATGCGGATTCCGCAAAAATGTCGATTAGAGTATTGAATAAGTTATTCCTATGATGTATGATTCTATTGAACAAAAATGCGGATTCCGCATTTTTGTTCAATAAGTAATGAGGTGGAACAATATGGAAATATGCAGAGATATATATTTGAATAAGCTTATTTCAAAGAAGCATAACGGACTAATTAAGGTTATAACAGGTATACGAAGATGTGGAAAATCATACCTTTTATTTAATCTTTTTAAAGAGTATCTGGTAAATGAAGGAGTTAATGAAAACCATATTATTGAGATTGCATTTGACTCTTTTGAGAATAAAAAGTATCGAGATCCTGAAGTTTTATTTCCATATCTAATGGAAAAAATCGCTGATAATGAAATGTATTATGTTTTATTAGATGAAGTTCAGATGCTCGATGATTTTGAATCAGTTCTTAATAGTCTCGGAAGAAAGAAAAATGTGGATGTATATGTAACGGGAAGTAATGCCAAGTTTCTGTCAAAAGATATTATTACTGAATTTCGTGGACGTGGGGATGAAGTTCATATGTATCCGTTAACATATAGTGAATTTATGAGTGTATATGACGGTGACAAACAGGAAGGCTGGAGAGATTATGTGCTGTTCGGTGGAATACCGCTTGTGCTAGGCTTTGAAACGGCTGATCAAAAATCTGATTTTTTAAAATCTCTATTTGAGGAAACCTACATTTCTGATATTACTGGAAGAAATAATATACGAAAGAAGGCAGAGTTAGAAGAACTTCTGAACATTTTATCCTCAGCAATTGGATCGCTTACGAATCCAAGCAAGTTATCTGCGACATTTAAAAGTGTTAAAAACAAGACTATAAGCAAAGATACCATAATCAAATATATAGATTACCTTAAAGATTCATTTCTTATTGATAGTGCAATGCGATATGATATCAAGGGTAAAAAATACATTAATACTCCATCGAAGTATTATTTTACCGATCTTGGACTTAGAAATGCGAGACTTAATTTTAGACAGGTTGAGGAGACTCATGCAATGGAAAACATTATATTTAATGAATTAAAGGTTCGTGGATATAATGTGGACGTTGGTGTTGTTGTGATGAATGAAGTTGACAAAAATGGTAAGAAGATTCGAAAACAGTTGGAAGTGGATTTTGTCTGCAACAAAGGTTCAAAGAGATTTTATATTCAATCAGCCTATGC
>Ga0256405_10008518_pt1 | contig 14640 bp, 17 predicted proteins | sample RumenRJG_02DNA_FD_189096 | JGI IMG/M metagenome (GOLD analysis project Ga0256405, IMG submission 189096) | Bovine rumen microbial communities from Lethbridge, Alberta, Canada - RJG_02 | ecosystem: Host-associated > Mammals > Digestive system > Stomach > Rumen | place: Canada: Alberta...
TAGATTATACTTTTCATAGTGACCTCCATTTGTATGCGGTAATTCCTGCTGATGGTTGATTAGTATAATCCATTGTACAGGTAAATCCACGTTGCTTGCAAATGGAGGTCACTACATATTATCTAGCACATCCATGTGCGTCGGTGGCGGAGTTCGATGAGCGGCTCTGGGGCGTGATGGTGGACTATGTGACGGTGGATGTGGATGGGAGCATGACGGTGGTGGTCCGGGATGGAACGAAGGCAAGTGCATTAATATTGTAATTTTTCAAATATATTGCAACCTGCATAACTTTTTAAGACTGTCTGTCTTGAGAAATCTCGTATTTGCTCTGTACAAACTCCAGGAATCGCAACGTAGCTTGAGAAAAGATGTGGTTCTTTTTCCATGCCATTACATGTCCCGTAATACGCTCAGGTGTGAACGGACGAAAGCAAAGTCCGGCCATGGGCCGCACGGTAAAGGCACCCTCAACACATATGAGATAGCCGATGCCTTGCCGTGAGAGAAGCAGTCCGTTGGTGGGGAGGTTATGGGAGGCGACGATATTTAGCTCATCCTCTTCCATTCCCAACCATTTGGCGATTTCAGCAATTACAATGGTACGTCGTGGAATGATGATGGGCAGCCCCTGTATGTCTTCCGTGGAAATCACTTCTTTCTGGGCGAGGGGCGAATCCTCCCGCATAACAATACCCCATTTTTCGTAGCAGGGCAGACGAAGAAAATTGTACTTTGCTACTTCAATCGGTTCCAGCAGGATGCCAAGGTCGATATTGCCTCGGTCGATTTTCTCCCGAATGTCGTTGCCGTCAGCACTGTAAAGCTCGTATTTGACGGAAGGATAATCTTGGCTGAATCCGGCCATGATTTCCGGCAACAGGCAGGAAGCTATGCTTTCCACACAAGCAATGGTTACGGTTCCTCCAATCTGCGACTTTTGCTCGGCAATTTCACGGCAGACTTTATCGGCAAGCTGGGCAATTTCCTTGGCTCTTTGCTGAAACAGGAATCCGCTGTCAGACAGGGTGATTTGCTTGTGTTTACGCACGAAAAGTTCGGTCCCCAAGTTTTTTTCCAAATCCATAAGCTGACGGGAAAGGGTCGGCTGTGTGATATGGAGGTCTTTGGCGGCTTGCGTCATGTTGCCTACTTTTGCGACAGCGAGAAAATATTTCAATACGCGGATATCGAGTTCCATGTAAAGTACCTCCTTTTATGACGGCAGATTCTGTATCTATGATAACAGATTTCTGTCTGTACATCAATGCTCAAAAAGCATTGATTATGATACAGAATAGGTATTAGACAAAATAAGTCATCATTTCTATACTATAACCAGTCAGTAAGTATTACACAGAAAAATGTCAGGAGGAAGCAGCATGAAACTGCATGGAAAGAAAATCATTGCCGCCTTGTGCGGCGCAACGTTCTTGGCGTCAAGTATGGTGCCTGTTATGGCGGCAAGCCAGGAAGGAGATAGACCAGTGGCAAAGAAAATTGTGCAGACAGCAGGAAGAGACGCTTTGGGGGATTTCGCCCCGGATTTTGCACGTTACAACGATGATATTCTGTTCGGCGAGGTCTGGTCGAGGAACGATGTGCTTTCCCTCCATGACAGGAGCCTCATTACGATTTCTGCCCTGGTGGCCAGCGGTATCATCGACAGTTCCCTGAAGTACCATATACAGACCGCCAAGTCGAACGGAGTGACCAAGGCCGAGATGGTGGAAGCCATCACTCAGCTTGGCTTCTATGCGGGCTGGCCGAAGGCATGGGGAGCTTTCCGCATGGCAAAGGAAGTCTATGCCGATGATTGATAGGAGCTGCAAGGAAGATGTTCACTCATGGCTTAACGATATAGGACTGGCAAAGTAATTTTTTGAAAGAGCGTTGGGGAGATAGATGGATATGGATTCTTCCATGAAACGCCGCTTTTCCGAGCGGGCGCTCAGGGCGATGATGCTGCCGCTGTTTGCAGAGCAGTTGCTCGTCATGCTGGTGGGCATCGTGGATACACTCGCCGTCAGCTATGCCGGAGAAGCCGCAGTGTCAGGCGTTTCCCTGGTGAATCAGTTCAACATTATTTTCATCTATCTGTTCCTGGCACTTGCCTCCGGTGGCGCTGTGGTCATCAGTCAGTATATCGGCCGCAGGGAAAGGGAAAACGCAGGGGGGACAGCAAGCCAGCTCCTGAATTTTAGTGCAATCTTTTCCCTGGCCGTTGCCGCTTTGGTTTTGGCGGGCAAGGAGATGCTTCTAAGCCTGCTTTTCGGCAGGGTGGAGCCGGAGGTGATGGAAGCCTGCGTCACCTATCTTGAAATCTCTGCCTATTCTTATCCGGCCCTGGCCATCTATAATGCCGGGGCAGCCCTGCAGCGCAGCATGGGCAGGACGAAGACCACCATGTATATCTCGGTGCTTGCCAATATCATCAACATATTTGGCGATTTCGTCGGTGTGTTCGTCCTTGGCGCCGGAGTGGCCGGCGTAGCTTATCCCTCCTTGCTTGCCCGCTTGTTTTCGGCGGTGGCTGTCACCCTTTTGTGCTTTGAGCAGAAAAGTGAGGTTTTTTACCGTTGGATGTTTATTCTCCAATGGAATGCAAGCCTTATGCGCCGCATCCTCTCCATTGCCGTACCCAACGGCATCGAGAACGGGGTGTTCCAGCTGGTCAAGGTAGCCCTGACCAGCATGGTGACACTCTTTGGCACTTACCAGATCGCGGCCAACGGCGTGGCTCAAAGCATCTGGTCGTTGGCGGCTTTGGTCGGCGTAGCCATGGGGCCGGTGTTCATCACCGTGATTGGGCAGTGTGTTGGAGCAGGAGACTTGGAGGCTGCCGAGTATTATTTCAAAAAACTGGGGAAATACACCTTGGCTGTTTCAATAGGTTGGAATCTCATCATCTTGGCACTTACGCCCCTTGTGTTGGAGTTCTATGTATTGGAGCCGGAAACCAAGCAGCTGGTCTTGCTCCTTGTGCTCATCCACAATGTGTTCAATGCAGGGGCATTCCCCTATTCCGGGGCGTTCAGCAACGGACTGCGGGCGGCGGGGGATGTGAGGTTCACCATGAATGTTTCCCTCGCCTCAACCATCGGCGGCAGGCTCGTTCTCTCATATATGCTGGGCATCGTTATGGGCATGGGAGTGATAGGCCTCGCATGGGCGATGGCAGCAGATTGGACAATCCGCGCTCTTTTATTCCTTTGGCGGGAACGGACGGGCAAATGGAGAGAATTTCAGGTGATATGATAGGAGATGCGCCGATGATTATTGATACCTTCCTTGAATCCTACGATTTCTCTGGCAAGACGGTGGTTCCCTTCTGCACCAGCGGCGGCAGTCCCATCGGTGTCGCCATGGACAAGATTCGTTTGCATTGCCCAAATTCCACGGTTCCGGATGGATTGACGGCGAATGGTGCCAACGTGGAAGCATGGGTGCAGAAGTTGGGGTATGGAAAATAATACGTTTAGGCAGGATCAAGGATAAAGTTTTGGCTGCTATGCACCAATTCGGCAATCGGGCAGAATTTACATTTGCTGTTCCTTAAAGGAGATTAAATTAGATGAGAAGCATGAATCGCAGGGAATTTGTGAAACTTTCCGGCATGGGGCTTGCCGCAGCATTCTTGGGCGGATGCGGAGTTTCTGTGCTGGAGGGTAAGCAGGAGACGGCGGCAGCGGCGCAGACGGAATCTTCGCTCCTTGCCTATCAGGTACAGGACGAAAGCGCACCCGTTGTTCACATCATACGGAAGGTGGATGCACAGTCTATACTTCGAGCGTATGAAAGCGTCGGAAAAAAACTTTCCGGCAAAGTCGGCATAAAACTGACTTTCGAGACACCAGGAGGGCCCTATCTTGAGCCACAGCTTTTGAGCAAGGTACAAAAAGAACTAAACGGAACATTTCTTGATTCCAACGGATTCTCACCACCTCGCAACACAACGGAGGGGCATCTGAAAGTGGCGGAAGAGCACGGTTTTACAGCAATCGGCCCCGTGGATATTCTCGATGCTGAGGGTGAGATGGATCTTCCCGTAACAAATGGGAAGTACCTGAAATATCATCGCACCGGTTCCCATTTTGCAAACTACGATGCCCTGCTTTCCGTGGTTCGTTTCAAGGCGCATCATATTCGCGACTACGGCGGCACCCTCAAGAATCTGACCATCTGTCTCGCATCTACCTCCGGCAAGGCCATCATTCACAGCGCAGGGCGGGATGAAGTAAATTACAGTCCTGTGGATATGGAGGAATTTCTGGAATCCATGGCGGATGCAGCCAAGGCGGCTGTGGATGCCAAAGCAGGGCGCTGGGTGTTTCTCAATGTCCTGTGCGGGCTTCAGCCGGATGATGATTGCGCAGATGCCGAGCCGTTGCCGGATATCGGCATACTTGCATCCCTTGACCCTGTGGCCATTGACCAGGCGGCGGTGGATTTTACCTTCGGTGCCGCTCCTTCGGAAGATGTGCGAAAGAAGTGGGAGGAGAAGCACAATGTCCGTCTCCTGCAATATGCCGAGGAGAGGGGAATCGGCAAGCGCCATTACCGGCTGGAAGAAATTGTTTGATTTGAAATTACGGAGGAAATGACAATGAAAATGAATTGGATGAAGAAAACGGGACGCACATTGCTGGCTGCTGCACTCCTTGCGGGCATGGCTTCATTTGCCATGCCGACGGCAGATGCGGCAAAAAACATCAAGGATTTGTCCACGCCTGAGGAAATCACGGCGGAACTTCAAAAAGAAGGCGGCGCAGTTTATCCCATCGGCGAGCCGAACACGGGCTACGCGAAATACTTTACGGGCAGAAGTTTCCTTTATCCCATGGAAAGCAAGTTTGTGAATGTGGCCAATGTGACCTTCGAGCCGGGCTGCATCAACTTCTGGCATAAGCACCACGGCAGCTGCCAAGTGCTCGCCGGGGTATCGGGGAAAGGCTATTACCAGATTTGGGGCGAGGAACCGAAGGAGCTCCTGCCGGGGCAGAGCGTTACTATCCCGGAAGGCGTGAAGCACTGGCACGGGGCGCAGAACGGCAGCTGGTTCCAGCATCTTTCCATTTTCCAGGAGGGTGCTACTACAGAGTGGCTGGAGCCGGTAGACAAAGCGGAATACGCCAAGTTAAAGTAAAGTGGATTGCGGGGTATGTGCTATGAAGAAATCTCGTTTGGCAAAACAGCTATTGGCCGCACTTGCCTGCGGCGCATTCATGGCGATGAACGGAGGCGTGTCCTTGGCCAATGCCGCTCCTGCTCCATCCAAGGCACCGGCGGAAACCATCAGGGCGGATCAGCTATCGGAAGCCTGGGACAAGGTATTCCCGGAGGACAGCCGCGTCACTCATCATAAGGTAACGTTCCACAATCGCTACGGCATCACACTGGTAGGTGATCTCTATATGCCCAAGTCCATGAAGCCGGGGGACAAACTTCCGGCCATTGCCATGGCGGGGCCTTACGGTGCAGTAAAGGAACAGGTTTCCGGTCGTTATGCGCAGGAAATGGCGGCGCGAGGTTTTCTCACCCTGGCCTTTGATCCATCCTTTACCGGGGAAAGCGCAGGCGAGCCACGCAACACGACCTCGCCGGACATCAGCACCGAGGATTTCTCGGCGGCAGTAGATTATCTTGCCAACCATGAAAACGCCGATGCTGACCGCATCGGCATCCTGGGAATCTGCGGCTGGGGCGGCTTCGCCCTCAATGCCGCTGCTATGGACCCTCGCATTAAGGCAACCGTGACCTCTACCATGTACGACATGAGCCGCAATATTGCCAATGGTTATTTCGACAACGGCAAGGATGCGGCAACCATACAAAAGGAACGCAAGGCAGCCCGCCAATCCATCAGCGCACAGCGGACAGCAGATTACAAAAACGGTACTTACCAGATGGCCGGAGGCGTTCCTACGGAAGTGACGGAGGATATGCCCCAGTTTGTCAAGGATTATCACGACTTCTACCAGACCAGGCGCGGTTACCATCCTCGCTCCTTCGGCTCGACCACCGGGGCAACGATCAATTCGCTTCTGGACTTCATGGCTATGCCACTGCTCACCTATGCTAATGAGATAGACTCTCCCGTTTTGATGTTGCACGGCGAAAAGGCGCATTCTCGCTATTATAGCGAGGATGTCTTCAAAAAACTCACTGGCAGCAACAAGGAGCTATACATCGTGCCTAATGCGGTACATACCGATTTGTACGACAAGATGAACGTGATACCCTTCGACAAGATTGAGACATTCTTTAAGCAAAATTTGAAGTAATCAAAGATGGGAAATCGTTAGGGAAACTTAGGGGGGTGCAAAATCCCGACCGAGGGGGTGCATTTGCACCCCCTTCTCTTTTTCTCAAAGCCTTGTCCCGTGCGGCTTCCGAGCGATACACGCTTAACGATAGGCAGGGGTAGTACCAGAAACGTTACAATGGGCTGGTGGAGCGGTACGAGAAAGCCAAGGCACGGTTCGATGAGGTGACGGAGGATATCGCAGAGCGGTCAGCCAAGGGCGAGAGACTGCGACGCGAAGCTAGTCCTTTAGGGGCAGGGTTCATCAGGACGATTGAGGCACAGAAAGAGCCTGTGGCGGAGTTTGATGAGCGGCTCTGGGGAGCGATGGTGGACTGTGTGGCGGTGGGCGCGGATGGCGGCATGACGGTGGTGTTCCGGGATGGGACGGGGATGTCATATTGACTGTGCAATCCAATGATATTTTCTATCTATCCAATCTTAAATTTAGGAAAGTAATTCACTACATTCATTTTGCAGTCATGGTGAAATTTTCAGCACTTGCTTCAGTATGGAAATAAATCCTGCTGCTTGAGGAAACGGTTTTAACGCAAATATGATTCCCGTAGGCGAAGAAAAATCCCACTCCACTTCGACGGTGCGAAAGGCAGATGACATGATTTTGAAACTCTCTCTTGTAAGCAAAATATCATGCGGATGTTCCATAAAGGTGTTCGCCGTATAGAAAGCTGCCAGAGGTTCCGTACGAATGTTTGGATAAGTTTTCTCTATGAATTTGCAGAGTTTGTCCACCGCAGGTGATTCCCTTGGCGGGGTTAGGATGGTGAGGTGGGAAAGGTCGGCAAGTGTCAGGATTTCCTTCTGGCTCAAAGGATGGGAAAAGGGAACCACTAGTTTGAATTTTTCTTCCCCTAACTTAAATACACAGAAATTTTTGTACCATTCCTTCACATCGTAGGGGGAGGTTATGCAGTCGAACTCTGTACCCAGGACAGAGGACAGCCACTTCGCATTGAATTGATTATCATCGAAAGGAATGATCTGTAGGGAGAAATTTCTTTGCAGCAATTCCGAATCCTGCCATAAAGCTGTCAATAAAGTTGCAGGACGCATCATAGAGGCTCCTACCCGAATCCGCACCTTGTCCTTGGCAGAAATGGCTCTTACTTCTGCCATTGCTTGGTCAGTTTGTTTTTTTATGGCGAGAAGTTTGGTTTGCAGCATTTGTCCGGCACGGGTCAGAGATACCCCACGGTTTGTTCGCACAAAGAGCACAGCTTTGACTTCGCCTTCCAGCTCATTCATCTGATTCATCACCGCAACCGGGGAGACAAAAAGTTTTCCTGCAGCCTTGGAGAAACTGCCTGTCTCTGCCACGGCAAGGAATGTCATGTAAATTGAAGCAATCAATTGCAGCACCCTCTTTTGCATTAAGTCTAAGTTAATGCCATATTAACTTATTTCTCACTTCCCGTCAATGTTCCCGGCGGCTATACTGTAATCATCAAGAACAAAGGAAGTGGAGAATAAGATGGACAGAACAATGATTCTGATCGGTGCAGGCAGGGGCCTTGGAAATGCCGTGGCAAGGGAATTTGCCTCCCACGGTTTCCGTGTGGTCTTGGTAGCGAGGAATGAGGAGCGGCTGAGAGACTATGTGAATGAACTTCGTCAGCAGGGGTTCGAAGCGGACTTCAAAGTGGCTGACGCCTTTTACCCGGAGACTTTGACGAAAGCAATCCAGGAGACAGCAATGGAATACGGAACCCCTGATGCGTTGGTCTACAATGTGGGAATCACAGTGCCGGACGGCAGCAGGGAAATCACCAGCCAGCTGCTGATGGAAAGGTATCAGGTGGACGCTGCCAGCGCATATCATTCGGCAATGGTGGTGGCAACAGCAGAATTTGCGGAGAAAAAAGGTGCCATCATCTTCACCGGAGGCGGCTTTGCCAAGACTTTCCAGGCAATCCTTTCCCTTAAACCACTCTGCATTGACAAGGCAGCCCTGAATGCCATGAACATCGTGCTCCACCATGAGCTGGAGCCAAGGGGAATCTTTGTGGGAAGCGTTCTCGTCAGCGGTGTGATAACTCCCGGAGATGAGCGGTATGATCCGGGCAGGATTGCCAAAGAATATTGGAAGATGTATGAGGAGCGGCAGGAATATCAAGTGCTTTACTAAAATGAAGGCGATGCCCGGCTGGAGAGAATCAACTTGCAATGATGGAATTTAGAGAGGAGCATGCAACGTGAAGAGATTTGAAGATAAAGTAGTATTGGTCACCGGCGGCGGAACCGGCATTGGCCGCGGCGTTGCCCGGCGGTTTGCCTCAGAGGGGGCGAAGGTTTTCCTTGTGGGCCTTGACGAAGAGGAGCTCAAGGAGTCGGCTGCCTTTGACAGCAAAATGGCATATATGGCGAGGGATATCACCAAGGACGAAACCCTTGACAAAGTAACTGCGGAGATAAAGAGCCGCTATGGCAGACTGGATATTTTGGTCAACAATGCGGGCTGGGCCCCAGTGACTCCCCTGGCCACCGTGAAGATGGAGGAATACGACAAGGTATTTTCCATCAATGTCCGCGCCCTGGTCAATATGACCATCCATGTCCTCCCGCTCTTGAAGGAAAGCCGGGGCAATATCATCAATATGTCCAGTGCCGTATGCGAGAATCATCTGCTGAATATGTCCATGTATGCCGGGACAAAAGCGGCAGTGGAAATCTTCACAAAGATTTGGGCAAAGGAACTGGCCAAAGACGGGGTACGGGTGAATGCCTTAAGCATAGGCTCCATTGAAACCCCCATCTACGGAAAGACTGACCTTTCGGAAGGCGGCATTCAAGAGCATATTGAAAAAGTCACCGCTATAATACCCCAGGGACATTTCGGGAAGCCGGAGGATGTGGCGGCGGTTGCGGCCTTCCTCGGCTCAGAGGAAGCGAGGTTTGTCACTGGCTCCATCTATGGCGTGGATGGCGGACTGGGGGCATGACCATGAAAATTGTAGTAATTACCGGAAGCCCACATAAAAAAGGGACATCTGCCTTGCTCGCAGATGAATTTATCCGCGGCGCAAAAGAAGCAGGATATGAAGTGTCACGATTTGATGCGGCATTTGAGAATGTTCACCCGTGTATTTGGTGCAACAAGTGTGAGTATGGAAAAAAAACCTGCGTTTTTCAGGATGCTATGAACAAGCTGAATCCAATGCTTTTGGATTCCGATGTGATTGTTTTTGCCACACCGATTTACTACTGGAATTTTCCTGCTCAGTTAAAAACAGTGATTGATCGGTTCCAGGTAACTGTATTTTCTATGCGCGGGAAAAAGGCAGTTTTGTTGGCCACTGCTGCTTCTAAGGAGTCTTGGGTGAAAGGCGCTTTAGATATGGAATTTAACAATATGCTTAGATTTATCGGCTGGGAAGATGCTGGCAGAATTTACGCCCTTGGATGTTCGGTAAGAGGCGAAATAGAAAATACAAATTATCCGGAGCAAGCCTATGAACTTGGAAAATCCTTGGAATAGCATGGGTCTGTGATAGAAACATTGATCAGTATAAATTTGCAACTCAGAATATTGGGATCATCTAGTATTCTGCAAAAAGAGGAGATTATCGCCAATGCTGGGCTCGTCCGGCAGACTCTCTGCGACAAATCGGAGTTGGAGCAGGAGAAAGCCTCCTTGGGGCAGGAGCTGGCGGTGCTGGTGGAGATAACGCAGAACTGCATCGCCGAGAATGCGAGGGTTGCCCAAGACCAGGGGGAGTACCAGAAACGCTACAACGGGTTGGTGGAGCGGTACGAGAAAGCCAAGGCACGGTTTGACGAGGTGACGGAGGCCATCGCAGAGCGGTCAGCCAAGGGCGAGAGGCTGCGACGCGAAGCTAGTCCCTTTAGGGGGCGGGGTTCATCAGGACACTTGAGGCGCAGATGGAGCCTGTCGCGGAGTTCGATGATCGGCTGTGGGGCGCGATGGTGGACTATGTGACGGTGGGGGTGGATGGGGCTTATCTCGCAGTTCACTCTTTCTTCTGTTTCACATAAACTCCGAATTTGCCCGGTTGTTCCTGCGATGAATACAGAGATAGGGATTATTGCTCAGGGATTGGATGATTTGACTCCTGTGGCACAGGAATTTGTGCGAATGTTGAAGAACTTGTGTGGAGTGTTCAAAAGCGATTTTGAGTAAATCCTTCATGAGATCTGTCGGTATACCTCGCAAATACCGGGAAACTCTCATGGAAAAATCCCTCAAGACCATGATAGCTGTGGTGCTTGAGGGATTTTTGATAATGTTGCCATCTTTTATTTGTGTTGGGCAAAGATCCACTCCATGGCAGGTAACAGGTCATAGGCGTGTTGCCATGTGGAACGATGGCTGCCACCGGTATAGAGGGTGTAATATATGTGGCAGCTAGTGTAAGACCTCGTTCAGATTTAGAATAATCAATTGTTCGATATGTGGTCAGATGCTAGGAAGAGGAGGGCGACGTAGCGGTGCTACGTCAACCGACGATGACAAAGCAGATGGCTGCATAGCGGGCAATTGTTATAAAGATGAACGAGGGCTTACACTAGGTTCAATCATGGACCTGGCCCGGATGTTCATCTCTGTCTGTGGCACGGTAGCGTCAAGGGTTTGACGCAATACCTTTGCGCCGTTGTTTTCCAGCCCATCGAGAATCTTTGTCATGCTGGGGGAGGCTCCGGGATCTCCTTGGGCTGCAACTGCCCAGATATTTTGAGAACCCAAGGGCGAGGTGACATTTTCGTCCCACTTGCAGGCTACCAGATAAGAGGCGGCGAAGAAATCGGGATATTTTACATCCATGGCGATAGATGTCATGCCGCCCATGGACTGCCCGGTATTGTAGATACGTTTTCTGTCAATGCTGTATTTAGCGGTCAGTTCCTCGACCAAATGTATGGTACGGTCAAGCTCCGGGCCGTAGTCGTAATTATCATCCACAATAACCGTATCGTATTGAGGGGCAAGGACGAAGCATGGGTGCTTCTCCTGCCATTCGGGAGTTGTCCAAGCCACGGCACCTTTCCCCTGATAAAGGGTGGCTTTCATCTCCGGGGAAACAGTTCCTGCATCGTGCATGAATAGCATCAGGGGATATTGTTTGGCAGGATCATAATCGCGAGGAATGTAGAGATTGTACATAAGTTGCGCATCATTTTGCTTTGAATCTGTAAATACTCCTTGTGTAAAATCCTCTACCAGCAGTTCTCTGGTGTGTGACGATTGCCATGTCTCCGCAGGGGGATAAAGTGTGCCGTCCGAGCCTTTCAGAGTACCCTGCTGCCTTACTTCTGCCGTCACTTTTTTTAGTGGCTGGGGATTGCCGTGACTGCCGAGTTCCGGGCCGTTCTTGCCAATTTTTTTTCTGGCGGCACGGTCATTTTCATCATGTACCGGCTCCATGCCTTGATCGGTCATGGGCAGAGGCTCAAGTTCCAGCACCACGAATTTCCCGGCATCCAGTTTTTGGTCTCCTTTGGTGGCATGGTCGGCAACATAAGCCTGAATTATATTTCTGCCAGGAACGCTGAAGTCGGCTGTATCTACAGAGGAAGCGGCTATAGGTTGGCCATAGTCCAAAATTACTGCCGACAGCGCTATACCGTCTCCATACACTTCGGCGACAGCCTCAACAACAGGCTGCGGCAACGCTGAGGCGTGACAGATACTTCCAAAGGAAAATGCGCCTACGCAAATAGCAAATAAACTTTTATGCAAGATATTCATATACAAATAACCTCCCAGTAAACAGCCAGTTGCTATGTAAACGATTTTCCGAACCATGGCTGCCTCCCAAACTTTGCGCTATCGCCCTAACTGCCATATTCTGACAATTATCATGAGACGAATTCGACAAACAGCATCGCTATTCCTGCCATCGGGTAAAATTCGCCAACGGCTGTGTATCTATCCTTTCCGCGATCCCAACCTCCTCCCATAATGCACTACTGTTGTTTTTGCCCAAATTGGGCAAAAACAGGGTTCAAGCCCTAAAACGAGCAACTTTATAAGAAGTTGAAAAATCTTCTTGATGTTACGGTAAAGCCATCAGGCTACCAGTAGCAACAAGGAGGTTTTTTTATGTCTGCAATACTTGCAAACGCTGTTCGTGCAAGGAACGACCGTTACATCAACCGTCTGGGGGAGGATATGGGGAAGTATCGCCCAGCGGTCAGCCAAGAGGGAGAGGCTGGCGGGGTTCATCAGGATGCTTGAGACGCAGAAAGAGCCTGTGGCGGAGTTTGATGAGCGGCTGTGGGGAGCGATGGTGGACTGTGTGACGGTGGGCGTGGACGGCGGCATGGCCGTGGTATTCCGGGACGGGGATTTTCTCCGGCAAGATAAAGTGCGGCGAATGCGGCGGCTTCTTCGGAGCCAAGGTCTGGCACTCCACAGACAAGTACCGCAGGGTCATCTACCGTTGCAACAAGAAGTACAAAGGGAAGAAGTGCCAAACACCCCATGGGTAATATGCCGGTGGCATATTACCGAGGAGGAAATCAAGGCGGCTTTCGTCACGGCCTTCAATCGGCTGGTGACGGAACGGGAGGAGATTATCGCCAACGCCCGGCTCGTCCGGCAGACCCTCTGCGACACCACGGCTCTTGCGGAGGAGAAAGCCAAGTTGCAGCAGGAACTGGCGGTGCTGGTGGAGATGACGGAAAAAGCCGTCAGAGAGAACGCCTGCATTGCCCAAGACCAAGAGGAGTATCAACGGCACTACAACAGCCTCGTGGAAAGGTACGATGCCACCAAGGCTCGTTTTGATAAGGTGACGGAAGCCATCTCCGCCAAGGAATCCAAAGCCGAGCGGCTGGCGATGTTCGAGAGGACGCTTGCGGCGCAGGGAGAGTCTGTGGCGGAGTTCGACAGCCAGCTTTGGGCAAGTATGGTGGAGTGTGTCACGGTGGAAGTGAATAGCAGTATGACGGTGGTGTTTCGGGATGGAACGGAGAGGCGGCTGTAAAATCAAAATGTTGTTTGTTCTTTTATCAAACTTGTCATAATCTCCACAAACTCCCTGACGTGCGGCGCAGGCTCTTTGGCATAGAGCAGGCCGTACGGGACGGAGTAATCGCCTCCCCAGTCGCAAGGGAGCGTCACGAGGGAAGGGTGGATTTCCGACCAAATATCGGCGGTAATCATGGGATGCCCCGTGGTGGCTGCATAGTTGAAGATGCTGATGTCATAGGAAGGTACATCGTGGATATGGATTTGCGGGTGCGCAGTTTCAAGCTCATCGCGCAAGCGGTCGATATAAATCGTGTCGCCCCGCTCCACCATGAGGAGCGTCTCGCTGTAAAGGTCGGTTAGCATCAGCCTTTTGCGGCTTGCCAGCGGATGATTTATGGGAACGGCCACCGACAAGGGAAGCTGGCGGATTTTGAGGGCATTGACTTTATTTTTCCATAATGTGGACGGGAAGAGTCCGGCAATGATGTCGGCGCTTCCCGTTTTTTCAGCAAAAAAATCCTGTTTGTCACTTTTCCCGTCATCAATGGGAACGATAGAGAGCTTGATATGAGGATAACTGCTGCTTACGGCCACCCACAGCTTCACGATGGGGCGGCAGGGATTCATCAGGGAACTGCCCAGCCGGATAATGTTCTGCTTGCCCGTTGTGAGCGCCTTTGCCGTGACAAGTGCTTGTTTCGAAATATGTATGATGCGGCGGGCATCCCGATAAATGCTCTTGCCGGCCTCTGTAAGCACAATGCCGTGGTTCGTCCGCCGAAACAGCGTCAATTCTAATCTGCCCTCCAAGAGATTGATCTGTTTGATGAGCGCATTTGGGGAGATAAAGAGTTTTTCCGCCGCCTTCGTGAAGCTGCCGCAATCGGCCGCCATCAGAAATGCGTCCAAGTGTTTGTTGTACATCGCAAAGCCTCCTGCATGAACCTTTTGGTTAATGCCATGATAGCAAAAAGCGACTTCCGCCGCAAGGGGATTTGCCATAAAATGAATTTACAGACGGAGGGACACGGCCGTTACGGAAAATACCCTCCAAAAGCCGTAAATTTTCGAGAAGATTGCAGAGGAGAATACGTCACGATTCCAAAATCCGTACGCAAGAAACGCATAGAGGAGAATTTCGACATATTCGATTTTCGTCTGACGAAAGAGGAAATCACGGCGATTGACCTGCTGGACAGAAATGATGCCATTGCCGATTTGACGGACGTGGAACTTATCAAAAAGCTGAATCAACTGAAGGTAAGATAAAAAGAAGGGGGCAAACGGATATGTTACAAAAAAATATCAGTAAGGCGGGAAAGAGCCTGATGGCGGGAGTTTTGGCGGCGGGACTCATTTCTGCAGCCGGTGTGGAAGCGGCAGC
>Ga0256405_10008519_pt1 | contig 14640 bp, 8 predicted proteins | sample RumenRJG_02DNA_FD_189096 | JGI IMG/M metagenome (GOLD analysis project Ga0256405, IMG submission 189096) | Bovine rumen microbial communities from Lethbridge, Alberta, Canada - RJG_02 | ecosystem: Host-associated > Mammals > Digestive system > Stomach > Rumen | place: Canada: Alberta | collected...
TCTACTTTTGCCATAATTCTACCTCTTTCTTACGATGGAGCTTTGCTGACGCACCTTATTAGTGCATTCTAAATACATCGGTATATCTTGAAGTTAGCATATATTATGTTAAATTTCAATCAATTTAAACTAATTCGGCACTATGGGGAAAATCCCCGAAATATGAGGATTTTTTCGGTTGTTTTTACTATTGCGGCAGCCGCTCCCGACTCAAAAAATCTGCTCCCGGATCCGCAGTAAAAATTTCGGTATATGCCTCTCAATTACCCTTTACTGGTGGATTTTCCGCCAGTAAAGGGTTTTGTAAACGAATACCCGTACACTCTAAGGATGTAAGTATGTATTTGTTCAACCCTTTTCTGGTGGATTTTCCGCCAATAAAGGGGTTCGCAAACGGTATCTCGTATCCTCTGGGGATATAGGTATGTATTTGCTTGACCCTTTACTGGTGGATTTTCCGCCAGTAAAGGGTTGCAGCGAGGTGTATGCCGACAAAAAAAGCGGCCGCCGAAAGGGATAATTTCCCTCTCGGCGGCTGCCGTGAGCATCCAGGATATTTATTCTTCAGGATGCGCTCCTCGCTTCACATTCTCAAGGTAAAGATCTGCGGCTTTCTGAGCTTCTTCAAAGATTCTGGTGAGTTTCAGGGATGCCTCTGCGATGGAACCTGACTCCTCGATATTGATCCTTTTGTTGACCAGTTCCGCCTTTGCTTCCTCGAGCTGAGCGCGCAACGAGTCGATTTCCCTGCTCTGAGCGAGCATGATCTCGAGAAGTTCTGACTTTTTAAGCTTTAACAATTCTTTTTCTGTCATTTTTCTCACCTGCGTTTCATGACAACGCCTGCAATGATAAACGCCGCTCCTGCCGCGCCGAGCGCCATCACGGGCCACCAGAGCTGGCCTGTCTGCGGGAGCTTCCCGGGCTTGGAAGGCTCGTCGGGAGACTCCGGAGGAATCCAGGCGATTCCGATCGGTTTGGACTGGGCGTTTACGTCGTAGAGCCAGGTTCCGTCAGGATTTTTATAAGGGATCGAGATCAGGAAGGGCGCGATCACGTATTGGTTGTCGTCGGTGCCCCGCTTAGCCTGCATTACGAGGTAGAGGCCAACCTCCAGATTAGTGAACTTGACTGTTCCGCCGGAGTCCATTTCGACGGGCGGGATGTCAAAATCCAGATTTTCCGCTATTTTGGCCATTTCAGCGGCAAGTTCTACGTTAGCTCTGTCGAGTTCATCGGATGTCGCAGGGAGCTCGCCGACAGAGGCGAATCGCGGATCAACGACAAAGCGGAAGCCGTTGTCGATGACTACTTCTGCTACTTTGAAGAGGCCGACAGAATTGCCGCCGGAAACCGGCAGTGTCTTGCCCGAATCCTTATCAAAATAGGTGAAAGTCGCAGTGATGGAACCGGGCCTTTCGGTGTCCGGGAATTCCTCCCGGTCCGATGCGGCGGCAGAGATGGGCGCAGTCCACGCAAGCAAGAGCGCCAGGCACATGACCAGTGCCGCCGCTCTCCATACAGTATTCTTTTGAAGTTTACTGCTGCGCTTCATAAACTATCCTTTATTTTCTTTTTTCCATAAGAGCCCGGACTGCTTCCAGGACCAGATCTTTGTCCCGGATCTCAAGTTCCGCCTCCCTAAGATTATGACTGCTGAGGTACTCTCTCTTGCGGTCTCTGTTCCACCTTCTGTTCACGCTTGTGGTGACCAGCACCCAAATGAGAAGGATGATCAGAATGGGGATCGCCAGGAACGGCGCAATGAAGATCGGCCGGATCTGGATCGCGTCCGCCGTGACCATGGCTCCGCCGTCGGCGTTTTCGATCCTGTGTCCCCGGACCAGAAGCCTGTGGGTGTTGATGCCATAAGGCGTGCATGTGATCAGGGTGCACAGATCCTTGCCTTCTTCAATCTGGAGGTGCGAGAGATCCTCCGGCTCTACGATCCAGATATGGTCCACCTCGTAGGTGAGGGTCTCATTGAGGACCGTCATCGTGAAGGTGTCTCCTTCCCTGAGTTGATCGAGGTCTGTAAAAAGCCTCGCCGAGGGAAGTCCCCTGTGCCCGGAAAGCAGGCAGTGGGTGCCCTCTCCGCCCACCGGCAGCGATGAACCCTCCAGATGTCCGATGGATGTCTGCAGGATCCCCTCGTCCGTACCGTGGTAAAGGGGGAGAGTTATCTGGATCTTCTGTATTTTGATATAGCCCATAATGCCCGAGCCGTCGATATTGAGCTCTTCATTATAGGCTGTCTTTTCCTCATCAGTCAGGCCCCATTTGATGCCGGTCTCTGCCAGCGCCGAGTTGTATTCACGGGCACTGTTCAGAAACCGTTCGTACTCATCCGTCTGCATGTCCGCCACATGCTCGGCGTATGTCATCACAGCCCGGGACTGATGGAAGGAATTCCAGTAATCCGCCAGAGACGGATATGTCAAAAGACCGATCCCCGCCATCATAATGCCGACAAGGATGATCGTGAACAGCCGGTCCGTGATCCGGCCGCCGCGAAGACCTTCACTGCGGCCTTCGCCCCTCTTTGCGGCTCCGAGACCGGCTCCGGTGAGGGAGCCGGTTTCGGCTGTTCTGTTTTGGTACTGGTTATCGGTAGAATTCATTCTTGATCCTATGGCGGCTGTGTGTTACATGTTCTTTTTCTCAGAGTCCCTAAAGGTGAGTGTTACACGATCTTATCTCTCAGAGTTCATGCGGCGGCGCGCGATGAGGACTACGCCTGCTCCGATCACGAGGACCGCGCCGACCACGTAGAAGATTGTGGTGCCCATGCCGCCGGTGCTGGGAAGTTCTGCGCCCTTAAGGTTTTTGATCGTAACGGTAGTAGTGCTTGTCTCCTCGGCATCGACTCTGCTCAGTCCGGAAACTGCTTGATCTGCAGCCTTGTTGTATCCTTTGGGAACAACAACTTCCTTGAGCGTGTAGCTGGCATTATCAAGACCGATGATCTTGGCTGTCGCATCAGTTCCGGTAGGTTTGATGCGTGTTACTGTTACTGTTCCCTCAGGATCATAGCGATAAACTCCTTCCTCCACTTGTACGAATTTCAGAGGATTCTCGGAATTGCCTGTTTCCGGTGCGAAGTAGAGTTCGAACTCCGCTCCCTTAAGTGCGTTACTCTTCTCATCTTTCTTCTCAAGCTTGAACTTATAGGTATAGGTGTCTGTAACAGCCTTATCTCCCACCTGGGTGTCGTCATTGTATTTGATCACGACTTCGTTGGGGGCCACAGCAGTTGCGGCATCCGCATTGATCTTTGCATTATAAACAATAGTCACGGGGATAAGCTCACTTCCGGGAGTCTCTGCAGGATAAAGGTGTTTTCCCTGATCATCAACCCAGGGAATAGTGAAGGTCAGAACGCCATCTGCATCGACGTTGATATCGGTAACTGTGCTTGTGACGTCATGCGCGGCATCCGTTCCGTTGACATAAATCTTTACAGTACTTGCATCGATATCGAGCCCTTCGGGTCTATCTGTGAAATTCCACTCTGTGACCTTGGTGCCTTCAGTACCGGACTCCGGAGTCTGGCCATCTTCAGATTTTACCCAGTTCGTAGCGTCGAACTTCACGGTGAAGGTTTCAGTTGATCCGACAGAAGTGTCATTATTGGTCACGGTAATACCGCTCTGGTCAAGGCTCGAGTCAATAGCACTTTTTTCAGCAGTGATCTTTTTCTCAGGGCCTGTGGGAGTGGATGAGTTCTTATCAACAACTTGGACATTCTTGCCGGCTGTGTCGATCGTAACCACTGTGCCAAGGCTCGAAGTGATGTAGTAGTAACCATATTCCAGATTGCTGAACGTTACAGTATCTGTATCCGTCCATGTTCCATCGATTGCATCACGGCCCTCCGTGAGGCTTTCAAAATTACTCTTGACCCACTGAATCAGTTCCTCATCGTTCGCAACGGCCTTTTTCGTTATGGAAAAGTTTCCATCCTCGTCGAGCGCTTTGTCAAAAAATGTATCAAATCCACTGATGTCCACCTGCGCAGGTGTTGCTGTGTAAATGATATCGCTGGTTACGTCGTCGGGGTTAGACGGGGAAGCAGTGAAAATCAAATATGCCTTGTAGGTCTGACCTGCAGTCGCATTCGTTACGATAATGCTTCCGTCAGTAGCCGCAAACGCCGTAATTCCCATAGCCATCACCATAACAGCTGCGAGTACTAATGCCGCAATCTTTCTAATTCTCTTCATGATCGTTTCTCCCTTTCATGAACCTGTCCCCCTGAGGGACTCTGTTTTGTTGTCTGTTTCTTTTTTGTCGAGATCAGAGGCTGTCATTTTTCCTCCTTTCCCGTGCGCCTCATTTTGAAGCTGTACATTAAAGCGGATGCTATGATCAGCATAATGCCGCCGAATGTATAAGGTAGTGTGCCGGATCCTCCGGTATTGGGAAGAGGTGCTCCCGGCGTGTTCCTGACGGTGATGGCGGTGCCGCTCACAGAAGCGTCCGGATTTGTACCGGGGCCTGTTCCCGTCTCGTCAGTCAGCGTGACTGTGACATTTCCCCGCTCGTCAAATGCAATTTTGAAATACACTTGATTGTCCCGGATAATATATCCGGCGGGTGCACTGGTCTCTGTCAGCCGATACCAGCCGATAGGCAGATCAGCAAGTCTCGCTGTCGCGCTTTCGGTCATATCTATGTTTTCGTATCCTTCTACTTCCTCCCAGGAGGTCTCATACTTGCATAATTTGAAGGTTGCCCCGTTAAGCGGCATCTGGTTGTTGTCCACTTTGTTGAGCGTGATGTCGGCAAATCTGTGATTGACGATCGTCATCTCATAGGACAGGCTGCCATCCGGCTGCTCGGTGGGCCCGGTCAGCGACGCTTCTTCCGGGATCGGCTGCTGGTCCGTTCCGACCAGTGTGATCGCTCCGGTGTCGCTGACGGTGAACCGGATATAGCCGGAGATCATGTCGTACCCCTTGAGTCTCGACTTCTCGCGCAGCTCGTAAGTTCCCGCCGGCAAAGTATTGTCGATCTTGGGGATCAGACCATCACTGTCAGTGCTCAGGCTCTCGTAGCCCGGCATCGGGTTGAGGTCGATCGTGATCACGCCGTCGACCTCCACTTGTTTGTGGAGCGCGAATTTCACGCCCTTAAGAGGATCCAGCGTGTCAGCATCTTTCTTGATTGCCCGGAAAGTGTACGGCCGGTCCTTAACGGTAAGGCTCGGCGTCGCCGACAGGTTGTCGATGATGTAGTAATCCGACATTTCGCTCTCTGCCACGCTTATGTTATGGTCGCTGAGCGTGATCGTCAGCGGTGCCTGCAGGCCGTACCAGCCTTGCGGCGCGTGGGTCTCCGTAAGGGTATACGGAACATCGTCGCGAAGGAAAGCGACAGTGATCAGTCCGTCTTCATCCGAAGTAAAGGTTCCGATCAGATTTCCGTCGTCGTCCGTAAGTGTAAACTCCGCGCCTGCGAGTGGAGCCGCAGCATTCCACTGTGCTTTCTTCAGGATGATACCGGGTCTGTTGTTCGTCACTTCCTGTACCCGGACATTGTCCTGCTGAGCCGGCTCATCATAGAGCACGGTGTATTCAAATTCCGACGCCTCAGTCTCGCCCTTCTGCTTGCCGCTTATACTGAACTCCGTTCCGTGCGGAAGCGGCTCGATCGTGAGCGATTCGGCATTGGTGACATTGCCTTCTTCGTCGACCGCAGGAGTACCTCCCGATATTAAGACCTCCCGGATCACGTACTGTTCGAAGTCAGTTCCGGGCTGAAGTCTCAGGAAGTACCAGTATAGCGTCTGGGGGTTCGCCGCGTAAGCGAGCTGCTTCACGGTGCCTGCCACCAGACTGGGTGTACCGCCGGTGTCAATAAATACGGCAAAGTAAGTCGGCTCTCTCTCCGCCATATACTCCGCGTCGGACCAGGTTTTGTTCATTCTCAGGCCGTAACCCTTGAGGTTTCGAACAATTACCTTTGAATCGCCGCTTGTATCAATGATTCCCGAAGCGCCCTGCTCTGCAGGATAAGGTAAATCTTCGCCGTTCAGCACATATCTCTGGAAGGAATATCCGTCCGGGATCTTCGCAGGGGGTTCCACTGCTTTGAACTGTGTCCCTGCCAAAATATTGCGGACTTCAACCGTGTGATCCACCGGGATCTTCGAAACTGCTCCGTAAATGGAGGTTGTAAAGCCCGCTGCCTTTTTGTCATCCTCCGTAAGATCGTCGAAATTGGACTTTCCGAGAGATTGGAATTTCTTCTGCTCCTTGTTCCAAATGCAGTAGTTTCCGACCGGATCCTTTACATAATAGGTCTGCATATTGGCAGTCGATTCGTCCGGATTCTCGTCATACTCCGCAGCGAGGTACAGCGTGAAATCGAAAGTCGCCTTGGGATCCTCAGAATACGGGATCCGCCTCTCTCCGTCTTCTCTGTAGAGCTGCTTCTGGACTGTCAGGGACCGCAGCGCGTCCGGATTCACTTCGTTGTCGTAATTGACCTTCGCGCGGTCATTCGTGCTGTCAAAATCGATCCCGAAGTCCTTCCTGTTATCCGCGTATCCTGCCCCTGACGTTCCGGTGATCTCCGCTTCATTTACGGAGACCTTTTGGAAAACATCGGTGTTGACGCCGCATTCGACGATCCTGTACTCAGACATTTCGTCAGGAAAAGTGATCTCTGCCGCTTCACCGGGCTTGAGGAAGAAGACGTCCCTGTAAGTTATTCCGTCGATCTCAAGTGAAGGCTTGTACTTCACGGGATTGATGGAGTCTTTGTAGGTTACGTATTTCTTTTCCCCGGCATTGTTCAGGTAATCGATATTTCCGGCGTCATCTTTATAAATGATCTGATATGCGAACTCCGCCATTATGGAGTCCTGAGGACCCGACAATTTTTTGGCAAGTTCGACTGTGTCCTTCTTCACGGAGGCGAGGTTGAATCTCATCCGCAGGTTCGAAGCGCCCGCGCCTCGCTCCATGTAGAAAGTCTTCATTGTGTGAGTGCTGTAGTCCTTAAAGACATAGCACGTTCTTCCTTCGACATTCCTTTCCACGAATTTGCTGTCGACGTAGGCCTGGGCGTCATCTGGGGATCCTCCCCGCTTAATGAAGTTATTGTAGAAAATATCTCTCAGCGTTGTCGGCTTGCCGTTTACTCTCACATCTCCGGTGCGGAAGTTGACGCTGCCCGGAACGGAGCTGTGGATTCCGCCAAGGTCGATGACCAGCTCGCCGTCCACATAGAGCCAGAAGTCATCGTCTCCGGTGAACTCGAAGATGATGTCATGGCCCCAGTCGTCCAGTCCGTTCGGGGTCTGGGTGAAACTGGCTTCGGTCTCCATGGCAAAATAGTAATCCGGCGTTTTACCGTCGTGATTAACCGTATACAGGTTCTCATATTTTCTCGGATCACTGTCCGGAAGCAGCCGCTCATAGGAGGTCTCGTCAAAGGTATATATGTTCTTGGGGTTGAGAGAAGAGAATGAACCCGCCTTCAGATCATTGAAAGGGAAAAACTGACCGTGTTTAAGCGTGTTCGAACTTCTGTCATCGTGGGTTCCCAGTTCCTTGTAAACTGTAAAATCACCGCCCGACTGCCCCTTCAGGCTCGCGAAATTCTGCGTGCTGTCATATTCAAAATATCCCGATTCATCGTATATGCTCCGGATGAAGAGATGGTTGGCATCGCTTTCTCCTGCATAAAGATCCCCGAGAGAACGACCCGCCATTGTGATCGGGTATCCGTCATCTTCCAGTTTCGTGGCCAAAAGGCCCTGGTGCAGGATTCTTCCGGCGCCGCCTTCGTTGTTGCCCAGAATCGCGCTCATCTCCTCGCGCGTCTCTTTGTTGATGACCTTCATGGTAATGCCGTACTGATAATTATCGACCGTGTCTACCGTATGAACCGTATCATCTATGTTCAGGTCCTGCATGATGGCAAAATAGAAATCCATCGCCTCTGACCCGGGGCAGGAAACGATCTGGCCGTCCTCCACTTTCAGACCTGCAAACGCGTAGTGGTCGTCGTCCCAGGCGACTATAGGGGAATAGTATTTACCGTTCTTTCTTCCGTTAAGGTTGATACCGATCGTATTATCTGACAGGATCTGGCCGTCCGTGATCTGAGGCGCGAGATACTTCTCCGAGTACTGGTTGTACAGCTCATAGTAGAAGTTCGGATTTTCCGTCTCTTCCCGGGTGTACTCCACGAAATTCCACAATAGAGTGTTGATCTGGCCGCTCACCCACTCGATCATGTTGCCGCTGTCATAGACAGGCACAACTTTGCCGTCTGAGCTGATCGCATAGTAATCGTAGGTGAGGGTCTCCTCATTCCAGGCTCTCGTGTAAACGATAACTTTGGAGCCGGTTGTGACCGCCGGGTCTGAAACACTGACCTTTTCAGCGGTATAAGTCATGAAATATTCTGACGTGAGTTCAGACAGATCGACAAGGTACAGCCATTCACTGCCCGCACTGCCGTTCACCGTAAAACCTTCCTCGATCGATCCGCTGTAGGTCAGAGTCGTACTTCCGGATTTCAGGCAAAGCTGGCCGAGTCTCGTACCGGTGCCGGGCACGACCTGGATCTTGCAGCTCTCATCCTGCTCCGACACAAGGGAAAGCCCGTCTCCGTCCATCCGCAGATACTTCGTGCTGCCATCCACGACTGTGGTCAGATAGTATTTATCCTCCTCAGCCCATTGGAAGGTCCACATGGAGATCTCACTGTCATTGGGAACAAACAAGTGCTTCTTGTCGTTTGTCGTGCTCATCGTCGTGAGGGATTTGGCGACCAGGTTACTGCCTGTTTCGCTTCCCATGAGCGCTTTTCCCGCGACGCCTCCGTTCCAGTTCATCAGACCATAGCTGGTTCCATGGAGATCATAGGGATCCTCCGGGATATCTGAGCTGTACCAGAGATTCATGTAATTGTTGGCGTCGCCTGCGCTGTTCCAGGAGCAGAATCTGCTTCCATTGGCTCCGCCCTGCATATTCCAGTACCATGCGCCGTTGTTAAACTGGAATCCGCTGCCGTTAAGCGAGACTGTAAAAGCAGTCTTGTGTTCCTCATCAGTAAAGTAGAGGCTATTGTTGTTATTGTTATAGACATACTGTTTGGTCACACCGTCATCGGCATAACAGTATGCGTATACCTTATCGCTGCTTCCCTCCACCTGCTCAAAGTAGTATTTTACAGCCTCGGGAGGGGGAGAACCCTGCGGCGGAGTTGTCTTTGTAATACCGCGCCGGTTGCCTTTGGGATCAATAGTATTGCGGAAATAGTATCCGCTGGTATGGCCGATGTAGAGCCCGGTTCTGCCGCGTTCGATCAGTTCCTCGACAGAATCGATCTTGTGCCATCCCATCGGGACAGGCCTCGGTCCGTCCACGATCGCATAGGCCGAGAAGCCTGTCGTCTCAAAGCTGACGGTGTCTCCCTCTATGGTTCCGTCCAGGACTTCCGGCTCTGTCACGTTCCCCTTTGCATCCTCTGCAAAGTGCACGATCTTCGTATTCTCTCCCAGTTCTTCCCGATCGAGAAGTTTGATCTGTACGTCAACAGGACTGCCGGGCACGATCTTTTGACCATTTTCGTCAACGATTCCGATATCCAGCAGTTTGATATAGCTCAGATCACTCCTGGCACTGTCTATCATGGAGGCGGTCTGTTCCACAAGGGAATCGTACTCCCCATCCTCCTGCGTCATCTCTCTGGCCTGCAGCCTGGCATCGCTTCCCACCCCTGCTTCGGGGTCAAAAGTTACCTTGATCTCATATGTGCTGCCGTCCGCAGTCAGGATCGTCGTCGTGATCGTCTCTGTTCCCACGACTCCGTAGACGGAGAACTGTTCAGATTTGAACTCGATGGCCTCAATTTCGTTCTCTTTGGCCTTGGTTTCTTTGGTCTCGATCTCGGATTCGAGGACTTTGGCGTCCTTCTCCTCCGCCTTTTTATCCTCCTGGTCCCCCACATCCTCGAAATGGATCGCGTCCACGGTCGTCTCTTTGGGGATCTCAAGCGCTTTCTTATATTCAATGCGAACCTTCACCTCGCCGGCGGGTTCGATCTCTTTGCCCTCATATTTGAATGCGATGTCATAGAACCTGGCAAAAGACAGCTTCGTATTCTCATCGTACTCGTCCTTCATCTTGGTCAGGGCCTGTTTGTAGTACTCCTCGTACTCCTCAGGATATTTCTCTTCCGTGATCTCCCTGACATCAAGAACCACGCCCACAGGCAGTCCGGCGGGCGCTCCGAATTCGGCGTAGACATAATAGTCCTTGCCTTCAAAAACAAGCCTGGTATCCTCTGTGATCAGCTCGATGTCTGCCGCAGTCTCGCTTTCGGGAGCTGTTGTGGAACCCGTCTGAGAAGCATCCTCGTCCGCTGCGGCGGTATCCGTGCCTTCTTCCCGGCCGGAATCCGAGCCTTCTGACCGGCTCTCGCTTGCGGCATCTGTGCTTCCTGTGTCTCCGTCATCTGTCCGGCTGCCATCTGTTTGTCCGGCGTCTCCGCCGTCTGTCAGGCCGCCTTCATCGGACGCGTCATCCGGGCTCTCCCCTGATTCATCCGGGCCGGCGGTTCCTTCGCCGTCATTCTCATCGCCGCTGACATCAGGAGTATTCGCCGCGGCCGCTTCGATACCCGGCTGTTCCTCCGCCGTATCGCGGTCCATAGTAATGGCAGGCAGGATCAGGGCGTAGGTCACCGCAAATACCGTAACCGCGGACAGCACGAATAAGACGCGTCTCCAGCGTCTCATTCTTCTGTGAATCTCTATGAATTTTTCGACCATTTTATCGATAAAGTTCATGAGTTGCCTCTGGTTACATGCCTTGACTGCTTGTGTCTTACCTTAACTGTTAATGCTCTTCCGCCGCTCCTAATGAATGGATCCGATCTGTGCCAGGGGCCATACCCTGAACACTATTTTGCCCACTATCTGTTCCTCTGATACACATCCGATCGACGTATTGCGCGAGTCAATGGAAGCCGACCGGTTATCTCCCATCACGAAGACCTTTCCCTCCGGGACCTGATAAGGCAGCTCAATGTTCGTCTCGCCGTAAGCCTTATCGTCCAGATATGGCTCGTCCAGTTTCACGTCGTTTACGTAAACGTTTCCTTCCTGGTCGATGTCCACCATGTCTCCCGGATTCGCGATCATCCTCTTTACAAGGATATTGTTGTTGTAGTAAAAGGCGATAATGTCGCCCGTTTTCATATTGGAAGTCTTGACCGAGACCACGATGTCTCCGCTGTCAAGCGTTCCTCTCATCGATTTCCCGTAGATCCTGAGGATCGGAAGCAGGAGAACTGCCACCAGAACAGCTGCCGCCGCCACAACAACCAGCGACAGGAATGTACTTCTAACTGTCGCCCTGAATCTCTGCACGTATCTGTTGTGTCTGACCGCCGCCTCAAGATCTGCGGTAGCCGGGATCTCTGTTCCATTAAGCATTATCGGACTGTCTCCTGATAACAAGATTACGCCTATTATTCTAGATTAAATGTAACACTTTTGTAAAATATGTCAATTGAGTTCAAAGAATGTTCACCGCTTTTCGTCTTTTTCGGACTCGGACATGCACTTTTTCGCACTCATTGATCCATAAGTTCTCTGTAAATGTCCCGTTTAGACACTCCTCTGTCGGCCGCGACTTTTTTCATCGCATCCTTGCGGCTCAGCCCCTGGTCCGTGTACAGAGCCATGTGCTCCTCGAGAGTCATTTCCTCGAAATTCCTGCGCTTTTCCTCCTCCAGCGCTGCCCGGTCGGCCCCCGCCAGCACCAGTACATACTCGCCCCGCGGCTCGTTCTCTCCGTAATACCTGATCGCGGAAGCCAGCGTCATCGGCAGCGCCTCCTCGAACTTCTTGGTCAGTTCGCGGCACAGCGTGATCCTGCGGTCCCCGAGGTTATCGTACAGTTCCTGCAAAGTCCCGCGCAGGTGGTGGGGTGCCTCGTAGAGGATCGTCGTGCGCTCCTCTCTCTGCAGCTGTGTCAAAATATACCTTCTCTCCTTCTTGTCCGCAGGCAGAAATCCCTCAAAACAGAATCTTCTCGCAGGCATTCCGGACATTGTCAGCGCTGTGATCAGCGCGCAGGCGCCGGGCAGCGAAGTCACCCGGATCCCCTGCTCAAGGCACATGGCCGCGATCACTTCGCCGGGATCGGAGATGGCGGGCGTTCCGGCGTCCGTAACGACCGCTATGCTGGCGCCGCGGCGGAGTTTGTTGATCAGCTCTTCGGCCTTCGTGTACTTATTATACTCGTGATAGCTGGTGAGAGGTTTTTTGATCCCGAAGTGGTTGAGCAGGCGCAGTGTGTTGCGGGTATCTTCCGCCGCGATCAGGTCCACCGACTCCAGAGTGCGCAGAACACGCTCCGTTATATCGCCCAGGTTGCCGATCGGCGTGGCGCAGAGGTAGAGGGTTCCGGGTTCCGCATAGGTGCGGGTTTCCGGCTCCGCATAGGTGCGGGTTTCCGATTCCGCATTATTGCGGGTTTCCGGCTCCGCTTCATTGTTCATGATTGGGGATTTATCCGTCTCTTTCACTGTTTTGCTCCTGTATTCTAGTAGCCGTACACCTCGTAGATCTCATCCGTGTACTTGCCGGTCTCTTTGTAGACGATCAGAGGCTTCTCCACAGTCAGGCGGGGCCTGCCGCCTCGCACGCAGTCCAGGAGGACCATGTTGGGCTCCCTGTCGATGAAAGGGTAGACAAGGCGCATCCGCTTAGGCTCAAGGCCGTGGTCGCGCAGAGTCGTCATGATCTCGGCGAGCCGGAAAGGCCGGTGCACCAGGTAGAAATGGCCGCCCGTCTTGAGCAGCTTCTCTGCCGCTCTCGCCACGTCCTCAAAATCGCACAATACCTCATGTCTGGCGATTGCCTTGGGGCTGTCCGGGTTCTGAAGGCCGTGCCCGCCGATCATATAGGGCGGATTGCATGTCACCACGCCAAAAGAGGCAGGCGCGAATAGCGTCTCTGCCTCCCTGATATCTCCCTGCAGGATCCGGACTCTGTCCCCGATCCCATTGAGTTCCACACTCCTTCTCGCCATGTCGGCGCTGTCCGGCTGGATCTCCAGCCCTGTCAGCGTCCGCAGGTCCGATTTCGCCGACATCAATAGGGGGATGATCCCCGTTCCGGTGCCCAGATCAAGCATATCCTCGCGCGCCATGGAGCGCCCGCCGATCCCTTCCTGGATGAACCCGGTGAGGAGCACTGCATCCATGCCAAAGCAGAATCTCGCGGGATCCTGTATGATCTGAAGACCGCTGCGCTGGAGGTCGTCGACTTTCTCCCCGGGGCGCACCAACTGCGATTCCGGGATCCTGTCGTCACTGTGCATTATTGTTCTCCTGTCTGCGGCGGTTCTTGTTCCGGTTCGGTTTATTGTTCCTGCTGCCTCGGTTCTTGTTATCGCCGCGGGATTCCTGGCGCTCCTGACTCTCAAGCTTCTCGAGCTCCTGGACTTCCTTGGAATCGACCGCGTTGTCTTTGCGTGTGCGATTGCCGCCTCTGCGCCTTCTGCGGAGGATAGTCAGATCTTTCACGTGATATTCGTGGAATTCTTTCTCGTCGTCCACTTCCACAAGAATACGGACTGTCTGGCGGAGCACATTGACGCTCTCCACCTGCCCGCTGAGGCCGTCATTGCCCTGAACCTCGTCGCCGACCTTTGGAAGGGTGCGGTTCAGCTCCTCATAGGTGTCCGCCTCATTCTTGAGGCAGCACATCAGTCTGCCGCAGACACCTGAGATCTTGCCGGGATTGAGCGAGAGGTTTTGCTCTTTTGCCATCTTGATCGAAACCGGAATGAAGTCGCTCATCCATGTGTGGCAGCACAGAGGTCTTCCGCAGATGCCGTAGCCGCCCAGAATCTTGGTCTCGTCGCGGACGCCTATCTGACGCAGCTCGATCCTGGTGCGGAAAACGCTGGCGAGGTCCTTGACCAGATCGCGGAAATCGACCCTTCCGTCCGCCGTAAAGTAGAACAGCACCTTGCTGTTGTCGAAAGTATACTCGGCGTTGATCAGCTTCATATCGAGGCCATGGGCCAGGATCTTCTCCTGGCAGATGCGGTAAGCCTCTTTCTCCTTGGCGCGGTTGCTGCGCTCGATCTCGTTATCCTCCAGAGTCGCGACGCGGATGACCTCCTTGAGGGGCTGGGTCACCTTGCTGGCCTTGACATCCATGGGCAGGCCGACCACAGTGCCGTACTCGACGCCGCGCGCAGTCTCGACGATGACATGGCAGCCGTGCCTGACTTCCCACTCGCCCGGGTCAAAAAAGTAGATCTTGCCGGCTGTTCTGAACCGGACGCCGATCACGTGCACCTTTTCATCGCTGTCCTCCGCGGGGATCGTACTCTCCTCAGCTTCCTCTTCTGCTGCGGATTCCTCTTCTGCAGATTCCTCTGTCTCTGCTGCTGCAGCTTCTTCTGTTGCCGCAGCTTCTTCTGTTGCTGCAAATTCTTCTGCTGCCGCAACTTCCTCTTCAAAAGAGTCTTCTGCTGCAGTTTCCTCTTCCTTCATGGCAATGGCTTTCGCCTGCGCGGCAGCCACGATCTCGATCTTGCGCACTTCCGCCTGCGCGACATCGATGACTTCCACGTTGTCCCCGTGAATCTCGATCCT
>Ga0256405_10008520_pt1 | contig 14638 bp, 13 predicted proteins | sample RumenRJG_02DNA_FD_189096 | JGI IMG/M metagenome (GOLD analysis project Ga0256405, IMG submission 189096) | Bovine rumen microbial communities from Lethbridge, Alberta, Canada - RJG_02 | ecosystem: Host-associated > Mammals > Digestive system > Stomach > Rumen | place: Canada: Alberta...
GGCGTTTTCAGTGTGAACTGATCGCAAATAAAGCCCAGCAGGGCACAAACAAAAAGAGAGGATTAGAAATGTACGAAGACAAGACCTTAGTTTGCAAAGAGTGTGGAAAAGAATTTGTGTTCACCGCAGGTGAGCAGGAGTTCTATGCAGAGCGCGGTTTCCAGAATGAGCCGCAGCGCTGCAAGGCATGCCGCGATGCACGTAAGAATGCCGCCCGCGGTCCCCGGGAGTTCTTCACTGCTGTATGTGCCGCTTGTGGCGGAGAGGCCAGAGTTCCTTTCGAGCCGAAGTCTGATCGCCCCGTATATTGCAGCGAGTGCTTCGCGAGAATGAGAGAGCAGGCTTAATCTTTACGATTCAAAAAGGGGCGCAGTGATGCGCCTCTTTTTTTCTGAAAGGAGCAAATCATCATGGAAATCACAAGAGACACTGTGATTGGTGAAATCGTGGAGAATTGTCCTCAGGCGATGCCTGTCTTTCAGGAGATCGGGATGCATTGCCTCGGCTGTGCAATGGCAAGCGGAGAAACTGTTGAGCAAGCCTGTGCTGCGCACGGGGTCGACCCGGATGAGTTTCTGGAGTATCTGAAAAAGTTCCTCGAAACCGTATAAGATAAAACAGTCGGCTTGCGACCGACTGTTTTTTATAGGGAGTTATGAATTGAGATGTATAAACGCCTGGATTTGCTCTACAAAATGATCCCATGCAATGGTCATGGCGTAATCGATGTAGGTACCGATCATGGCCAGATACCGATCCGTCTGGCTGAATCTGGCTACAAAGGTCGCATCCTTGCTTCCGATGTCGCTGCAGGCCCTTTAAAAACGGCACGTATCGCCGCTCGCTGTGCAGGAATGGAAAACAGAATACTATTTCTGCTTTGCGATGGGCTGGATCTTTGCCCCCGTGAAGAGGTCTCTGATATTCTGATCGCCGGCATGGGAGGAGATACCATTTGCGGGATTCTGGATCGGGCAGAATGGCTTTTCTCCGGCCAATACCGTCTTATTCTTCAACCTATGACAAAACCCGAAGTTGTACGATACTGGCTGATCCATAATGAGTTTTCGATCGAATTGGAAGCTGTTGCACGGGAAGAACAGCATGTCTATCAGATGTTCCGTGCTGTGTTTGGGCACAGCGAAAGCTTGAGCGACGCCGAATACCTTGTGGGAAGCTGTTCTGCGACGCGAAGAGGGGATAACATTTGTTTCGCAATTGACCAGCAACTGCGGATGATTACAAAAAAACTAAAAGGCTTTCCAAGGAATAAAGCGCTTGAATCTTCCGAATATGCTTTTTATCAAAATATAAAAACGGAGCTGGAAGATCTGAGGGCATCTGTTCAATTTATGGAGTTTGGCAATGGCTAAAGAGAGAACAATCTATGTCTGTTCCGACTGTGGATCGGAAACACCAAACTGGGCAGGGAAGTGCCCTGCATGTGGTTCCTGGAACACTTTGAAGGAACTGAAACTGACAGCAAGAGTGAAAAACCGACAGGTCATTTCAGCTGATCAGGAAATACGTCCGAAAAAGATCAAAGACTTATCCATGGCTGAAGAACTGCGTTTTATGACCGGGATCCCGGAGCTGGATCGCGTCCTAGGTGGCGGAGCGGTGAATGGGTCTCTTAATTTGATCGGAGGTGCTCCCGGAATCGGAAAATCCACTCTGCTGCTGCAGATGTGCGGGACAATTGCGTCTGATTCCGTTATCCTCTATATTACAGGGGAAGAAAGTGAACGCCAGATCAGGCTGCGGGCTGATCGCCTGCATGTCTCCGGGGATCAGCTGTATGTGTTTGCAGAGACGGATCTGGATCGTATCGTCAATGCGATTGAAACTGTCAGTCCGGATATCGTGATCCTTGACTCTATCCAGACGATTTCAGACGCCTCGGTGCAGTCCACGCCGGGCAGCATGACCCAGATCAGAGAATGTACCATGCGAATTATGCGTCTGACAAAAGAAAAGGGCTTGACCGTCTTTCTGATTGGGCATATCACGAAGGACGGAACCATTGCCGGGCCGAAGATTCTGGAGCATATGGTTGATTGCGTGCTCTATTTTGAAGGAGAACAGGACACCAGCTTCCGTATTCTACGCGCAGTGAAAAATCGATTTGGCTCCACCAATGAAATCGGAGTTTTTGAAATGGAAGCGAATGGACTCCGATGTGTGGATAATCCTTCTGAGATGCTCCTGTCCGGCCGCCCGGAACATGCTTCCGGAACATGCGTTACATGCGTCATGGAAGGAACTCGCCCGATTCTGGCGGAGATTCAGGCTCTGGTGACGGCCAATCCGAGAAATAACGCTTCAAGAAGGAGCAATGGAATCGATTACAATCGATCTGCGATGCTTCTGGCGGTTCTCGAAAAACGTGGAGAACTACCGGTTGCCAACTGCGATACCTATATTAATGTCGTGGGAGGCCTGTATCTGGAGGAACCGGCTGCAGATATGGCTACACTGCTGAGCCTTGCATCCAGCTACCTTGACCGGCCTGTTGGTGATGATCTTGCTGCGATCGGTGAAATCGGGCTTTCGGGAGAACTGCGGCAGGTGAGCGCGCTGAATCAGCGCCTCTCAGAGATTGCCCGGCTGGGATTCAAGCGCTGTCTTATTCCGGCAGGAGGACGCGAACGTGCCGAACAGATTCCGGGCTTGCAACTGATCCCGGTTAAGACTGTAAGACAGGCGATCTCCTTTGTCCTTGGAAAGGGACAGCATCAGGACGAGAGGAAACCACAGCAAATCTGATCGCAGAACAGTTTAGATCACTTAATTTCATGTCATAGATACAGGGATTCTTCAGTTTTGCTGACGCTTGTGCCCGATGGGATTTGCCATTGCAGCTTCTCGCAGTGCCGCATTATCCAGATGGGTATAAATCTGTGTTGTGTTCAGGTTACTATGCCCGAGTACCTCCTGAAGAGCACGCGTATCGACACCGTTTTTCAGCATCAGCGTAGCGGCAGTATGTCGAAGTTTATGCGGAGAATACCTGCTGGCATCCAGTCCGGCCAGCTTCAGCTTCTTGTCCAGCATTTTCTGTACTCCGCGAACACTGATTCTGCGGTTATCACGGCTGATGAACAATGCGTTTCGATCTTCCGGAGCGATTTTTTCCGGATTCCTGATTGTCAGATAATCGTCAATTGCCTCGCGGCAACCTTCCGCAAAAAACACCACGCGTTCTTTATTGCCTTTGCCGATTACACGGAGATGATCCTCATACACATCCGTGACGTTAAGCGAAACAAGCTCTGATACCCGCAGGCCGCAGCTCAGCAATATCATCAGCATACAGTAATCCCGCAGGCCATAAGTACCGTCGCATACACTGAGCAGGGCTTCACATTCCGATTCCTCCAGATATCGTGGCAGTGTGGCCTGACGCTTCGGCATGTCAAGTTCCTGACAAACATTATAATCCAGTAAATGTCGTTTGACCGTCAGATACTGGAAAAAGGATTTCACGGAAGAAGTGCGCCTGCATCGGCTGGCCGCAGACAGAGCATTGGAAGAATTCATCATTTCCGGTGAGAACGACTGATACCGATAGAGTTCTTCAATTTTAATTTGCTTGATAAAATCGAGGTCGACATCCGTGATATCAATCTCAGAAAAAGGTACAGACGGATCAACAAGTTTGCGACGTCGTTTTAAAAAGCGAAACAGAATTTTCAAATCCAGATAGTATCCGGCGATGGTCTGATCTGAATGGCCGCGTACGGTAGAATGATATTCCAGAAACTCCATGAGAATATCAGGCGCATCTGTAATCTGATCCAAGTTCATAATAAATCCCTTCCTAAGTTCGCTTAATTTATATTATGCGAACCATTGCATTCTTTGGTATATCATAATCCCCTTTAATTCATTTGTCAACCATAGAAAAAAGAATCCGACACAAGTCGGATTCTTTTTTCTATTTAATCGATATTACTCTTCCGCGTGTGCGGATTTCTTCAGAAGAGACGGCGTGGTAACACGGATCGCGTTCAGCAGTGTAGCCAATGCAGCAACCGTATCAATGAAAACAACAAACCAGAGATTGCTGTACCCAATTATACTGAGGAAAACCAGAATTGCTTTAATAACAAAAACTAATATCGCGTTTTCAGCAATCAGCTCTTTCGTTCTGTGAGAAATCTGAATTCCCATCGGAATGTTCAGATAAGATTCCGGCAGAACAATGGCATCTGCATATTTCCCTTTTCTGCTGACACGTATATCCAGATCTGCCGCACTGTGACCTTCTATTCCATTGGCATAAATGAAAGCAGTGCGATTCTTGCCGGTCTGGCTGATGTCACTGATCAGGCGAAGCTTTTTATCCATATCGCACTCGCCTACCACTTCAGAAAAATGCAGAGCATCTGCTGTTGCCTGGCTCTGTTCATTCCCGTCTTCCGTCAGAAGGATATTTCTGGAGACACCAGCGGCAACCATTTCTTCCACCAGTTTCTCGGCCTCCTGATTGATTTCAGATGAAATAACAACACGCCCGACATAACGACCGGCTACAGTCATGTAATATGCAATGCCGTCAGACAGACCGCGTTCCGGAACCGATACCTCTATGGAATCGAAATAGCTCTTTGTCGCCAGAATCACAGGAGCCTGGCCTATCTCAAGGGAAACCCCGCTTCCGGGAATATCTTCAAAGTTATTAATCAATTCCAGACGATATTCCTGATTGTAGTAGTCTGAGATTGCCTTTGCGAAGGGTTGATCAGAGTAATAAACAGCATGTGCGAGGAAATTCAGAAAGGTTTTTTTGTCAAGAACATCAGACTGAAGTCCGATAACATGAGGAGCTTCCTCCGCAAAAACGCCGGCTTTGTCAAACAATGCAACATTCAGCTCTGTCGACTGCTCCATGACTTCGGCACTGTTAAAAACCACACCATTTCGGGCGCTAAAACACAGACCGCTGACAGCAACAACCGGAAATGAAACACAAACAGAGATCGGAGAAGCAGCCAGCATGATCATCAGTGCCCTGTGAATCGAAACTCTGTAACTGATTCCGGAAAGAAACGGTCCAACCAGAGCATAAAGGACGGCAACCCCCAGGAGAATGCGAAGGACAAAAACTGCGCTGCTTTCTATAGATTGCTGGAGCTTCATCTTTCCCGCATCTTCCGCGGAAAGAATCTCATCGATTCTTCCGCGGATATCCTCGTCCTGGTACTCGACAAGGCTGCGGGCAGAACGAATTGCTTTTTGCCTGATGAAGTCAATCAGATATTTGGAAGTCTGGAACACGATCACCATCACAGCGGCTTCCATCGCGTATCCGGTTACAAAAGCAAGAACTGCGGTAAAAAGAACAACAAGCCCGGGAGAAAAAAACTGCTTTTCTGCTATTGTGTCAACTGCTGACAGAAAAATGTCGTATCCCGCTGTGACAGCAGAAAGAATCAGCAATAAGGTGCGAACGAGAACAGGCATTTTGAACAGCGCAGAAATGATCACCAGAACCAATGCTATTCCAATGCGGATCGGTAATGCGATCTCAAAGCTGCCCTGCTTAGTTTCGGATTTATCCGCGCTGTGTTTGGCGCGTTTTCTTTCAGGGCTCACTTGATGCCTCCTCCTTTCGGGCTACCTACCGTTATGCTTTACCGTCGCAGCCAAGGACATCAACGATCTTATGCTTCACCATTTCACGGATTGCATCTCTCGCCGGTCCGAGATACTGGCGCGGATCGAAGTGATCCGGATGCTCATTGAAATACTTTCTGATGCAGGCAGTCATGGCAAGGCGCAGGTCAGAGTCGATGTTGATCTTGCAGACCGCCATCTTAGCAGCCTTTCTGAGTTCGGATTCGGGAATTCCGATAGCACCGGGCATGTTGCCGCCGTTTTCATTGATCATCTTCACGAATTCCTGAGGGACAGAAGAAGATCCATGCAGAACAATCGGGAATTCCGGCAGGCGCTTTTCGACTTCTTCAAGAATGTCGAGTCTGAGCTTCGGATCCGTGCCGGGCTTAAACTTGTAAGCGCCATGTGAAGTACCGATAGCGATTGCAAGGGAATCGCAGCCGGTGCGCTGGACAAATTCCTGAACGTCTTCCGGACGGGTGTAAGAGCTGTCCTCAGCAGAAACATTGACTTCGTCTTCGATGCCGGCGAGAGTGCCGAGCTCAGCCTCGACAACCACGCCATGATCATGCGCATATTCAACAACCTGCTTGGTCAGGGCAATATTTTCCTCAAAGGGCTTGGAAGAAGCGTCGATCATTACGGAAGTAAAACCTCCGTCAATGCAGGATTTGCAGAGTTCAAATGTATCACCATGGTCCAGATGCAGGGCAATGGGAAGACCTGTATTGATAACTGCGGCCTCAACCAGCTTCATCAGATAGGTGTGGTTTGCATACTTGCGGGCACCCTTGGACACCTGAAGAATCAGTGGGGCATTCAGCTCCTGAGCAGCTTCTGTAATCCCCTGCACAATCTCCATGTTGTTCACGTTGAATGCGCCGACCGCATAGCCGCCGTGATAGGCCTTTTTGAACATTTCAGTTGTTGTTACCAATGGCATATTTTCAACTCTCCCTTAAAAATAATTCAAAATTTGTACAAAAAGTATATTTACAAATTTGTGTTTATATTATATCCTCAATTCATCCCATAATCAATAAGGATATTTAAAAAATTAGAAAAAATTTGTAAGGAGATTTTGCCATGTCTGAGAAACTTGTTGGCTCCTGCATCTTCGGTCAGTCCGGAGGTCCGACTTCTGTTATAAACGCCAGTGCTTATGGTGTGATCAAAACCGCTCTTGAGGCGGAGGAAATCACCAAGGTTTACGGTGCTTCTCACGGTATCGTCGGCGTGCTGAACGACGAGTTGTTTGTGATGGATGAGGAAGATCCCGAAGAGCTGCGTTACCTGTTGCATACTCCTTCTTCCGAACTTGGTTCCTGCAGATATAAAATGAAGGATCCCGAAGTGGATGACACCGATTATAAGCGTATTCTTGAGATCTTCAAGAAATACAATGTTCGTTACTTCTTCTATAACGGCGGCAACGATTCCATGGATACCTGCAACAAGATCAGCCGTTATATGAAGTCTGTCGGTTATGAATGCAGGGTCATGGGTGTTCCCAAGACCATTGACAATGATCTTTATGGTACCGACCATTGCCCCGGTTTTGCAAGCGCAGCCAAATATATTGCCACCTCCTGCATGGAGATTAATAAGGATGCCCGTGTCTATGACAACAAGATGATCGTCATTGTGGAGATCATGGGGCGCCATGCAGGCTGGCTGGCCGCGAGTGCGGCTCTGGCTACTGCCTACGGTTCCGGTCCTGATCTGATCTATCTTCCGGAGTGTGATTTCGATATGGATCGCTTCCTTGCGGACGTTGACGAGCTGTACCGCAAGAACGGCAAAGTTTTTGTCGCCGTTTCCGAAGGAATCCACTATGCTGACGGCAGCTTTGTCTCCGAAGCGAAAACCTCCGCAACCGACGGCTTCGGTCATGCACAGCTGGGTGGCCTTGCTGCCATGCTCGCTGAGATCGTAAAGAATCACACCGGCGCGAAGGTGCGCGGTATTGAGTTCAGCCTCCTGCAGCGCTGTGGCGCTCATCTCGCTTCTGCAACGGATGTTGAGGAAGCGTTCAATGCCGGTAAAGTCGCGGTTGAAAAGGCCGTTGAGGGGCAGACCGGTTACATGGTCGCTTTTGAGCGTCAGATGGCAGATGGCAAATACAGCTGTGCTTATCGTCTGCTTCCGCTGGAGTCCGTTGCCAACTATGAAAAGAAGGTTCCGATGGAGTGGATTAATGACGCGCACAACGGCCTGAAGGAAGAATTCATCTCCTATGTTCTGCCTCTGATTCAGGGAGAAGCCAATGTTCCGAAAGTTGATTCTCTCCCCCGCTATGCAAAACTGAAAAAGGTTCTCGCAAAGTAATAAAAATCGGACGGCTGATTGAAATCAGCCGTCCATTCTTCATGATTTGATGTTGTTTAAAAAGGAAATCCCGTCCCAGACATGTTCATCTTGGGTCGGGATTATTCATTCTTTCGATGTTACGGAAGCATTGATTCGATGGCAGCTTTCGGCTGAACACCGACGCTGCTGCGGACAACTTCCCCATTCACAAAAACCTTCAGGGTCGGAATGCTTGAGATACCGTATTGAGCTGCAATTTCCGGTTCCTCATCCACATCAAGCTTACAGACCTTGACGAGGCCTGCTTTCTCTTCTGCAATTTTAGAAATGGTGGGAGCCAGCATTTTGCAGGGGCCGCACCAGGTTGCCCAGAAGTCTACCAGGACAGGAATGTCTGATTTCAATACCTCTGTTTCAAAATTGTTCTCATTCAGAATAACTTCGTTCATTTTTTTCTCCTTTCCATTTTTTAACTATACTTTTATTCAATTCAGGCTTTCTGCAGGACAGTGTCGTCTCACTCCTTCAGAAGCTCTTCCGCAGCATACATAATTCCAAGTTTTCCGGATTCATAAGTGATTCCGCCCTGTACATAGATGTTATACGGCTCCCGTATCGGTCCATCTGCTGAAAGCTCGATCGAAGACCCCTGAATAAAAGCTCCCGCAGCCATAATCACCGGATCATCATATCCCGGCATAGCCCAGGGTTCTGGAGTTACATAGGAATCAACCGGTGCGCCTTTTTGAATTCCGCGGCAAAAGCGCTTCATCCGATCTTCGGATCCCAGACGAACTGTCTGGATAATATCGGACCGCGGCTCATCGACACCAGGAAAGCTTTCGATTCCGAGCTCTTCCATCATGGCTGCACAAAAAACCGATGTTTTCAGCGCCTGTGCCACAATGTGCGGCGCCATAAAGAGTCCCTGAAACATTAGACGGTTGTTTCCCAGACTCGCTCCGCATTCCCCTCCGATCCCGGGAGTTGTCAATCTTACCGCCGCACGTTCTACCAGTTCTTTCCTACCAGCGACATATCCACCTGTTGGAGCGAGTCCTCCTCCAGGATTTTTGATCAGAGATCCTGCCATCAGGTCGGCCCCGACATGCCCCGGTTCCCTGATGTCAGTGAATTCTCCATAACAGTTATCAACCATGATATGGATTTCAGGCCGGACGCTCCGTACCGTACGGATCATTCGCTCGATCTCATCTACTGACAAAGCTTTTCGGCTTGCGTAGCCTCTAGAGCGCTGAATCAGTGCCGCCGTCACATCCGGGTTACGACAGGCTTCCTCGATCGCCTGATAATCTGGCCCTCCATCCGGCGCAAGTTCCACTTGCTGATAGCCGATCCCATAAAACTTCAAAGATCCGAAACCATTTCCGCGAATACCGATCGCTTCCTGCAGCGTGTCATACGGCAATCCAGTCAGGGAAAGAATCGTTTCACCTGGCTTTGCCAGCGCAAACAGTGCCGTAGTGAGCGCATGTGTACCGTTTACAAACCCAATTCGCACCAGCGCCGATTCTGTTCCCAGAAGTTCCGCGTATATCTGATCCAGAGTCTCGCGCCCCAGATCGTCATATCCGTATCCTGTTGTGCCGGAAAAGCAGGCTTCCGCGACCCGATGGGAGCGAAAAGATTCCAGAACTCGTCTTGTATTTTCCTGTGCGGTCAGATCAATTTGCCGAAATCGCTCTGAACAGCGCTTTTCAGCCCGCTCTGATATCTCCAAAACAACTTTATTCATGCACCAAGCTCCATCACATATTTCCGGAACAGATTCCCGCGCTCTTCAAAGTTTCGGAAGCGATCAAATGATGCACAGGCAGGTGATAGAACGACAATATCACCATCTTCCGCAAGGGATGCGGCTGTATGAACCGCCTCTTGAAGATCCGATACCTGATATACAGGCAGCAATTTTTCCTGTTCTCGATGTTCGAGCGCCGTTTCAATGGCAGCGGCGATTTTTTCTGCCGTATCCCCGGTAAGGATGACCGCTTTGGCACGATCGCAAAACTCTTCTCCGAGCGAATCAAACGGCAGGTGTTTATCGTAGCCTCCGGCAATAACAATGGGTTTCTTTCTAAGCGCATGAAGCCCCGCAATTGTACGGGTAGGACTGGATGCGATGGAGTCATTGATATAGGTAACGCCGTTCAGCATTCTTATCTCTTCCAGGCGGTGCGGCACCCCCGGAAAGGTTCTGGCAATCTGACGGCAGATTTCCGGAGATGCATAACCACGTACTGCTTCAAAAGCCGCCAGCATATTCTGTACATTATGCTGTCCCGGTATTCTGATCTCATCGGCAGGCATAACCGAAACCCTTGAGCCCTCCTTTACGAGATAGATGATCCCATTTTCACAGATACAGCCGCTCCGTACAGGAACCGTATCCGAGAAATAACTGATGGCCGATGGCGCCTTGGAAGCATAATAAGCCGTATGCGGATCATTTGCATTCAGAATCAGACGGTCTTCCGGAAGCTGGTTCAAAAAGATCCACGCCTTGGCATCAATATAGTCCTGAAACCCGTTGTGTTTATCCAGGTGGTTTGGAGATAGATTTGTGATTACCGCAGTGTGTGGGCGGCAGGTCATGGAATGCAGCTGGAATGACGACAGCTCGAGCACAACAAGATCGTCCTCCTTCATCTCAGGGAGCTTGCACAGAAGCGGAGTACCGATGTTTCCTCCAAGATGAACCCGATAACCGGCTGCCTTCAGGATCTCCGAGATCAAGGTTGTCGTAGTGGTCTTTCCGTCACTGCCTGTCACTGCGAAAACACGGCAGGGACAAAGGGAAAAGAAAACCTCCATTTCAGAGGTAACAATACTCCCCTGTTCTCTTGCCTTCACAAGATGATCGTCGAAAGGCATCAGACCAGGTGTACGAAAAATAAGTTCTTCATGCAGATTTTCAAGATAATCTTCCCCCAGGCGCAATTTAGCGCCGAGCTCCAGAAGATGATCTCCGACAGCTCCAAGCTGGCTCAGGCTCCGTCTGTCACATGCTGTCACATCGCAGCCTTCCTGACACAGCATCTCAATCAGCGGTAGATTTGAAATACCAATTCCTAATACGGCAATGGACTTATCCCGTATAGATTGAACATATTCACTCAATAACATGATAATCCTCTATAAAAGAAAATGAGCTGACCTATAAGCCGGGTTCTGTCTGGAACGACCATCTATCTAGGCCTGATGTTGCCATCAGGCTCAAGCCACCTCCTAAGGACGGCCGGGCCGGCCATATGTCCTACCACGGTGTTGCTCCGGATAGAGTTTACAGCATCAACATGTCTCCATGCGACGGGTGAGCTCTTACCTCACCTTTCCACCATCCCCCATGAAAGCCATGGGAAGTCTATTTCTGTTGCACTTGTCCGAGGGTTGCCCCTGGCGGGTGTTACCCGTTATCCTTGCCCTGCGGAGCCCGGACTTTCCTCATGCACCTGCTTTCGCAAAGTGCCCGCGGTCGTTCGGTCAGCTCATGATCTTGCATTTATCAGAACGGATTCGGTTTTCTGATCATTCAGTACCATCCTATTCTAATCGGGAAAAAATTATAGTATAAATGTCTGTCTTTGTCAAACGTGATCTTATGGAATTGCGCTTTCAGCAGTGTCTTCAAGCAACATCCATATAAAACTGTACATACTGACGTATATTTATTCCCACTCTTTCCAGGTCTCGGGGCAGTAACCGACGGTCACTTTTTTTCCATTTCGGACAATTGGCGTCTGAATCAGCTCCGGAATCTCATATAGTTTATCCAACTTTGCTTCGTTCGAAGCAAGATACTGATAAAGGGGATAATCCTGATCTCCTTTGTTAACAATCGAATCCATTCCCAGCGCTGAACAGACGATTTTCAGTTCTCCCCTGCTCATTCCGTACTTGATGATATCTATATACTGATATTTAATCCTGCGTTCCTTAAAGTACCGTTCTGCTTTCTTTGTATCAAAGCATTTTGCCTTGCCGAAAATCTGTATATTCAAACTACACACCCCCGCATAACCCTGAAAGGCCCTATTTTCCTACACTTTTCACGATGACTGTTTTGCATAGCTTAGTACAATCTGTCATAAGTTGACTGAAATTTGTGGAGAAATTGTGGTAGTCGCCTGGTCTACTACCACAAAAATCGCGCCGACTACCAATTGATTTTCGACATTTCACTACCACATACCAAAAAACTACCACATTTTATACAACTGAAAGCCGCGAAAAGCCAAGTAAATCAGGCTTTTTGGGCCACGCTCTCATTAGCGTCGTTCTGCGGTTCCTGCCCGCTGCTTTCGGCATTTTCACCGCCCCGCCTCTTGCTGAAGTATTGCTCAAGATAGATGACCTCCGCCTTTTTCATCTGCTCCGTAGACTCAACATAGACGTCCATGGTCGTTTCGTAATCCGCGTGTCCAAGGATTCCCTGGATCGCTTTTGGATCCATGCGAGACTCGCAGCAGCGTGTGGCAAAGGTGTGACGCAGCCAGTGACAGGTGAGATCCGGGAGCGTGACAGGAGGATCGCCGTTTCCATTCGATTCCTCGTCCCACTTGGCCATAACCTCGGTGTTACATGCCTTGACGATGTTGCTAAGAGCATCGTTGATACCCCAGACGTGTTTCGGACCGCCGTTTCTCGTGAGGAAAATGAAGTTCGTGTATCCGTCGATCGTCTCCGTGCACTTCTCCCCCATCAACTTCTGGATCTTCTGCTCGCGGAGAAGCGCTGCTCTGACGTTCGGCAGCATGGGAATCGTCCGGACGCTTGCTGCCGACTTCGGCGTTGTGATAACGGAGCGGTTGTTTTTTAACTGCTCGTCGCCGACATAAATCAGGTTCAGAGTCACAGTAATCATGTTCTTCTCGAAATCGACATCGTCCCACCGCAGAGCGCTCACCTCTCCGGCCCTCAATCCCGTCCAGAGCATGACCGTGAACAAGGGCTGCCAGCGGTTGTACCTCTGGGAGTTCTCTATGAAATCTTCAAAGAGATCCTGCTCTTCGATCGTCATGGCTTTTCTGGTCACCGGCTCGTCCTTGGTTGCGGATGTAAATTCCTTCAGAGCCTTTTTGGCGGGGTTCTTTCGGATGAGATCATCGTCGACTGCGAACTCGAGGACTTGATGAAGGACCCTGTGGATCGTTCCGATAGTTCCGACCGTGAACTTCCGGACCTCGTAGAGATCATTGTAAAACGCCCGTATATCAGAGATTTTCACGGAATCTACACTGCGACCGCCAAGGGTAGGCTGAATGTACTTGTGGTAATCGTGAATGTACTTGTTCTTCGTGACCTCCTTCAATCCGCGCTTGACCTGAATCCACTTGGTGAAGATATCGTCCAGCGTCAGCTTGTAGCCTTCCGTGGAAATGCCTTCCAGTATGTCCAGATAGATCTGGTCTTCCAGTTCTCTGAGATCCGCCAGATTCTTCCTGTATCTGGAGTGGCGTTGGCCGTTCTTGTCAGTCCATCTGTACTCATAGCCGCCATCAGCTCTGGCGTATTCTCCCTGCCGAAGCACGCGATTTTTGCTGTCCTTGCGATTTATCTTTTTTGCCATTATAACTCTCCTTTACATAAAGTCTTTGTTTCTGACTCTGAAAACCTGCGATTTTGGATCGCATTTTGTGTGTAAAAAGAGAGCTCGATTGGTATATTATACCACTCAAGCTTCTCTTTCGCAACAAAGTATATGTAGCTTTCAGTGAACCTACACGGAGAACTGTCGATCGAGAAAGTCTTTGAACTTCTCGCGCTTGATCAACCTCTTGGTTCCGCAGTACAGTACAAACGGGCATCTGTCGCCGTTTGTCAGTTCACGAAGCTTTTTTTCGCCGATATTGAAGTAGGCTGCAGCTTCATGAACCGTGAGAAATGCTTTCTTAGAGATTGGAACCTCGTTTCTGGGCCTTGCTGTGTTTTCGTTGTTCTGTAAAATATCCATGAGATAAAACCTCCTAAATGAATTATATTATTATTTGATTTATTGCATAATCATAGGGGCCGATGATCAGGTTGACCGGTTCAGGCACATTTCGTTCCAGATTCTAATTGCCTCTGCCTCGTTGTTGAAGATTCCGTGTCCCAGGAACCAGTTGCATTGTTCTGTAGGATCCGTACAGCACACCTGCGATTCTTTTCCGCGAAAACCTGCTCGGAAGAGGCGGGCTGGACGCCCACATGCAGGACATGGCATTATGTCTGCAACGGGGGACTTTCCCACCTTATAATATTTCTTGAATTCATGTTTTTCCGGCGGTAGCTTATTCTTTGGCTGCATATATATCTTTCTGGGTTTCCATTCTGTTCTCAGATACCCGTCCTGAGGGTAGAAGCAGTAATAGAAAGGCTTGAAATAACGCAGATAAGCGTCAATATAGATGGCTCCGACCACGAACGGAAGCCTCCGGTCATCGGAATAGTTCGCAATCAGGTCGGCTTTGGTCTGGGCAAGATCCTGCTCGATACATAGAGCAAGATGCGTAGCTCCGAGCTCAAAAGTGTCGATAAACTCTTCCTGCGCAATCTGCCTGGGGGTTGATGTGAGCAGCCTGTCGCGAAGCGATTCGGGAATATAGGCTGATTCGCTGACCAGCAGTGACTTCAATGTTGCAGAAGAAATGTTCGGATCACGTCCAACTATTTTTCTGCCTTTCGTTGATATCACTGCATTACTGGG
>Ga0256405_10008522_pt1 | contig 14638 bp, 8 predicted proteins | sample RumenRJG_02DNA_FD_189096 | JGI IMG/M metagenome (GOLD analysis project Ga0256405, IMG submission 189096) | Bovine rumen microbial communities from Lethbridge, Alberta, Canada - RJG_02 | ecosystem: Host-associated > Mammals > Digestive system > Stomach > Rumen | place: Canada: Alberta | collected...
TCATGCGTAAATATCGTATTTGCCTTCCGTAACCCATTGTTTCAAATCCGGTTTCTGCTTTAGATAAGTCTCGACTTTCCCCGGGGTAAAATGCGTCGTGGCAAAAGCCTCCGTGTCAATCTTGACCGTCACATCCCCAGGATCCACATCGCCCTTTGCCTCTACGGAGTGGAAATGGATTTCCGGGTCTGGAATGAGATTGGCTACGATATGACGCTGCTTTTTTATCTCCTGTTGGAGGTTGCTGTCATACCGCTGCTCGACCGGCTTTTTGCCCTTCTTGCCACCATTTTCAATATTATCCCAAGCCTCCGATGTCCAACGGGACGTCGTTTTTTTGAGATCGCTGAACCCTTGCTGCCCATGTTCCTTGGCAAAATCCATATGATTCGTAAAGCCATAGGAATGACGGCTAGGATACTGGTTAATCTCAACCGTGGGCTGGGTCCAATGAGCATTGGACCGTGCCTGTCGATTTTCACTATGCAGTTTTGCCGGTGTTGAATGGGCTTCCAGCTTTCCAAGCTGCGTACGCAGCCCAATCATGGGCTGTGTCGTCCGCATATTTAACCGCAGCATAGATTATTTCACCCTTTCCCTAGGAAAATCCTGCTAATCCTTTATCTTACTTCTATTATACTATGTTTTATAACGTTAAGCTATCCTTATCGCAGGTAATCCGCCAGGGACTGCGGCAATATTCTGCCACCTAAAGATAAGCTCATATTATAGATTGTCTGCTCCTGCATAAGCTGTACGGCAAGTTTTGCCACATCGGTGGAACTTACCTCGGTAATATCGCCCATAATGATTTCATTCTGGTTATCCAGCATGGTCTTGACTGAACCATACAACTGCTGGCGTGCACCGAGTTTCGTCTCCGTATTGACCGTAGTCGAATGTACTGCATCAGCTACCGTCTGTCCGTCTTTTGACAACCATTCATGATCTGTACCTTCTACCTTTGCTCTTACCGTCAGCATCTGATTGAGCATTGCCGCCCCGGATGCCTTGTTTCCCGAGGATGCATCGTCGAAGATATCCGTACCAAAGATTTCCGGCCCCGTAACATTGACCGTATCGGCTACCGGCTCCGTCGAACCATTCTTCTTGACCATGGAAATTCCCTTATCATCGCCATGATACGTGACGATTTGCTGTCGGACAGTATCAAACCTAAGGGTCACCGATTTATTATCAACAGTGATATCTGCCTGAAAAGCTGTTCCTTCCGGCAGTATCTCTCCTGTATTTTTGAAATACTTGGACACATCCGTACTGCCGCCCCAACCCGAAACAGTACCGATTTCATCGCCAGCTGCAACCTGTTTCCGGGATTCTTTGGCCACTACGTCCTTATAGCCATTTTCCACAAATTCCTTGGTGTAAACCCTACCGTTTTTCGTATTGAGATAATACGTATTGTTATCGCTGCCTTTGAGCGTCAACATCTGGTGCATACTGCCAGTATCATCTACGGCACCTTCCCCGCTGAAAAACGCCGACTGATTCTCATCCAGCGTCTTTGCCAGACCACGATCCACTTCTTCGGTCGACATGATAAACGGCTTGGTAAGGTCCGTCTGGCCGCCAAATACATAACTGTCGCCCTGCATCGTATTGCCGAGTGAAACGAGCTCCTGGATTTCTGCCATCATTTCCTTGGCAATGGCTACCATATCACTTTCATTATTCGTACTGTTGGCTGCTGCCACCGTCTTTTCCTTGAACGTCGTCTGGATGTTCGTCATGTTGACCAGCGCCGCATCGGATGTCTTCATCCAGGAAAGCGCCGAACTGACATTATCCTGATACTGAAGGTTTTCTCCTTCCGATACGCTGTAACGGAGATATTTCGAATAGTCAACCGAATTATCCGATGGACGATGCAGCTTACTGCCATCGCCCTGCTCGAGAAGCTTCGTCTGACGTGTATTGGCATCGTTGAGCTGTTTCTGATAGCCATAGACCATCTGATTGCTGCTTACGCGAATGGACATGTTATTTCACCTCATTATTTACAAAAATCATCTGCCTACGGTACCGGTGCTGTTGATAAGCTTATCCAGCATCTCATCCATAGTGGTCAGGCAGCGTGAGCAGGCACTATATCCCTTCTGGAAGGTAATCATATTGGTAAGTTCCTCATTCCAGTCAACGCCAGCTGTCGAGGAACGCCAATTGACGATCTGCGTGATCAAATCTTCCTGAGAGCTTTCTTTGGCTTTCAGGGACTCTGCATCGCTGCCCAGCTTCGACATTGTTGCATTATAGTAGGCATTGAGCGAATCATCCTTGGTAGCGCGTGCAGCTGTCGATACTGCCTCCGCGCTGCCGTTCAAATGAATATTGGCCGTATTGTATTTTTGTGCCTCCGAACCATTCATATTCATAAGAGCACTGAGGTTGACGGCATTCGTACCATCTTTGGTACCGTTTGCAACAATTTTATATTGCCCATCCAAAAGTTTTCCATTGTTGTCGGTTTCCTGCTCTACGGCAAAGATACGAGCTGCTACGCTATTCTGGCCGCCAGTCTTGGAAAGCTGGCCATTGACCGTCAGGGCCGTGATAATATTGATGCCACGCAGCGAATCCGTTGATTTGACCGCTCCATCAATCGTAACCTTCGGCGTTCTGGTAATCGTTCCATCGCTATTGGTCGTCTCCGTAAAACTGATGGAACGCTTAACCGTGCCAGCCGTCATAGCCGTAGCCTTCATCTGATGATTCTCCGCATCCCATTCGTATACGGTATTATCATCGCCATAGAAATTCAGACCATAGAGCGGCCCTTTGTATTCGCCAGAATCACCGGTTACCGTTCCATCGGGCTGCGTGGTAAACGAGCCCAGGGAACTGTCCGAGCCATTGATACCAACGCCCTGCTGATGCATATTGTTGAAGGTCGTGAGCAGGAAGCCCGCCATGTCGGCGAGTTTGTCGATGTACTGCTTATCTTCCGCAATGGTGTCCTGCTGAGCCTTGAGACTGCCGTTCTGCGGCAGGAACGTGATACCGGATTCCTTGATGTTGATGACATAGTCATTGATGCCATAGTCCCCATTGTTGATAGGGTCAGACATCTCCAAGGTCAGCCGTTCGACACCGCCGACCATCGTGATACCATTCGATACCACCGAGTACATGCCTTTCTCGTCCTCATAGACGTTGAGGTTCATATACTTCGACAGCTCATCGACCAGCAGATCGCGCTGGTCGCGCAAATCGTTGGCCGAGGCTCCGATTGCCTCCTGCTGCATGATGTTCTTGTTGAGCTGAACGATCTTGTCCGTCGTCTCGTTGACCTTATTGACCGTTACCCTCATATCATCATACTGCGAATTGATCTGCGACTGCAGCTGCTCACCAGCCGTCTTGATTCGATCAGCCAGCGTATTGCCCTTCTCGATAACAGCCACGCGCGTGCTGGCAGTCGATGCATCCTTCGACAGATTCTGCCAGGCTTTGTAGAAGTCACCCATGGCATTTACCAGCCCCGTCTTGTCCGAATCGTCGAACACGGCTTCAATCTTTTCGTAGTTGACCTGCGTCGTCTTGTAGTACTCCTGCGTCGAGGTCTCCTGCCAAAACTGCTTATCGGCATAAATATTACGGGCGCGTTCAATCGACATAGAATCAACGCCCGTACCCACCATCACATTGCCATAAAGAGAGGATACTCCCTGACCTCTCGTCGCTGCGAGATTAACTTTCTGACGAGAATATCCTTCCGTTGAAGCATTTGTGATATTGTGCCCTACTGTATCCAAAGACAGCTGGTTGGCGAACACGCCACGAACCATCGTATTCAGACCAGAAAATGTTGAACGCATTTATCTCACCTTATCTTTCTTCATTTCCCTATCATCTTCTTCATTCCACACAGAGAATCAAACATTTGCATCAAACATCTTTATTCCACGACGATTCTCAACCTCTACGGCTCCCGGTGGCGCATAGGTATCGTTCGCCGCGGTCTGGGTCATCACATTGATGTGAAAATCCACAAACTCCTTACTGCGTTTCAGGAGTGCCTGCGTCGATGCCAGTTCCCTCTGCAGGCGTTCATCCAATCCCTGGATTCTTGATAAGAGTCGCATGACCGCATCTCTTTCCACAGAGTCCGGCATGCTGGCTGCATAGGCAGTCAATCTCTTCTTGCCTGTCTGCTCGAGAAATTCACGCGTGAGCTTCTCAAGCTGACCTAACTTAGCCAGGGTGGGCTCGATTGCCTGAACAGCTTCCGTAACGCCCTTGCCAGCACTGTTTTCCTTTAATGCCGTTTTGATTGCCTGGAGTTTTTCCAGACATTCTGTCGAAAGCATGAGCTGCGTGCGCAACAGTTTAACGACTTCATTCATCATCTTCCCACCCTTGCTTTATCGCTATGCCTTTCAGGCATCGAATTCATAGTTTTTCCGGTGGCTGACCACTTCGCCGCCACCCTGTCCATAAGTCGGTTCCACCGTGGCTCCGCCCAGCCTGTTCAAATGATAGGCAACGGCCTGCATAGCTCCCCGGATAAGCAGGCTGTTGCCCTCGCTTAATTCTTTTGCCTCAGCTGTATTTTGGGATAAGGAAGTATGAAGCTGTACCAAAATCTGCTGCAGCTGTGGGGTTGGCGCCATCCGTACCAAATCTTCCATCTTGGTATCCTGCTTGATGGAACGGTTCTCTACCGCCAGGTGTATCAACGCCTTCTGGCGTTTCTGCTCCAACTCCCGGATTTTTTTCGTCAAGGCATCTTCTTCTTTAACGAGTTCCTCAAGGGTCTTCATGTCAATCGTGACCAGAGCCTTTTTCTTCTTTGTCCCGAGCTCGATGAGCTGCAAATAAACTTTGTTCAAGTCATTGAGTATTGCTGCAATTTCCTGCCACATAGGCTGCCTCCGTTCTCAGGAATCGATTTCTTCATCAGAAGCGCGTGTCCAGCAAGCGATCTGCGATGCTCTTGCTATCCACCTCATAAGTTCCATCGGCAACCTGCTGACGAAGCTCCGCAATCTTCTGGGCACGGCTTTCATCCATCCCGCGAAGTTTCTGCAGCATGCTGCTGAAGGTCTGCGCCTCATTGGAGAAAACCACTTCATCGGCTTTATGTGCCCGATCTGCAGCACCACTGCGTCTTGCACCACCTGCCGAACTGACATTGTAAGCGCCGGTCACTGCCTGGATGTTGTTGTTGATTATCATATAAATTCACCACCTATTTATGAAACTTTGACTGGATAAGACCCCATAAGGATTCTTTTTATGTCTTCTGATTAAAGTATCGTAAAAAAAAGCAGGAGACTTAACTCCTGCTTTTCGGCTATTATCCGTGTTTATGTTCACTTTTCTTTATTTTTCTAAGCTTTACGCCTTATTTCATGTTAAGCAATCAACCGAGGTTGTTTTTCGAATACATCCCATGCCCCTGGCCGGATGATTTAGCGGCCTGTTTGGCAGCAGTAATTGCCGACGCTTTTTTCTGGAGTTCTTTATGGAGCTCTTCCTGACAACTCTGACAGATTTTTCCCGTGATAATAGGCTTGCCGCACTTCTCGCATGGATAGCTCATCTTGACCCCAATCTGTTCGAAACGGCCTTCCCGGATCATCTTTTTGATCATACCTTCCGGTGCACCAGTAGCCTCAACGATTTCCGGAATCTTAGCCCCCGGATTATCGCGAACATAGTTCACTACTTCGGCTTCTTTTTCAAGGATTTTCTCGTAACAATCCATGCAAACACGATGCCCTGTATCCGCAAACAATTTGCCACACATCGGGCAATTCTTGATTTTACCTGCCATATCTTCCACTCCCATTCAACCATTTCGCTATTCCATTTTGACGAAAAATACTTTTTCTTTTATATATAAAAATAATTCGGCAGGAAGGATAAATTTCCTCCCTGCCGAACAATTTCTTTTTTCTTGTTTTTACCAGATTTTCCCCATCATGAACCACGTACGTCCTTTGGCCTTTGCCCCTTGGGAGAGGTTCGGATCATCGCCAATACGGCGGGCATAATCCAAACGCGTGAACCAATCATTGGCCCGCGTATAGGAAAGGCCCAGTCCCCAGCCCCAAAGGGTTTCTCCGCTGGACCACTGCCCCAGCGAACCAGCACTCCCCTGACGATCCATCGATCTATCGTTGTTGAACCAGATATGGCCGCCATCGATATAAGTACTGAACACGAGTCCCGGAACATCCGTATAGAACCGCGTCTCGACTGTGCCCAGAATGCCTTCATCCCCGGAAGCTTCGCCCTGCGGATAAGCACGGACACCATTGGCGCCACCTAAGTACATTTCCTCCGAGCCGTCCAGATTGCGGCTGGCAATCTGACCGCTCCCCTTGACCATCACGTCAGCACGATGTCCCAGCTTCTGAACAGCCGTCACATTTGCTTCTCCTTTGGTAAAGCGGCCTTCCGTGTGCCCATCAGCAAGCGTACGACGGGCATCGGCACTGTCAAAGCCCAGCGTTCCTGTCGTAACCGTTGCACCATAGTTGGCTGTAAAGCCATCGCGACGCTCAAATCCGTTGATGCCGGCATGGATATTATGCGAATGTTTCCGCTTGCTGTCGTTGAACATATCCATGTCATCCCTCAGCTTGCGGTAATCATATCCATAAGTAGCCGTCAAACCACTGCGCGTGAAATGATAGAGCGGACGACTGCCAAACACGCTATACGTATTGGCGACACCATTAGCTCCTAAGCTTCGCATACTGCCACCGACTTTATAATCCATTCGGCTGTAACCAACTCCCAGCATCGTACCACCGTGGCCGATAAGCGCTTCATAGTTAGCGTAATAGTTATGCATATCCGCATTGGAAATCATCGTACCGACACTGGCCTTGCCGCCTGTTCCGCCCACATCGTAGATATTATGCTGCAGTCCATAGCGATAGCGGCCGGAATTCCGGCTGCCGTAGTTCTCCACATAGAGAATCGTATTGGACCCCTTGCTCTTTTCGATGCGAACAGTCAAATCACTGGTACCGAACTCCTTGCCCGGGCTCAGTACACCCACAGCCCGGGTGCCGCTGATATCTGACAGGGAATAAAGTGCCGACTCCAAGTTCTTCGTCCGGATGATATCCCCGGGTTTAAGACCATTGACAAAGCCCCTGGCCACCTTCTCCTTCATGCGGGTCTGATTGTCGAGTTTTATCTCGCCATAACGGCCCGGAATAACCTTGATGATAATCATGCCATCACTGCTCTCCTGAGCCGGAACATATGCGGCGGCAGCTGGATAGCCATGCTGTCGGCAATACCGCGTAATGGAATTGAGCGTCACATTGAGCTGGCTCATCGTGCGGTTCTTGCCCATGCCATTTTGAAGGATACGCGTAAGCTCGGCCTTATCCAGATAGAGTTCATGCGCATCAAGCGTGAAATTGCCGATCGTGAATTCCACCTCGGGCTGCAGCTGTGGCTGCCCCTGCGTTTTATCCTGCACTTCGGCCGTCGGTGCCGGCATTTGCTGCTTGACATCCTCTCCCGGTCTCGACAAGGAAGATGCTGCCATGGCACTGCCGCTGAGCGCACCGAGGATCGAAACGGCTGTCACACTTGCCGCAAATTGTTTCTTCCACTGTTTCTTCATCTCACTGTATCCTTCTTTCTTCCCTATCGTCATACGGCACTTTGAATCTCTGCATCGGCGTCACGATTGGACGTTTCGCCGGAAAGCGGAACAATCTCCAGATTTACAATCTCTCCTTGACTGTCCACTTGAATATTGGCAACGCTGCCAGCATCGACATTTTCCATATTTACCACATCGCTTCCCGTGATGCCAATCTTAGCCAAGCGCTCGCGGTTATCCATGCTGTGGATTTCATTCAGATCACCATCCAGGCCTTCCGAAATATTACCACCAGCCTCAAGTTCATGGACATCGCCACTGCTGATGGTCGTAATTCCCAGGACTGTCCCCTTTGTGTCACGGTATTCCAGGGCTGCCTTAGCCATTCCACCAAAAGCACTGACATCATCCATAGAAGACTGCTGATAAGCCGTCTGATCCGGACGGAATTGCGATTTCGGATTGACGGTATCGTGATACTCACGGCCTGGGTCTACCAGATTAACGATAAAAGCTTCCTCATTAGCAGGATTCTGGCTGAAGGTGTAGTTCTGACCGACATTGCCAGCCGTTTTACCCTTATACCAGCCATAGACGCCATACTTGCCCGGAATCGAATTGGATATTTCCTTCTCGTCCTTCGGGGCAAACGTAAAGGCATCCGCAAGATTGCTATCCTTCTCCTCGAGTCCCAGTACACTGCCCGTAAATGGTGGAATTGTCTCGCCAACATTGATTTTCTGCGGCTCAGCAACGATATCCAGCCCTTTGCGGCGAATCGTTCCTTTGCCAGCTGCCGACGTCTTATCCAGCTGATAGTTGGTATTGTCCAGACTCAGCGTATACGAAACATCGTGGTCGAGCAAAGTATCGGTATCTTCGCCAGCGGCAGCATCAGCCCCATCGGTGTAAACACCGGAAACTTTAAGGCCGATATTGTCTCCCTTAATGATGCGGTCATCGAGAACGATATTGCCCGCAGCGTTTTCCACGCCATCGGTGCCATCGTACGTCTTATCTGCCCGCGTTACATCTGTAACCGTGAGCAGGCGTTTTTCAATCGTACCATTATGCCCCGTAAGTTCTGCCGTCATGCCGTCCGTCGTCAGGCTTTCACCTGCCGTCGTATCTTTTAACGCATAGTTGCCATTGGTCCAGCCAAGCTGATAAGTGTAGTCCTTGCCCGTACCGGCATTCCAATCCTTGTAGGAACCAGACTGGATAAACACACCCACCGTATCGCCACCGATAACGTTCGTGTTATCGACATTGATGTTAGCCTTATCGAGGTATTTGTCAGCCAGCGAAGCATCGCGGTCATATTCCTTGACCGGCCCTTCCTTGACCGATACCGCTACCGTACGCGGCGTTATCGTGCCACTTCCCGTCAGCTTATCCGAACCATCTTTGGCTTTGACTACATAGTTGTCCTTCGTCGCACCAGCAAGCTGGAAATTGCTGAAATAGACATCCTTAGTCGTGACATTGCCCTTTTCATCGCGGGCTACATCCTTGCCAGCATAAGCGGCACTGATGGAATCCGCCAGCAGCGTAATGTTGTTCTTCTCATTCGCAACGATGCCCGTATTCTCATCGGTACCATCGAGCAGATTGATATGATTACGCTGTTTCTTATCGGCATCAGCTGCGGCATCGCCATTGTATTCTTTGTTGATGTCCCTGCCGTAACCATCGGCAAAATCGGCATAAACCACACGACGCTTGATTGCGCCATCGCCTTTATAGGTATCCTCCTCGGTAGCAGCCCCTTTGAGGGTGTTGCTGCTGTCCAGCGTGTAGTTGCCAGCCGTATTGCCCGTAAGTTTCAGCGTATAGTTAATCTGTTTGCCAGATTTTGCCTTGCTGTCTGGATCTACATTGGCATTCTCATCCGCATAAGCGCCTGTTACCGTGAGATTGACTGTGTTTTTGTCTTTCTCCACAATACCATGGTCATCTTCAAAGGTATAAGCAAAGTTGTTGATTATATTGCCCGCTGCATCCTTGACCGTATTTTCGCCATCATACGTCTTGGTATAACCACTGAGGTTATCCGTCTTGATCTTGAGCACGCGCGGCGTAATGCTGCCGGTGTTCTTATATTCCTTATTCCGGAACGAAGACAACATAGCTGCATCCATCTTGAAGTTCGTGAACTCCTGCGGCTCCAAATCGTTAAGCGTATACGTTACGCCATGACCCGAAACCACATTGACCTGGTCATTGTCATAGACGGCGGACTTCAAATCGTACTTGATGTCGATATCTGTCCCCGTTACATCGGTATAGAGAGACAGATGATTCTTCGCATTTTGGACTACATCCGTTCCATCATATTCCTTGGTAATCGGCGTCGTCCATTTTTCATGAATCTTATCTGCCGTAAGTGCCAGCTGGCGAATCTTACCCTTCTTAGCCGCTTCCGTGAAGTATACGGTATCCGCAATGGTGTAGTTCTTGCCCGAGAAGCCCGCCGCGTTATTCGCATCCGTGGCATTTTCGAGTGCCTGCTGGAGTCCCGTGTACTTAACTGCCTTGTAGCCAGTCTTTTCATCCTCAGTACTGCCCGTACCCAGCCAGTTTACATCCCCATTGGCCGTAAAGCTGCCCTTTTCGGTCTGACCGCCTGCACCGATGCCCGTCTGAACACCGCTGGCATCGGCCGTCCATTTGCCGTAAGTTCCGGTGATGTTATTGTCGCTTAGCTTGATAACCTCGCCATTGACTCCAGCAATATTCTTGCTCGACAGCGAGTTGATCGTATCTTTGGCATCATAAGCCTTGTTGGCAGTCGTATCGCCAGCCTTGTTGTTGTAGTCAGACGCAGCGACGCCATCGTAGTTAAAGTCAGCCGAAATCTCTTTGGGCGTAATCGTGCCTTTGCCTGTAATCGTAAGAGACGGTTTGCCACTTACCAGCGTTGACCCTTTCGTACCATAAACCAGTTTGTAGTTCGCAGCATTATCGCCCTTCAGCACCGCATCGTAATAAACATCCTTAGATGTTACTTTGCCAGCACTGTCATAGGCGACATTCTTATCCGCATAGCGAGCGTTGACGTTATCACGGTCGAGCTCGGCTTTATCGCCACTGATAATTCCCGAAACATTAAGGATATTCGTGCCAATAGCCAAAGCCGTCCCATCGGGGTTAGCCTGGGTAGAGCCTGTCACCACATCCGTCTTGCCGTTATATACCTTTGTAACCGCAGAATCATGGAAGGATACCGTGACATTCTTCGGCGTAATGGAAGCAGTACCCGCATCCGTAGTTTTCGTCAATGTTTTAGCCGTCGAATCAAAGAACGAAACGGAACTCAAATCAAAATTCGACAGCGCCGTATCCGTCAATGCAATCGTAAACCTCGCCCTATCGGCATCGACACCACTGGTCTCATTCCCTGTCGAATTCAGATAGACACCCGCGGCATTGTAATATGTCCCCTTGGTATCCATCTGCCCGTTTTTCAGGACAACACCTCCGATGATGAATTGGTTGATTGCGTCGGCCGCATCCTGTGAACCCGCCTGATCCCCATAGTCAGCTGCCGAATGATGATACGAAATACTCGAATCCGTATCATACACTTTATTGACGGCATCAAAATTCAAGGTAACATCAGCATCCGTGAGGATCTTGGGCTTGATCGTCCCTCGGCCATTGATAACGGTCTTTGCACCATCTTTGGTCGTGACCTCATTACCATTGGCATCGGCAATAAAATAGTTCCCTGCCTGCGCTCCCTCCAGCGTGAATTTATACGTAACATTCTGCGATGTCACCTGACCATTTGTATCACGGGCTACATCGGCACTGTCAAACACCGAATCATCCTGTGACGCAAACGACACATGGACATCATCGGCTGTATTGCCCCGGCTCTTGATGCCATCATGATAGTTTGGATTCCTTAACGAGTTATTGTTCTCATCCAAAAGATACGCATTGCCATCGTACTTCTTTTCGACATCGCCGAAAGTTACATAAAGGCCTGCCTTGTTGATGGTACCATTATTTACCGTAAACGAAGTACCTTTTGTCCAGTTCGTATTTTCTTTGGATACGTAAATATCATAATTGTTGGCAATGGCATCACCGCCCGAACCGATTTGGGCCGTGTAATTGATTGCCTTGCCCGTGTCAGCATCGACATTAGTATAAACTGCCGAACTGTTATTCGCCGTCTGATCCTTCGTGAGCAAACCGTCAGCTGCGTTATCGTAGCCAATAAAGGTAACGACACCATTGCCCGAAAGCGGCGTGCCATTACTATCGTAAACGACATTTGTTGCATCATAAGTCTTGGCAAAGCCATCAGCCGCAGCCTGCGCCTTTAACTTGCGCGGCGTGATGATGCCGCCATCGTTATCGGCTGTTTGGAACACCTTCGTAACATAGCCATTACTATCTTTCAAGGTGTCAGCGATAGCATAGTCGCCATTTTCCGTGACCTTGAGCTTATAGGTTACATTCTTCTTCGCCGCATTGCCACTACTATCACGGGCAACATTCGCATCGGCATAATAAGCATCGCCGACCGTATAGTCAAAAGTAAGCTGCGTATTGCCCACCGTCGTAGAGAGTGTATTTACAAACTCATCGGCCGTGTGATTTACTCCCTGCGCATCCTTATAGGCAACCGAAGCATTCCCGTCATAGGCTTTAGTGATATTGCCATGAGCCAGCTGCAACTTATCCATGTCGCTGATAGTCAGCGGATTGATAGTGCCTTTGCCATACTCGCTGTCGATATCAAGCGCATAGTTATCCGAAATGATGCTGTCTTTCAGGCTCGACACTGCACCTGTCGCATCTTTGCCCGTATATTTTACCGTGCCGCTGATAACATTATTATTGTTATCTCGCTGAACATGGGCATTCTTGGCAAAGGTTGCATCGGTATTGCCCGAACCATAGGTTCCAATAATACGGTTCGTATCGATGATAGACGACAGCTGTTCATCACCGACCAGCACCGACTTCGTGCCATCGGTAATCCCCGTTACCGAAATAACATCCGGCGTCTGTTCGCCCTTTACCATTTCCGAGCCATCATACGTCTTAGAAACATCCCCAAACTGGATATTCTTGATATGAACTGGATTGATGGCGCCTGTTGCCCCTGTGATGGTTTGCGTTGCCGCACCGTCCTGCGTTTTAAACACATAATTTGATGCTTTGTCAGCAATGTTACCATCCACTACACTTACCGTATACTTGATGCCCTGGTCGTCACCAAGGCCATAGGTATTCGATTTTTTAACATCTTTCGAATCGTATTCGCCTACAATGGATAACTTCGTCCCATCCGTGGTTATCAGATGGTCGCTGCCATCGGCATACTTAACCAGCCCATCCGACAGCACAATATCGCTCGTCAACTGGTTGTTACGCATTACCTTAACTGAATTATCGCCATCATAGGTCTTGTCGATATCGGTAGTCTTATTGCCCAAATCCAGCGTAATCACGCGTTTCTTGATTGTGCCATCTGAACCAGTCACTATCGCCGTAGAACCATTCGTGATATCGGCACCGTTAATCTGATAGTTATCGGCATCACTGCCACCAATCGTAACATGATAACCAACGCCATAACCAGTACCTGCATTAGCGACAGTATCCGTACTGCCTTCCTGCTTCGTGAAATAGCCCGAATGACCGTTGTCATCATTCGTTACAGTAAAGGTCAAATCATCCCATACCGTTTTATACGCATTATGGATGACTTCATCGGAATAGACCTTCTGTCCCAGCGCACCATCATAGAACTCCGTATCGTCATACGTTTTCTCTGCACCCTGCGCCGCACCGTTAACCGAAAAACCACCCAGCGATATATTCTTCTTGGCAATGGTCCCCGAACCATCCAGATGGCCTCCGGTCGTTTTGTTGACATCAGTGCCCACTCCATTATAAGCCGCGCTGTAGAGGACATTACCTTTTTTATCGACCAGGCGATAATTCTGTGCACCATTTCCCGTCAATTTCAAGCCGCTATAGCGGACAGCATGGTCGCCAGCTTTTTTAGTTTCTGCCCCGGCAGCATCAATATAATTTGCCGCTGCCGAATCCAAATCAATACCAACATCTTCCAGCTTGTCCGAACCATCGGTATTCTTTTCCCCGGTTTTAATAATACCATTCAACACAAAAGTAGTATCTGACGGCAGATTTTTCTTAGTGATATTCCCATCTGCGTCCGTAGCATCCACTACAGCTGCGGTACCATCGTAAGTTTTATTGATACCTGTACCATACCCAGCAGCAAAGTCAATGGTCAGCTCCGCCTGGTTGATGGTACCAACCCCCGTCAGTTTTTTACCAGTCTTAAAGGAATTGCCATCTGTAGCAAAAACATAGTTATTCTTGGCCGTATCATCCTTAAAAGCCAGAGAAATAGAGCTCTTCTCACCAAACACAATGTCCTTATTGGTGCCAACATTTTTATCGTCCTGGCCCTTGGCATCCACAAAAGATGCTGAGCCATTAAAGACTACATCTACCTTCGTCTTATCAACGTCAAGAATACCTGTGGTTTTAGTGCTATCACCATTGAACAGATTCTTAAAGGCCGTGCTGGCATCGGCACTGCCATCGTAGTTTTTCTCTATCTTTGTCTGGGAAAAATCAGTGATAGCCTCTACCGTCCGAGGGGCAATAGAAATATTAGCCCCCACCAGGTCATAGCCTTGCTGGTCAGACCACAGCAAAGCCAGCTTATTGGTTTTCTTGGAAGTCGCATCATAGGTAGAGTTTGTTTGACCATTGACATCATAATTGATATCGTCAGCATTTACCGTGGAAGTTCCCTTCGTGAGGAAGAACGCCGACGTATCTTTAGCCGTCAAAGCTTTGTTGTCTTTGTCAACAATTTTTAAAGTCTCACCATTATAAACTAAACCAGTTGGTTCAGCAGTCTTATCATATGCTGGGATATCCTGACTGCCTTTCGCTGTCACATTGGAGCCAATGCCAGTCTTACCCGTAACAGGGTTATAGACAGTAACAGCCGTATCTGGGGAACCATCTGCCTTGAAATAG
>Ga0256405_10008524_pt1 | contig 14632 bp, 14 predicted proteins | sample RumenRJG_02DNA_FD_189096 | JGI IMG/M metagenome (GOLD analysis project Ga0256405, IMG submission 189096) | Bovine rumen microbial communities from Lethbridge, Alberta, Canada - RJG_02 | ecosystem: Host-associated > Mammals > Digestive system > Stomach > Rumen | place: Canada: Alberta...
AAACATGCTGTTGGAGAAGATTGATGAGCAGAAGATTGCCCTCGGTGAGACTCCCGTCCTTGACAGGAAGGGTACAAAGCTGGAGCCTGCAGGTGCCAACTTTGAGAACGCAGCCATCGTGAAGCAGAAGAATGGGGAGTTTGCAGCCCGTGCCTCACTGAACGGTACGGAACTGGAGATGAAGCCTGTAGCCCGTGAGATAGGCATCCGCTATTTCTCGCTGCCGGAAGGCAAGGAAAAGCAAAGGTTGCTGACTACGACGCTGAACAGTAGCTATGCCGCTGACATCAGTAAGCTGAATCTGCATCAGACAAGAGGTTATAAAGTAGGTTAACTGAAATTTGGAGGAGTATGACAAATGCAAGTTTCAAGGCCCTCAAAGAGAAGGTAGGCGTGGATGACATCGCCTATTCCTTGGGCTACCGACTGAAGAGAGAGGCTGGTGTAGGCAAGTATATTGAGATGGCCTTGCCAGACGGCAGGGGTGGTAACTCTGACACCTTGGTTATCAGCAATCCGAAATCCAAGGTCAGCCAGCTCTATTTCCATCGGAGTGGAGCAAAAGGCGGTGATGTTGTAGACTTGATTATGGAGAATATCAACAGTTTTTCAGAATCTGGGAAGGACAAATGGGAAAAAGCCCAGAAGGTGATGGCAAAATTTGCCAATGAGCCTATTCCCGACTATGGTGACAGTAAGTATCTGGAGAAAGCTGGCTACAAGGATAATCAGCCGTTTGACCCGAATCGCTGGGAGGTGACTCCTGCAACGGAACACATGCATCATGTGATGAGCTACTTCGAGCCTCGCGGCATCCGTCAGGAAACGGTGGAGGTGTTCGCTCCGTTCCTTGTCCGTATCAAAGACCTTCAGGCCAAGAACTACGACAACTTCAATCTTGGTTTTCCTTACAAGGTGCCTGGATCAGATGAAGTGGCTGGTTATGAGATTCGAGGCTATAAGGGCTATAAGAGCAAGGCCGCCGGAACAAATTCTTCCTCTGCCGCATGGATCGTGGATATGTCAGATGGTAATCCCGATAGCGTGAAGAACGTATTTTTCGGGGAGAGTGGCTACGACATCATGGCTTTCTATCAGCTCAACCGACAGAAAATCGAGAAGGAGAGTTCCGTTTTTGTGTCGCTTGGCGGTTCGTTCTCCAATCAGCAGTTTTCCGGCATCATGCGTCACTATGGTCAGGCCAAGGCTGTTGACTGCTGTGATAACGACCTGAACGGACGTATCTATGGCATCCGTATGGCAGGACTGTTGGACGGCGTTCATTTCAATATCTCAAAGACAAACGAGGAGGTTCATCTGACAGTCAAAGGCCTGGAGCACGTGATGGATGCTGCTACGGCATCGATACACGAACTGGCCAAGTTCATGGAGGTGAACCCTCGTATGGCTGAGTGGAAGCCTGCCAAGGCTTTCAAGGACTGGAACGACCAGGCCATGAACAAACCGATGGAGCCAATGGCTCTAGCTAACAAATACCAGCGCAACGAGAAGCTGGCAGAGGACAGGGCTAAAGGTGTGAAACTTTAAAAACGGAAAGACGATGAAAAGACAACTGATTTGTTTCATTTCGCTTCTGGTACTCTCGAATGAGTGCTTTGCACAGCAGACCGACCCAACCTTGACGGCAGCGGTTGGCGCACAAAGTGCCATGTTGAACAGTCTGTTCAGCAAGCGTGAGAAGACACAGAAGAAGATTATTGCCGCAGAGACGGCTGTAACTGTAGCAATGGACAGGATGCACAAGGTGGAGGATCAGATGCTCGACTACCTGTCGAATGCGCAGGGTGCCATGCAGAACCTCTACCAGATTAAGAGGGCTGCAGAACTGGTGACTACTGAGATTCCGCAGAACATGAATCTTGTGAAGAAGTCACTGCCTGGTCATCTGAAGGGAACGGCTATCGCCATACTGGTTTCGGACGAACTGACGGATGCTGCTACGCAGATGGCCAGTCTCTATCCGTTCATGAAGCAGTTGGTGACCAGTGGCAGCTACAACGTATCGGATTACGACGAGAAGGGCAATCCTGTGAACAAGAAACACAAGGTGAACCTGCTGAACTCGGCTGAACGGTACTATGTTGCCAATGAGGTAGTCACTAAGCTGGAGAGCATCAATACTGACCTTTGGCTGTTGGCCTGGCAGATCAGGACGTACTCTTGGAATGACCTCTGGTACGGGCTTGACCCTGTAGGCTGGGCATCGGTCATGTCAGGTAAGGCTATCGTGGAAGGTCTGATATACGATTGGCAGTATCTGTAAGGGATGGAAGAAAAAACTAACAATATGACAAGAGAAAAGATAGAAATGACAGAAAAGAATGTAATTGGAAAATGTCCCGTATGTGGTGGCGACGTAATGGAGTCGCCATTGGGATTCTGTTGCAACGGCACGACCAAGGAGGGTCGGCGTTGTCAGTTCGTCATCCACCGCAAGATGCATGGGGTGGAGATGACGGAGGAGATTTGCCGTCAGCTGCTCAGTGAGGGCAGGACGGGCATCATGGAGATGAAGAACAAGAAGAACCAGCCATTCCTGGCCATGTTCATCATCGAGGATGGCAAAGTGCATCTTGATTTCGTATCTCACTATATGGAAGGCAGCTGCCCTATATGCGGTGGAAGGGTGAAGAAAACGAGTAAGGGCTATGCCTGTGAAAATCATGTCGGGCCGAATCCCACCTGCGACTTCTATATGATGGGTATCATCTGCAACCGTAAGATTACGGACGAGGAAGTGGAGAGATTCCTCAGTGGTGAGCGGTTGACACTTGACGGCTTTTCTACGAACGACGGACATATGTTCTCCTCTACGCTTCAGCTGAATGAGAAAGGAAGTGTGTCCTTGGAGTCGAAGATAACCAAATGTCCTGTCTGCGGAGGTGAGATACATGTGGGCATGAAAGCCTACAACTGCAGTAACTACAAGGATAAGGATCATCCATGTAACTTCTCCATCTGGCGGAACATTTCGGGTCACGAGGTGACTGTGGAGGAAGCCAGACAGATATGTGAGGATGGACAGACCAAGGAAGTGCTGGAACTATTTAAGGAGGACGGCACGATTTACTACAAGCGCCTTGGATTGAACAAGGAGAATCAGGTAATCAGAATTTAAATTGCAGAAATAATGAAGAAACTCATGATAGCAGTGGCTGTCCTGCTTGGAATGACAGCATGCTCGGACAAGAAACAGCAGATGAAGGATTTGGCGGAGATCAGTCTCTGCCAATCCCTGGGCGAGAGAACGGGCGTGAAGATCCTCGGTGTGTCGGAGCCTGACTCCACTTTCGGGACAAGCTATCTGTCACTGGAAGAGAAGAAAGCTGTGATGGCTACAATGCAGAAGGTGACGAAGCAGATAATGAGCCGCACAAACAACATGGTAACCTTTGACCCCAGTGATGATTATGTCATCAACCTGGCTGAACGTCAGATGAGGGCTAATGCAGACCTGAGAGAAATGCTGTTCGAATGCGACAAGAAAGGCGAATGGAACGGATGGAAGGTGAAGATTGACTACGAGGCAAAAGGCGGGCACGAAATGGACTACCGCGCCGAACGCTGGTTCTTCTTCGACAAGGAAGGTGGTGTGATTATCAAAACTATCGAGTTTCCATTACCATAATGACTATGACACAAGAAAGAATGAATACCGTCGGTAATGACGAAACTTTCTCGGATGACATCCGGGCTTTGAGAAAAGAGCGCGCGAAGATAAAGAACCGGCGTGATGACATTGTTATTTTCCCGAATGGTGACAAATGGTTTGTCTTTGACGATGATGCCAACAGACTCTTTGAAGTGCTGGGGTGGCAGACGAGTGAGAAACTGATGGACGAAGGTGCCATCAGTTGGATGAGTCTCAGTGATGAGGGCAGAGAAGCATTGTTGCTCACAGACTTGGAGCCTATCAGTCTCTGGAAACACGCTGAAATCAATGTTGCCGGATGGTCATCGGAGGAGGATTACAAGGCCGACAGACTTTCTTTGGCTCAGCAGACCTTGGACTATCTGCTTTGGTTTAACCGCAATGATCATGCCATCGTGAATCTTGGGAAGTTCCCTATCTACTCGAAAGACGGCGACATTGACACCACAGAGAATATCTGCTTCGTCGATTTCGATGGTCGCGGATGCGTCAATCTGTTCACGGAAAGCGGCAAGACCATCAATCTGGTGTATGGCCAGGAATGGAACATGATGGGTGATGGAGATTATATCATCAGTACGGGTAACATGCTGAATGCTCAGCTCGAAGATGTGAAGCACATGCTGGTAAACTACGGTTCGGTGGAGATGCAGCGGCAGTTGAAGACGGATGATGTGATGGATGAGTACAACTCCGTCCTCAGCAAGTATCGCTACGACCATGTGCTGATGGAGCAGCAGGATTTCTACGAGGCTCTTGGCGATGATGCGGTGTCGATGGCCAGCAAGTATCATCTGAAGCTTTGGGACAGGGACGCTGGTAATGGTCTCGTCGTGCCGATGGTGATGCTGAACATCAATCAGGTGGACAAGGTTCTCTCCGAGGCGGATGATGTGCTGATTGAGGAAAGCCGAATCATGGAGTCGAGGGATGAACTTGCCCTGAAACCGAGTCCGCTGAACGAAGGGCTGAACGAGACTCTGCACTTCAACGAGAGTGGGATCAAGAAAACGCGCAATGGCGACTACATGGTGTGGGCTCGCCTGAATGGGGTGGACTTGCCCGACAAGGAAATATCGCCAGAAATGGGTATTAGATACCTGCGGCTGACAGGTGGGGCTGAGAAGGAGGTGCTACTGAGATCAGCCCTCCAGCAGAGCTATGGCACAGAGATAGGCCAGCTCGCCACTCACAGCCAGTCGGCTATGGTCAAGATATAATAGGTTAGTATTAAGGTACTAAGATTATTCAGGATAATATCTTTTAGTTCATACGATTAATCAGATTATGCAGCGTCCCTCATTGCCTGTGAAGGTAGTGGGGGATTTTTCTTTTAGGCTTTGAACACCTTGGCCGTCGGCGGCGCCAGATTTTACGATGCAAAGGTAAATGGCTGCTGATGGATGGCCTCGGCTTTCAAAGTGTTTTCCCAACAATCTTCCTTTCCCTTCTGGAAAGAGTATTCCCGTAAAAACACACCGAACCTTCCGATTGCCATTCGTCAGTCAGCCACCTTTTGCGAGCATCGTAAAAACAAGTCCCGCAGACGGCAAGGAGCAAAAGCTCCAAACCAAAGGGAAAAGATTAAAACTCAAACATACGATGCTGAAATACGCTTTATTCGACTACATTCCCAAACGCAAGATGCGCAGGGCAACCTTCGAGCAGCAGGACACCACAAGAAAGGTGCTCGACTTCAAGGCTGGCAAGAGCTATGCCACGTCATGGGCAGCACGTCAGATGGCTCGTGCCATCCGTCACAACGACTTGTCTGATACGATTATCGTCTGCATCCCTGCAAGTTGCAAGCGCACCAACGACCGCAGATATAAGCAGTTTATGAGAGAACTTTGTGAACTGACGGGTGCCATCAACGGCTTCGACCTGGTACAACCTATGGGAAAACGTAGGAAAGCACATATTGACCATGTGCACGAAATCGCTGATGGAGCATCGGAGTGCATCCACTTTAACGACAATGCCCTTAGAGGAAAGAAAGTGCTTGTGGTTGATGACATCGTGACCACGGGAAAGACCGCAAACACCTTTATCGACATGCTGCAGTCAGCAGGTGCCGACGTGAGAGGTGCCCTTTTCCTCTCAAAGACTAAAAGCTACCGCAAAAATCATTAATCAGTATTAAGATATGAACGCAACAACAGTTAAACTCAGTGTTAGGAATTGGGCAGATGAAGACCGCCCAAGTTACAAACTTCAGAACTACGGCGCAGGTTCGCTGACCGATGCAGAGCTTATCTCGCTCCTTGTAGGCAGCGGTACGGCTCAGTATAATGCCGTTGAGATTGCTAATCACATACTTTGCAAGTTCGACCGTGACCTTTCAAAGCTGAGCAAGGCAGAGGTTTATGAACTGAACGAGGTGGAAGGAGTCGGTACACAGACTATCTGCAAGCTGATGGCAGCCATGGAGTTAGGCAAGCGCAGACAGATGGCAGGACGCTCCTTTGCTCCTGACCTCTGCACGGCAACGTCTATCTACAACTATATGCTGCCGAAGATGCAAGACCTCAAGACGGAGGAGTTCTGGGTTCTGCTCTGCAATCAGAACTATAAACTCATCAAGCCCGTCCGTATCAGTCAAGGTGGTATTACCGAGACATCCGTTGACATCCGTATCATCATGAAGGAGGCGGTACTCTGCAATGCTACGGTTTTAGCAGCAGTTCACAACCACCCCAGCGGCTGCATCCACCCCAGCCGGTACGATGATGAACTAACGAATAGCATCAAGAGGGCGTGTCAGCTGATGAGAATCCATTTCACTGACCATGTGATAGTATGTGACGGCCAGTATTATTCGTATTCAGAGAGAGGACGGCTGTAATGCCGTTCTTTCCCTGCCTGGCATCGGATAGGTGACTCGATGGAGGTTTCCCCCCGTCGGGTCGGATGCTCCCTATGGGTCGCATCCTCACGGGTCGAGCCGTTCAGCCTCGCCCGTAAAGAGGTATCGCCGATGGTCGCATTATTCTTTGCTCTCTTTCCTTGGGAGGATGTGGGGGACGGGAACACAGCCCTGCATCCGCTGACGTAGGCAATTGCCTGGCACTCCTTTCGCTGTCGGTACAGGGCTATGCCTTGCACGGGCAACTGTCAGTCGGCGCAGTCAAGTTGCTTACATCGGCTGGATGCTGGCAAAGTTCCCGTCCAGGTGGAGGCCAAATAGCCGGGCTATTTCAGAGTCAGCGGACAAGCCGCAGACACTGCTTCGGGACAGCGGTATCGCCGATGGTCAATCGTTCTTTTCCCTTTTGGCTTTGGAGAACTGGAGTTCCCCGAAAGCCGTGACGGTAGTCATGTCCGCACGAGTGCGAACGTCACTACTGCCACCGCTTTCGCCTTCCGTTCAGGGACGGACGGAAGTGAGGGTCATCGAGCCATTGCCGACATGCGCTGCTGGCTTGCTGCACGGGTGGATCGTCCGTTGGCCGATGACTCACCTGTGCAGGAATCCGCAGGCAGTCGGCAGAGGCTCTGCGAGGCTGCTCCGCAAGGGGAGGGGAATGTCTGGCCAGCCGCTCCTTGCTGTCCTTGGGATGATTTTAACGATGCAAAGGTAACGTGCCGCTGTCGGATGGCCTCGGTATTCATTGCCAACAGGCTGAAATCTTCCTCATTATTGCATGATGAGCGTATTTCAGGCAGTTGCCAACGGCACCTTCCGATTGTCATGCGACGGTCGGCTACCTTTGTCGGGCATCGTAAAATCGATCCCCGGACGGCAAGGAGCAAAGGCTCCAAACCAAAGGGAAAAAGTTAAACTCAAACATCAGAACAAATGAGACATTGCGACACCTATCAGATTCCTGCCTACGCAGTACCCTACATCGCCAACGATGACCCGACAGGGCTTAGTGACCTCGAAATCGAGCTGATTGACGGCTTTATGGCTTCTACTTTCCCTCATGGATGCAGCGTCGACTGGGACACATGCCAGCAACCGCACTTCTCGCTTTCGCCAGAGTTCGGCCAGCCGTGCGAGGTCTATGATGCGGTGATGTACGGCTATTAAATTCGACTTTTCTGTCAGCACAATCGATTGTGCATATTGTTAGGCGACCTCTCGGTTCGTGAGAATAGGGAGGCTTTTCAAAGAGACAACGAGATTTCAAGATATAAAATCTACACACTATGAACACGCAGCTCGGCAGCACAATGATGGTGGTGTCGGGCTGTTTCGTGCATCCCTCGGCTGCTCCCGTCGCTGGTCGCAGCCTCGCGGGACAAGGCTCCATCATATCCTTGCCCCGTTACAAGGTATCTCCGATGGTCGAAAGATATTTTTTTCAATTGATTTGATCGAGCCAATAGCATGATTCTATTTCATGCTGAGCCTCTTTCCCTTCTTTCTTTATCATTAAGAATTGCTTTCCTTCCTCATTAAAGGAATCCCCAAATTCAAATTCAAGGTTTCCTTTTTTGAAAACATAATCCATCATATTGGCTGATCCGCCTATTTCTACATAGCCATTCACAACAATCTGTGGTTCCCCTTTTAGGGCTATCCCTTTGGGATAAACAGACAGTCTGAACTCCTCGTCACCCCTCACTTTGAACGGCTGAAGTTGTGGGTATGCCAATGCCACCCCGTCTTTATGGAAATTCTCTTCCTTCAGTTCTTTTCTCTCCCTTATATCTACGCGGACTATCGAGCCATCTGTTAAATCCTTAAAGCAGCAAAACGGGAGCCAGCCTTTTCCACGTAGTGACTCATGCAGGCTTCCCATCTCCTTCTTTACAAGTTCCCCATATAGTTTCTTCTCCTGTTGGGAATAGTAGTTGACGATGGTAAGTGAATCATACACCCATAGCTCAGAACTATCTCCATAGCAATAGCCTCTCCAGCCATAGCTATGCCAGTCGGAAGGTTTTGCACTCTTCATCTTTTGCCTGAAGCCCGTATCAAACACAGAGTTAAACCGTCTGACCATATCAGCCCGATCCTTGATGTCACGCAACGGATATCTTCTTCCTATAGGAAACAATGTCAACGAAGCAAGTTTCTTGGCATCGCCATCAGCAATGCTCTTGGTTATTGCTATAATATTGGCAGAACTGCCAGAAACAGCAGGATCACCATCGAAGTCTGATTCTGGAATCTTTTCAGATTCACCCTCGTCATCAGTTGCAATAGTACTTGTGTCTGCAACAGTTTCTGTAACTTCAACATTTGTAGCAGACTTTTGGCCGCCGCATGAAATCATTGTTGCGACCACTAACCAAATCAAAATCCCTTTCCTCATAACGTTATACATTTGTTTGTCAATCGAGTTTGGGGTGCAGATGTCCTCATGGCAAGGATTATAGCTTCGCCTACTAAGGCAACATTTGCTAATAGGTAATGGCTCTTACCAAACCACGTTACCGTACTACCTCCAATCTCTGCTGTTTTCAGTAGTTTGTTCCTGAACTCCATATCATCAAGACTTGTTGCAGCTCCGATGACAAATCCTGTTCCTGATGGGCTGAGATTGAAAATAATCGGACCTGCATCAATATCCATACCGAACAAGCAAGTTCGATCATGGTATTCTCTTAATCCTGCAAATGGAAAATTCTGCCTAAAGTTCTTTTTAAGACATTCATATTGTTCTTTAGCAAACTCTGTATCGATTAGTGAAAGATAGTAGCAATTCAACGCAGAATAAGAGCCTTTCACTGGTGGCTCAATCTCCGCGATATTTCCATTCTGTACAAGAAACGATGCCAATAGTCCCGTTTCTTTGTCAATCCATTCTTTCTTTGCCCTTTCAATCCATAGCTTCACAGTTGAGTAATACTCACCATTATATTGACTGGCGTAATTGTTCAATGCCAATATAGCCACCAACATATCGGGTATGTAGATGGATTCTCCAGGGTATGTAGGCAGATTCATTATAGGACTCTGACGAATTCTGCGGTTCATCGCCTTGCAAAGAGAATGGTACAGGCCATCGTATTTGTCATCACCACCAACCTGCTTGTATCTGCTAATCATCCATGCTAAATGGCTATAATATGAGATGTGGCTCAGATTACCATAGATGCCATCCATCGGGTCTTCTCTCCAGCGTAGCCTGTCGTATTCCCGTATTTCTTCAGACATCGCAATGTCGATTATCTGACCAATGAACTTAATGGATAGTTCCTTATTCTGGGGATAAAGAATAGCAATATTAGCCAATGCTGCCGATGTCATGGAACATGTGTACAAAGCCCATTCACCCTGGAACTGCTCACCAATACCGCTTGGCATTTCATCGAGTAATCCCTGTGGAGTTGTGCAAACCTTTGAGGTAAGATAGTTTGCACGACGGATTATTCCTTTCTTTTCTCCATCAAAAGATCCGTGTCTGCTTGTGGCACACTTAACCCATACTGCTTTCCCCGCAATGAGAGAAATAAATACTATAAGTATAATGGTCATTCTCTTTCTCGATCTACTCTTTGTCATCCTCATTGTCGTGAAGAATTATATCACTAAAAACCCTTCGATGGCATTTAGGACACATTCCGTAGATAAATTCTATTAGCAATTTATCATCACTATCAAACCAATAAAACTCTTCCCACTCTAACTCCGTCGATGTAGTATGACATCTGGGACATGATGCACTATTATTGTATGGAGCTACTTCTTTTGATTCTTCATAAGCTTTCTTTAGGCGCAAAGCTTTGTATCTCTGACGAAATTTTTCACGTCTTATATCTTCTTCCGTAGGTTTCCATATCTCCTCGGTGATAGTCTGCAAGTCAATTAGAGTGTATCCACAGCCAAATATGACAAGTTTTAACACACTAGACGACGACTTGATAGGACACAGATGAAATTCCAAACGTGTCTCAGAAGGCAAAAGCCTATCAATTGTGCCTGATATGACATTCAAATCATCCATCTTCAATTGATAATCCCCACTGCATAATATATCAATGACAAGAACCCTTGGAAGAGGGATGCCATTTACTCCAATCAATAATCTCTTGAAAGCGTTTTCTGTAGCCTCCTTGTATCGACCATCTTTGAGATCCTCAACTATTGGAATGCATATATTTCCATTCTCTAATAAGCTACCATAGGGCACACTTAAATTAAAATATAAAGGATTGAAAATGTCTGAAAGAGCCCTTATTGTAGATACCATTATAGAATCCGCATGGTTTAACGACAAATGCATTCCTTCAGTAGAATCCTCAAATCCTATTTTGGTTGACTCTAAATCAATCCAAAACAGACTATCAACGAGCGTATACAATTCACTAATTATTTTTCTTGCAGATTCCAGATAGTTTCTTCCTTCAAACTTAAAAGGGGTTGTGACAAGTGCAAAAAGTGACAGTCCATCTTCTTTTAGCAGATTTGCAATAAATTGACTAACTATGAGGCCTTCTTCCCGCCCCATCCCAATAACCATTAAGATCTTCCCTATATAGCAATCTGAATACCGAGAAGTAAGGAATTCGCATATATTAGATTTATGTCGACCTGGTATTTGTCCAGATGTGTGTAAGTCTTCAAGTAGAAGGGTCATGTCATAGAAGTCAATGCCATCGCCCATAGGTTTATCTTCACCCATATAAAGCAAATGACATTTGTTCTGCTCATTATTTAGCATTGAAATAACTTTTCTCACGTTACTTCCTAACCCCACAACAAGGAGTTCGCCCTCTTCTGTATCACACTCCATGAAACTCATAATGCATTATCTTAATTAATCGGCTTCTCCTATCTCTAGATAAAGCCTTTTAACAATCGATTATCCCATTAATTCTGTCATTCCGGAAACAACTTCGTCTAGTTGTTCTTTGTATATAAGTCCATCAACATATTCTTGTGGAATCGTGTTAAAACCAAATTTTGCACCAAGGATAGCACAAGCAACAGCAGCGTTAGTATCTGCGTCGCCTCCTGCTCTGACTACAGAAAGCAGACCTTCTTCAAAAGATGGTGCATTCCAATATGCCCAGAGACCAGCAGCCAAAGTTTTAAGCGTATAGCCCACCGAGTCCCAATCCTGCAACTCTAATGCCCTTATGTCAGTATTCAGCGAGAGATCTATGTACTCTCGAATACGACTATCATGCTTTTGCGCTATATCAACAATCTTGTGATATGATAGTTTTTCTCCTTCATATACCAGTGAGTGTATTAGCAGAGAAACGATAGCACAAGATCCTACACATCTTGGGTCGTAGTGCGTCAATCGGCAAATATTGGCTGCACATTCTTCAACAGCTTTTGGGAATAGTCCTACTATAGAGGTTCGCATCACCCCTCCATTAGCTGCAGATTGCTGGTGGCTCATTTCCCATAGCATCTTTGAGGCATCAAATGGTTTTTCGACATAATCGCCAAAACTAAGCACTTTGTAAGTTGTTTCACCAATCCCCATCGGCTCACCATCGGCCCATTCTTTGAAATTTCGGGCGATACTGGTATAATTGACACCTTTGTCTTTGATTACAGCATTTGCGATACAGAGCATCATGTCTGTATCATCAGTCCAGTCACCAATCTTCCACCGTTTACGATGCCGGTCTTGGAATATATCACTGTAATGTCTGATTCCATTAGGATATTTCCATGCCATATCCTCATCAGTCATACCCTCCGTGCCAAGTCCAAGAGCATCACCTATTGCTTGCCCAAATATTACGCCTTTTACTTTATTTTTTATATTTTCATTAATCATGTATTACTGTCCATCTTTTTTCTAATACTTGTTATGAGTTATTCGAATAACATTTTTGCTATTATCAATCTCTATCTTTCCCAACCTGCCAAGAACACTTTGCCCAAGGAGAAGAGGAGCTTTTTGATTACGTACAACAGATGCCCGGACATTCTTTAAGCTATGCTCACCAAAAGTCACTTCCTTCAAGTTGATAACAGTTCCAACTGTCACATCACCATTAGCATCCATATACCGCTGGCTACCCACTACGTCATTTCCTGACAGATAATCATTTTTCATCATAAAAGTAGCTTCTACCATTGAGAGAGTGACATCACTGGCACCTGTATCGAATACGAAATGTAATGGCAGACCATTAATCTTGCATTTCACTTTGCAAACGCCAGATTCCTTTGTAAATGGAATTTCTGATATGGTGGAATTATCTATTCCTGAAACTTCAATAACTCCAATAGGCGTATTATTTTCCTCCTCTGGTTGGTTATACTTTTTTATTAAAGCTTTGAACTCCTCCATATCCCTTATCGGATTCATATCCTGATCACGTTCAATATGTGCAAAGCGTCGATAGCCAAGTTCAAACGATTTCTCCAGATATTCCAAAGCCTTCTGCTTGTTACCCATCCTTGCATAAAGACATGAAGCGTCGTAATAACTTCCAGCACGGTCTTCCTCTCTTGCTATAATGCTATTCATCACTTCGATAGCCTTGTCGTATTGACCAAGTCCCTGATAGGCATAATGAATACAACTATACTTCTCTGGTGAATCTTCAATTTCTATAACTTTCCGAAAATCGGCCTCGGCCAAATCTTTTTTACCCTGCTTCAGATATATATCACCACGCGCTTCTATGGCATAAGATTCTGTTGGGTCAAGAACGATGCACATGGATAAATCTTCAACAGCACCATCAAAATCTCCAGATAGTTCCTTAAACCAACCTCTTCTATAATAGCCAAATGCGTATTCAGGTTGTTTCGTTAAAACCTGTGTATATACATCAATAGCAGAGTTGGCATTCCCCATTTCATATAAGATAGGCACAAATCCTGATGTGCTTTATCATATAACTCTGAAGAAAGACATCCGTCCATCGTCAGTACGGCGAGAATCTGAACTTTACCCATAATCGTTTCCTTTCGTTAGGCAAGGGTAAAAAAAGTAGCGTGCAATTCACACTACCTTCAAGCGATGGCTCTGGTAAAGCCTTTACGGAGAGTACGTGAATGCACGCTATGCATAAGCATAGCATAAGCATCACGCAATCGTCTCCGTAGTTCCAATTTACCAGATTTTCGCTTGAAACGCCTTGCGGTCTTATCCTATATGTTGGCGGCAAAAAGCTCCTGCCAATCGCCGTTTTTCTCAAATGTTATGCAAAGATAGCCAAATTCAGTGAATTACGGGCTATGATTGCTTGAATTTATATTTAAGTCCATACTCTTCAAGTTTGCTGTATAGTGTTGTTCTGCCTATTCCGAGCAGTTCTGCGGCGACACTCCGGTTGCCGTTTGCCTGTTTCAACGCCCGTAATATCCGTTCCTTATCCTCCACGTCATTGCGCAGGGCGAAACTGACGTGTGAGGTAGGTTTGATTACGGCAAGCTCCAGATGTTCTTTCGTCGCCACACCTTCCTGCGCTTGCAATACAGCTCCCATTATCTTTTGCCGAAGTTCCCGCACGTTGCCCGGCCATGCGTGTGTCAGCAACGCTTTACGTGCTTCGGAACTGAAACCGCTCACATTGCATTCCAATTCCTTGTTGGCTATCTCGCGGAAGAACTCCGCCAACGGCAAGATGTCCTCCTGACAGTCACGCAAGGGCGGAACGGTTATCCCGAAGTCATGCAGACGGTAAAACAGATCCTGCCGGAAACGCTTTTCACTCACTGCCGCCTCCAGATCCTCATTGGTGGCGGCGATGATGCGAACATTGAAACTTCTGTCCGATTTGTCACCGATCGGGCGATACCGCCTCTCTTGTATGGCACGGAGTAACATCTGTTGGGTTTCTAACGCAAGGTTGCCCACCTCGTCCAGAAACAGCGTGCCGCCTTCCGCTTCATAGAAATACCCTTTCTTGGTACTATCCGCACCCGTGAACGCGCCCTTGACGTGTCCGAAGAAAGCTGATGGTGCAAGCTCTTTAGTGAGTGAACCGCAGTCCACCGCCACGAATGGCTTGCCTGCCCGTTTACTTTTGTCGTGCAGGTGGTGGGCAATATGTTCTTTACCTGTTCCGTTCTCTCCGAATATCATC
>Ga0256405_10008525_pt1 | contig 14632 bp, 12 predicted proteins | sample RumenRJG_02DNA_FD_189096 | JGI IMG/M metagenome (GOLD analysis project Ga0256405, IMG submission 189096) | Bovine rumen microbial communities from Lethbridge, Alberta, Canada - RJG_02 | ecosystem: Host-associated > Mammals > Digestive system > Stomach > Rumen | place: Canada: Alberta...
ATGCGAAAAATGCTGCTGATGTTACGCTCAATGGTTGTCCACAATACCCCCTTTGATGAAAATTTCCTAAAAAATCATCAAAAGGTATTTGACTTTTGACACACTATCTGAGAAAACTGGGAAATCGCGCAAGACATGGCGTGGCACGAGATCACCGATGAATCAGCATTCCTGGCATTCTTAGAAAAATCTCAAAAAAATTGAATTTCCGGTTGACAACTGTGCCGATGCAATGTATAATTTCCCTCAAATCAATTAGCCATAACCCCATAAAAACGGAGTCTCCCATGCCCTGCGATCAGCCCCGATTGACTGCATCCCGGGGAGATGTCCGGACTCTGCTGACTTATCGCAAAGCTGCGATCATTTACGATCTGACTTTCCATTTTGCACACTCTTTTTTGTCGAAAGGCGACCGGACGGTCGATCAGATGATCCAGGCCGCCCGCAGCGGAAAACAGAATATCGCCGAGGGAAGCGCTGCAGGTGTCACTTCCATGGAAACCGCCATCAAACTGACCAATGTAGCCAAGGCAAGTCTGCTGGAACTGCTCTTGGATTATGAAGATTTCCTGCGGGTGCGCGATTTGCGTCAATGGGAAAAGGATTCGGATGAGGTCCGTTATTTACGGAAAAAATCCATGGACAATACAGTTCCCGACCAATGGTTTGTCGATCTGGCGAAAACACGTCCGGCCGAGACTGTCGCCAATATGGCGATCGTTTTTCTGCATCAGGAAGATTTTCTGCTGCAGGCACAACTGAATGCTCTGGAGCAGAAGTTTTTATCGCAGGGCGGATTCAAGGAACAAATGCTTTCCGCCAGGCTGAAGGTGAAGAATTCTTGCAGCGGAGCCGGCAGGGGAAAAAGATAACTGGCCGTGCGAGGGAGCGGTGCGGCGCGGACTTTCTGGGAAATCGCGCAAGACATGGCACGAGATCACAGGTGCGGGGAAGATGGCTGGCCGTGCGAGGGCGTGGTGTGGCGCGGACTTTCTGGGAATACTGGGAATACTAAGAATACTGGGAAATCGCGCAAGACATGGCGTGGCACGAGATCACCGATGAATCAGCATTCCTAGCATTCCTGGCATTCCTGGCATTCTCAGCATTCTCATCGGCGAAGCCGATCACCTGACTTTGAACTCGAACATCACCGGAAGATGGTCGGATGCACGGATCGGAGCAACTTCAAAACGAATCGGTTCGATCTCTTTCGAATACAGGATGTAATCAAGCTGCTTTTCCGGATGCCAAGAGGGAAAGGTCGGACTTTCCTGCCGGTTGGCGGAAGCCAGTCCGAGCGAATCCATAAAATCTTTCAATTCCCCGGAACCGCCGAATGCATTGAAATCGCCGCCGACCAAAAAGGGAGTCTTCACACTCCGGAGCAGGCCGGAAAGCGTTCCCAACTGACGACATCGGACCGATCGGCGGAGCGAAAGATGCAGCAGGAAAAACCGGACGCCGTCCACCTCGATCTCCAATGCCAGACGTTTCATGCCGGTGTCCAGATAATGGAAGGCACATGGACGTTTCCTTTCCTGCGTGAGAAAAATGTTGGACTGCCTCCTGAGAATGGGGACTTTCCGGGAAATCGAACCGGGCGCGTATTTGACGGCGCTGTACGCGGACTGGTGCAGGGCACGAGCGATCAAGCTGCCCTGACTCTGATATCCGGTGCGGAACGACCCGTTGTCGACTTCCAGCAGACCGGAAACATCGGGGGAAAAATCCGCGATGCAGTCAATAATCTTTTCCAGCCGGCGGCGTTTGGTACGCAGATATCGGTGCAGCCCCAGGACCTGATCGAGCCGGTTCGCCGGCGCCCCGGTACCGTAGGCAATATTGTAAACCAGGAATTTCATTTTCCGTCCCCCGCGCCGGGGCGTTTTTTTTACCGGTTCAGCCAGCGTTCGGCGTCGATGGCTGCGGCGCAGCCCATGCCGGCGGCATGAATGGCCTGCCGGTAAGCGGGATCGGCACAGTCTCCGGCGGCAAAAACGCCTTCCATGCTGGTCCGGGAACTCTGCGCCTGGAGCGAGAGGTAACCAGCCTCGTTCATTTCCAGCACGCCTTTGAACAGGGAAGTGGAGGGGACATGGCCGAGCGCGGCGAAGTAGCCTTTGCAATCGATCCGGGATTCCTCGCCGGAAACGGAATTGCGGATGACGACGCCTTCGACGTCCTTTTCGCCGACGATATCGATCACGTTGGAATTGAGGTGAAATTCGATCTTCGGATTGTTTTTCGCCCGTTCGACCATGATTTTTGAGGCGCGGAAGGCATCGCGGCGGTGGACCAGATGGACCTTGCTGGCGAAATGGGTCAGGAAGTTGGCTTCCTCCATGGCGCTGTCGCCGCCGCCGACCACGGTGACAGGAACATTGCGGTAGAACGCCCCGTCACAGGTGGCGCAGGCGGAAACGCCTTTTCCGAGGAATTTCTTTTCTGCTTCCAACCCGAGCCAGCGGGGCGAGGCTCCGGTGGCGATGATCAGGGCCTGACATTCGATCTTCTGTCCGCTTTCGAGGGTAAGGAGCTGCGGACCGCCGGGTTTCAAAGCGACCTGTTCGACTTTTTCATATTCGATGCGGGCGCCGAATTTTTCAGCCTGCTGCTGGAATTTTGCCATGAGTTCATATCCGTTGACCGCTTCGGGGAAGCCGGGGTAGTTTTCGACGTCGCTGGTCTGGGTGAGCAGTCCGCCGGGAAGGGGGCCTGCGATCACGAGGGGGGCGAGGTTTGCGCGGGCAGCGTAAAGGGCGGCGGTCATGCCGGCGGCGCCGCAGCCGATGACGACTAATTTTTCCATAGAGAGATCCTTTCCATAATCTGAATGCGGTTTCCGTGTTGACCCGGTTAATATTGCACCTCTTCTGCATTTGGGCAAGTCTTTTCCGGAAGAAAATTTAAAAATAATCTGCGGGAGACACTTTTTTTTTCGGTAAAGCATACTATATTACAAAAAAGGAACAAGGTAAGAAATGCTGAACATTCTGAAGTCAATCTGGAAATATTCCACCAGACGGGAACGGCTGCTGCTTTTTGTGGTGATGCTGTTCATGTTCTTTTCTGCGAACCTGGAGCTGCTGGGGATCGGTCTGCTGCTGCCGGTGGTGGCGCTGCTGACCAATCCGGAGCTGATCCACCAGAATTATTATCTGGACCTGATCTACCGGATCCTGAATCCGTCCTCGACCCGTTCTTTTCTGCTGCTGCTTTGTCTGTCGATCGTGCTGGTTTTTCTGGTGAAAAACGCCTTTCTTGCCTTTATGCTGTGGTTTCAGAACCGGATCATCTATGCCAAAACCAACCAGATGGCGGACGCGCTGTTCCGGACTTATGTGTTTGCGCCGTATTCGATTTATCTGAAGCGGAACACCGCCGAGCTGCTGTCGCGTCTGGGTGTGATCCGCGGTGATTACTGCCAGGTGATGCTTTGTCTGATGATGCAGATGACGGAACTGCTGAATGTGGTCATGATCTTCGGGATGTTTTTCTTTTTTGTGCCGGTGGTGACTCTGATCCTGCTGGTGATCTCACTGGTGGTTTCGCTGCTGATCTATTTTCCGCTGCGGAAGGTCAACAGCCGTCTGGGACAAAAGTATTTCCAGGAAGGGAATCTCCTGAACCGGAATGACCTGCAGACCTTCAACGGGATCAAGGAGATCAAAATTCTGGGATCGGAGGAAGTTTTTGCTTTGCGCAACCGTTCGATCATGGAACGGATGAGCAGCTTCCGCATCCGGATGAGCCTTTCTTCCCAAGCCCCGCGTTTTCTGCTGGAAGTGTCGATGATTTCGGGTGCGGTGCTGCTGCTGGTGCTATATCTGCTTTCCGGGACGGCCAATACCTCGATCATCCTGAAACTTTCCCTGATCGGCGCGGGGATCGTCCGGCTGATGCCCGCGCTCTCCCGGATCCAATATCATTTTACGCTGATGCGGCAATTCCAGTTTTCGCTGGATAGCGTGTATCAGGACTTGAACAGCATTCCCCGTGAATCCACCGGTGAAAATCATCCGCCGGTGACATTCGAGCATGAACTGAAACTGGACAAGATCGGTTTTGCGTATGAAAACACGGTGACCGATATTTTCAAGGATTTTTCCCTCACGATCCCGGTCAACAGTTCGGTCGCCTTCATCGGGCGCACCGGCTGCGGGAAGACCACGCTGGTCGATCTGATCGCGGGTCTGCTGCAGCCGGACCGGGGCGAGATCCTGGTCGATGGACGCAATATCCGGGAAAACCTTTCATCCTGGCGTTCCCTGATCGGTTATGTGCCGCAATTCATCTATATAATGGATGATACCATTCTGGCCAACGTCACACTCGGTTCCAATCCGGATCAAATCGACTTGGAGCGTGTCCACGAGGCGTTGCGGATGGCCCAGCTGGATGAATTTGTTTCTTCACTTCCGGACGGGCTCAATACCATGGTCGGCGACCGCGGTGCACGACTTTCCGGCGGCCAGCGGCAGCGGATCGGGATCGCCCGCGCACTGTATCACCGTCCGCGCGTGCTGATCCTGGACGAGGCGACCAGTGCGCTCGACAACGAAACCGAAAAGGCTTTCGTGGATGCGATCGAGGTCCTGCGCGGTAAATTGACATTGCTGATCATTGCGCACCGTCTCACGACCACCCGTAATTGCTCCATGATCATTGATGTCGAGGCTGAAAAGAGAAAAATATAATAAAAATTAAATTATTTCCTAAATAATATAAAATAAAAATCATTTTCAAGCGTTATATGGGATGACGGCACGAGAGAAACGCAAAATAAAAAAACAGAACAACAGGAGGTTACTATGAAAAAGAAAACATTGATCGCAGGACTTGCCGCAGGATTTCTGATCGCGGTTCCGGGAGCGTTGTTGGCGCAGCCTCCCCCGCCGCATCACCATCATGGCGGAGGATCAAGCGGCGTGCGGCTGGCTACGGACATCGTGAATCTGGTCAAAGCCGCGGTCACGCCGCCGGTCGTGGTGGCCCCGGCCCCAGTCCCCGCGCCGGTCGTGGTGGCTCCGGCGGCACCTGCGACGACAGTCGTGGTCGGACCTGAGCCGGCTGTGTATGAATACCGGTATTATAACGGATACCGGGTGGTCTATTCCGATGGCTGGTACTGGTATAACAGCGCATGGGTCTGGGGCGGACCCGGTCCGGCGCCCTACCATTACCGTCCGGGCTGGAGACCTGCGCCGCCTCCGCCGCATCATCACCGTTATGCGCCGCCTCCGCCGCGGCATCATGCTCCGCCCGCACCGCGGCATAATGCTCCGCCAGCATCGCGGCATAATGCTCCGCCCCCGCGCTACCGGTAAGACGCTGAAACAGCAAGCAAACAAAAATCATCCCCGTCGGTTTTCCTGCCGCCGGGGATTTTTGTGTGACACGAATTTTGTCAGTTGAGTCTTTGAGTCCGGTTTCCGGCATGATTTTCAGCTGAATTCCGTTCGGCGCTGGATTTTTTGGCGGACCGGCTGTATATTATCCGCTTTCAGAAAACAGATTCGGAGGACGGAATATGGATTATTTCTTTCATGGCTTCACCACGCTGCAGCTGGTCATCCTGATGATCGCCGCGGTGCTGATCGGGATCAACAAGACGGGACTGCCGGGCCTGGGACTGCTGCCGGTAGTGATGCTGGCCAATACGTTCCCGGTGGGACTTTCGACGGGTATCCAGCTGGGAATGCTGGCGCTGGCCGACCTGCCGGCGGCCTGGTATTACCGGAAGACCGTGAACTGGAAACAGCTGCTGCGGCTGATCCCGATGGCTCTGATCGGTATCGCGTGCGGACATCTGGTGCTGCGTCTGGTGCCGAAGGAGTCGCTGAAACCGCTGATCGCCTCGGTGATCCTGGTCCTGTGCGCCTTCGGCCTGCTCAAAGACCAGATTTTCAAGGACAAGGAAAAAATCCCGACCCACTGGTGGTTTGCCGCGATGTTCGGACTGCTGGCGGGGTTCACCACGCAGGTCGCCAATGCGGCAGGGCCGGTCATGGCAATTTATCTGATCGCGATGCGGTTCGAGAAAAAGGAATATATGGGGACCGCCGCCTGGTATTTTCTGATCCTGAACTGGACCAAAGTGCCGATCTTCGCGTTCGAAGGACGTATCACTATGGCATCAGTGCGCGCCGATTTGGCGATGATCCCGCTGCTGCTGGCCGGCGCGGCCATCGGGATCTGGCTGCTGAAGAAGATGCCGCAAAAAGTATTCGAGAAAGCCGTGCTGATCCTCTCGGCGGTGGCCGCATTGAAACTTTTCTTCTGAAAACTGTGACAGGCTGGCCCCGGAAGTGTGACACATTGTCCCGCTTTTTCCGGAAATCGGAAGGGGTTGAACTGGTTTTCCCCTCATGGCATAAAAAATGCTTATATAAATTACTATTGAAACATATCGTGAACAGAACAGGAGTTTGAAAATGCCCACGTATGAATATGTCTGCAAAAAATGCGGCAAGGAATTGGAAGTGTTTCAGAAGATGACCGATCCGAAGCTGGAAAAATGTCCGGCCTGCGGAAAGAAAGCGCTGCAGCGGAAGATCGGTTCCGGAGCCGGGATCATTTTCCACGGGACCGGATATTACTGCACCGATTTCAAAAACAAGAAATAATCTAAAGCGGAGGATGTATCATGGCAAAAGACAGTATGCAGTTTCAGACGGAAGTTCAGCAGCTTCTGCAGCTGATGATCCATTCCGTATATTCGAACAAAGATATCTTTGTGCGCGAACTGGTGGCCAATGCCGCCGATGCGCTGGACAAAGCCCGGTTCGAGTCGATCAGCCATCCGGAACTGGCACAGGAATGGGAGATCCGGATCGCCGCCGACAAGGATGCCAATACCCTCTCTTTCATTGATAACGGTATCGGCATGGACCGCGAGGAACTGATTTCCAACATCGGCACGATCGCGAAATCCGGCACCAAGGCCTTTGTCGAGGCAATGAAGAAGAAAAGCGAGTCGAAGGACAACGATCTGGAACTGATCGGCCAGTTCGGCGTCGGGTTCTACTCCGCTTTCATGGCGGCCGAAAAAGCCGACATCATCACGAAGAAGGCCGGGACCGATCAGGCATGGAAATGGTCTTCCGAAGGCAAGGATACCTACACGATCGAAGAGGCCGAACGCGACGGGCAGGGGACGACCATCGTCCTGCACCTGAAAGAGGATGCCAAATCGTATCTGGAATACTGGACCATTTCCTCGATCATCCGCAAATATTCCGACTTCATCGAATATCCCATCCGGATGAAACATACGGTCAAGAAGGATGACAAGGATGTGGAGGAAGATTCCACACTCAACACGATGAAAGCGATCTGGCTGCGGAGCGAATCGGAAGTCAAAGACGAGGAATACAAGAGTTTCTATCAGCATCTCGGCCAGTTCGGCGATCCGCTGAAACGGATCGTATACAGCGCCGAGGGGATTTCCGAGTTCAAAGCGCTGTTGTTCATCCCGGAACATGCGCCGTTCGATTTCCAGTTCGGCGAACGCCGCACCAACGCGCTGCAGCTGTATGTCCGCCGCGTGTTCATCACCGACAACTGTCCCGCGCTGCTGCCGGATTATCTGCGCTTCGTTTCCGGCGTGGTGGATTCGAGCGACCTGCCGCTGAACCTTTCCCGTGAAATGCTGCAGGACAACCCGCAGGTCCACAAGATCAGCGTCAACCTGACCAAACGCATCCTTTCCGAACTGACCAAGATGCTGGAAAAGGACCGCGAACGCTATGAACGGTTCTACCGGGAATTCGGGCGGCTCATCAAGGAAGGCGTGCATACCGATTACGCGAACCGCGAAAAACTCCAGAACCTGCTGCTGTTCGAGACCATGAACAACCCGAAAGGAAAACTGGTCACGCTCAAGGAATACCGCAACGCGATGCCCGCGCTGCAGCAGGATATGTATTATCTGACCGGCGACAACCGGGAGGCGCTGGAAAACTCGCCGCATCTGGAGATCCTGCGCAAGCAGAATTACGATGTGCTGTTCATGACCGACCCGATCGATGAATTTGTGGTTTCCGGCATCCCCGAATATGAATCCAAGAAACTGAAATCGGTCAACAAGGGCGAGGTCAAGTTCGACGAATCCATCCAGAAGGATCTGGAGGAAAAGACGAAGAAAGCGGCCGATGACAACAAATCGCTGATCGAAGCGATCAAGAAAGCGCTCGGCAACAAGGTGAAGGACGTTACCTTCTCCAGCCGTCTGACTGAAAGCGCCTGCTGCCTGGTCGGCGGCGAAGCCGATCCCAGCGCCTATATGCAGCGGGTCCTGAAAGCGTTCAACCGCGACACGCCAAATGTGGCGCGCACGCTGGAACTCAATCCGGACCATCCGCTGGTGGCGGCAATGAAACGGCTGTTCGAGAAAACGCCGGACAACCCGAAACTGACGGAATTTTCCGAGATGCTTTACGATCAGGCACTGCTGGCGGAAGGCAGTCCGCTGCCCGATCCGCTGCTGTTTGCCAAACGGACCGCCGCCCTGATGACTTTCAGTGCGGAAAAAGAGGCGGCTGAATAATGGCCGACTATTACGAAATTCTGGAAGTCACCCGGGAAGCGACGGATACCGAGATCAAGAAATCCTACCGCCGTCTGGCGGTGAAATACCATCCGGACAAGAATCCCGGCAATGCCGAGGCGGAGGAAAAGTTCAAGCAGATCTCTCAGGCGTATTCCGTGCTGGGCGATCCGCAGAAACGTCAGATGTATGACCAGTATGGCGAAGAAGCCTTCACGCATGGCGGCGGAGGAGGAGGAGCCGGATTCGATCCGTTCGACCTGTTCCGCGAAGCGTTCGGCGGAGGCGGCGGAGGCGGCATTTTCGATTCGTTCTTCGGCGGCGGACGGCGCGATCCCAACGGACCGGTGGACGGCAACGATCTGCGTTACGATCTGGAGATCGACTTCGAGGAAGCCGTTTTCGGTGCGGACCGCAAGATCGAGTTTTCCCGTCTGGCCGCATGCGAAGATTGTCACGGCTCCGGCTGCGAGGAAGGGACCAGCAGGAAACGCTGTCCGCGCTGTCAGGGTCGCGGCCAGGTCTCCATTTCCCAAGGATTCTTTTCCATTTCGCAGGAGTGTCCGAACTGTCACGGTGCGGGCATGATCGCCGAAAAACCCTGCAAGAAATGCGGCGGTCAAGGTTTGCGCAAGGTGAAACGGACCGTATCGCTGCATATCCCGCCTGGCGTGGATACAGGGACCCGGATGCGGGTCTCCGGGGAAGGGGAGCCGGGCTTGCGCGGCGGTTCCAACGGCGATTTGTATGTGATCACGCATGTGCGCGAACATAACATTTTCAAACGCAGCGGCAGTTCGATCTTCTGCGAAGTCCCGATCGATTTCACCACTGCGGCGCTGGGAGGCGAGATCGAGATCCCGACCGTTACCGGGAAAGCCACGCTGAAGATCCCTGCAGGCACGCAGACCGGTGACAAATTCCTGATCCGCGGCAAAGGCATGCCTTCCCTGCGCGGCGCAGGCCGGGGCGACCAGCAGGTCCAGGTGTTTGTGGAAGTCCCACGCAAACTCAACGCGGAACAGAAGGAAGTGCTGCAGCATTTTGCCGGACTGCTCAAAGGCAAGGACCAGAAAGGCAATCAGCCATTGCAGGAAAGTTTCTTTGAAAAGGCGAAGAAATTCTTTCAACTGTAAAGTTTGTTTTTCTGTCCCGAACCGGAAATCCGGCGGATAGCCCGGTTTTTTGAGTGAAAAAATACGATCTGTTCCTTTTTTTTCGTTGAAAACGTGCTATAATATTCCCATGTACTGGAAATTGGAATTCATTTCAAACAGGAAGGGTTTATTATGCGTATTGGTTTCGTGGTTCCGACCGATCTGGAGTCGAAAGTCATTCCTCCGATGAACAAACATGTTACGTGCGCCGGTTACGGGGCGGGCAAGGTGTGCGCCTGTTCTGCCGCGGCCGACCTGATCTTCCGGAAAAACTGCGACACGATCCTGATTTGGGGCCTGGCCGGCGGATTGGCCAAGGATGTCAATGTGAACGACATCGTGGTCGGCTCGAAGGTGGCCTACCGGGATTACAATATTTATCCGCTCTGCGGTTCGACCGGACTCGGCTGGGTGAAGGATTTTACCGAAGATCTGTTTTTCGAACTGGATCCGAAACTGCGCGCCCTGCTGCTGCGCGAGCTCCGCAAACTCTTCCCCGACCGGAATGTCCGGGAAGGGGTGATCTGCTCGGGAGATCAGTTTGTGGAACTGAAGCCGGGCGATCCGCTGAACCGGGTGGAACAGGGATCCGACGCCGTCGATATGGAATCCGCCGCGGTGGTCCATTTCTGCCATAACCTGGACCGGAACGTCAAGGTCGGCGTGATCCGGGTGATCTCCGACAATGCGGACCATAACGCCAATATCGATTTCAGCGCTTTTCTGGACACCTTTGCCGAAATGAGCGGAAAAATGTTCCAGCTCCGCAGTGCCCTGCAGGAAGAGGACGAAACCGAAAAGCGGCTCCTTTCGGTGATCAGGGATTATCAGGATTTCCCGGTCAAAGGCGTGCTGTTCAAAGATATCTGGGGCATCTTTTACGATCCGGCGATCCTGCAGGCCGCCTGCTACAAAGTTTACGACCTTTTCCATCTCCAAAATCCGGGTGCGGAAATTACCAAGATCGCCGGCGTGGAATCGCGCGGCTTCATTTTCGGATTCGAAATCGCCAAAACGTTCGGTGTTCCCTTTGTGCCGTTGCGCAAGAAAGGCAAATTGCCCGGTGAGATCGTTTCCGATACGTATACGACCGAATATTCGCAAAGCTGTCTTGAAGCGCAGAAAGCCGCCTTCAGTCCCGATGACAAGGTCCTGCTGGTGGATGACATCATCGCCACCGGCGGCTCCCTGCTGGCTGCGCGGAATGTCATTGCAAAATGCGGTGCGGAATGCACCCATTGTCTGGCTCTCGGACAGATCAAAGGTCTGGATGGCACCAACCTGCTGAAGGAACACGGCATTTCCGCCACTTATCTTTTTGTCCTGTGATTTTTTCCGGAAGGAGAACGAAATGAAGATCGCATGGTTCAAAAAAAACATCACCCCCGAGGTCGGCGCTTATCTGGCCGGTTACGGTCTGAACTTCAAATCGGTCATGAAACACGATGAGCTGCTGGCGGACGGACTTTGTCTGGATGACGGCAAAAACAAAGTCCTGTTGATCGGACTGGACCTGCTTGGCCTCGATGAATGGTTCATCAAAAAGATCCGGAAGAACTGTTCCGGTCTGCTCGGCATCCCCGAATCGGCCGTGCTGGTCACCTGTTCTCATACCCATACCGGCCCGGAGACCCGCACGATCGCGGCACACCCGGAACAGCTCCATATGGATTACCTCGCGAATCTGGAAAATCTGATCACGGATGCCGTGCGCGAAATGACACCGGAAAAATTCCGGGAATGTTCCGTCTATTTCTATTCGTGCCAATGCGACGAAAACCGGAACCGCCGCTATGCGGCCGGCGACAACCATGTCTCGTTCACTCCGCTTCGGCGCGAGGTCGTGCCGTTCAGCACCGGCTTTGCCGACAAGGAACTGGGCGGACTGCTCTTCATGGATCCGGAAACGAAGCTGCCTGTGTATGCGGTCGGCAACTATGCTGCGCATCCGCTGGCGGGCCATTCGCTCGGACTGGGCGGACTGCGCATCTCGGCGGATTTTCCGGGCGTGTTCCGTGAATATGTCGCTGCCAATACCGGCGCGGCATCCATGTTCATTACCGGAGCCGCGGGCGATATGGTGCCGAAGGAAGACGAACTCGGCGACGATGCGATGAACACCATGGGGATCCGGCTGGGGAAAAAAGCGGTCGCCTTCATGCTCGAAGCCTGGCGCAATCCATTTCGTTTCAGTATGCCCGACGCCAAGGTCGGCAGCTGCATCCGCACGTTCACCGTTCCGCTCCGGAAGAAATTCCGCCGCGACCCTGCCAAACTGCCTGAACCGTATCTGGGAAAAGACGATGTGACGTTGGAGATCCAGTGCGTTGCCGTCGGGGAGGTCTGTTTTGTCGGCGTTCCCGGCGAACTCTGTGCGGAACTGGGGCAGGAGATCAAGTGGCACAGTCCGTTCCGCCGCACTTTTATCGCCTATGATGCAACGGCTTATTTTTCCTACATGGGACCCGCGAATTTCTTAGTGGCCGGCGGTTACGAGGCGGCCAGCCAGCGGTTTTCCGCGCGCGGCGGCTTGGAACTGGTAAAAACTGCTTCCGATGCCATGTTTGACCTGCACGAGGAACTTTATCCGTCTGACCCATCCGACCCGTATCCGGACAATTGTTCCGACAAACTGGTCAATATCCTGCCGAATCACAAAGCGTGAGTCGGGGATTCTCTGGAGTCAAGTTCACGATGCCGGAGGACAATACAGCAGAGGACGATGAGACTGCTGCCGAAGTAGGAGCAACTTGTGGCGAGCTGTTCCCGAACCTGTAAAAGTGTAAAGCGCTGAACCATATTCCCCCAAGTGTTGATGCCTGGGGGAATATGGATTCCTTTCGGAGGTTTCTGCAATCTCGGACGGCTCGGACACCTTGGAATGCACTCCACATCAAAATAAAAAAGGGGAGGGGGATTTCCTGACACTTCTGACACTTGTTTTTACCTCTTACGCGTAGGGGAAGGAGATCCATATAATAGGGGGTATATAGCATAAGGACTTGCAGAATAGCGTCGGAAGCGTCAGGACGTCATGTGAGGCGGCAGACAAGATCTTCGAAAATAAACTGCCGGATCATTCGAAGATCATCGTTCCGTAATTGTCGGGTGAATGCCAGCCGCCGCTCATCGCCAACGGCGACCAGGTGGAATATTCGGTCGGCTGCATCTTGGTTCCGGGAGGGGGGACTGTGGCGTAAGTTCGCGGCAGGGCGGGGAAACGGACAGAGCAATTTTCGGAACGGGAGGTGATGATTTTCAGCGTAATTCATTGGGCCGAAACGATGAAAGTTGAATAAAAATCTATACGGAAGGTTTTTTTCCTTGATTTTTTATTTTGGGGGTGTACATTAAAGATGTTGTAATGGGCTCTTTTGTCAGGGGCTGTTGCGATGCTCATTTATATCCGTATATACTTCAGCAAAACATTCGGCTTTTCCTGAATGTCTTTACGCATGCTTGGTTTCGCAGCAAAAGTTGTATGATCGGCGGTTTGAGAAAAGTTGAGGAGTTTCCATCCATGAATGCGACCGTGATGAGATTTTCGGCAATGCTGTCTGGAAAACCTCGGCTTGATGCCCCGGAGGCAATTCCCGCGATCATGACACAGGATAATTGCTGCCATGGCGGAAGTCTTTTATGCCGCGAGCTCCGGTTTTTGCTGATTTTTTGCGGTTTTTGTTGTGAAGGTGTAAGAAAAAGCGGTCGAAGTCAGAACAGATGCGATGGTGACCAATAATCTTGAAGAAGTTCAGCCAGCAGTGTGATTCGTGGAAAAAGGATGAAAAAGCCGAAATACCGCTTTGAATGTTTCCTCCGTGGAGCCGCAAAATAATGAATATTACGCAGGACATTGAAAGACCGTCAATCCGGAAAATCATCAGCAGATTCACGGTTTCCGGAGCGGAAAATACTTCCGAACAGTTGCTTGTCAGCCGTCATCAGCGCAGAGAGATTTTGATTCCATTCAGCGGATGTCAGCATTATATGCTGAACGGCCGGATTAATGATTTTGAACCGGGGACGGTGGGTCTGGTGGACCGGTTTGTGCCCCATACGCCCTATTATACGAAAAACGATCAGAATCTGCTGCAGCTGTGGGTCCTGCTGTATAATAGTTATGTAAAAGGGGTGCTGGCCAAAGTTTTTGCTGAAGGGAGATACGATATCGTGCAGACAGTCCGCTTTCCGATGGAACTGGGACGTTTCATCGAGCGGCGCTGGGATCAGTTGGCCCAGCAGTCCGAAGTGACGCAGAAAACCGTAATGGATTTCATGAAGATGCCGATCGAGATGGTTTTGGATGATTTCTTCCTGCAGGCGAATTACCCGTCGATAACTCCAGCCGAGGAACGGCTGTCCGATTTCCTTAAAGACTACATCCGCACCTGTTTCGGACGGAACTGTTCGATCCCGGAACTGGCCAGAATTTCAGGTTATAGCACATCCCACCTGTCCCACACTTTTCAAAAGGAGACGGGAGAAACCATCCGCGCATTCATCGATCGGGTGCGTCTTGATTACACGCGGGTCGCGCTGAACAACGGTTCGAAACAGAAAGAGATCGCTTACGTGCTGGGCTTTTCCTCGCCTGCGGCATTCTGGAACTGGTTCAGAAAACACCGGTAATTTTCCCCCCTTTTTTTGTACATTGCAGGTTCTATGTATTTTTTGCAGAAGTGAGATATTGTCGTTTTTTTTTGTGTGTGCTATAATGGTAAAAATATCAAAAGCCAACAACAGAAGGGTGAAATATGAGCAGTTTGGCGATCAATGGAGGAAAGAAAGTATTCGAAAATCCGCCGCAGGTGCCGATCTGGCCACCGGCATATCCGGAAACGGGAGATCAGCTACGGGAAATTTACATGAACCACAAATGGTCTTTTTACGGCGAAAAAGAGGTGGAATTCAACCGCGCTTT
>Ga0256405_10008527_pt1 | contig 14631 bp, 9 predicted proteins | sample RumenRJG_02DNA_FD_189096 | JGI IMG/M metagenome (GOLD analysis project Ga0256405, IMG submission 189096) | Bovine rumen microbial communities from Lethbridge, Alberta, Canada - RJG_02 | ecosystem: Host-associated > Mammals > Digestive system > Stomach > Rumen | place: Canada: Alberta | collected...
GGCAAAACTGGTAATTGGGGCTAAGTCGTAACAAGGTAGCCGTACCGGAAGGTGTGGCTGGAACACCTCCTTTTTGGAGTTGGAAACTGCGACGAGCTTTGCTCCTTGCTTGTACACTTTCTTCCTTTTTTATAAATAGTCTCTTAGCTCAGTTGGTTAGAGCGCTACACTGATAATGTAGAGGTCACTGGTTCAACTCCAGTAGGGACTACTTTTTTTATGTCCGCATATCGGGGGTATAGCTCAGTTGGCTAGAGCACCTGCCCTGCAAGCAGGGGGTCGTCGGTTCGACTCCGACTATCTCCACCAAACAAAACCAGGCTGAGCCTGGTTTTTTTGTTTGGTGGAGACGTCGGAGGCAAAAGCCTCCTCCTTTTTTTTACTGGGGCACATCCCCAGACCCCTCGCGCCGTAGGCGCGTCAGAAGCGGCGGGGCGCTTCGCGCTGCAATGTAAGCACCTGTGGCTCAGTGTGTTATGTAAAGTGATCCCCCTGTTTTTGAGGGGGATCACTTTGCGTAAGTCGCTGACTATTTGATGCTTCCGTTGCAGCGCAAAAAAGCGCAAAAAAAGAATGGAAGCCCGCCGGCGCTTGGTGTTCAGGTTTTTTCTACCTTTGTAGTCAGAATCGGTGATTGTCATGAAGTATCTTCGGTGGATATGGCGGGGGATGGAGGGAATCCGGTGGAATACCCTCGTCCGGGTGCTGGCGGGTGTCGCGCAGGTGGGGCTCGGCCTGTTGATGGTCTGGCTCAGCCGGCGCTTCATCGATGTCACGATCCGCACCGGTACGGAGCAGGACATTGTCCGGATGATTGTCTATCTGGTCCTGACGGTCCTGGGCGGAGTCGTCCTTCGCCAGCTCTACTACTATATGACCACTACGGCCCATACGAAGCAGACCAACAGCATTCGCCTGGAAGCCTTCAGCCGCCTTTTCGACCGGCAGCTCTACGCCGGGCAGGAGCTTCATTCGGGCGATGTGTCTTCCCGCCTGGCTAAAGATATCGATGTGGTGGGAGAGGCGACGACCACGATGCTGCCCCGGATGTTCGTCACGCTGGTCCAGCTCGTCGGGGCCTTCCTGCTGATGCACTCGATGGACCGCCGTCTGGCCTGGGCCCTGCTGGTCCTCACGCCGCTGGCTATCGTCTTCGGCAAGGTTATCGCCCGGCCGCTTCGCAAGATGACGCTCGAGATCCGCGACAAGGAAAGCCGCATCCAGATGCAGGTTCAGGAAGGGATGGAGCACAATGCCGTGCTGCGTTCCCTGGGCAGTGAGCAGTGGGTGACCGACCGGCTCGACCGGACGCAGGATACCCTGATGGGATGGGTGAAAAAACGGGCCCGTTTCACGGTCGTCACGCGGACGGTCCTGGCCTCCTGCTTCGGCTTGGGCTATCTGCTGGCCTTCGTCTGGGGCGGCCTGCAGCTGCGTGCGGGTGCCATCACCTTCGGTGTGATGACTTCCTTCCTCCAGCTGGTCAGCCAGATCCAGAACCCGATCTTCACGCTGCTCAATATGGTTCCGCAGCTGATCCATGCCACGGCCAGCATCGACCGTATCGACGAGATCCTCGGGCAGGAGCCCGAGAAGGACGGTGCCGCGCCCGACCCGGTCCCGGGCAGGGTCGCCGGCATCCGCGCCGACAACCTGCGGTTCTGCTACACCGGCAGTGACCATCCGGTGTTCAATGGCTTCAGCCACGACTTCCGTCCCGGAACGAAGACCGCCCTGATGGGCCCCACCGGCATCGGCAAGACCACGCTTTTCCGCCTGATGCTCGCGCTGGTCAAGCCCGACGGCGGCAGGCTGACAATCTACGACGGGACGAAGGAAGAACCGGTCTGCCCGGAAACCCGTTCCGACTTCGTTTTCGTCCCGCAGGGCAATACGCTGATGAGCGGATCCATCCGCTTCAACCTGCTGCTGGCCAAGCCTTCGGCCACCGAGGAAGAGATGGTCGCCGCGCTCCATACGGCGGCGGCCGACTATGTCTTCGACCTGCCCGCCGGCCTGGATACGGAACTGGGCGAACGCGGCATCGGCCTTAGCGAAGGCCAGGCGCAGCGCGTGGCCATCGCGCGCGGTCTGCTCCGCCCCGGCAGCATCCTGCTGCTTGACGAGATCAGCGCCTCGCTCGACGAGGCGACCGAACGCGAGCTTTATACCCGCCTGTTTGCCGCTTATCCGGACCGGACGATGATTTTCATCACCCATCGCGCCGCCGTCAGCAATCTTTGCGACGAAACCGTCCGATTCTGACCGTTCTCTACCGATTTTTTTGTATAATTGTAGTTCGAATCGAAGTCGAAAATAATACAATTATATAAGAGTCGTTTTATGAAGAACATCAACTGTTTCATTCCTTTCCAGGAAGAAGCGCAGGTGGCGCAGACCGTCGCCAACCTGAAAGCACAAGCGCTTGTCAATGAGATTTATCTTCTCCATGTCGGAGAAAACGCGCCGAAAGAGGTGCTGGACTGCAAGGTCCTCGAAGTACCGGGCCTCAACAGCACGGCGGCCGTGCGCGCCATCGCTGCGAATGCCAGCACACCCTATACCTTGATTTCCACCAAATACACGACGCTGAGCCTGGTGCTCTTCTCGCTCGAACGCATGGAAGCGCTCATCGAGGACGCCGGCGCTGCGATGGTCTATGCCGACCACTTCAACCAAAAAGGCGACGAGCGCATCAACGCCCCGGTAATCGACTGCCAGTTCGGTGCCCTGCGCGACGATTTTGATTTCGGCTCGGTGCTCTTCTACCGCAGCTGCGCCGTGAAGGAAGCTGTGGAACGGATGGATGTGGACTACAAGTTCGCCGGCATGTACGACCTGCGCCTGAAGGTTTCCCAGAAAGGGGCGCTGGAGCACATCAACGAGTTCCTGTATTACGACGTGGAGACCGATACCCGCAAGAGCGGCGAGAAGATCTTCGACTACGTGGATCCGAAGAACCGTGCCGTCCAGATCGAGATGGAGCAGGCCTGCACCGCACACCTGAAGGCCATCGGCGGCTATCTGGAACCGAAGTTCAAGCACATCGAATTCAACGACGACAGCTTCGAGTATGAGGCTTCCGTCGTCATCCCGTGCAAGAACCGCGTGCGCACCATCGGCGACGCCATCAAATCGGCGCTCAGCCAGAAGACCAGCTTCAAGTACAACGTCATCGTGGTGGATGACAACTCCGACGACGGAACGGTCGATGTGATCAAGCAGTTCACCAATGACCCGAAACTCATCTACATCGCCCAGGACAAGAGCTGGCACGCCATCGGCGGCAACTGGAACGTGGCCCTGCATCATCCCAAATGCGGCAAGTTCGCCATCCAGCTTGACTCGGACGACGTCTATTACGACGAGACCACGGTGCAGAAATTCGTGGACGCCTTCTATGCCCAGAACTGCGCGATGGTGGTAGGTACCTACCGGATGACCAACTTCCACATGGAGACCATCCCTCCGGGAATCATCGACCACAAGGAATGGACGCCGGAGAACGGCCGCAACAACGCCCTCCGTATCAACGGCCTCGGCGCACCGCGCGGCTTCTACACGCCGATGCTGCGTACCATCAATTTCCCGACGACCAAATACGGTGAGGATTATGCCGTGGGCCTCCGCGTGAGCCGCGAATACCAGATCGGCCGCATCTACGACGTGGTGTACAACTGCCGCCGCTGGGATGACAACTCCGACGCCTCGCTCGACATCGACAAGGTCAACGCCAACAATACCTACAAGGACCGCATCCGCACCTGGGAACTCAAGGCGCGCATTGCGTTGAACAAATGTCAGAACTAGCCAGACAGATGGACGCGATGTTCTCCCGCGAGCTTTCGCTCGGCGGGAGGGCATCCGTCAATTATGCCGCCCTGGCGAAGGTGGAGCAGCGGCCGATGCCCGTGGACGGGCTCGACGCCGTGCTCTTCTTCAATCCCGGCCGCGTGGCCTCGGTGATGGCCCAGGTCGATGAAGAGACGCTCCGCCACCGACCGTGCTTCCTTTGCCCGGATGGCATCGGTCCCGAGCAGCTGACGCTCGACTGGACCTCGCCCTACGGCAATGGCTGGTGGATCCGCGTCAATCCTTTCCCGATCTTCGACCGGCACTTCACCATCTCGATCGACCGCCATGCCCGCCAGCAGATCGACGGCCACTACGCCGACATGCTCTGCCTGGCGCAGCAGGCGCCCGAATACCTCTTCTTTTACAATGGTCCGATGTGCGGCGCGTCCGCCCCGGACCATTTGCATTTCCAGGCCATCCCGACGGGGAATCTCCCGGTCGAGCGGCTGGTGCGCCGCGGCGAAGGCCTGCAGTTGCTGGGCAAGCGCGACGGGGTGGTGGCCAGCCGCCTGACCCGCTTTGCCGGCAGCGCATTCGTCCTGAGTTCGACCGACCTGGCGGCCCAGGAAAGCCTGTTCTACCGTCTGCTCGCCTTGGGCGAGATCCAGACGCAGCGCGAATGGGAACCGCGGCTGAACCTGCTCAGCTGGTATGGCCCGGGCGGCTGGACCACGGTGGTCTTTTTCCGTGCCGAATCGCGTCCGGACTGCTTCTTCAGCGAAGATCCGCAGCAGCAGATCCTCATCAGTCCCGGCGCCGTGGAAATGGCCGGCGTGGCCATCGTCTCTTCGCGCGAGAGCTTCGACAAGCTCGATGCGCAGCGCCTGGGCGAAATTATCCGCGAAGTATCCTACGACTCACATAAAACCCGCATCATGGAAGAAAAACTGCTCCGCAAACAAGAAATACTCTCGGTCGGCGTCGTGTCGCTGCCGACACTTGCTTTTGATTTCAAAACGCCCTACACCTTTGGCGGAAACACTTATTCGGGTTCCTATACCGCCTCCGTGCAGGACGGCCGCATCCTCTTCGAGGGAAACCGCTACGACGAAATCTATTTCAAACATACCGGCGCCGAGGGTTCCTTCGAACTGCGCGACGTCACCATCGGCGTGGATTTCCACTGGAACCGGCAGGAGACCCAGCTCTTCCCCGATGACCTGAAACTCATCGTCGAAAACGGCAAGGTCACCGCCGTCAACTGCGTCGGCATCGAGCACTATTTGGTGAGCGTCATTTCCAGCGAAATGTCGGCCACCAACTCCGAAGAACTGCTCAAGGCGCACTGCATCATTTCCCGTTCGTGGATCCTGGCGCAGATCCAGAAAAACAAAGAGATCAAAGCCTCGTCAGAGACCTATTCCGCCTGCACCGACAGCGAAACCGAGCGCATCAAATGGTATGACCGCGAAGACCACGTCAATTTCGACGTCTGTGCCGACGACCACTGCCAGCGCTACTATGGCCTGAGCCGTGCCTCCACGCAGGCCGTCCGCGACGCTGTGGAGCAGACCTGGGGCCGCGTACTGACCTACGACGGCCGCATCTGCGACGCCCGCTTCTCCAAATGCTGCGGCGGCGTGTTCGAAGAATTCAAATTCTGCTGGGAACCCAAGCAACTGCCCTATCTGGTCAAGCGCCGCGACGCCGCGGCGGAAAACGATTTCCCCGACCTGACCGTCGAGGAGAACGCCCGCAAATGGATCCTTTCCGAGCCCGAAGCCTTCTGCAATACGAAGGACCCGAAGATCCTCTCGCAGGTGCTCACCAGCTTCGACCAGGAGACCAAGAACTTCTACCGCTGGAAGGTGGAATACACCGTGGACGAGCTTTCCGACCTGGTCCGCCGCCGCAGCGGCGAAGATTACGGCCAGATCCTCGACCTGATTCCCGTGGCCCGCGGCACATCGGGCCGGCTGTGGAAACTCAAGATCGTCGGCACGAAGAAAACCAAGGTCATCGGCAAAGAGCTCGAGATCCGCAAGACCCTCTCGCCCAGCCATCTGTACAGCTCTGCCTTTGTCGTGGAGAAACAGGACGGCAAGTTCATCCTCCGCGGTGCGGGCTGGGGCCATGGCGTAGGCATGTGCCAGATCGGCGCGGCCGTCATGGGCGCCAAGGGCTACAAATACGATGAAATCCTGTCCCACTATTTCCCGGGCAGTACGATTGAAAAGAAATACTGAGACTGATATGGAAAAAAACAACACCCGTTCTCCCTGGCTGTGGGTGCCCACGCTTTACTTCGCGGAGGGCATTCCGTACTTCCTGGTCAACAACATCTCCGTGATGATGTTCGCCAAACTGGGCGTCCCCAACGGGCAGATGGCGCTCTTCACGAGCCTGCTCTACCTGCCCTGGACCATCAAGCCGCTCTGGAGCCCCTTCGTGGACATCATCAAGACCAAGCGCTGGTGGATCATCGCCATGCAGGCCCTGATGACGGCGGCGATGGTCCTCCTGACCGTCACCCTGCCCAAGCCCGATGCCGCCCTCATCGCTTCGGGCCAGACGCCGATGAGCATGTTCATCTTCACGCTCATCCTCTTCATCATCACGGCCTTCGCCTCTGCGACCCACGACATCGCGGCCGACGGCTTCTATATGCTCGCCCTCACGCAGAAGAACCAGGCGGCCTTCGTCGGGATCCGCAGCACCTTCTACCGGCTCTCGTCCATTTTCGGACAGGGTGTCCTGGTAGCCATCGCCGGCCTGATCGAGACGCGCTCGGGCAACATCCCCATGTCCTGGCGCATGACCCTGATGATCTCGGCCATCCTCTTCGCCGCAGTCACGATCTACCACACGTTCTTCATCCCCAAACCGGCGGAAGACGTCTCCCACCTGAAAGCCGATACCGGCAACAAGGCCAAAGAGATCTTCCGGGAATTCGGCCGGACCTTCGCGACCTACTTCACCAAGCCGGGCGTGCTGCTGGTCATCGTGTTCATGCTCCTGTACCGCCTGCCCGAAGCCTTCCTCATCAAGATGTGCATGCCCTTCCTGGTGGCGGCCCGCGACGCGGGCGGCCTCGGCCTGCCGACGGCGGAAGTGGGCATCGTCTATGGTACCATCGGCGTGATCTTCCTCACGCTGGGCGGCATCATCGGCGGCGTGATGGCCTCCCGCTGGGGCCTGCGGAAATCGCTCTGGCCCATGGCGGCCTGCATGACGCTGCCTTGCCTGACCTTCGTCTATCTGGCCATCTTCCAGCCGACCAACCTGGTCGCCATCAGCATCGCCGTGGCCATCGAGCAGTTCGGCTACGGCTTCGGCTTTACGGCCTACATGCTTTACATGATGTACTTCTCCGAGGGCGAATTCAAGACCGCACACTATGCCATCTGCACCGCCTTCATGGCCCTGAGCATGATGATTCCCGGCATGTTCGCCGGTTACATCCAGGAAAGCCTGGGATATGTCAATTTCTTCTGGATGGTGATGGTCTGCTGCATCGCCACGGTCGTGGTGACTGTCCTGGCGCGCCGCAAGGTCGATCCCGAGTATGGACGCAAATAGCAAATAAACGAATCCCGATACGATGAAAAGAATTCTGATACTGGCAGCCGTCGTGCTGTCGCTCGCGGCCTGCAGCCGCTCCCAGGCACAGACCTGCTGTGCCGCCACGCCCGTCAAACCGGGCGTCGAAGTGCTCCGTGACGGCGGCTTCGCCGGTCTCGAAGGCAAGAAGGTGGGCCTGCTCACCAACCCCAGCGGCGTGGACCGCAACCTCCATTCCACCATCGACATCCTCTTCAATGCGCCGAATGTGGAACTCGTGCGTCTCTTTGCGCCGGAGCACGGCGTGCGCGGTGACATCTATGCCGGCGGCCATGCCGACGACACCGTGGACGAAGCCACCGGCCTGCCGGTGCTCTCCATCTACGGCAAATACCGCAAGCCTACCCCCGAGATGCTCGAAGGGCTCGACGTGGTGGTCTATGACATCCAGGATGTGGGAACCCGCTCCTACACCTTCATCAGCGCCCTGGGCCTGATGATGCGCGCCTGTGCCGAAAACGGCGTGGCCGTGATGGTCCTCGACCGTCCCAACCCGCTGGGCGGCCTGAAAGTGGAAGGCAACTACGTGGAGCCGGGCTTCTTCTCCTACATCGGCGAATTCGCCATCCCGTATGTCTATGGCCTGACGGTCGGTGAACTGGCAAAACTCATCAACGAGGAAGGCCTGAACTGCGGCGAGAAAGGCGACGAGCCGGCACTCAAGTGCGAGCTGACCGTCGTCCCGATGGAAGGTTGGAAGCGCAGCATGACCTACGACCAGACGGGACTGCCCTGGATCCTGCCTTCCCCGCAGGTTCCGCAGGAAATCAATGCCATCGGCTATCCCTGTGCCGGCATCGTGGGCGACTTCTCGGCGCACTACCTGAATATCGGCATCGGATACACCCTGCCTTTCCAGGTCTTTGCGGCGGAATGGATCGACGCGGAGAAATTCAAGGCTGAACTCGAGAGCTACAAGATTCCGGGCGTGGCCTGGCGCACCATCCACTACAAGCCGTTCTTCGGCACCGACCAGGGCAAGCTGCTCCACGGTGTCCAGTACTTCTTCACCGACTACGAAGCCGCCCCGCTGACCCTCATCAATTTCTACGTGATGCAGGCGGTCCACAAGCTCTGGCCCGAGCACAATCCCTTCGACGGCAAGGTCAACCGCACCAACGACATCGTCTGCGGTACCGACCACATCCGCAAGACCTTCGAAAAGAACTTCCTCGTCTCCGACATCCTCGACTACTGGATGAAAGACGCCGAAGCCTTCAAGGACCTATCCAAGAAATACTATTTGTATGAATAAAAATAAGCCGGTGCATCGCACCGGCTTATTTTATAGTAGAATCTTTTACAGGTTGCAAACGACTTCGAAGTAGAGGGCGCCGTCGATGACCGTGGCCTTGTAGAGGGTGTTCTCCACCTGGTAGTAGGTCTTGCCGTCGAGTTCGATCTCGTCGTAGTCGGTCGGGATTTCGGTGACCAGGGCGCCGATCGGGGCTTCGATCACGTAGTACTGACCGTTCTGGAGGATGTAGAACACGCCGTCCTGGTAGTAGTAGTCCTGTGCGGCCTGGTTCAGCAGGTTCGTGTTGTAGTAGTCATCGCTGGTGCGGATGACGTAGCCCGTGTTGCGGTTGGCGTACACCCGGGAGAGTTCGGCGGCCCGGCGGGCGCGTGCGACCTCGTCGCGGATGGTGTTGATCGCAATGGCGGTCAGCGCTACGTTGAACAGGGTGGAGGCGATGGCGGTTCCGCGCGGCGGGCGGCAGACGTAGTAGCCTCCGAGCAGGTACGGCCGGTAGTAGATTCCGTCGTAATAGTAGTAGTCGAGTCCGCCGACGCGCAGGGTTACGTAGCCTCTCGGAAGGGCCCGCAGCCGGTGGCCGAAGTAGTGGTCGCCGTAGCGGTAAGACGGCATCGGCCGGTGACGGGGTTCAAGGTACGGCCGGGCGTACTCGGGGCCGCGGTGTGCCGGCAGGGAGTGGTGATACTGCACGGCGGCGGGCTTGCGGTCGTGGGGCCGGTTGTAGTAAGGATCGTTGTAGCGGTTCTTGGTGGCCGGCTTGGCGGCAGGCCGGGTCTCCCGCTGGGACGGGATGTTCTGGCGGCCGATGTCGCTGTTCTTGCGGCTGATCTGTGCGCTGTGGCTGTTGCTGTTGGGCGCAGCGGTCCGCGAAGGGCGACGGTCCTGGACCTGGGCCGGTGCGCTGTTGCGGTTGCCGGACGGCTGGCTCGGCCGCGTGGTGGCCTGCGAAGACCGCGTGGTCTGGGAAGGACGGGCCACGGGCTGGCTGCTCTGGCTGCGGGTCTGGCCGGAAGGCCGGACCGTACGGGTCTGCGGCGCGGAGGTGCTGCTGCTGCGGTTGACCGTGCTGCTGCTGCGGTTGACCGTGCTGCGGCCGGTCGAGGCGCTGGAAGAAGACCGCGTCTGCACGTTCTCTTTTTTGGTCGCGTTGCCGGAGTTGCCGCCTCCGGTGCGACGGTTCTGGCTTTGTGCCTCAAAAGGGGTAGTACACATCATTGCGATGCAAAGCATCAGTACTACACAGGTCATCTTCTTCATAATCTTGAAGTGTTAAGGTTGGTGTTGCAACAAACATAGCAAATATGTTGCCGAACCGCAAGTTTTTCCTTAATTTTACCTCAAATATAAACAGAAGCATTTATGTCAAAATACGTTTTGGTAACGGGGGGTACGGGTTATATCGGCTCCCACACCACCGTGGAACTGCTGGAGGCAGGCTACGAGGTGGTGATCGTGGACAACCTTTCCAATTCGGAGCGCTTTGTCCTGAAAGGAATCCAGAAAATCACGGGCCGGAAAGTGCCTTTCCATAAGGTGGACTGTCGCGACCTGGCGCGCTTGCGGCGCATCTTCCGGCAGTACAAGTTCGACGCGGTGATCCATTTCGCGGCCAGCAAGGCTGTGGGGGAGAGCGTAGAGAAGCCGCTGCTGTACTACCGCAACAACCTCGACTCGCTGATGAACATCCTGACCCTGATGCGGGAGTTCCAGGTGCCGAACCTGGTGTTCTCCTCCTCGTGCACCGTCTATGGGCAGGCGGAGAAACTGCCGGTAAGCGAACAGACGCCGCGCCGCGAAGCGACCTCGCCCTACGGCAATACGAAGCACATCTGCGAGGACATCATCCGCGACTCCGTGGCGGCCTATCCCGAGATCCGGAGCATCGCCCTGCGCTATTTCAACCCCATCGGGGCGCATCCGAGCGCCGAGATCGGCGAACTGCCGCGCGGCGTGCCCAACAACCTCATTCCCTTCGTGACCCAGACCGCTGCGGGCATCCGTCCGATGCTGAGCGTCTTCGGCGACGATTACAACACGCCCGACGGTTCCTGCATCCGCGACTATATCAACGTGGTGGACCTGGCCAAGGCGCATGTGGTGGCCGTGGACCGGATGACCGGCGGGAAGATGAAACAGCGTTTCGAGTTTTTCAACGTCGGCACCGGCCGGGGCGTGTCCACGCTGGAGGTGGTCAAGACCTTCGAGCAGGTCAACCATTTGAAGCTCAACTATAAGATTGTCGGCCGCCGGGCCGGCGACATCGAGGCCGTGTGGGCTGATCCGACCTACGCCAATGAAGAGCTGGGCTGGAAGGCCGAGAAGACACTCGAGGAGACGCTGCGCTCCGCCTGGGCCTGGCAGCAGCATCTGGACAGACAAGCGAAATAATCTGAAAAAAGTTTGATATGGAAGAAGAGAACAAACCCGCTTCGCTGCCGGAGAACGCCTACCGGAAGCTGGCGCCGGGCGAGAAGTACGAGCCGCTGCTCAAGCCCGAAAAGTCTTACCCCGAGATCACGGCCTGGTCGGTCACGCTGGGCCTGGTCATGACCATCATCTTCTCGGCTGCCGCCGCGTACCTGGGCCTGAAGGTGGGCCAGGTGTTCGAGGCCGCCATCCCGATCGCCATCCTGGCCGTCGGCCTGTCGAGTGCCTTCAAGAAGAAAGGGGCGCTGGGGCAGAATGTCATCATCCAGTCCATCGGTGCCTGCTCGGGCGTCATCGTGGCGGGCGCGGTGTTTACACTGCCGGCCATCTATATCCTCGGTCTGGATGTCAATTTCGTGCAGATGTTCCTCAGCTCGCTGCTGGGCGGCGTGCTGGGCATCCTGTTCCTGATCCCGTTCCGGAAGTATTTCGTGAAGGAGCAGCACGGCGAGTATCCTTTCCCGGAAGCGACGGCCACCACGCAGGTGCTGGTCAGCGGCGAGAGCGGCGGCAAGAGCCTCAAGACGCTGCTGACGGCCGGCCTGATCGGCGGTATCTACGACTTCGTGGTCTCGACCTTCGGCGCGTGGGCGGAAACGCTCTCGACCACGGTCATGCACTGGGGCCAGGTCGTGGCCGACAAGGCCAAACTGGTGCTCAAGATCAATACCGGTGCGGCTGTGCTGGGCCTGGGATACATCATCGGTCTCAAATATGCCTTCGTCATCTGCTGCGGCTCGCTGCTGGTCTGGCTGGTGGCCATTCCGCTGATGGGCGCCTTCTGCGGCGGCGTGGATGTGCTCGGGATGAGTTTCTCCGATGCCATCTCCCAGATGTCGGCCGACGAGATCTTCCGCACCTATGCGCGCCAGATCGGCATCGGCGGCATTGCGACGGCCGGCATCATCGGCATCATCAAGCAGTCGAAGGTCATCAAGGACGCCGTCGGCATGGCGGTGCGGGAGTTCGGCAAGAAAGGTTCTTCCGCGCCGGCTGAAAAGGTGGAGCGCACCCAGCAGGATATCCCGATGAAGACCGTGGTCTTCGGCATCGTGATCGCGCTGCTGGCCGTGTTCGCCTTCTTCGCCCTGGGCGGCGTGGTGAACAATGTGTGGCAGGCGCTGGTGGGCCTGCTCATCGTGGCGGTCATCTCCTTCCTCTTTACGACGGTGGCGGCCAACGCCATCGCCATCGTGGGTACGAACCCGGTGAGCGGCATGACCATCATGACGCTCATCATCACGGCGCTGGTGCTGGTGGCCTGCGGCCTCAAGGGCGATTCGGGCATGGTGGCTTCGCTGCTGATCGGCGGCGTGGTCTGCACGGCGCTCTCCACGGCCGGCGGCTTCATCACCGACCTGAAGATCGGTTACTGGATCGGCACGACGCCCGCCAAGCAGGAGACCTGGAAGTTCCTGGGCGTGCTGGTAGCGGCTGCCACCGTGGCCGGCGTGGTGATCCTGCTCAACAAGACCTACGGCTTTGTGGGCGACGACGCGCTCGTGGCACCGCAGGCCAATGCCATGGCCGCCGTCATCCGGCCGATGATGGAAGGTGGCAGCGCGCCCTGGCTGATGTACGGCATCGGCGCAATCATCGCCATTCTCCTGACCGTGTTCAAGGTGCCGGCCCTGGCCTTCTGCCTGGGTATGTTCATCCCCATCGACCTGAACCTGCCCCTGCTGGTGGGCGGTGCCATCTCCTGGTTCGTGAGCACGCGCAGCAAGGACAAGGCGGTCAATGCGGCCCGTCAGGAAAAGGGTACGCTCATCGCCTCGGGCTTCATCGCCGGCGGCGCCCTGATGGGCGTGGTCAGCGCCATCCTGAAATTCGCCAAGGTTGACTGGTTCCTCACCGAGTGGAACGCCACTTACGGCGAAGCCATCGCCATCATCCCCTTCGTGCTGATCATCCTCTACATGATCCGCGCCTCGTTGAAAGTAGAAAAGAATTAGAATATGGAAAGTGTAACCGATAAATTCCTGCGCTACGTCTCGTACGAGACCACGTCCGACGAGAACAGTACGACGCATCCCTCCAATCTCCAGGAACTGGTGCTCCTGCGCCAGCTGGTCGAAGAAATGAAGCAGATGGGCATCGCCGACGCCTCGATCGACGAATATGGCTACGTGATGGGCACCATCCCGTCCAATCTCGATCACGAAGTGCCTGCCCTGGGCTTCATCGCCCACGTGGATACCTCGCCCGACGCGTCGGGCCGCGACATCAAGCCGCAGTTCATCCGCAACTACGACGGCAGCGACATTCCCCTGAAAGGCGTGCCGGGCCTGGCCCTGCGGGTGAGCGAATTCCCCGAACTGCTCGACTACAAGGGGCAGACCCTCATCACGACCGACGGCACGACGCTGCTCGGCGCCGACGACAAGGCCGGCGTTGCCGAGATCCTGACCGCGGCCGAGTACCTGCTCACGCATCCGGAAGTCAAACACGGTACCATCAAGATCGGCTTCACGCCCGACGAGGAGATCGGCTGCGGCGTGGATTTCTTCGACGTGGAGCGCTTCGGCGCGGACTACGCCTATACGATGGACGGCGGCGCGGTCGGCGAGCTGGAGTACGAGAACTTCAACGCCGCCGGCGCGAAGATCCGCATCCAGGGCTGCAACATCCATCCCGGGAGCGCGAAAGGCAAGATGGTCAACGCCATGCTTGTCGGCATGGAACTCGCCGGGATGCTGCCCGTGGAGCAGCGGCCCCAGTTCACCGAGGGCTATGAGGGATTCTTCCACCTGACCGGATTTGGCGGAACGGTCGAAGAAGCCACGATGAGCTACATCATCCGCGACCACGACATGGCGCGCTTCGAGCAGAAGAAGGAACTCCTGCGCGAAATCGTTACCTTTATTAATAAGAAGTACGGCGACATCGTGACCCTGGAGCTGCGCGACCAGTACTACAACATGCGCGAACAGGTCGAGCCGCACTACCAGATCATCGAGCGGGCCGTCCGGGCCATGGAGATGGCCGGCGTCAAGCCGAAGATCCAGCCCATCCGCGGCGGAACCGACGGGGCGCGACTTTCCTTCATGGGCCTGCCCTGTCCGAATCTCTTCGCCGGCGGACACAATTTCCACGGAAAACTCGAATTTGTGCCGGTCGAAAGCATGGAAAAGGCGGTCGAGGTCATAAAAAACCTGATTTTTCTCTTTTCTGAGTAAATTTTTTTGAAAAAAATTTTGTTTTAAAAAAAAACTGCTTACCTTTGCAGCCCGTTTCGGAAGAACCTAGTCCAACGGCAAGGGTTCAACAAGGCCGACACGGAAAGTTCATTGACTTATTGGAGAGAGAAAACGAGGTAAAAAAACTGAAAGCAATAGATAGTTTGTTAATTGAGAAAGAGTTTTTCCGATCAATTAAGGGACTACAATTTCAAAGAAGGCATGCAAGAATAGGATGAGAAGTCATTTTAATCTGGAGCATGATTCATCAAGACGAAGAAAGAAAGAGCGAACGGTGGATGCCTTGGCTTCTATAGGCGATGAAGGACGTGGTAAGCTGCGAAAAGCCGC
>Ga0256405_10008529_pt1 | contig 14629 bp, 10 predicted proteins | sample RumenRJG_02DNA_FD_189096 | JGI IMG/M metagenome (GOLD analysis project Ga0256405, IMG submission 189096) | Bovine rumen microbial communities from Lethbridge, Alberta, Canada - RJG_02 | ecosystem: Host-associated > Mammals > Digestive system > Stomach > Rumen | place: Canada: Alberta...
CCGGCCCGAACAAGCATAAGACTTGCTACTTTCTTCTCGCTTTGTGTCTTCTCGTCAAGAGTGATAAACATACATTTCACCTTGTACCATTTATCTGCGTTCTCGGCATCGCTTGTAAACATTTCAGAGTATTTTACTCGTTTGATATCCTTGACTTCGAGTTGACCGTTGCAGTAAGGACTGATTTCCTTGATTATGCGTGCTTCTGCCTCAGTAAAGTTAAGAGCATCTACAAGATATGGTTCTGTTACTTTCTTTGTTGCACCGCCTTCGAGTGTCTTTTCTGTTGCTACCTTACACTCGAACCAATTGTTCATTATCATTGCAGTATTTTTTATTATTAGACGTTAAGAAGTTATGTAGTCAAGAAGTTAAGACGATAGAAATAATCACTTAAACTTCTTAAACCACTTAAAACTCTTTTGCTTTTTTATTTGTTGATGCAAAGTTACGATTTTTCGGAAAAAAGACGAAAGATATTCTATTTGATTTCATCGTTTCGTGAATTATGCCTAACTTTGTAGGTTAGTTTAGGTCTTGAAGCAAATTAACTATATTTCATAATTCTCCGGAGCGTTGCCCGGAGCGACTAAAGTCGATAACACATTTTATAATTCACAATTATATTAGACTATGGATTTAATTCAAAGTATTATCGAACGTGCCAAGGCTAACCGCCAGCGCATCGTGTTGCCTGAAGGAACGGAGGAACGTACGCTGACTGCTGCTGATAAGGCTTTGGCAGACGGTCTTGCTGACCTCATTGTCCTTGGTAATGTAGATGAGATTCATGCTCTTGCAGACAAGCTTGGACTGAAGAATATCGACAAGGCTACTCTTATCGATCCTGCTACAAGTGAACGTCGTGAGGAGTATGCACAGTTGCTTTACGAACTTCGCAAGAAGAAGGGCATGACAATTGAGCAGGCTCGTGAGAAGGTGCTTGACCCTCTGTATTTCGGCTGCCTGATTATCAAGAACGGTGATGCTGACGGACAAATCAGTGGAGCTTTGTCAACAACTGGTGAGACTCTGCGTCCAGCACTTCAGATTATCAAGTGTGCTCCAGGTGTGACTTGCGTGAGCGGAGCCATGCTGCTTGTTACCCAGACTCCTGAGTTTGGTGAAAACGGTGTCCTGGTTGTAGGTGATGTAGCTGTAACTCCAATGCCTGACGCAGAGCAGTTGAGTCAGATTGCAGTTTGTACAGCACAGACAGCCCGTGCCGTTGCAGGTTTTGAAGACCCACGCGTTGCAATGCTTTCATTTTCTACAAAGGGTAGTGCAAATCACGAGGTAGTTGACAAGGTAGTTGAGGCTACACGTCTCGCACGCGAGCTTGATCCTTCATTGAAGATTGACGGTGAACTGCAGGCAGACGCTGCGCTTGTTCCATCCGTAGGTGCTAAGAAGGCACCAGGTTCAGACATTGCAGGCAAGGCAAACGTGCTGGTATTTCCGAACCTTGAAGTCGGTAACATTGGCTACAAACTTGTTCAGCGTCTCGGACGTGCCGAAGCCATCGGTCCAATCCTCCAGGGAATTGCGGCACCAGTCAACGACCTCAGCCGTGGTTGTAGCGTGGATGATATCTATAAACTCATCGCTATCACAGCGTGTCAAGCACAGAGTAAATGAAGAATGAAGAATGAAAAATGAAGAATTCGGTATACTTGATATGCAAAAAGCATTATCTTCGTATGTCAAACGTGAAGAATCAGTACTGCATCGTAAGAGGAAGGCTTACGCTGGTAGAATAATAAAGATGGTCCGTCATCTTTCTCGTGATAGAAGTTTACGTTCATTGCACGATCAGGTATTAAGATCCGGTACTTCAATTTATTCAAACATTCTTGAGTCAGAATTTGCTCAAAGTCCTGCTGATTTCGCCAATAAACTTTCGATCTCGCTAAAAGAAGCAAACGAAACTATAGGCTGGTTAGAACTTCTTTATGAAGACGGAAGCATTGATGAGAAATCCTATGATAGTATGAGAAAAGAATGTGAGGAGCTATTAGCCCTTCTTATTTCTTCTATAAAAACAACAAAAATTAATCAACAATTAGTCAAGTAAGAGTGTAAGATGTAGTTTGAAGTGTTTTGTCTTATGAATTAGTTTGTTACTTGAATTCTTCATTCTTCATTCTTCATTCTTCATTTAGTACATGAAAATATTAGTATTAAATTGTGGCTCGTCGAGCATAAAATACGCTCTGTATGACATGACGGATAAGAGCGTCGTGACATCAGGCGGAATTGAGAAAATCGGATTGGAAGACTCTTTCATCACTGTAAAACTCAATGGTGAGAAGTTTAAGACTGTGACTCCGGTTCCAGAACACACTGCTGGTGTTAAACTTATTTTCCAGGTTCTGACTACAGGTGAACATGCTGTGATGAAGGACCTCCATGAGTTGGATGCAGTAGGTCATCGTCTCGTTCATGGTGGTGAGAAATTCTCGCAGTCTGTACTTATTACCGATGAAGTAATGCGTGACTTCGCCGCTTGCAACGACCTTGCACCTCTGCACAATCCTGCAAATATCAAGGGTGTTAACGCAGTGAAGGAACTTCTTCCGGAAATACCACAGGTTGGTGTGTTTGACACAGCGTTCCATCAGACAATGCCTGACTATGCATACATGTATGCTGTGCCTTACGAACTCTATAAGAAATATGGAGTACGTCGCTATGGTTTTCATGGAACCAGCCACCGCTATGTTTCTGCACGCGTGCTGGAATATCTCGGCATCAAGGATGCAAAGGGCACAAAGATTATCACATGCCATATCGGAAACGGAGCTTCTATAGCTGCAGTTAAGGATGGCAAGGTTATTGACACATCAATGGGTCTTACTCCGCTCGAAGGTCTGATTATGGGAACTCGCAGCGGTGACATCGATGCAGGCGCAGTTACCTTTATCATGGACAAGGAAGGACTTGACACTAAGGGCATCTCCAATTTGCTCAACAAACAGTCTGGTCTGCTTGGTGTCAGTGGTGGTAAGAGCGACTTCCGCGACATTCTCGCTTCTATAGCTGAAGGAAACGATCAGGCGCGCCTTGCCAAGGAGATGTACACATACCGTATTAAGAAGTATATTGGTGAGTACGCTGCTGCTATGGGTGGAGTTGACATTATCGTCTTCACTGGTGGAGCAGGCGAGAACCAGTGGGAGGTTCGCGAAGGCGCAACCAACGGACTGGAATTCCTCGGTGTGAATGTGGATGTAACCAAGAACCACTCTTGTCGTGCAACAGAAATGACTATTAGTAGCGACGACAGCCGTGTTAAGGTTTGTGTCATCCCAACCGATGAAGAGCTGATGATAGCTACAGATACATTGGCACTGGTTAAGTGATTTGACTAGTTAAAACTAAAAAAGCCTGGAAGCATCGCTTCCAGGCTTTTTTGTGTTATTATTGTTTTGCACATTACTTAACCAATACTTTCTGACCGTTGATGATGTAAAGACCCTTCTGCAGACCATTGAGTTGTCCGTTGCGGTTTACGATACGTCCGTCGATAGAGTAAACGAAGCCCTTCTTTGCCAGACCGTTCTCAACAGCGTTGATTGCATCTGGCAGACTATCGTAAGTGAATACGTCAATTGAATAAAGATAAACACCATTGCCAAAGCCTAATGACATAGGAGCACCTGTAGCGTCGAGGTACTGTTCTACTGAAGTGCCGGCACTGCTGCGAACCATTACATATTCACCGTATTTGAGTCCGCTAACCTCAACTGTACCACGGGACATGAAGAAGAGACCGCTTGCATCAGTAAAGATAGCCATTGTGCTATAGCTATCATGAGTGTTATCGACTACCAAACCGTTAAACATACCCGTGAGATCTTCTGCATAAGTGCTGCTTACGATAGTTGTTGTGGGATTGCCTTGTTCATCCTCTTCGTATGTAGGAATCCAAGTACGCCAGTGACGAGCAGCGTTGCGTGAGTCAGCACCATCCCATCCGAAGTATTGTGGAACAGCAACAATAACTCCGAGGTCGTCCTCTGGGATTTGCTCATTAGCTTCTTGTTCTACAGTGTAGGTGCGAAGTTCGTTTCCGTCAGAATCAAGAACTGCATAGTGATCAACTACCTGAAGGTTGATTTTTGCGAGAGTTCCCTCAGAGAGATTCTGGAAGTCCCAGTTGTGAGCTTCATTTTCTCCGTTACCAACAACCTCGCTAAGGCGCATGTCAATTCCCTTACCTTCAACTTCGTCAATTGTGTACACACCATCTGTATAACCTTCAACTCTTACTACAGCAGTGATATTCTTTGTAACAGTAACAGGCTCACCGATAGTGTTGAGGTCGTATTCAACTGCAACTTCTTCGTCGTCACCAGTTACGTAAATCTGCCAGTCTTCACCACAGAGAGTATTGTTGGTCCAACTTACAGTATATGTACGTCTGTCACCATTGATACCTGTGAGAGTGAGGGTAGGAGCGTTAAGGGTGATTTCGCCAACAGAAACGCGAAGAGTGATTACGTCGGAGAACATACCAGTTTCAGAAACTGTAGCAGCCTGAATTTCAACAAATCCGTCACCGTCTTCGTCATCGCTGGCATAAACATCGATGCTCCCGTCTTCAGGATTGTACATATTTGCACCGTATTCACCGCTTGTGAGAGCCTCGTCAGTGAATTTCTTCTTGTAAACAGGAGTCTCAGAAATAATGATAGGATTGCCTTCTCCGTCAAGAACTTGATTACCTTCTTCGTCGAGTTGGTATTCGTATTCAATGTGGTCAACCTCTTCTGAATCTTCGAGGAAGAGAGCTACTTCGCCACGGTCAACAATACCATACCATGTGGTGCAAGTTTTATTCAATGTAGATTCACCAGCCTTGAATTCCAATGAGCGCGCATCGCCATTAACCTTAGTCAGCTTCAGAGAAGGAGCAGTAACTGCTTCTTCTGCACCAGCGTCAATCCAAACCTGGAAGCCACGGATGGATGCAGCTCGTTCGATAGGCAGAGAAACCCAACCGCTGTTTACAACACGGAGGTAGAGGTAATTGTCGTGAGCTGTCTGTCCTTCTGGCAGTTCACCTGCAGCTTTATCTTGTGCAGCGTGAACTTCGTCAGAGATGTCCTCAACCTGGATAGGATCAAAGAATACCCATTTCCAATCTGTCTTGTTGTTGTAGTTCTGACCGTTAGGAACGCAGAAACCATTGTATTCAGCATTTGTCTCACCTGTGTTGTAACCACCGTTTTTTCCCTGAAGAACAATGATTTGGCCAGCAACCATGTCGCTTAGCAAGAAACCGCGAGGACCGGAACCGTTTGTAATAAGACCTCTGTCGGCATTCCAGTTAGGAGTGGATGTTGCCACCCAGACATTTGACAGACCTTCGTTGGAACAACGGTAAGGAACATAGCCGTTGTACTTGATTTCGTCTGTAGTCTGATCTGCATCAAAATTGATTGCTGTTTCAGCCATAGGCTCACCGTTAATAGTGAGTGCACCGAAGTCAACGTCTTTGTAAAGACGCATGTTGAACTCGCTACCCTCAAGAATAGCATTCTCTGTAGGAAGCTGAGCAAAAGTGTTAGTAGATAAGCTGCACAAGAATAGTGCTGCTAAATAAGAGTAGAGTTTTCTCATAAATAAGTAATTTAGTTAGTTAAAAGTTGATTTTATGCTGCAAATTTACGATTTAGTAAGTGAACGACCAAATAAATCTTGGTTTTTCCAATTATACCCTAACAGCTATTCCAGTTCTGGAGCAGAGGAATCTTCGAGCAACTTTGCGTTTATGCTCTTGTTGGTGATTACGCCTTTCTCCTTGAAGGACTCCAACTGGCGGGCAAAGTTGCCACGCCCGTCGGTAATCTGATTGCGAGCCTGCTCGTAGACATTGCCGACTGATTGCAAGCGTTCACCAAGGGTTACAAATGTATCTGAGAAAGTGGCAAACTTCTCATAGAGCTTGGTTGCACTGTCGATGATGTCCTTGACATTCTTAGTCTGTCGCTGGTTTTGCCACAAAAGCGATACGATTTGCAGTGCAAGCATGAGATTCGTTGGGTTAACAATGATTATCCGTTCTCGATAGGCATCAATAGCAAGCCTGCTGTCATTCTCCACTGCAAGCAGATAACTGCCTTCGTTGGGGATAAACATCAATACATAACCAGCAGCGTCCTTCACTTTCTTCGGATAATGTTTCTCTGCCAATTCCTTATAGTGCTTACGGACAGAATCAATATGTTCACGAAGGTGTTGCTTGCGCTGAATCTCATCTTCTGCTTCAAGGTATTCCAGGTATGCCTTGATACTGGTCTTGGAGTCGATAATAAGATAGCCTTCACCAGGAATGCGGACTTTGACATCGGGTATATATCGGTTGCCTTCAGCATCTACTTCTCCAGCCTGAGTCTCGAAATCAATCCCCTCGGTCATGCCACTGGCTTCAAGGATGTTCTTCAGAATTTCCTCTCCCCAGTTGCCTTGCTTCTTCGGATCTGCCTTAAGGGCTCGGGTGAGATTGTTGGCACTTTCGCCCAGCAAATCCGTCTTCTGCTGAAGCTGGCTGATGGCCTCTTTCATAACAGCGTCGGTGCGTGCAGTGTCGGTCATCTTGTCTGAGAACTCTTTCTTGAACGTCTCGATTGTCTGGCGAAGAGGGTTAAGCAGGTTCTCCACACTCTCCTTGTTCGTGGCTTTCATATCTGCCTGCTGCTGACGAAGGTGCTCTGCGGAAAGTTTGTCAAATTCCAACCGCATGGTCTTCAGTTTCTCTTCCCACTGCCGCTGCTGTTCCAGACGTGAAGCCTCGAACTGTTGCTTCAACTCCTGCTTGGACTTCTCGTTCTGCTCCAGAAGCTCTTCTCTAGACTTTGCATGCTGCAACTGTATGTCAGCACGTGATTTGTCGAACTGCTGCTGCAGGGCTTGAATCTCAGCAGCATGACTCTGCTTGAGTTGTGATATACTTTCTTCCTTGTGTTGTTCGTTCAAGGATTGTATCTGCTTCAAACTCTTTAACTCTTCAGACGACTCTGCTGCCAGACGTGTCTTTTTTATGGCGATAAAAGCTGCCACTACAAGTAGCAAGGCGAGGATTATGATAACAACAATTTCCATGTTTCTTTCTTGTTTCTATTTTGCAGCAAAAGTACAATTATTTTTTCAGAAAAACACCTTCGTGGGGCAAAAACTTCATCTTTATTTGACTTACAATTAGCCAAAGGCTAAAAAAGGGAAAAACTTTTCTTATTATAATTTTGATTATTAACGGCATAATTGTAATTTTGCAGAAAATGCTAATACTATAGTAATATGTTTGACAAAGAACACGGTTTGTATATTGCTCACAGTGCCGAAGTTGGTCCACTGAGCATAATCGGTAAAATGGCGAACCGCCACGGACTTATAGCCGGAGCGACGGGAACAGGCAAGACAGTTACATTGCAGGTAATGGCTGAGACGTTCTGCCAGGCAGGAGTGCCATGTTTCATGGCTGACATGAAAGGCGACCTTTCCGGAATCTCTCAGGCTGGAAAGATGAGCGGTTTTATTGAAAAGCGAATCAAGGAATGGGGATGGAACGAAAACAACCTGCCTGAATTCCAGAGTTGTCCGGTTCGTTTCTTCGATGTATATGGAGAGCAGGGACATCCTATGCGTGCTACTGTCAGTCAGATGGGACCGCAGTTGCTCTCACGTCTGCTTGACTTGAATGAAACTCAGGACGGTGTGCTCAATATCGTGTTCCGTGTTGCCGACGAACGGGGGTTGCTTATTCTTGACCTGAAAGACTTGCGTTCGATGCTCGACTATGTATCGCAACATGCCAAGGAATTCACAACCCAATATGGAAATGTGTCATCGGCATCAGTCGGTGCGATTCAGAGAGCAATCCTTCAGCTTGAGAACCAGGGTGCGGACAAATTCTTCGGAGAGCCGGCGTTTGACATATTCGACCTTATGCAAACCGAACAGGGAAAGGGTGTGATGAACGTGCTTGCTGCTGATAAACTGATGATGCAGCCTAAGCTATACAGCACTTTCCTGTTGTGGCTTCTGAGCGAACTCTACTCTACATTGCCAGAAGTCGGTGATATGGATTTGCCGAAGTTGGTTTTCTTCTTCGACGAGGCACACATGTTGTTCGACGGCACTTCGCGTGCGCTGCTTGACAAGATAGAACAGGTGATTAGACTGATTCGTTCCAAGGGTGTAGGAATTTATTTCGTAACTCAAAGTCCAACCGATATACCTGAAGTTATTCTCGGACAGCTTGGCAACCGAGTGCAACATGCCCTTCGTGCCTACACGCCTAAAGACCAGAAGGCAGTGAAGGTTGCTGCAGATACATTCCGCGCAAATCCTAATTTCCGAACAGATGAGGCTATAAGTCAACTGGAGACAGGAGAGGCACTTGTATCCTGCCTTGATGAGAAAGGCGCACCGACCGTCGTTCAGAGAGCAAAGATTCTCTTCCCTCTCAGTCAGATAGGTGCCATAACAGAAGGACAAAGGCTCGATATAATCAAGCAGAGTCGCATTTCCGGAAAGTACGACAAACCGATAGACCGTGAAAGTGCATACGAGATTCTGATGAAAGAATCTGAGGCTGCAGAAACAGAGGCTGCCGAACTGGAGGAAAAGAAAGGTGAAGCTTCTGCAGATGACAAGAAGAAGTCTAAACCAGGTTTCTTCAAGAAAGTGCTTAAGGCTGTTATAACAGCTATCACTTCAACCATTGCTGCCATCTTGGGAACAATAGTAAGCGACAAGGTAACGGGAAAGAAGACAAAGTCACGTACATCATCTACTGGACGTGTGGTGAAGAATGCCACTTCTGCTGCAACCAGAACTATTACCAAGGAACTTACCCGCGATATACTTGGAAACTTAATTAAATAAATGAAGAATGAATAATGAAAAATGAAGAATTCAGTTTTCATGTGTAAACATTTATTTTTTCAAAATTCTATTTTATTATTCATTAATAAATTTAAAATTCGTACCTTTGCAAATCAAAGCAACATATTAATTCACTTTATACAATAATCTTAAATTATTCATCGCATTATGAAGATTGAAAAAATCGTGGCTCGCGAGATTCTTGACTCTCGTGGCAATCCAACAGTGGAAGTAGACGTAGTTCTCGAAAATGGTGTTCTCGGTCGTGCAGCTGTACCAAGTGGTGCATCTACAGGTGAGAATGAAGCTCTCGAACTGCGTGATGGTGACAAAAACCGTTACCTCGGTAAGGGTGTGCTCAAAGCTGTTGCAAACGTTAATACTGTGATTGCTCCTGCACTCAAGGGTGACTGCGTATTCGACCAGCGTGCACTTGACTACAAGATGCTTGCTCTCGACGGAACTCCAACTAAGAGCAAACTCGGTGCAAACGCAATTCTTGGTGTTAGCCTCGCTGCAGCAAAGGCTGCTGCTAACGCTCTCGGTCTGCCTCTCTATCGCTACATCGGTGGATGCAACACTTACACTCTTCCTGTTCCTATGATGAACATCATCAACGGTGGTGCTCACTCTGATGCTCCTATCGCATTCCAGGAATTCATGATCCGTCCTGTAAGCGCAGCAAACATCAAGGAATCTATCCGTATGGGTGCTGAGGTATTCCACAACCTCGCTAAGCTTCTCAAGGCTCGTGGCCTGAGCACAGCTGTAGGTGACGAAGGTGGTTTCGCTCCTGCTCTCGACGGTATCGAAGATGCTCTTACTATCATCTGCGATGCTATCAAGGCTGCTGGTTACAAGCCAGGTGACGATATTAAGATCGCTATGGACTGCGCTGCTTCTGAATTCGCAGTTCAGGAGAACGGCAAGTGGTTCTATGACTACAAGCAGCTCAAGAACGGTAAACAGAAGGATCCTAACGGAAAGAAACTCTCTGCAGAAGAGCAGATTGCATTCCTTGAGCACCTTATAGACACTTATCCAATTGACTCTATCGAGGACGGTCTCGATGAGAACGACTGGGAAAACTGGGTTAAGCTCACAGCTAAGGTTGGTCACAAGTGCCAGCTCGTTGGTGACGACCTCTTCGTTACTAACACTAAGTTCCTCCAGAAGGGTATCCAGATGGGCGCAGCTAACTCAATCCTCATCAAGGTTAACCAGATCGGTTCACTCACTGAAACTCTCGAGGCAATCGAAATGGCTCACCGTCACGGCTACACTACAGTAACCAGCCACCGTTCAGGTGAAACTGAGGATGCTACAATCGCCGACATCGCTGTAGCTACTAACTCTGGTCAGATCAAGACTGGTTCTATGAGCCGTACAGACCGTATGGCTAAGTACAACCAGCTCATCCGTATCGAGGAAGAACTCGGTTCTACTGCACGCTATGCATATGCTAAGCTGAAGTAATAGAGACCCTAAATAAAAAAGCGTTATCGCAATCGCGATAACGCTTTTTTTATTTTAAACACTCAATCACTCGTTTCACTTCTTCGTCTGTCATGTATGGATTGCAGGGCAGACTCAGTTCCTCAGAGTGAATCTTCTCTGTGATCGGAAGAGAAAGTGAATTCCACTCTGAATAGCATTTCTGCTTGTGGGGAGGAATGGGGTAGTGTATTTCTGTACCTATTCCACACTCCTTAAGATGCTGTTGCAATTCGCCGCGATGAGAAGTAAATATGGGGAAGATATGGAACACGCTATCGCGATTGTTGCGTGGCATAGTGATTCCCTTATTACTAATATTATTATAATATTGTGTAGCGATTCCCTTGCGACATGCATTGCGTTTGTCAAGCATTGGAAGCAGAGAACGGAGGATTGCTGCCTGTACCTCATCCATGCGTGAATTACGTCCTATATGGTCGAAGACATATTTGCGTCCACTTCCATAGTTGGCAATGCTACGAATCAGATTCGCAAGTTCTTGGTCATTTGTCGTAACTGCTCCAGCATCGCCCATCGCACCCAGGTTTTTTGTAGGGTAGAAACTATGTGCTGCAACATCGCCCAGTGAACCGGTGCGTTTAACTGTCCCATTTTCATCTGTATATGTACATCCGTGAGCCTGAGCATTGTCTTCGATTAGCAGCAAGTTGTGAGTCTTGCAAATCTCCGCAATTTTAGATGTGTATGCACAGATTCCGTAAAGATGTACGAGCATGATGGCTTTAGTACGAGGTGTGATGTGCTGTTCAATGAGGCTGTCGTCGATTTGCAGAGTGTTCCAATCTGGTTCTACAAGAATTGGTGCCAACCCATTTTCCGTGATGGAGAGAATTGAAGCAATATATGTATTTGCAGGTACAATCACTTCGTCGCCATCATGTAAGTGCCCAAGTTCTTTGTATGCACGGAGAATCAATGTCAGAGCATCAAGACCGTTCCCGCAACCTACACAGTGTTCTGTACCAATATACGCGGCATATTCCTGTTCAAACAACCTTGTCTGTTCACCACGCAAAAACCAGCCGCTTTGCAGTGCGGCAGTTGCGGCAGGCAACCATTGCGTTGTGTCCTGATGCAGCCGTTTTAAGTCTAAGTATGGTATTACAGTATCCATTCGTAGCAGTCGTAGCAAACACATCGTCCACCGAATCCTTCCTTCTGGAATAATAGCGATATGTTGAGTTCGGATGTGTGGTTAAGAGCAGACGTTCCCAAGTCGAGGTATGTCTGGTTCCATTGTGTTTTGTTGATAATGTGGTGGAAAAGCAGGTCTAATGCTCCGCAGGCTTTTCCTTCCTCGTTGGCGGAGATATACTGTGTCTTGATTACTCTTTCTGAACAGTAAAGGAGTGTTCCGCCAAGCATCTGACCTTTGTCGGTGAAAACAGCAAACAGACGTATGTTCTCAGGAAAAGCATTCTTGAGCCTGTCAATCTCCTCGAACGTGTGGATTGGCTTTGCGTTGTATTTAGCTTCCAAGTTTAACGAAAGAATATCCCAGAAAGCTTTCAAATCATCGCTTTCCTTTGTAACGAGACTCAGTTGTTGTGCCTTCTTCACTCCTCGTCTCCGTAGCATGGAGAAAGAAATAGGTGAAGAAAGAGGTACAACCGATGTTACGTCACGCTCCTGCAGACGAAGAGTAGTGCCCTTGCACTCGTTCAGTGCATAAAGGTCTTCCTCTGCAGGATATCTGTGGTAGATATGCGGAACGGGTTTGTAAACCACACGCTTCACGCCTCTTTCCCTCAGTTCGTCGCGAAGTAGGTCGAAACACTCACAGACATCAGTTGCAGTCATCTTATGATTGCAAATCAGTCCTCCGTAGGTTAGTCCTGCATGGCTGTAAAGTGTGTCACCGACTATGTTTGCAGGAAGTACAGCGCTGAGGTTGTGTTTCTTGTAAAAGCAGAATGACATGTCTTCAAACCTGTCGCAGTGATAATCCATGTATCTTCGGTCGAAGAGGAAAGTTCCGTTCTTCGACTCAGCTACAAACTGATTCCATTGCCGGGATTGGACAGGAGAGTATCGGCTGATTTCTATCATTCTGTGAATTTTAGGAATTCATCGTATTCGTAGATGTACTCGTCTTCGTCAAACAGTTCGGATGCAAGAACAAGACACACTGCACCTGACGAGAAATCATCAAGTGTGCGCCACACACTGGTACCGACGTAAAGAGCCTGGTAGGGGTGATTAAGATGGAATGTTTGCTTATGCTTGCCATCGTCAAGAGTAACGTCAAACGAGCCGCTGACTGCTACTATGACTTCTTTGCAAGTGCGGTGGGCATGTCCTCCACGGCTTTCACCGCTGGGTACATCATAAGTCCAGTAAACACGTGCAACTTCAAACGGAATGTTGATCAACTGTTCCGCAACTGTAAGGTTTCCGCGTGGATCTACATGCTTCGGTAGGTCGAAGATATATCCCTTTGACCCAAGTGAACTGTTATTTATAGGTGTCATCGATGATTTCATCATTATCTGTTTCTGATGCAAAATTATAGAATAATAACGGAATCTTCGAATATAATAGTATTTATTTCCTTATTTTTCTTGTCTGTCCGTTCTCTCGGACTATGTATATCCCGGAAGGGAGAGTGTCTAAGTCGTCGCTTGCAATTCGCATACCTGAGAGTGTGAAGGTCTCGCGTTTGTTGTTTGCAGAGCAGCCTATTGCACCAATATGGTCTGGATTGGCATTTACGTTCAGAGTTATTGTGTAGTACACATAACCTGGATGCAGGCTGTTGTTGCCAAGTCGCAGCACAATGGCGTATGTGCCTTCCTCCGACGGTTTGCCTTTTAGTGTTACCTGTCGTTGAAGGGTGTTGCGGGTGAGTGTAAAATCAGAGTGAAGCCCTCTGTCTTTTGCCGATGGCGTGAAAGTGGAGTCAACTCCTAACGAACTGCAGTTGTAGTACTGCACAGTGACAGGCATGATACTGTCCCCGAGGTTCAGCGTCTGCTCCATTTGTGATTCGCCTATAGTGCGCAAACGCGACACAAAGCGGTCGGGGAGATAGTAGCCAAGGTGTGGTGGTTGATTGTATGCCACGTTCTGCCAGCAGATACCCATACGGTAAGTGTGGTCGTGCATCAGTGTCGGCACTCTGTAGTTGGTAGTTTCGGGAGAGGTGAAGATGTTGAGGGTTTCACTGTCACCGCTGTTCCAAAGAATCACTTCCTCGCGCCAGTCTCCGAAAATGTCTGCTTGCAGGTTCGGTGTGTTCTTTGTTCCGTTGCAGCTGCTTGAGTTATAGAAACCATAGAGGTCTGCACCCTTCAGTTTCAGACGTGTGGTGCCGTTGCCATTCCATGAGTCAATAACCGTTCCGTCGAGAAGTTCGTCCTGCACGTCACCATCCCAGTAAATACGGAAGTTGAGAGATGTGCTGCCAGCAGAGACTACCTGTCCGGTAGATGCGCTTAACTGGCTTCTTTGATCTGCAGAACTGCAGAAGAATCCACGATGGTCGCTGGACAGTTGTGCCGCAATACCACGTCCGTTGTCCACTCCTGAGTTCCCGCCTTTCCATATTACTTCGCCTGTAGCAGCGTCGTGAATATCCCATGAGTAAGTTCCTTTCTCCTCATGAACATCGAATAGTTCCAAACCAGGACGGTCGGGGGCGAGATCGGAGAGGTGTATTGCGTCACCATGTCCGAAGCCTGTTGCGTAGAGCAGTTTACCATCGTTGTTGAGAGCGGCACTTCCCCAGATGATTTCGTCGCATCCGTCTCCGTCAACATCTGCCACGGAGAGATTGTGGTTGCCGTTGCCGTAGAGAGTTCGGCTTCCTCCACCCGAAGTTGCTTGACCAGGAGTGTAGGTCTTTGCCGAACCTGTACCGCTGGTAAGCTTATAGCTTGTCTTTGAATCAGAGGCGTGAAACCATTTCTGTGTCAGTTCCTTGCCGTCGAAGTCCACAGCCCATACGTAGGCGTAGGTGTAGTAGCCTCGGCAGAATACTCCAGCCGGACGTTTGTCTGGACCGTCAAGGTATGCAACTGCGGCTAAGTATCGTTCGCCACGGTTTCCGTAACTTGCCTTGTCGCTCTTTCCGCTGCGGTCATCCCAGTTGAATGTTCCACTGGCTGCACCACCATAACCTGTGTCTCGGTTAGGATTATAGAATATCGTATTTATAGCTGCTCCAGTTTGTCCGTTGAACACAGTGAGGTATTCCTGCCCACCTGTGATGCGTCCGTTG
>Ga0256405_10008532_pt1 | contig 14624 bp, 12 predicted proteins | sample RumenRJG_02DNA_FD_189096 | JGI IMG/M metagenome (GOLD analysis project Ga0256405, IMG submission 189096) | Bovine rumen microbial communities from Lethbridge, Alberta, Canada - RJG_02 | ecosystem: Host-associated > Mammals > Digestive system > Stomach > Rumen | place: Canada: Alberta...
CGAGGGCGTCGTAGGTGTAGCTCGTCACATGACCGAGCGCGTCGGTCACTTTGGCGAGATTGTCCGCCGCATCGTACTCGTAGCGCGTGGTGTTGCCCAGCGCATCGGTGACGGCGGTCATGCGGCCAACGGGGTCATATTCGTAGGCGGTTGCATTGCCCTCCGGGTCGGTCTCGGCGGTCAGGTTGCCCACCAGGTCATAGTTCGCCGTCAGCGTTGCGCCGTTGGCATAGCGGATCTCCTTGAGCAGGCTGTCCACGGTGTAGGCGTAGCTTGTCGCGTTGCCGAGGGCGTCGGTTGTTTTGACCGTATTGCCGAGCGCGTCATATTCGACCTCGGTGCGCGCGCCGTCGGCTGTGATCGTAGCGGTCATGCGGCCCAGGAGGTCGTATTCATAGCCCGTGGTTTGCCCGCCCACGGTGACGCTGATCACGTCGCCCATGGCGTTGTAGACGTACTCCGTCGCGTCGCCCAGGCGCGGGGTGTATTTCACAAGGCGGGAGAGTGCGTCGTACTCATAGGCGTCCTGCGTGCCGTCCGGGTAGAGAACGGCGGTGAGGTTGCCGAGCGCGTCATAGCTCAGTTCAACTCTGCGCCCCTCCGCGTCCGTGACGGAGGTGATGTTGCCCGCGAGGTCGTAGGTGAAGCGGGTCTCATTGCCGTTGACGCTGGTGGAGGTGAGGCGGCCGGATTCATAGGTGTAACCCGTCTTTGCCCCGGTGGCCGAGGTCTCGGAAAGCAACCGTCCCGCGAGGTCGTAGGCGTAGCTCGTCTCGCTGCCGTCCGGCGCGTCCACGTGGGTCACGTTGCCGGTCTCGTCATAGGCGATCTCCGCGCTCTGGCCGAGAGCGTCGGTGATTTTTGTTACCTTGCCGTTGGCGTCGTATTCGTAGGCCGTGGTATTGCCGAGGGCGTCGGTCTCGGAAAGCAAATGTCCGAGGGGGTCATACGCCGCATTGACGGTACCGCTGTTCTTTTGCAGCACCGCGATCACGTTGCCCAGCTCGTCATAGCTCATGGCGCTCTTGCCGCCCAGCGCGTCCGTCAGGCCGGTGATACTGCCGTTGTCGTCGTAGGCGTAGGTGGTGACAGCGCCGAGCGCGTCCGTCTGGGAAACGAGGTTGCCGACGGCGTCGTAAGTATAAGTCGTGGTCGCGCCGTTAGCGTCGGTCATGGACACGGCGCGGTTGAGGGCGTCATAGGTATAGCTTGTCACGCCGCCCAGTGCGTCCGTGATCGTCAGCAGGTTGCCGTTGGCATCGAAGGTGTAGGTGGTGGTATTGCCGAGTGCGTCGGTCTTGCTTGCAAGCCGTCCGGCCTTGTCATAGGCGTAGGTCGTGGTCGCGCCGTTGGGATCGGTCTCGGACAGGAGGCGACCCATGGCGTCGTAGCCGTACTTGGTCACGCCGCCGTCCGGGGCGGTGACGCTCAACAGATTGCCCGCCGCATCATAGGTGTAGAAGATCTGCTCTCCCGCCGCGTTGGTCACGGAGGACAGCTGGCTGTTTGGCGTATAGTGATACTGCGTCTCCGCGCCATTGGCAAGGGTCTCCGAAAGCAGGTTGCCGTTGAGGTCGTAGGTATAGGTTGTCGTATTGCCCAGCGCGTCCGTCAGCGTGCTGATCCGCCCGCGCCCGTCGTAGGCGGCGGTGGCCTCGCTGCCGAGGGCGTCGATGGCCGCGATCAGGTTGCCGCTGTGGTCGTAGGTGCTCGTGCTCTCGCTCCCGTCGGGGTAGACCGTCTTGACGAGCTGGCGCAGGGCGTCGTACTCATAGCGGGTCACGTTCCCCAGCGCGTCGGTCTGTGAGATCAGGTCGCCGACCTTGTCATACTCATAGGCAAAGCTCGTGCCGTCGGCAAAGGTGACGGAGGTGAGGTTGTCCCGCTCGTCGTAGGTAAAGGACGTGGTGTTGCCGAGCGCGTCCGTCGTGGAGACGAGGCGGTGCTGCTCGTCGTAGGCGTAGCTCGTCGCGTTGCCGTTCGGATCGGTGCTGCGCACAAGGTCCACACCGTCGTACTCGTAGGCCGTGACGTAGCCGAGGGGATCGGTGACGCTCAAGACCTGCCCGACCTCGTTGTAGGTGTAGGCGATCACGCCGCCGTCGGGGTTGGTCTGCCTGACAAGGCGGTTGTGCGCGTCGTACTCATAGCGCGTCACGCCGCCGCGTTGGTCGGTGAGCTGGATGAGGTTATTGTGCGCGTCATACTGCAGGCTGTAGCTGCTGCCGTCCGGCGCGGTCTCCTTCACCTTGTTGCCGAAGGCGTCGTACTCATAGCGCGTGGTGTTGCCCAGAGCGTCCGTGATCGCGATGATGTTGCTGTGCTGGTCGTAGGTGTAGCTGATCTCGCCGCCGTTCGCGTCCACGGTTTTGGTCGTGCGCTTCTGCGCGTCGAACCAGATCTCGCTGGTATTGCCGTCCGCGTCCGTGGTGACGGTATGGTCGTCGAAGTAGGCGAGATTGTATTAATTCACGGCGCGGGGAGCGGATTGGCTCCTCGCGCCGTGGTGATTATTTGGGTCTTTTGTCAGAACACACAGTACCGTCCCCTGTGTTCCCTAGTTAGTCTGTCCCGCTGTCATCTAATACTGGATTAATTATTTTCAAAACCTCAACATATCCAATCTTTTTGCCTCCTTCATACATATCAACCCTTTTTCCTTTTCTCAAACAATTCGGATAATACTCAGGAGCTACAAATGTAATTGTGCCCTTAATCTCGGGAGCCGAAGCATCAGCCTTATAGTAATGATGAACTCCCGTAGTCAAATTATAACCATCAATAAGGTGCGCAGGTCTATACCCTTCAAACAGTTTCCTGTTATCATTAAAATGAAAAACAACTTCGATATCAGCATTCATTTTTCTTCTCTCAATAAACATGTTCTATACTAATAATATTTTCATTGAAATAGTCCAACATATTTGGTTCGACAACCGGTGTGCCAGATTTGAAAATAGGTGCATCAAGAGTCATATGATTTAGTCGGATATAAACGTCCTCAGGAATAGTAACCTTAATAATCGCAACTTTATCCGTATTTATTGATCTGTTAGCAAAATCTAAGGTTTCTTCAAAACTATTGCCAAATTCTTTTGCTGCTAATGAGCCGTCTGCTCCTCTAAAGCGTCCTGTATTCATAATATCATAGTATTCGTCTACACCTACTGCTCTATATATAGCCCTGGTACTGCTTTCACTTCTGCTGCACCCCACAGATTGTCCGCCAGCCTGTGTACTTTCAACTGTCGGTATTCTTGCCGAGCCTCCGTTTTTTGGCTGTGGAACTGGTTGATTTATATCTCTTGTTGTGCCGTTTTGTGTTTCTTCGGAAGTTAACTCATCAGTTATACTATCGGAGTTATTCGAAACGTTTTTTGAAGTCCTCGAAGTATTATTTGTAGACTCTCTGCTTGCCTTACTGCCTTCAATAGCACTTCCAATTGCTGTTACCGCTCTCTGCGCTCCCTTTGCAGCGACAGCGGCTGTCATGCCAAGAATTAAATCGGATGCTATTTCTTTTAAATCATAAGCGCTTTTGGCTGATTCTCGAATGCCATTCCCAGATACTCTTGAAGTAATATAACGGTCTGCAATTCCCGTTAATGCATTAGCTCCAACATAGGCAGCAGTTGAGCCGCCCAGTGAAGTCCCAATCATGGCAGTTACTCCACCGCGAACAGCCCCATGAGCTGCACCAAGTGCTGTATTTTTCAATACAGTTCCGACGCTCTGCCCAGATTCAATAGAATTAATTGCACTGGACAATCCACCGGCGACTGCACCGCCTGCCATGCCAGCAGCCGTCGCAGCTATTTTAACACTTCCTGTTGATGCAAACGTTGCTGCAGCAGTTACGCCAGCTGTCATACCGGATGCGACGCCGATTGCTGTTCCTTTGAGGACGTTACGGACGGTAACTTTTTGACCTGTTTTATGTGCATCTAATACAGCAGATACCGCTCCGGTAACACCGCCAGCAATTGCGCCTATGAGTCCTGCTGCTCCAAGGATTCCAAGTTGACCGCTCGGATCAATATAATCTATCGGATCATTCCAGCAATACAGATAGCGGTTGAGGCTGATCCCATCGGCTATACTTCCGCGAAGGGTATCCTTCTGCCCAAACCGATTCATCTCCGGCTCATAGAACCTTGCGCGGAGGTAGATCATGCCGGTTGCAGCATTATAGTACTCGCCATTGTAGCCGAAGCCGGAGGTCTGCTCCGTAAGCAGTTCGCCAAAAGGCGAATAAGATTTGCTTACGACGTTCTTTCTCGCCAGTCCGCCGCCGAAGGTGTACCAGGCGTTATTGTAGCTGACCTCCGCAGCCACGCTTCCTCTGCCGTCGTAGACGTATTCCGTCCGGGTATTACCTGTCTGTGCAGAGATACGCTCTAAGCCGTAGGTATAACTGGTCTGTTGCCCGTTTTGGGCAGCAGAGATGACCACGCCATCCCCATACAGAATATCCCATGTGAGCGTGGTTGTCAAATCTTCGTTTGTGCGGATTTCGCTTAACAGCCTGTTTGCGTTGTAGGAATAGTTTTCGGTATAGCCATCCTCGCGCGTGAAGCTCTCGAGCAGGTTCAGCGCGTTGTAGGCATAGCTCCGCGCACCACCGGCGTTCTCGCTTCTGACGAGGTTGCCGTTGGCGTCGTAAGTATACTTTGTTGTGTCGTTCCCTGTAACGCTCTGGATCAGTTGGTTAGCGGCATTGTAGCGCATGGCGGTGCTGACGCCGTTTTGCGTCTTGGCCGTCATGTTGCCAACCGGGTCATAGGTATAGGTCTCGCTCTGCCCGTCGCTTCTTGTGAAGCTCGTGAGCTGTCCGAGCGGGTCGTAAGTAAACACGCTTTCGAGGGTCGCGCCGTTCTCGGTGCGGCTCTCTTGCGTCATACGCCCAGAGAGGTCATAGGCATACTCCAATGCCAGATCATACGCGCCCGTGGTGGTCTGACTAACCAGATTGCCCACTTCGTCGTAGGCGTAAACCGTATCCTCCTTCACGCCGTCTGTGGCGATCCGGCGGCCGAGGGCGTCATAGCTGTACTTCGTCGTTGCCCCGTCGATTCCCTTGACGGCGATCAGACGGTTCATGTCGTCATAGGTATACTTGACCGTCTTGCCGTTGGGATAGGTCATCGTGGCGCGGTTGCCGTGGCTGTCGTAGGTATAGCTCACGGTCTCGCCATTGGGCTGCGTGACGGAGATCAAGCGGCTGGCGTCGTCGTACTGGTAGAGGGTATCGCCCTCCGCCGTGGTGACGGTGGTGAGGAGCCCCAGCTCATTATACGTATTGGTCTCGGTCTGCTCACCCGCGTAGTCCGCCGTGAGGACATTGCCCGTGCGGTCGTATGTGTAGCGGGTGACATGGCCTTCCGCGTCGGTGACGGTCTCGAGCCAGCCTTCGGTGGTGTAGCTGTACTTGACCGTGTTGCCGAGCGCATCCGTCTCGCTTGTGAGGTTGCCGAGGGCGTCGTAGGTGTAGCTCGTCACATGACCGAGCGCGTCGGTCACTTTGGCGAGATTGTCCGCCGCATCGTACTCGTAGCGCGTGGTGTTGCCCAGCGCATCGGTGACGGCGGTCATGCGGCCGACGGGGTCATACTCGTAAGCGGTTGCATTGCCCTCCGGGTCGGTCTCGGCGGTCAGGTTGCCCACCAGGTCATAGTTCGCCGTCAGCGTTGCGCCGTTGGCATAGCGGATCTCTTTGAGCAGGCTGTCCACGGTGTAGGCATAGCTTGTCGCGTTGCCGAGGGCGTCGGTTGTTTTGACCGTATTGCCGAGGGCGTCATACACCGCCTCCGTGCGCGCGCCGTCCGCCGTGATCGTAGCGGTCATACGGCCCAGGAGGTCGTACTCATAGCTCGTGGTCTGGTTGCCGACGGTGACGGTCAGCACGTCGCCCATCGCGTTGTAGGTGTAGGCCGTGGCGTCGCCCTCGCGCGGGGTGTATTTTACGAGCCGGGAGAGCGCGTCGTACTCGTAGCTGTCCTGCGTGCCGTCCGGGTAGGTCACCGCGGTGAGGTTGCCGAGGGCGTCATAGCTGAGCTCAACCTTGCGCCCCTCCGCATCCGTGACCGAGGTGATGTTGCCCGCGAGGTCGTAGGTAAAGCGGGTCTCGTTGCCGTTGAGCGTCGTGGAGACAAGGCGGCCGGAATCGTAGTCGTAGAGGGTCTTCGCGCCGTTGGCCGCTGTCTCGGTGGTCAGCCGCCCCGCGAGGTCATAGGCGTAGCCGGTGCTGCTGCCGTCCGGCGCGTCGATGCGCGTCACGCTGCCCGTCTCGTCATAGCTGATCGCCGCACTCTGGCCGAGGGCGTCGGTGATCTTCGTCACCTTTCCGTTGGCGTCGTATTCGTAGGCAGTGGTATTGCCGAGGGCGTCGGTCTCGGAAAGCAAATGTCCGAGGGGGTCATACTCTGCGTTGACCGTACCGCTGTTCTTCTGCAGCACGCTGATCACGTTGCCAAGCTCGTCGTAGCTCATGGCGCTCTTGCCGCCCAGCGCGTCCGTCAGGCCGGTGATGCTGCCGTTGCCGTCATAGGCGTAGGTGGTGACAGCGCCGAGCGCATCCGTCTGTGAAACGAGGTTGCCGACGGCGTCGTAAGTATAAGTCGTGGTCGCGCCGTTGGCGTCGGTCATGGACACGGCGCGGTTGAGGGCGTCATAGGTATAGCTTGTCACGCCGCCCAGCGCGTCCGTGATCGTCAGCAGGTTGCCGTTGGCGTCAAAGGTATAGGTCGTGGTGTTGCCGAGTGCGTCGGTCTTGCTCGCAAGCCGTCCGGCCTTGTCATAGGCGTAGGTCGTGGTCGCGCCGTTGGGGTCGGTCTCGGAGATCAGGCGTCCCATGGCATCATAGCCGTATTTGGTCACGCCGCTGTCCGGGGCGGTGACGCTCAACAGATTGCCCGCCGCGTCATAGGTGTAGAAGATCTGCTCTCCCGCCGCGTTGGTCACGGAGGAAAGCTGGCCGTTTGGCGTATAGTGGTACTGCGTCTCCGCGCCGTTGGCAAGGGTTTCCGAAAGCAGGTTGCCGTTGAGGTCGTAGGTATAGGTTGTCGTATTGCCCAGCGCGTCGGTGAGCGTGCTGATCCGCCCGCGCCCGTCGTAAGCGGCGGTGGCCTCGCTGCCGAGGGCGTCGATGGCCGCGATCAGGTTGCCGCTGTGGTCGTAGGTGCTGGTGCTCTCGCTCCCGTCCGGGTAGATGGTCTTGACGAGCTGGCGCAGGGCGTCGTACTCGAAGCGGGTCGTGTTGCCAAGGGCGTCGGTCTGGGAGGTGAGGTTGCCCACCTTATCATACTCGTAAGCAAAGCTCGTGCCGTCGGCAATCGTCAAAAACGTATGGGATGAAGAGCAAGAAAAGCACATAAAGATAGAACTTCCCCGGCGTCGGCATAACTGCCCATGCTGCGGTGCCGAAACCGATCAGATCCACGACTACCGAATACAGAAGATCCGGGACATATCTTCGTTTGGAAAGAATGTCTACCTTCATCTCCGTAAGAGAAGATATGTATGCAACAGCTGCGGCAAGCGGTTTTACGAGGAAAACAGCTTTCTTCCTCGCTACCACCGTATGACGGGCCGCAAGAATGCACGGATTATTGAGGACTTTCGAGACACTGTCTCCGCATCTTACATAGCAAAGAAACACAATATTTCTGTCAGCACAGCTCTCCGTTATTTCAATCTGGTTTCCTACTCCTGCAAGAAGCTGCCGGAAGTTCTCTCCATTGATGAATTCAAAGGGGATGCCGACGGAGAGAAATACCAGACGATCCTGACCGACCCAAGGAACAGAAAGATCATGGATATCCTTCCAAACCGCAAGGAATCTGATCTGATCTGCTATTTCCGTCAATTCAAAAACCGGGAAGAGGTCAAGTATTTCATCATGGATATGAATCCGCATTTCCGGGAGGTTGCGGAGATTTGTTTCCCCAAGGCCACCATCGTGATCGACCGCTACCATGTTACCAGGCAGGTAATCTGGGCGCTGGAGCGAGTACGGAAGGAAGTGCAAAAACACCTGTCTGGTGAGTGGAGAAGGTTCTGCAAGCACTCTAAAGCGCTGCTCAACAAGCCGCCTCAGAAGCTCACGGATGAAGAACGGCAAAAACTTAGGATTATCCTCGGCCTGTCTACTCGACTGGAACAGGCATATTATTTGAAAAACGACTTTCTCTTTCTTATGCACTCTCCTAACTCCGAGCTTGCCGAAGAATTGCTCAGTGACTGGATCGTTCGCGCTGAAAGTGCACATCTTCCGGAGTTTTTTGAATGTACCAGAGCCATTCATAACTGGAGCATGTATATTCTCAACGCCTTTGACGTTCCCTATACCAACGGCTATACCGAAGGCTGCAACAACAAGACGAAGGTTCTCAAGCGTGCCTGTTATGGCGTTCGCAACTTCACCCGCTTCCGCAATAGGATCCTCCATTGTGCCGCATAGCACCTAATACGAAGGAGCATGTGGCGCGCCACATGCTCCTTCGTATTAGGTTCCTTCTTGCTCTACCCCAACTATTGACATAGAGCCGACAAAAACACGGCGCGGGAAGTCATTTGCTTCTCGCGCCGTGACGATTCGATTTACTTACTGACTTCTTTGAGTTAAGAGATTTCGTCCCCTATGTTCAAGACCATTTGAACATTTCTTTTTGAAAACAAATCGGTTCACCTGAACCCCGTTTGGCTCTCTTCTTTTATTGGAGTTTTCTCTTAAGCACTGTATAGAAACGGTCCGTCTTGCTCGTTGCCTGAGAATACTGGTCCATGTGGAACACAGTCGAATATTCAAGGTCAACCTGTTTCTTAGCCTCGATATATTTGAGAAGATCCGATATTTGTTTTAATCTCGGCCAGTATTCTAAAAACTCGGGTAGCTCTACAGCAGCTTGTAGATATGTGGCAGTAGGGAGATCTCTCTGCGCTGCAATTCCAACCTCGAAAGGGACCCATTGAGAATGCCTTGTTGCCTGTGACATTACAACAATAATATCCGTGCAGTCGTTTAGCTTTTTCTTGATATGCTCTGTCATCTCTCGGCCGTTTTCGGTTGTTGCGTTATCAAGAATGTCCAGATAGCATGGTATTTTGAGGTGTTCTAACTCTTTTGCGATCAATAGAGCTTGTAGTTGATCCTCTTGCTTGTGAGAGATAAAGAACTTCATCAGCGCCTCCCCTGAATCAACAACTGCAAATTATCCCATGTCCAGTTGTAGATTTTATCCGTTGGTTTTGCGGCTAGGGGTTTTTCCATATAGCCGTCGTTTCTTCCGGCAAGCAGGAAGTAGGGTTTCCCTTCTTCCTGGGCAATCCGCATCTCTGCACTTACCCCAGTTGCTCTATCTGTGTAATGTCCACAGATGACAATTACCACATCGCAAGACTTTATTCTCCATCTCGCGTTAGCTTTCCAGTTGTCTGTGATTACTTCTTTGATAGACATATCCACAATCTCAAACGGGGAGTTTGGATTTCTCGCCTGTCCCACCAACAATGTTTTCAGGTCGCTGTCGTGGTCAAAGTCAAAACTGATATAGGCTCTTTTTTTCGTCATTTTTATACCCTCATATTTTATCCCTGGAGACCAGCTTCCAATAGTGCTTGCCTAATGCCGTCAGGGCACAGGATTTGGAGTTCATCGCAGCATAGTACATGTGTTTCTCTCCGACCGGCACAACAAGACCGACACTTTCCATCTCTTGCAAAATCGCAAAATCTCTTGTGTGTGGCTCTGTAGCGTAAGGCTCTACGATCTCATGGACATCCTCAGGGGTATTGGTCGGCTCATATGATGGATCAAGAGGCATCTGATCGTCTTCTGCCAAGAAGAACTCTGTTAGCTTTCTCAGCGATTGCAAGCTGATTCTTGGATTTACCTTTCTGAGCGCAACAAAGCGTGTCACATTCGTTTTAAAAACTGGTCTCTGCTCCCACGGCCCCAGCGCTTTATCGATATATGAATAGACGCCTCCGGGTGTGACATAGCCAGTTACATCTGCCGCTCTGCCCTCAAGCGCTTCAATCAAAAGAGAGGTAAACAGGCCCTGACCGTCACTTTCAGTTGAAGTTTCTGCGTCACGGCTTGAAGTGAGAATTGTCACGCCTTCTTGTATAACCGCAGTATTCTGCCCAATGGTCGAGATATTACCCATAAAACCAGAAAAGCAGCTATCCAGAATAATCACCTTGTTCTTGCAATGCGAGCTATTCGCAATTTGAAGGACATCGTGCAACGAGACGCCCCAGTCATCCTGACTATAATCTGGCGTGACTAGATAGCCGCCTGCCGAATCAATGTGGCCATGTCCGGAGAAATAGAACAACGCTGTGTCATCATCCCCAGAAAAGCATTCTCTGATTAGCGCATTCAATTCTCCTTTTGTTTTTACATTTAGTTTTTTCCTTACAGAGAAATTAGGACTACCGTCTTCGTTTCTCGATAACAGCGCATCTATTCTGTTTGCATCATTACAGCATCCGAATAATGGGCTCCCAGGGTATCTGTCAATTCCAACCACAAGAGCTTTACTCATATTGATCTCCTTTCTTGCTCTGTCGATATTGTGCGACGGTTCCGAAGTAGGTTTTGTGCTTTTATGTATATAACGTCTCAGCCTCTAATAATCGGACACCTTATTGCTTTCCTCGTCACAATTCCCTCTTTGTATTTAAATAAAATAGTACTTTCCTTACAAGAATACTGTATTAAGGTATGGTAAAAGCCTGTACAATATAGAGGCAAGGTGGTGGTTTTTTGGATACGCATGAAACATGAAAGATTAAGAAAGCTTCTGGACGAGCGAGGGTGGACGGAGTACCGTCTGGCAAAGGAAGCCAAGTTGTCGGAATCCACGATCACGAATATCTTTCGTCGAAACGCCACACCTTCCATTCCAACGCTTGAGGCCATCTGCAAGGGCTTTGGCATCACGCTCTCGCAATTCTTTGCAGATAATGAATTAGTCGAGCTCAGTCCGGAACTGAAGCTTCTGTTTGACGGGTGGATTTATCTCCTGCCGGCACAAAAAGAGGCTTTGCTTACGTTGATAAGGGCGTTTCAAAACGACCAGAAAGAATAACGGTATGCGTTTCATCTCACGTGTGAAACGCATCTTTTTATGGATTCATGGCGAAAAACGTCGAAAACAGTATTTGAAATACTGGATTTCAGCGCTATAATAACCGTGCCATCATCTGCCAGTGAGGAGAATGGTTCATGTTAATCTATCTGCAAATGATAGAGTCCGAAGAGGACAAATCAAAATTTGAGGCACTCTACAACCAATATAAGCAGGCCATGTATGCCGCAGCGTATCGCGTGGTCAAAAATCAATATGACGCGGAAGATGCCGTTCATCAGGCTTTTCTCTCCCTGATCAAAAACCTGGACAAGATCAAAACCGTCGACTGTCCGGAAACCCGCTCCTACGTCGTTATTACTAGTGAGAACAAGGCAATAGATATCATCCGTTCCCGTAAGCATTTAGCGGGTGATGATCTGACGGAATCGCTTCCCGGAATGGACATTCCCATGCCCGGCGACAACGGTTTGGCGGATGCAATGGCCAAATTGCCCGCCCGTTATCGTGAAGTGCTGCTTCTCCGGTTTGATAACGGTTTTTCGACCCGTGAGATCGCAAAGATGATGGGAACGAACGAGGGAAATATGCAAAAGCTGATTTGGCGAGCAAAAGAAGCGCTTCGCAAACAGCTTGACAAAGACAACGGAGGAGTATGATTCACCTTTTTTCGCAGCGTCAGGAACCCGGCGGCTTTTCGGATGAAGAGCTTCGAATTGCTGCTCAGGCGGTTCGAAATGCTATGCTGGATTCGCTGAAGGATGACCCCGAACTGCATCACAGCTTTTCTGAACAGTTTCTTCGTCGGATGGAGACGCTGTTTCGTCTGGATGCCCGGCGGAGTCGGCAGAAGCGCGCTTTTCAGCATGCCGCAATCCTGATCATCGGCTTTTTCCTGTCCGGCCTGCTGTTCCTTGCGTTCAATCCCGAAGCTCGTGCAGATTTCACCCGCTGGGTTCGCAGCGTTTATGAGAAGAGCATCTTCTATCAGTCTCTCTCAGACGAGGCTTCAAAGCACAGCGATGCTGCTGATGGTCTTCCGGAAGTCGAGTTTTCCTGGCTGCCCAAGGATTATGAAGTCCAAGTAGTATCTTCTACACCACATATAAAAAGGATCCTTCTTGTTAGATCGGATAGTTTAATAATGCTTGAGTATCGGCTTTTAGATAATACCGATTATGTAGAAGTCTTTACAGATGACTATACGCACGAATATGTGCGCGTAAATGAAAAGCCAGCGGACTTTTATCTCAGTAGTAAAACAGATGCTTTTAATGCTCTAGTGTGGACAGACGAGGACCGCTCAATAATCTTCAGTTTGAATGCCGACTTATCCAAAGGGGTTCTACTGAAAATCGCGGAAAATATAATATTACAATAGGTGTCTGAAAATATCCTTCTTATACGTTATATTATTGATTACTATAAGAAAGGATGTGTCCCTATGAAAAAACTACTCTCCATCGCACTTGTCCTCGCGCTCATTTTTTCCGCAATCCCCGCCGTATACGCCGCAGACGAAACAACCCCGGCCGACGATCCCATCATCTCCGAAATCATAGCGTCTGGCAATCTTTCATTCAGCGGAACCACCGCATATTGTTATGGTTCTGTCAGCGACCTTGGCAGATATATTTCAGCTACAATGACTCTTTCCCATAATGGTTCTACCGTGGCAAGTTGGAGCGGATCCGGTACCTCCTATGTTGATCTCAACGGTTCCTGCACGGTGGTAAAAGGTCAAAGCTATACGCTTGTGATCAGCGGCACCGTAAACGGGACTCCCTTCTCCACCACCCCCATCACAAAAACCTGCTGATTCCATCACTCTGCCTTGTGCCCATGAGGGCAGCAAACTACAGCCTTGATTGTTGGCCGTTCTCTTGTTTCTGCTCAAGGCGCGCAGAGCCTGCATCCGTCTATTATGGATGCAGGCTCTTTCTTTTTTTGTGTATTCAGATTCTTGTAGAATGTCGACTTGCGGTGATTTGTCTCATTTTTCGGCGTGCCAATGGAAGCAACGGTCGAACGATGAAGCAACACAAAAACGCATGGTTGCAGTAAAATATAGTCACTGTTCAGCAATTGGAACCTAGGAGAATGAGAATGTATAGTTTCAATCAAAATAATCTCAGCAACAGCATTCAGCCGGAGGACATCGCGAAACTTCTTCGAAGCGTTGGCGCCTCCGGACGACTCGTCGGATTTAATTATTTAGTTTATATTGTCTATAACATACTTCAAAAGCCTGATGAGCACTATTGGATCACAAAGTGTGCCTATCCCAATACCGCAAAATACTTTCATGTTCGTCCCGCTTCGGTGGAGCACGCAATCCGCACGGTAATTGGTGCTTGTTGGGAGAGAAACGATCACTCTGATTTAGACCGTGTCGCAGGCATCAAACTGGAAAACATGCCAACAAACAGCGAGTTTATTGATATCCTCGTCGCGTATCTTCATTACGGATCGTATGAGAGGCGGGGAAAGTAAGCGACGCGTCCTCTCTGTTCACAGAAGCGCACCATATCAGGTACGTTTCTGTGAGCCGGAAGGCTCAGACAAGTGAATAGGGCAAGCAGATACGTTCCGCTTGCGGGAAGCCAGGCAGCGGGTGCGCCAGGATCGTCAGTCGGTGAGGAGGTGAAATCACCGACGGCAGAGCGAACAACACCACCGCTGTATGCAGCCAATGGCACGGCTGCCGGCCACGATCCGCAAGCGGGCATAATGATACCTACGTTGATGGCACGTCACAGAGTCAAACGTCCCGCCATAAGCATGGAGGGAGGCACGAAAAACATATCCTACGGAGCGGCCCGCCCCGCCGCCGTCTGCCCTTTGCCTTGGAAAACATCGTGATACCTTTGATCCGCACTACGCAAGAGTGCGGATTTTGTCGTTTTTATTCGTTTCACCGTGAAACGCATTTAGGAGGAAAACATTATGCTGCAGTTTTTTCTTGGCCTTATGGCAGGCGGTTTTTTCGGCGTTGCGATCATGTGCCTCATGTAAATGACCCGAAAAAGTGATGATAAATAAATCTCTAAAAAATGTTCTGAAAAATTGACAAGAATCGACAAAAAATGAGAAAATCATGATAGGAAGTGTGTTCCCTATGTACCTCGAAAATGTTGAATATCCTGTCATTTATAAAGTTGATTTGGCTGTGAGCTCGCGGAGCGGAAACAGGCGGGAATGATATGGAAGAACTGCTCTTTGAAGCCTACCCGGACATTATGACTGTTCTGCAGGTCAGCGAGGCTTTGCACATCGGACGGAACAGCGCCTATAATCTCATAAGCAGCAACTCGATCCGGCACCTTCGCATCGGATCGTCCATTCGGGTGCCAAAATCCTGCCTTGTAGAGTATGTGGCCTCCGCGTGGTACACAGCGAAGAAACCTGACAAAGCAGGCTGCTCTGACTGTCAGAAAGGAGACAGAGATGACTGGCAGCCTGCAAATCAAAAATGACAAGTACTATATCATCGTCAATCTGAAAGAGAACGGCAAGCGCAAGCAAAAATGG
>Ga0256405_10008533_pt1 | contig 14624 bp, 12 predicted proteins | sample RumenRJG_02DNA_FD_189096 | JGI IMG/M metagenome (GOLD analysis project Ga0256405, IMG submission 189096) | Bovine rumen microbial communities from Lethbridge, Alberta, Canada - RJG_02 | ecosystem: Host-associated > Mammals > Digestive system > Stomach > Rumen | place: Canada: Alberta...
CTCGAAACCGTTGTTGCCCACCTGCTGGGGATATTCCGTCTCCAGGACGGTCGGTTCACTGACATTGAGGGGGTCGTCGTTGAGGATGGTGCGCAGCTTGTATTGTTTCCCAGCCTTGAGGGGAGAGACGTTGCCGAAAGTGAAAGATGTGCCGCTCCCGGTGCCGTAATCCGTGGTGTTCCAGGTATTTCCGTCTTCGCTCCACTGCAGGGCGACCTTGGTGGATTCGTCGGCCGGGAGGAGGAGGGTAGCCTCAGGTGAAACCATTTTCCATCCCCAGATATTGTAATCCTTGACGGATATGGCGGCACCGACCGGCTCCGGCACCAGGCTGAAATCTGCCGAGGAACTGTTTCCGAATGAATCGGTCACGGTCACCGTGAACGTGGCGGCGGGGGTGGAGTCTCCGCTTATCCTGGCTCCTGCAGCGGAGAGGATTCTCGGGACTCCGGAAAAGTCGATGTATCCTATCGAATAGTTGTCAGGGATCATCCAATCCAGCCCGAGAGCCTTGAGGGAGGCGGCATCGGAACCGGAAAGCCCGACCAGTTCCGTCTCTTCCAAGGTAATGTAGTCTGATTTGGCGCTGACGGTCACGCTGCCCCACCCGGCCCCGTCGCTGATCGAAGCGCTGAGCACGGCGTCCGAGACCTTTCCGGATGCTCCGGAAGGATATGAATATGAATATGAACCCTGATGCCTGCCCATGTGGGAGAAAGCGGGGATCTGGGCGGGCAGGGCCTCGCGGGAAATCTCCTGGTCGATCTCGACGGTCTCGACGGAACGGTCCACGTTGATTCCGATGGTTAGATCTCCTTCCCTTGGTGAAGTCTCTACATTGAAGGTTACGAAGTCGGCGGGGAAATATTCAACCGGCTCCGACTTGAAATATACCAGGGAGTCCCTTACGCCTCCGTCCTGAATCCCGGATCCTGCGAGTTGAGCGAAGACTTCCAGATAGAGTTTTCCTGCGGGGATATATCCGTGGCGGGTCTCAGTCTTGGCGAAACGCACCTTTTTTGCGCTATAGGCGGAATGCCTGAGAACAGCGTAGAAGTCGCTGTAATACGTAGAAAGGTTCTCTCCATAATTTACGGCAGCCTTTACGTTTCCGAGCCTGGCGGTCGCCTCCACGACATCGGGTTTCCCGCCATTGTCGATGAATCCGTGTACCGTGAAATCCTTTTCCGCAAGGAAGTACGCTTTCCCGAAGCCGGCTCCGAGGGTGTCCCCATAATGGGCGACAAGCCGGAATTCTCCGGCATTGAGCCGGATCGTCTCGTCCTTGGCTTCGGAGTAGGGCTTCCGGTACAGCCTGACGGATTTCGAATTGTAAATCTCTATTTCGAAGTCTTCAGGTGAGGGGACATCGTCTCCGTTTGCTTTCGAGAGGATGATGTCCTCAGTCTTAAGCGAAATCCTCAGCTGTCCTTCGGCAGAGACTGGCACGGGATCGGTCTCCCTTGAACATGAAGCAAGGAAGAAGGTTGCTATGCATGCCGAGAACAATAGTTTTCTCATTTTCCAAATGAATGAAATGATACAAAATCTCTCAAAGATACAAATAATAATGTTTATATGATGTCCCCGCTTTGGATTATTGGCCGCTATTCCGTATTTTTGGGGGTGGAAAACCGATATATGATGAAGAAAGCCTTTCTTTTCATTTCCGCCTTGCTGGTGCTTGCAGCGTGCAAAAACGGGAGTGTCGTCCAGACTGAGGTACGTGAGTATGCGGACTCGACCTCACATGCCTTCCTGAAGATGCATGCAGAACTTCCGTTGCCCTCGGATGCCGTCTCATCAGCGATCCGCTCTTCACTCATCGATGTTATGGACGGGCAGCTGAGCCAGGTTTCCTACGGCGAGCCCCAAAGGTATTTCCCCCGTTTCGATGGCGATGCCGGCGATACCGATGCCCTGCTTTCCTACTATGAACAGCAGACCATGAAGCAGATTGCGCAGTTGTCCCAGGAAGATGCGGATGAACGGGAGTTCCTTATAAGGGAAAACGATGAACTCACTGCGGAGGAGAGGGAGGAGATGCTCGCCGGATTCCCTTCGTGGGAATACGATTTCAACCTCAGGAAGGTGGCTGATACCCTCAATTACGTCGTGTTCCTTTCCGAAAACTATGTTTATATGGGAGGCGCCCATGGCGGCGTGACCGGCGGAGGTTATCTGACTTATGACAAGAAGAGCGGAAGCCTGGTTGAAAAGATGCTGGATCCTGCCTGTGTGACCGACATCCAGCCTGTGCTGGTCCGCGGGCTTATGAGGTATTATTCAGAAGTCGGGGCAGAAATGCCTGAGGAGGAAATGCTCGAACATCTCCAGGTCGAGGGCGGAATCATTCCGTTGCCCGCATGGACCCCTTATCCCACGAAAGAAGGCCTTGTCTTTGTCTACCAGCAGTACGAGATCGCTTCTTATGCCGACGGAATGCCTGCGTTTACCGTCCCCTATGCGGAAATCAAGCCCTGGCTTACCGCAGAGGCGAAATCTGTCCTCTCATCTTACAGGTTCTAGATTATACGGACAGTATGAAAACTGAATCAACCTTCCTGTCGGACCTTCTGAAATCGCTGGGTGAAAAGCTCAAGGAGTCCCTGACCTCGGTACTTCCCGTTACTTTCATAGTCATCCTGCTTTCCTTGACTCCCTGGCTCAACCTTACCGGACGGGAAATCGAGATATTCATCATCGGCGCGTTGTTGCTGATAGTCGGAATCAGCCTTTTCAACGTGGGCGCCGATATGGCGATGACGCCTATGGGACAATATGTCGGAGAGGGTCTCACGTCTTCGAAAAAAATAGGGATACTCCTGTCTGTCGCCTTCGTGATGGGCCTTCTTATCACCGTTGCAGAGCCCGACCTTTCTGTCCTTGCCTCCCAGGTCAGCGCCATCATGGATGGCAAACTGCTGATATACACCGTAGGACTGGGAGTTGGGCTTATGCTCCTGCTGGGAGTCATAAAGATCATCTTCCATGCGGACCTGACGTCCATCCTTCTGTTCAGTTACATGGTGCTGTTCTGCCTTGCTGCCCTCCTGATGGATAACGATGACCGCTGGCCGCTCCTGTCCATGTGCTTCGATTCGGGAGGTGTAACGACAGGTCCCATTACCGTTCCTTTCATAATGGCCTTCGGCGTCGGCATAGCCATGACGGTGGGAGGGCGCAACGCATCCGAGAACAGTTTCGGACTTATCGCCCTCTGTTCCGTCGGTCCCATAGCCGCAGTTCTGGTCCTTTCTGCCTTGAGCTCGGGTCCCCTTGATTTCAAGATTCCCGATTATTCGATGGATTCCGTCATGGAGGAGGGAATCGCCGCCCTGTTCATCGGCACCATGGGCGACGTCGCCCGTTCCCTGGTGTTCATCATCCTTTTCTTTTTCATATTGCAGTTCCTGGTATTGAAACTTCCCAGGACCAAGATACTGCAGATCGTGTTCGGTGTCATATACACCTTCGTCGGCCTGGTTCTGTTCCTGTCAGCCGTCGAGTTGTCTTTCATGCCCATCGGTTACAAGATAGGCCAAAGCCTTTCGTCCCTGAATCCGATGATAATCGTAATATTCGCCTTCATTATCGGCAATGTGGTGGTCCTGGCTGAGCCTGCCGTCCATGTCCTGAACAACCAGGTCAGTGAGATTACAGGAGGCGAGGTGTCCCGGCGGCAGATGATGATCGCCTTGTCGATCGGAGTCGGCGTTTCGATCGGGCTCTCCGTAATAAGGGTGTTTTTCGGTTTCTCACTGCTTTATTACCTCATTCCGGGATACATCATTTCTCTCGGTCTTTCGTTCCTTGTCCCCAAGCTCTACACTGCAATCGCTTTTGATTCAGGCGGAGTGGCCAGCGGCCCCCTCACATCCAGCTTCATCCTCCCCTTCGTGATCGGCGCCTGCGTGGCCTTGAAGGGGGAGTCATCTGTTCTGGAGCTGGCTTTCGGCGTGGTGGCCATGGTCGCCATGACTCCGCTTATCACCATCCAGAGCCTCGGTTTCAGGTCGGTGCTTTCAGTCAGGATGCGCAGGAATGCCGCCGTGCGCCGTATCCTGGCTTCCAAAGACGAAGATCCTATCATCTATTTTGAATAAACGCCTATGTCACGAAATATCGCCCCGGTAAAGCTGGAAATGCTGCTCGTCATTGTCCACGACAAGAAGACGGCATATTTCTCCTCTCTGATCCAGCAGCAACAGGCAAATCTCCAGATTACCATGCCCTGCAAGGGCACGACACATCTCCTCCTCAATTACCTTGGACTTACCGACCGTCCCAAGACCCTCATCATGAGTGTTGTGCGCGAAGATGAATCGGCTTCCCTGGTGTCCCTACTCGACGAGACTTTCAAGAAAGGAGGCGACTATAAGGGAATCGCCCTTACGGTGCCTTTTTCCAGCATGATAGGCGCGCTTGCCTACGGGTTCTTAAGTAACGAAAAACAAATTAAGGAGAATTCATAATATGTCACAGGAAAAAACCAAATTCGAACTGGTTGTCTGTATAGTTGATGCCGGTTATTCGGAAGCGGTCATGCAGGCCGCCCGCTCTGCAGGTGCCAAGGGAGGCAGTATACTAAGGGGCAGGGGCACGGCCAATCCCGAGGCCGAGGAGTTCTTCAATATCAACGTCCAGCCGGACAAGGAGGTCGTTCTGATCGTCGTGCCCTTAGCAATCAAGGACGATGTCCTGAAGGCCGTCTACAAGAACAACGGACTTGCCTCCGACGGCTCAGGCATCGTGTTCTCGCTGCCCGTTACCAATACCACCCTGGAGTAACTTCTTTTACTGTAGTTCGTCGATCTCCCCTGATACGAAGAATGTCGCGTGGGCGCCGTATTTCTCGAAGATCGGCATCGCGTCTATCCAATCGTCGAAATTCCTGTCATCAAAGGAGAGGATAAGCATCCTCTGTATCGGGATTGTCGGATATATGCCCGGCCTCGTTACAATCCGGCGCTGGTCGGGGTCATCCCTTTCTCAAGAAGGAGGAGGCAGACCGACCAGTTTCCGAGAAATCCAGGTACAGAGTCAATTGTGTCATTCAGATGCCCTTCATCGAGGAGGCGTACTTCCGTTACTTTGTATTTTCCGAAGCTAAAGTCCATTTTCCATGATTTGCCGGAAATGTTGGAAACCATGAGGGCGGCCTTCCCGTTGCCGTCGGCGGCCCCGCAGAGATAGATGCCTTCATCGGTTTTCGGGAGGGCGACCGCCTTTCCAAGCTTGCGGAGCTCGTTGAACATAAGGAATGTGTAGTAGGCTTTCCTTGGCTTGAAGGTAAGGCAGTCAAAAAGCGGGGCATACATCCCGTCGCGGACCTTTGCATCGTAGATTTCAGCGTCATCGACCCTGCTGTTCTGGAAACCGATCATTTCAGCCGCTATCTCGGCCGCTTGCTGAACGGTGTTGAGCTTTTCCATTCCGGGCTCCGGAAGCCATTCGTTGACAGATAGTTCCGTGTCCTTGAAACCGTATTTGTCAAGGGTCTTTCGTGCATATTCCATCTGTCTTACCGCAGTGGCCGGATCGGCATAAGAGTGTGCGGAGAAGAAATCAAGGGGCCATTTCTCCTTTCTGGCCCGTTCAAGGAATTCCAGGAAACAATCGACGAAATACTCGAAGCGCGGACTTACGTTCGCCGCCTTGACCCCCTTGCCGTCAATGGCGTAGAAGCCGCTGCTCCCGTATCCTCCGATTTTGAGATGTGGAAACCTGGCCTTAAGATAAGGCGCGACGGTTCCGTACAGGTCCATGTACTGCTCCCACGTACCTGCCCACATCATGTTCTCTTTGTATTCAAGCCTTCCGTTTTCAGGCTCGTTCCAAATCTCCCAGTGCGAAACTCCCATGTGGAAGCCGTCGGCCCATCCCTCATTGTAGTGCATGATGATGTGCTCGCAGATCCTTGCCCACTTGGCATAGTCCTTTGGCGGGAATATCCTGTACGCCTTGACGTATTGGGCATTCTCAATGGTAACTCCGAGCCGGTAATAGGGCTCCACTCCATTGTCCGCCAATCCCTTCATCAGGATGTCAGTGAAGGCGAAATCATAGGAGGCGGGATCGTTCTCGTCGGCGTCGAAGTCCCGGAACACGTTGGGAATGTCGACATAGATATTCATTCCGTAAGGCCCTCCCACGTCGTGCAGCCTGGAATAGGGGATTCCCGCCTCTTTCAGGTAATGGAACATGGAGGTGTTGTCGTAGGAGTAGATCGGGGGCTGACCCACCCCGTTGACGGGCTTTATCTCTCCTGTAATCCTATCGAAATCGATCCTGTGCTGTGATAAAAGTGTAAATGATGCGAGAAGGATGGAAATCAGGGCGAGGAACGTCTTTTTCATTGTGGTTGAGTTATTAAAAAATATCGATGAATCTGCCTTCTTCACTGCTTCGGACAGCGGCGAAGACAGCCTTCATGGATGGCAGTATGCGCCCTGCATCCAATACTCCACCGTCACGGGTAATCAGCGCGGTGATAAAGGCGTCTGCTATGCCTGAGCGGGTCTGGTTGTCGTTGGTCTGGATATGTTCCACGTCGAAATCCTCCATGCCGCCGTCTTTCCTTATCAGGCGGATGGCATGGGCCGGATCGTCATATATCCGCAATATCCCTTCGGAGCCGTAGATTATCGTGGAATTGTCTTCCTGTCCGTAATATGTCCAGCTGACCGTCATGGTTCCGAAAATGCCTCCTTCCATGCGGAGAATGCAGATGGCATTGTCTTCAACGGAGATGGGGCTGTCGTCGGGACCTGTTTTGTCCAAGGTGGAGAGCATCGCTTCCACGCCGGTGATGCGGCGGTCGAGCAGGAAACTGATAAGGTCTGCCTTGTGAACGCCGAGGTCGGCCATCACACCCATCGCCGCGTGCTCCTTGCTGAAAAACCATGTTCCCTTTCCGGGATTGACGCTCCATGTCTCCGGCCCGGAATGGCCGAAAGCGGTCCGGAATGTAAGCGGCCTGCCTATGGCTCCGGAAGCGATCATGTCCCTGGCCTGCCGATGGGCTGGCGTAAGACGCTGGTTCTGTGCTATTAGCAGGATCCTGCCTGTCGCCTCCCTTGCGGCCATCATGGCCTCGCACTCTTCAAGTGTCACAGCCATCGGTTTCTCGCAGAGGACATCCTTGCCGGCGTTCATCGCCCGTATGGAAACATCTGCATGGACGTTGTTCGCGAGGGCTACGACGACGGCGTCCACGGACGGATCGCCAAGCATGGAGCCGATGTCGTCATAGACCCTGCCTCCGTAAACCGATGCCATCTGTTCCGCCCTGTAACGGGTTGGATTGTAATAGCCTGCAATTTCAGCCCCGGGATGCTCCGAAAGTTCAGGGATATGCCGTACCTGTGCGATTTTCCCGCAGCCGATGATTCCGATTCTTTTGGTCATTGATAACGTGTGAAATTGTGTTCCTATTTGAACTCTATCGCGCACCAGTCGTTCGCCGGAACTGTAGCCAGAATGAAGTTCCCTCCGCTTTCCTCAGGTCTTCCAGATATCCCTGCGCCGTGTCTTCGTTGAAGTATGACAACAGTATCTGTGAGACGACGACGGGCTTATCCCAAGCCTTTTTGCAGGCGGAAACTAAACAGGAAATGATAAAGGAAATGATGATGGTAAGCCAAACCGGCTGGAAGAGTTTTTGGGGGACGGACATAGACTGATTGGTTTCGATTCACAAGATAACTACAATTATTCAAAATAAAGCAATCTGTTTTTTCTTTTTTCTATATGATTGACGGAATATTAGATGAATTATCTGAAAAGTTTCTATATATGCGAAAGCGTATTGCTGCCGCATTGCTGCTCCCTGCGATAGCTTGCGTTCGTCGCCAAGCGTTTCCCTGGTTCTTCTGTCGTGAAGATTGACAAGGAGCGTTACGGATATGACATCGAGATATCCAATGACCTGGAACTCAAGTTCGACAGGAAGGGCCGTCTCCTCGAGATGGATGACTGACGATGTCGTTCCTTAAAAGGCCGCACCATGGAGAAACTGATTCTTCTTGGTGCTGTTTTTTTTACAAAAATAAAAAATAGTAACTTTGAAGAAAAAGCAGATGATGTCATGAATAACAGTATGGATAGAAGGAAATTCGTGAAAAGCCTCGCAGGGGCCGGCGCCCTCATCGCTACATCGCAGCTTCCGGTCCTTGGAGGAGAAAAAGTCTCGGGCCGGCCGGATGACCAACCTGAAGTTTTTCCCGAAAGGGGCGGTTACGAGAGACTTGCAATCAGCTACGGCGTCGTGGAGATCGGTCTGGAAAAGCCTTTTTCCGTACTCCATATTTCCGATTCGCATCTCACTGCGGCATATCATTATGAGAACGCCAAGAAACTGGAACTCAGCGAGAAGAGGACCAGGACCTTCGGCGGCAGACAGGAGGAAGCGCTAAGGGATGCGCTGGAATGGGCCAGGGAACATGTCGATTATGTAGTCCATACTGGAGATGTGATCGACTGGCAGAGCGAAGCCAATTTCGACCTTGTGAAAAAATACTTCGGGGAGGGAATGACAGGCTCGATGGGCAACCATGAATTCAGCACCGACATGTGGCTCAGCGATCCCAAGGAGGAGCGGACCGAGGCGTATAAAGACAATACCAGGGCAAAACTCCAGTCGGTATATCCTTTTGACGTGGTTTCCCAGTCGCAGGTGGTCAATGGAGTGAACTTCATCACCCTTGACGACGTGTACGGGTATGTTACTGAAGAACAGGTCCGCTTGTTCAGGGAAGAGGTCAGGAAGGGCCTCCCTATAGTCCTGTGCATGCATGTCCCTTTCTTCACTGATTTGATCTGGAGGGCACAGTGCCGGTTCTGGAATGATAAAGGGAGACTGACTAATGGCGAAGTCCCTCCCGTATCCGGAGACTATAAGATCCAGAAGGAGGATCCCGTCACCAGGGATTTCATCGCTTATCTGAAGAAAGAGCCCCTGCTCAGGTGCATCCTTGCCGGTCATGAACACATAAACGTGGAGGACCAGTTCTCGCCGACATGCCGGGAATATCTTGTCGCTGGCAGTTTCCTGTTTACTGGCCGCGAGATACTGTTCGTCTGACATATAAATAAAGAGTTGCAAATGAAAAAGATTTTGATCGTTTCCGCCCTCGCAACGGCCTGTCTGGCCGTTATGGCTAAGAATGATGAAAAGTCCCTTATCCAATACGTTGATGTGACCGTGGGGACAGGGGAGAGGTTTGACTCTTCCAATGGGAACACTGATTCTATCGATCCCCGTACGGGAAAAAAGATCGTACGGGCGGACAAGGGTCAGACCTTGCCGGCGGTGCTGGAGCCGAACGGGATGAACTTCTGGACTCCCGAGACCGAATCAACAGAGAGGAAGGGAGCTTCCCCATACTACTATTCCAGGGAAAAGCTTACCGGGTTCAGGGCTTCGCACTGGATCGTGGGAGGCGCCACCCAGGATTACGGTTCCGTTACCGTAATGCCAGTGTTCGGCTCCCTCAAATGCCTTGCTGATGATAGGGCCGCTGCATATAGCCATGAAGACGAAACCGCACGCCCTGACTATTATTCCGTGTCCCTCTCCGGTGGAGAGATATTCGCCGAAATGACAGGTACTTCCCGCACCGGAATAATGAGGTTTACCTACAGGTCTGCCGGGAAGGCATACCTCGTGGTCCAGCCCAACAGTGACGAGGCTCAGGCTTCCGTCAGTGTGGACTTGGAGAAAGGGGAGGTCTTCGGAAGCAATCCGGTCCACAGGATTTACCAGGGATGGGGCGAGCCGGCTGGATTCAGCGGCTACTTCAGCGTGACCATATCCAAGCCTGTGACCGCCGCAGGGACATTCTCATCTGAGGGCATTGAATCCGGCAGACTGTCGGACAGCGGTAAAAAAGCCCTTGGCGCCTATGTTGAATTCGACGTAAAAGAGGGTGAGACGGTTCTGGTCAAAGTAGCCACCTCTTTCTGCGATGTGGCAGGAGCCAGGGCGAACATGGCCGCGGAGAATCCCGGATGGGATTTCGACTCGATAAAAGAGAGGCTTACCGGAATATGGGAAGACAGGCTTTCCGCTGTTAGGATTGAAACGCCTGATGTTGAGGCGATGACCAATTTTTATACGGCCCTTTATCATGCCTCTTTCCTTCCCCATTCATTCAACGATGCCGACGGACGTTACCCTTCCTTCGCAGGTGGAGAGACCATAGAAAAGACCTCCGGTGTCTATTATGAGGATTTCAGTATGTGGGACACCTATCGTGCCCTGCATCCTTTCCTGAGCATTCTTTATCCCCGCCAGACCGGAGACATGATCCAGTCACTGATTGACAAATATCATCAGGGCGGCTGGCTCCCCATCTTCCCTTGCTGGAACAGCTACACCTCCGAGATGATCGGCGACCACTGTGCCTCCCTGATAGCCGACGCCTACCTCAAGGGAATCCGCAACTTTGATGTCGAAGAGGCATGGATTGCCTTGAGGAAGAATGCATTCGATACTCCGGAAACATATGAGGAGTATAAGGACGGAAAAGGCAGGAGAGCCTTGGACTCATATCTCAAGTATGGTTATATTCCTCTTGAAGATCCTGTAAATGAGGCCTTCCATCGTCAGGAGCAGGTTTCCAGGACCCTTGAATACGCATATGACGATTATGCCCTCTCGAAATTCGCAAGTGCCCTTGGCCATCAGGAGGAAGCGAAGGAGCTCCGTCGCCGCAGCCAGTTCTACAGGAATGTGATCGATCCCAGGACCGGCTTTGCGCAGGGACGCCATGAGGATGGTTCTTTCCTTGATGAAGACAATGCCTACAAGCAGGCGAAGTTCATAACGGAAGGGAAACCGGCGCACTATACATGGTATGTCCCACATGACCAGTACGGCCTGATGGAATGCATGGGCGGCAGGGACAATTATGTGGAAAAACTTGATACCCTTTTTTACAATAAAGAATACTGGCACGGAAACGAGCCCTGCCACCAGATCGCCTATCTGTACAACTACGCCGGCCTTCCCTGGAAAACCCAGGAGACTGTCCGCGAGGTTCTGCTACGCGAGTACCACCCCGGTTCGGACGGCCTTTCCGGCAACGACGATGCCGGGCAGATGTCGGCCTGGTACATGTTCTCGGCCCTCGGCTTCTATCCCGTGTGTCCGGCGAGCGGCTATTACGTGATAGGAAGTCCTCTCTTCCGAAAGGCCAGCCTCAGGATGGATGACGGCAAAGTGTTTACCATTAAGGCGAAACATGCTTCGGCGGAGAATAAGTATATCCGTGGAGCCCGCCTTAACGGGAAACGTTACAACAAGAATTACATCTCGCATGAGGATATCGCCAGGGGCGGTACGCTCGTTTTCAAGATGGGCCGCAAACCGTCAAGGAAGTGGGCGTCATCGCCGGAAAGCTGCCCTCCACGGGAATCTTTCGAATAGGGAAAAGCCTTTGGATCGTACCATTTCCAACGGTATCCTGCACATGTAGGATGCCGTTATATTTTTTCGTATATTTGTTCCATGTTCGAACTTGTATATCCGCTCAAATCCGTTCCGGTTTTTCCTCTGCCTACTGCAGACAGGCCTTCCGACGGGAAGGAGATCGTGAGCGGAGAGATGGTCCCGATAGTGGAGGACAACGGGCTTGTAGTAGGTGAAGCGGCAAGGAGTCATGTACACGGAGGCTCCAAGTTGCTTCATCCGGTGGTCCATCTGCATATCATAAACCGGGACGGCCTGTTTTTCCTCCAGAAAAGGAGCGATGAGAAGGATTTCCTTCCGGGAATGTGGGATACTGCCGTAGGCGGCCATGTGGACTTTGGAGAGCAGCTTGAGGAGGCTCTCCTCCGGGAGGCCGGCGAAGAACTTGGCCTGTATGATTTCAATCCGGTCTATCTGATGACGTATGTATTCGAATCAGAGAGGGAAAAGGAACTTGTAAATGTTTATGGCACTGTCGGGAATTTCGACCTCAAGCCATCAAACGGGGAAGTCGTGGAGGGAAGATGGTGGACTCCGGAAGAAATTGTCTCCGCGACGGGGAAGGGAATCATAACGCCTAATTTCGAGGGAGAGTTCCCCAGGATCCGTCCTTTGATGGAAGCCCTTCTGTGACAATAGATATATGAGAGGGAAACCCATTGATAAATTCGTATCGGACCAGCTTTCTGTATGGCCCCTTGTTTCCGCCAATTACCGTGCACTCAAAGGGGTGAAAACCAGGAGTATGGACATCGGCGGCCTGACCGTTCGGCTCCAGTGCAACCCTTCCAGGATAGGCTCTTCCGATGCCAGGACCGATGCCGAAACGGTCAACAGCAGGAAATGTCTTCTCTGCGCCTCCAACCGCCCGCCACAGCAGGCGTCCATCCCGTTCGAAGGCAGGAAGGGCCGCAGATATGACATTATCCTGAATCCTTATCCCATTTTTCCCGGTCATCTCGTTGCCGTGAGGAAAAGGCATGTGCCGCAATCCATCTGGCACAACTTTGTCGACATGCTCGACCTTAGCCGCCAGTATCAGGACCATACGATATTCTACAACGGACCTGCAAGCGGGGCCTCAATTCCAGAGCACCTGCATTTCCAGGCATGTCCCAGGCATTCGACCCCTCTCGAGAATGAGATCGACGGCCTCCTTCCCCATACCTCCAGGCATCAGGACTTCGGGCCTCTGGAATACATGACGTCAATCCAGGACGCCTGGGTCTTCCATTACAAAAAATATCTCCGGGGAATCTTCGCTCTCAGGGCAAAGACGGCGAAATCAATGGCGAAACTGTTCTACAGGGTAATCGACTGTGCCAAGATAAAAGAAGGGGACAAGGAGCCCCGCTTCAACCTCTATGTCTGGTTTACGGACGGAGAATACCGCAGCGTAATCATTTTCCGCGAGATGCACCGTTCGCACCATTATTTCTCCAAAGGGGAGGACCATCTTACGATGTCTCCGGGCTGCGCGGACATGGCCGGGGTGCTGGTCTGTCCCGTTGGGAGTGAGTATGAAAGGCTGGGTGCGGAGACGGTGAGGGAGATGCTGGACGAGGTATGCATTAGTCCTTCCGACGAGGAAGAGATCATATGGAAACTCCAGCGTCGCCAGCCCAAGATCCAGGTGGGGATCATGTCCGCCAAGGAGATAACATTCGAGATAATCTCCGATGGGGCGGGGCCTCAGAAAGTGTCCTTCAGGGAGGGCAAGATAGATTATAACGGAGTCCTGTATGACGAACTCTTTTTCGGCGGACTTACCCGCTCCGCCATCTTTGCGGAACCCTCGTTCATCCTGTATGGGGTGACCATAGGGAAGCAGTTCCATTGGGAGAGGAAGGTGGACCAGAAGTTCGCCGGAAGGTTGAAATTCATCGTCGAAAACGGGATGGTGACGGCCGTCAACATAGTTGGGGTGGAGGATTACCTGCTCAGCGTCATCTCTTCCGAGATGCGTGCCAGCGCCTCACTTGAGTTCCTTAAGGCCCATGCGGTTATCTCCCGTTCATGGCTGATGGCCATCGTCTCGCACCGGGGAGCGGAAAGGAAACCTCCCGCCTTCGTCACCGATGCCGCGATGAAGATAAGGACGGAAGCTTCCCTCGTGACATTCCTGGACTCGGTGCGCAATTCTGGAAAGGTGATAGACAGGGAGGCCGGGAAGGAGGTCCCGGAGTTCATTTCCTGGCAGGACCATGAAGACCACAGTCGCTTTGACGTGTGTGCGGACGACCATTGCCAGAGGTATCAGGGACTTACCATGGCCGTGGGGGAGAATGTCCGGAAGGCGGTGGACCAGACCTGGGGTGAGGTCCTCACTTATGGGGGAGAAATCTGCGACGCACGCTTCTCCAAATGTTGCGGCGGTGTAATGGAAGAGTTCCATTCCTGCTGGGAGGATAAGGAAGTCCCTTATCTGCAGGCGCTTCCGGATACTCCCGGCCATGACCCCGCGAAGGAGCCGTTCTGCAAGAATCCGCCTGCGGAGATACTGTCACAGGTCCTTAACGACTATGACCTCGAGACAAAGGATTTCTATAGGTGGAGCGTCACTTACGAGAAGGGTGAGCTCTCGGAGCTGATTTCCCGCCGCTCCGGCCACATGATTGGTGAACTGGAAGAACTAGTTCCCCTTGAAAGGGGGAAGTCGGGGAGAATCACGAAATTGAAGGTCGTCGGGAGCGCATATTCGATGGTTGTGGGCAAGGAACTGGCCATCAGGAGGATACTGTCCGAGTCCCATCTCAAGAGCTCGGCGTTTGACGTAAGCAGGCCAGATGCGGAGCACTTCACCCTTTCCGGGAAGGGTTGGGGCCACGGGGTGGGACTGTGCCAAATCGGGGCCGCCGTCATGGCCGCCCGCGGATACGGCTATAAGGACATCCTGGACCATTATTATCCCGGCGCTGAAATCAAAAGACAACAATAGCTATGGACAATCTGAAAGCCCGCTCTCCCTGGTGGTGGATTCCGACCCTCTATTTCGCGGAAGGCATACCATATTTCATCGTGAACAACATTTCAGTGGTCATGTTCACGAAGATGGGGGTGCCGAATGAACAGATGGCCCTGTTTACCGGCCTTCTGTATCTGCCCTGGACGGTCAAGCCACTTTGGAGTCCCTTCGTGGATATTCTTAAGA
>Ga0256405_10008539_pt1 | contig 14602 bp, 12 predicted proteins | sample RumenRJG_02DNA_FD_189096 | JGI IMG/M metagenome (GOLD analysis project Ga0256405, IMG submission 189096) | Bovine rumen microbial communities from Lethbridge, Alberta, Canada - RJG_02 | ecosystem: Host-associated > Mammals > Digestive system > Stomach > Rumen | place: Canada: Alberta...
TGAAGAACTGTCTATGTTTGGTGTTGACATAAACCTTTATATGCTAGATGAACAAGGTGTTAGAAATGATGGAGTGATTGTCTGGGGGGATAAGATTCTTTTATATGACAACATAAAGTATTTGGTTAGCGGAAAATCTGATTTTGTACGTGATGCTTACCTTCCAATTATTACTGCAGATAAAGAGTATTTGACAAAACTAAACGAAGAGCCATGTTCTTTTGTCTTACGAGACGAGGGAATTGGGTTTGAAGATTTTGATAATGGAAAAATAAAACATGTAAATGGAAGAAAAGATTGGAGGGACGCGGAGGCAAAGGGGTATAAAAATAGAGTTCTGTTTTTTGGAGATTCAAGAGTGTCAGGAATGCTATTGGAAAATAAAAATACAATAGCCGCTGAACTTCAAAAAAGGATGAATGTTAGAAAGCTTCCTTATAGAGTTGACAATTTTGCAATTCCTGGAAGAGATATAGAAAGAATGGTATGGCAAATTAAAAACACCGCAATTGATGCTGGAGATATAGTTGTATTAGGAAGTGGATTTTATGAATTTGATGAAGCTGACGATAATGCTATTGTGTGGGTATATTATTTAGAAGAGGCTTGCAAATATGTCAAAGAATTTGGAGCTTCATTCTTTTATATGAATCTACCAACTCTATTAGAGGTGACTGAATACTCGGCGGATGAAGAAGAAGCAAGAAAATTGTTCAATACTACAGAGTTTCTAGATTACACGCCCTCTAAAATAAAGTATTACAAGAATGTGATACAAATGGAGTGCGCTTCGCGCGGTGTATGTTTTATTGATATGGCATATGCCTTTGCATTTAGAAAGAAATATGGACAAGTGTGGATAAACTTACATCATTATGGGCCACATGGATCTGAATTGATAGCTGATGAATTGATGGATTACCTTATTCCGCTATTAAAGTATAGAGATTGTGATTATTTATATGAAAGCGCTATTGAGAAAAAGGAGATTAGGAGCAGAGAATTTGAAAACAAACTAATAAGGATGAAGACTGAAGATGAGCAAATCTATGTTTTTGCAGATAATCTAAGGGAAAAAATGGAAAAAAATGGGGAGAGAATTATGGGGTGTTAGGATGTATAGTAATGAATGCAAATCCGTTTACCAAAGGGCATTTATACCTTGTAAATGAAGCATTGAAAAGTGTTGATAAATTACTAGTTTTAATTGTTGAAGAGGATTTATCTGAGATTCCGTTTGATCATAGATTCCAAATTGTTGTAGATAATCTTTCTGACAAAGAAAATGTGTTTGTTGCTCCTAGTGGGAAATATTCGATTTCCAAGAGTACTTTCCCGGATTATTTTGATAAAGATTCAATTCAAGGGAAAGTAATAAACCCAGAAAGCGACGTGAGAATCTTTGCTGAAAGAATAGCGCCAAGAATTGGGATAAAGAAGCGATTTGTAGGTGAGGAACCTTATGATGAAATAACAAAACAATATAACGAAGCCATGAAGCGTATTTTAGGCGGATATGGAATAGAGTTAGTTGAGATACCTAGACTTCAACTTGATGAGAGAATCATTAGCGCCTCAATTGTAAGAGATCAGATAAAAAAAGGTGACATGAAATCAATTGAAGGTTATTTAACTAAACAGACCTATGACTACATATTATCGCAAGGGACAATATTGAGATGAAAAAAGTTCTATTGCTTTGGTATTTTGAAGAAGATAATTTTGGCGATATATTACTTTATCGCACAACAAGGAATTTCTTGGCAGAGCACAATATAATAACAATATCGTATGAGGTTGGACAACCTTGCATGGATATATTTCACGAAGCAAATAAAACAGATTTTTTATTATTTGCAGGAGGGGGGATTATTGAAAGGGGTGTACCAAATGTTATTCGACATTTTCAAGAGGATTATTATTTATTACAGGTTCCTTACGGTGTAATTGGCCTTGGGGTTGCAGATTGGGACTATTCCAAATACAAAGAGGAGATAGGTTTCTGGATTGATCATTCTGAATTCTTTTTTGTAAGAGATGATTACTCCGAAAACAGACTTTTTGAACTTGTTGGAAAGAACAAAGCTACTTGTAGCACTGATTGTGTATTTCATAATCGAGATTTGCTGAAATATGGAAACCGAATAGGCTTTGATGTGGGCATTAATTTGAGGGATTTACCATTTAAGGAAAGAACAGGTGATATTGATGATGCAGTTATCAGAAAAATCTATGAGGAGTGTAATGTGTCCTGCATTATTCCTGATGCAAGTGAAGAGCAATTGGAAAAACTTGTAGGGGTTGATAATAGTGATTTACTAATTAAGTACAGGTTAATGGATAGAGGCGAAAAGGTTGAAGCTATAATAAATGAGATTAGAGGCTGCCAGTTCTTAATAGCTATGAGATTTCATGTGATCCTAGTAAGCGCAGTACTAGGTGTATTGCCAATCCCTATCATTTATCATGAAAAAGTAAGAAGTTTAGTACATTCCTTAGGGCTAGATGATCTATCGGTAGAGATAAATGAATTTGCTAAAATACCGGACAAATTGATTTTAGCAAAGAATAATAGAGAGGCATACCTGGAAAAAATTAATGAAAAGGTAAATCACCATAGGGAAATAGCGGATTCTATGTATAGTGACATTGCGCATTATTTTTTTTAGAATTAATTGAGAGTGATATTTTAGTAACTGTAAAATTTGTTAAAAAGAACTTTGTAATTATTACACAACATCACTTGGGATAGTGACAGGAGGTGGAAAAATGAGTGAAATGAAAGAAAATCTGTTATTCAGATTCATTCCAACAATGCGATGTAACTTCAGATGCGAATACTGCTTTTTGTCAAATGATGAAAAAAGCGGCGGAAAAACAATGTTTGATGACCATCAACCAATTGAGTGGATTGAGGCCATGGCTAAGTTCTCAGATTATAATGTTGAACCTTATATGTGGGGGGGAGAGCCATTTTGCATAGATGGGACATATGAAATACTGAAAGAATGGGTGAAGATGGATCATGTGGTTTCGGGATTTAGGATAGACACGAATGCTTTCTTTGCTGAGAAAATAGTGCGCAAGTGTCCTAGTGAGAAAATAAAACTAAACTGTTCGTATCACATGCAATATCATTCTTTAGAGGAAGAGTATAGGAAGGTAAAACTGCTTAAGGATTATGATATGGTTGCAATGGTTAATTTTGTTGCTAGTCCGTATAATTTGCAACACCTTCGAGAAGATTATGGAATGACTGTTGAGAACCTGATTGAGAAATTTGCTGAAATAGACGTATTTGTAAATGTGGCGGGAGATTTTACTTATGCCAACAATCCAAATTATGAAAGGCGTAAAGAGTATCAAGACTTTATTCAGCAGTTTATATCTGAAGAAGAATGGAATTGGTTGAGAGGTGTCAAGAAGGAAGCTATATGTGACGCTGGTAGACGTTTCTTTTTTGTTGATAATGAAGGAACTCTAAAATCATGCATTGATTCGGAAAGGGCCATCAGAGGGAACTTCTTAAAAGGGGAAATTGATCGAGACTTAAAAGCAGAAGTTTGTATAGGCGGATGTCCTTCAATTATACAGTATCCGTTTAGGCATGATAATGACTATCAGCCATTTTTGCACCTGCTATCTTATGTAAAAAGAAATCAAGAGTACAGGGAAAATAATAAAGCGACATTTCACGATTTTGTGTTTTGATATCAATTAATAGAACTGAAAAAGTGGGAAAGATTTAGTGGCTTTATAACGCGACCTGAAACTTGAAAAGTGCTCGCTGTGATTAGAATAGAAAAATAATATGTTTGGGTTCGCGGTTTTTGCAGACCAGTACAAAGCTGTAAATATCATTTATTTTTATATTGAAGCATTGGTTATATAACTGGCACGAAAATCTTAGGTTAGAGAAGTTTCATATAATGAATATGGATAAGCAGTGAGTGCAAGACATTTTTATCAACTGATGTCTGGAAGTTGTGGCTCGACAAACTTATCCTTGAGTTTACGTTTCCAGTAATAGAACTGCGATCTGGATAGATGATACTGTTCACGGTATTCAGCCACACTCAGAGAACTTGATTTTTGCGCTTGGATGGTTTCAGCCCACTGATTAAGTCTGGCCTGATGGATAACTACTGAAGAATTCATGAGGTAACCTCCCTTAAATGTATTTGGGGCCATCATCTCATGGATATGCTACAATTAACAGTTACTTGTGATTGAGGACTTACAAAGTGGTGGTGTCCAGGAAGAGATACCTTCACTTGTAAGATGAAATAACATCAGAAATTATAGTAAAAGCAATAATTGAGAGGTGAACAGAATGCCAGAGGTATCAGTTGTTATTCCTGTATATAATGGAGCGAGATTTTTGGAGCTATCCATAAAGAGTGTCATTGATCAAACGCTTAAAGAGTGGGAATTGATCCTAGTTGATGATTGTTCGACGGATGAATCTCTAGATATCATGAATAGCTATGCTGAGCAAGATTCGCGGATAAAGGTGATTCATAATATAGAAAACAAGAAACTTCCCGAGTCTCTTAATATAGGATTTAGAGCTGCTTGTGGCAAGTATCTGACGTGGACATCAGATGATAATATTTATGAAAATACAGCTCTTGAAGAAATGAAAAATTATTTAGACCAAAATTTAGAGACACCAATGGTTATTTCGAATATGATCATGATAAATGAGGATGGAGATTTTTTAAAAATACCAGAAACGTATTCATACCACAAAATGAGCATAAATAATTACGTGGGGGCTTGCTTTTTATATAGATCTCAAATCAGAGAAGAGGTTGGTGAATATGATTCTAATTGGTTTTTAGTTGAAGATTATGAATATTGGTTGCGAATTATTGATAAATATGGAGAAATTGCTCATTTAGATAGAAATCTATATAAATATCGAATACATAACAAGAGTTTATCTACAACAAAAGTCAACCAAATAAGAAGTCAAGTTAATCATTTGAGAAATAATAGAATAAATGAATTGATAAAAATAGCAAATGGCGATGAAGAATTAGTATGTAGGTTATATAGTGAAATGCTAGAAGATGGATCATTGACGAAGCAAAGTGAAGTGGCTTTATATTCAGCGTCGTTTATTTTGAAACATATTTCTAAGTATGATGCAAATAAAGAATCGGTTATTTATGGCGCTGGCGTTTATGGGAAAAAGCTAAGTCTGATGATTGATAACGTTATTTTTTTTGTTGATAAGAATTATAACTTGGCAGGAAATAGAATTAATAATATAGAGATTATATCTATTGATAGCATATGTGAATTGGAAAAACATTATCAGATAATTATTGCACTTAGCGTGGAAAAATTACCTTTTGCCATGATGACTTTGGTGAATCTTGGTATCAAAAAGTTCTGCTTGATGCAGTCTATTTGCTCTGACGGATAAATGTATGTTTTGATTATTGCTTTTTGAGAATGGTTACGTGTTTGAGGTTTTATGATTTTGTTCTTAAACCAGTGGTCTTTTTAAATTCATTTACAACATAATAGACACTGGTAGTTTTAAATGATTTCGTACATTATGACAGAGTTTGGAGTGAACGGTGTATAAAGAACTTATAAGTGTAATAGTACCAGTATACAGAGTTGAGAAGTATTTACGTAAAGCAGTAGATTCTTTGATTGGACAAACTTATAAAGAACTTGAGATTATACTGGTAGATGATGGATCTGATGATGGAAGCGGCGAGATCTGTGATGAATATGCTACCATAGATTCTCGGATTATGGTTATCCATAAACAAAATGGAGGCCTTTCAGATGCGAGAAATGCAGGATTAGATGTTGCTAGTGGAAAACTGTTAAGTTTTATGGATAGTGATGATTATCTGGATAAGAACTTTTATGAAGTACTATGTGCTGAGATGGATGATGATGTTGATGTTGCGTGTTGCACAATGGCATATGAGGGTGAATATGAATTTTGTGGAAATGTAAGAGTAAAAAATGACAATATTTATGCCACAAAATTGGATAAGAAAGAGGCAATGCGAGCATTTCTTCTTTGGGGCGGGAAAGTAGATATAGTTGCATGTGGGAAATTATACAGGCGACGTTTATTTGATAATTTGAGATTTCCGACAGGGAGATCAAGCGAAGATATACCTATCATTTGGCAAATTATTAAACAGTGTTCACATGTGGCTTGCGTTGATAATGTTTACTATCATTACCTTCAAAGAGCGGGGAGTATTACTGGAGGAGAGTTCTTCATTGAAAGATGTGATGGTAATCTGTTTGCATTGGAGATATTGAATGAGGTGAGAAATGAATTTCCAGAAATGGAAGAAGAAGCAGCAAGTTTGTACGTGAATGAACTTTATGACAATATTCACCAGATACTAAATACTAAAAATGCAGAAATCTTTTCGGAAACTTTTATTGAGCTTCAAACTCGTTTAAGGGCGATGGAAGATTATATAAGTAGTACTAATTTGATCGATGAGCAGCGCAAAGAAGCTATGCTTTATGCTGTGAAGGCAAGTTTTGATGAACAAAAAATACGACATAACAAAGACAATGTGACTAGTAAACTTCTAAGATTCTACAATTTGCTTTTACAATGGACTGCTGATTTTATCGAAGAATGTTCTATAACTGAAAGATTGAGAAGAGATGGAGTAAAAAACGTTGCAATATATGGAATGAAAGAGTTAGGTGAATTAACCTGTAAAATGCTTTCAAAAGAAGGATTGGAAGTAAAATATGCTATCGATCAGAGAGGGGATAATCTTAAGGCTAATATTCCAATTTTCTCAATGAGTCAGATTGACAATAACTCGCGCATTCCAAAGGTTGATGCAATTATAGTGACACCGGTTACCTTTTTTGAAGAAATAAAACCTCTTTTGGAGAAAAGGTTTCCAAAAACTAGTATATATGACTTAAGTGAATTGGTTTTTGGTGAAAGTGATTAAAAAGGAGAAGGAAAAATGGAACAGAGCTATGAGATCTATAATAAAAATGTTTTGAATGATACAGTTACTCTTCTCAAAAGATGGTTAGAAAACCGTAACAACAACAAAACATTTGCTGACTACTTGGAGGAATGTGGGTACATGTCAGTAATTATTATGGATGCTGGAGAAATAGGCAGGCTGTTATATGACGAAATAAAAGGGACTGATATAAAGGTAATCTGTTTTTATGACAGGAATGCCGAGGGCATAAATAATATAGACGGAATTGCAGTTAAGCCATTTTCTGAGGTTGATCAAATGCCTGAAGCTGATATTGTTCTGGTATCTACAATATACAATTATCAGGATATATTAAAAATGTTAGTTGGAATTGACCCTAATATACGTTCATTATACTTACGTGATGCTGTTTATGAGTTTTAAGAATAGGAGGTGTTTAGATGGTTACAAATAAAAGGAATGTGCCAGAAGCTTTTAAAAACCATGGTATAGATTTGGACTATGATGATGTTTTTTCCCTTATTTGTAAGAACGCAAAGATTCAAATTAATGATGATAGATTCCTCTATTTTATTGATGAGGATTATATCATGGATACAACAAAAGGATATCGTTATGAGAATATTACACCTGCATATGAGAAAATACTGGATAAAGGCTTATTGGAACTTGAATATACAATTGTGGATGATAAGTTTTCCAAGAGCTTTAATAATGTTTGTGATAGTTTGGCTATTTTTTGCGACAGGATTAAGGATGAGTTGACAGAAGCAAATAAAGAAGATTGTCGCATTCGATGGTTTATAGACATGAAGGATAAGCCTGCGCAGCACTTTGAGGAAGGCGTGCAGAGACTATTGTTCATAAATCAAGTTTTTTGGCAGACTGACCATCGATTGGTGGGGCTTGGAGCATGGGATAGATTTTTAGGGAAGCTATATGAAAAAGATATAGCAGACGGGATTATTACTAAGGAAAAAGCTCTTGAAGTAATTAAGGATATAATGCGAATTCTGCATAAGAACTATACATTTAAGAGTAATGTATTAATGGGAGATACTGGTCAGATATTTGTATTGGGAGGGAGTACAGCAAATGGAGATTATGCTTGCAATGAACTGACTTATCTTTTTATTGAAGCTTCGAAAGAAGTACATCAGCCTGATCCCAAGTGTTTACTTAGAGTAAATAAGAACACTCCTGTTGAGCTTCTCAAACTATCTCTTGAGACAATTGCTACTGGAATTGGAGCTCCTCTGTTTGCTAATGATGATGTGATTATTCCCTGTCTGAAAGACTTTGGTGTTAAAGAAGAAGATTCTTATTGCTATGCTACATCAGCGTGTTGGGAACCTCTTATCGGTGGTAAAAGTGCAAGTAATAACAATAGAACTGTGCTGAATTACTGTAAGGCGCTCGATAATTTATTAAAACGCGAGAATTTAAAAGGTATAAATAGCTACGAGGAACTTCTCAATATCTATGAAAAATACTTAAGACTTAATATGCGTGCTGTCAAGAGAGTAATTCAAGCACATAGATTCCAATATAATCCGTTATTGTCAGTATTTATGCACGGATGCTTTGAAAGTAAGAAAGATGTTTCATGGGGAGGCGCTGAGTACCTTAATACTGGGATTACTTCAGTTGGCATGGGAAATCTTGTGAATTCACTCAAGAACATAAGGAAGTATGTATTTGAAGAAAAAAAATACACGCTGAGTGAAATAAAAGAAATTCTAATTAATGATTATGCGCAATCGGAAGAACTACTAAATGCGTTAAAAAACGAATCTTCTGATTATGGGAAAGATAACGCTGATGTGATTACGCTAGTTAATAGGTTTACATCAGTAGTTTCTGAAGAGTTAAAGGATTTTACCACTTATCTGGGTGAGAGGATGAAGGTTGGATTAAGTGGATCTGCATATCTTGATGCAGGAAAAGTATTTGGTGCTACGTTTGATGGAAGAAAGTCTGGACAGCCATTTGTCGTTCATATTTCAAATGAAGATAATAACGGGTTTACGGAGATAGTTAATTTTGCATCAGAATTAAATTATCAACAAGGGTTGTTTAACGGAAATGTTTTAGATTTTATGGTTAGCCCAGACTTTATTTTGAACAATATTGATAAATTTACAGATTTCCTTAAAGCTAGCATATTGTCTGGATTTTTTGAAATGCAGATGAATGTTGTCAGTAGTAAACAAATGATTGAGGCGAGGAGTAATCCTGATAAATTTCCAAATCTAATAGTTAGAGTGTGGGGATTTAGTGCATATTTTAATGATCTTCCTGACGAGTATAAAGATGTGCTAATAGAAAGAGCAAAAAAGAATGAACAAAGAGCTGCATGAAAAGAACCTAATTGTTACGAACATACAAAGAATGTGCTTTCATGATGGCCCGGGAATTAGGACTACAGTTTTTTTGAAAGGATGCACTCTTCACTGTCCGTGGTGTTCAAATCCAGAAAATATATCTTTTGATTTAGAGAAATATAGTCTCGGAAGACAATCTGGATTGTATGGAAAGGAATACTCACCAAATGAACTTGTAAATGAGCTTTTAAAGGATCGGAAGTTTTGGGGAGACCAAGGAGGAGTTACTTTCTCTGGGGGAGAAGCACTTGCACATATTTTGTTACTTGAACCAGCATTATCTAAACTTAAGGAAGAAAAGGTACATATGGCGGTCGAATCAGCCATGTTTGTTTCAGATAATGCTGTTGACTTAGCTTTGCTTTATATAGACTATTTTTTTATCGATGTTAAAATTCTGCACCCCCAAAAATGTCAAGAAGTCCTTGGGGGAAATTATTGTCAATATATAAAAAATGTAAAACGAGTTTGTTCAACTGATAAAGATGTCATATTTCGAATGCCATGTAATTATGAATACACAATGGTTGATGAAAATAAAAATAGTATCATTGAATTTATGCAAGATTTTCCTGATAGAAAACTACAGATTTTTTCAACGCATGATTTAGGTGAATCAAAATATGAATCGCTAGGGAAGCAAGTGTGGAAACATAAGCCTGTTTCAGACGGCGACTTGGAAAAGTTTAATTATGAATTGAAAAGCAAAGGTATAAGATCTGAGGTGATAAAAATATGATGAAATATACAGATCATGAAGTAGTTAATAACTTGCTTTGGAAGGATTATTTTGCCAAGCTACATTTGGAGAAGAGTGATAAGCTTGTTATTTTTGGTTGCGGAGATTTAGGAACTAAATTTCTTGCTAATGTATCTTATGAAAACAAGAAACGTATAAGTTGCTTTTGTGATAATAATGAAAAGAAGTGGGGGGAATTAATGGATGGGATTTCTGTTTGCTCTCCTGAGCAGGCAGTGTGTGATTATCCAGAAGCAATTTATATAATTGCAATTGCAAGAGGGGCAAGTGGAATAGAAGAACAGCTTTGCAATCTGGGAATAGACAAAGGCAATATTCGGATTTTGGTACTTGACAATTCTGGTAAGTATGATAGGGAGTATCTTTCGGAAAGGTTAAGTAGTAGCTATTATTTAGATAATGATGTCCCTGCGGAAGCAACAATTCCGGTGGTCAAAAACATAGACAGGGAAGATAGACGTGATTTTCGCATCTATGTTGAATCTGGATTGGCCAATAAATTGGATACCACTGGAGGAATGCTAGATTTTCCATTTATGGATGAATATGAAAAATACTATGGTAAGTACATTAGAATAGATGACTGTATTTTATCGGATGACAAGAAAAATAGTGTTAAGGTCATGATTACATGTAGCCATAAGGATTATGCTTATATGGAGGATGATAGCAAAGACATATACATCCCAATACAGGTAGGCAAAGCACTTACTGATGTTGATCTATATGAATTTAAGGATAATATCGGTGAGAATATTTCAGACCGAAACTACAATTACTGTGAGTGTACTGCCTTATATTGGGCATGGAAAAATGGCTTTGCAAAAGATGATGATTATCTTGGACTAAGGCATTATAGAAGAAGATTTGAAGCTTCAGATGATAGCTTGAGATCACTTAAAGCTAATGGAATAGATATAGTTCATTTGGATCCTATTTATCATGATAATATTCGATATAGTTTTACTAATCATACAAAAAATGAAAATGATTGGGATGTTATGAAAGAAGGTATTCATAACATTTTTCCTACTTATGATGATGCAATGGAAACATATGAAAAACAGCATTTCGTATGTGGCTACAATATGAATATTCTTCGGCGAGATATTTTTGATGAATACTGTGAGTTTTTGTTTGGTGTGCTTTTTTATGTAGAAAATCATTATCTAAAGATTTGTGATAGAAGAGACAGGTATCTTGGCTTTTTGGCTGAAAACCTCTTTGGCGTATTTTTAATAAAAAACAAGAATAGGTATCGTTCTGCAATTACAAAACTCGTACCATATATCAAGTATTGAGGGAGACTGCTGATATGAAGTGCATGTGTTACATCATTAATTATAATGCTAAAGAATATCTCATTCAGTGTTTAGATAGTGTGATATGTGCTTGTGGAGAGACAGAAGGTGTAGAGATATGTGTGGTAGATAATGCATCTAATGATGGCTCAGTCGAGGCGGTTAGGGATAGATATGATAATAAGGTAAGAGTAATTGTAAATGATGAGAACACCGGAGGGGCAGGTGGTTTCAATACTGCGCTTAAAGATGCGATAGAGTGTAAAGTAGATTATGCAGTGCTTTTGGATAATGATATTAAGGTAGATAGAGAAAGTATCAATAATATGCTTTCCTTATTGTGCGATAATGATGACGTAGGAGCTGTCGGCGCCAAAATCATGACCATGGATAGGCCGGATTTTATCCAGGAGTTTGGCGGGCATCTTGATATGGATCACTATTATTTTACAACGGATTATTGGTATGAATTGGATAATGGAACGGAGGGAATCATTGAAAGCGATTGGCTGTCAAGTTGTGCTATTGCAGTACGGATTGAAGCGGTAAAGAAGACGCATCTCTTCCCTCAGGAAAATTTTTTGTATTGGGATGACATACAATTTACTTGGGAGATGAAACAAGCGGGGTATCGACTTGTTTCATTGGCGGCTGCAAAGGTTTGGCATAAGGGGAAGAAAAAAGTGGTTACAAATACAGCATCGGCTTATTATGCCATGCGTAATCGGACCAAATTTTTTTCCATATGTGAAGATGAAAATAAACTGGATAAACTTTGCGAGAGCTTGCTTGAGGAATATTTTGATATTTTCTTCGGAAGTTCTCTTAAGGGACTTGATAGTACTAACTCGTCAAGAATGATGGCTTTGGATGATTTTGTAAATAAAAGATATGGGAAGATACCCCAAAGAGCCTTATTTGATATTGTAATCAAAGATGAAGAGAGTGATGTTAAGAAAGAAGACTATGTATTTTGTGAACATGTGACGAAGGTAAAGGAAAATATTCTTCCAAAGATATGGGTGGATAAATATTCCAACAAGATTTCTACCGAAGATGATTATAGAAAAGTTCAAGCATATCCACATTTGAAAGAAATGTTTGTTAAGCTGCACTATGAGTGGCTTATGAATGGAATAGTAGAGGAAAGAAAAAGATACAAGGAAAAAGTATAGATAACGGCTTCATAAGTAGATGTTCACGCTGGTTTGTGCCGCTAGTAAACAGTAAATCAAGCCTTATCTATAGGGCTTTTGTTAATCACCTAAAGAAGAATGAAAAATAATATGAAACTAGCTATCTTTGGAGCTCAAGGTTATGCCCTTGGTGTTTATGAGTCAATGAGAATACTGTATCCTGACCGTGAGATTTCTTTGTTCATGGTTTCTAAAATGGGGAATAATACCAAGAACCTTGCTGGGATTCCTGTAAGGGAGATAGCTTCAGTTGCTGCTGGTATGACCTCCGAGGAAAAGCAAAATCTTGAAGTCATGATCGGTACTCCGGAGAATATTCAGACTGATATTGAAGAAATTTTAGAAAACTATGGATTCAAGTGCCACAGCAGGGTTACTTCTGAAAAATGGAAGGAGTTGATGGACTCTTTTCATCAAAAGGAAGGAAAGTTCAGACCGCTTATTTCTCTTTCTGGTGGAAATGATTCTCCGTTTGTACGGATATTTATGGCAAAGTCGGAAAAAGATGTGGCGCTGATCAATTCCCCTGCTTTAGCAGATTATATTTTGCCTGTTCAAGCAGGCGCAGAAAATGCGAAAGTGAAGGTGGCAAGCAGGGCGGACAATATTGGAGAAAATATATCTACTAAGAATGGCAATTATTGTGAGCTCACTGTACTCTATTGGATGTGGAAGAATAAGCTTTGTGCTGATGGCACATTGGACGGAAATGATGGGCAGTACTATGGCCTTTCGCAATACCGCAGGATGCTTATCTTGACTGGGGATGATCTTTTAAAGATCAGAGCTAATGATGTGGATGTTGTTTTACCTTACCCATTGCCATATGAGCCAGATATTCAGATGCATCATGAGCGTTATTTAAAGGATGATGATTGGAACGCTTTGCTTAATGCACTTAAAGAGCTTCAGCCGGAGTATGCAAAGTACTTTATTCAGGTTCTGGGACAGAAGTATCTATATAATTACAATGTAATTCTGGCCAAGAAGCAAGTGCTCAGAGATTACTGCGAATGGCTATTCCCAATACTTGAGAGGACAGAGGAATTATCTATACCCAAGGGAAGTGAGCGGTCTGATCGATACATTGGGTATATGGGTGAGACTTTGGAAACGCTGTATTTTATGAAGAATGCAGATAGATTGAACATTGTTCATACTGGGTGCAAGGTGTATACGTAAAAGATACCCAGCTTAGTTGGTATAATTTTACTAGAGGCCAGGATATAGTTAATGCTTCTTGTGTGGATGGAATGTTCATAATCAGAGGAAGTGATAATGTTAAAAAAGAAAGTCATGATTGTCTTCGGTACAAGACCTGAGGCAGTTAAAATGTGTCCACTGATTTTAGAGATGAAGAAAAGAAGAGGATTCCAGGTTATAGTAACTGTTACTGCTCAACATCGTCAGATGCTTGATCAAGTGCTCCATACGTTTGCTGTTGTTCCAGATTATGATCTCAATATCATGAAGGAACGTCAGACTTTGTTTGATATCACAACAAATGTTATGAATGGTATTAAGAATGTGTTAGAGGAGGTGAAACCAGATATTGTGCTGGTTCACGGAGATACATCTACTGCTTTTGCTACAGCACTTGCATGCTTTTATCTTCGGATACCGGTAGGCCATGTAGAAGCTGGTCTGAGAACATATAATATTTTTTCTCCTTATCCAGAGGAGTTTAATAGAGAAACCGTAAGCATATTATCTACATACAGTTTTGCACCTACTCCTTTGAGTAAACTCAATCTTCTTCGTGAGGGAAGAAGTGCGAGTTCCATTTTTGTTACAGGTAATACAGTTATTGATGCAATGCAGCATACTGTACGAGATGATTATCATCATCCTGAACTTGACTGGGTTGGCAATAACAGATTGATATTCATAACAGCACATCGACGCGAGAATCTTGGGATGCCAATGCATAATATGTTTCGCGCAATTCGTCGCGTACTTGATGAACATCATGATTGCAGAGCTGTGTATCCAA